>SCPN01001500.1_pt1:0-110000 | contig 160272 bp, 188 predicted proteins | sample 6106831 | NCBI WGS metagenome assembly SCPN01 (sample SAMN10720447, study PRJNA508395) | human gut metagenome | isolation source: Participant 1, 0 month | reverse complement strand
TCTGTGAGAACTAAAACTGGTAATCACAGCAGTGTACCTTGAAAACTTCATACAAATGATTTGATGAATAAATATTCTATTCTTAAGAATATCTAACAATCAAGACATCCGAGAAACAAAACCAAGTTGTGAACAACAACAAAGTTCTTTAAGTTATTAATGATGCAACGCTATGCATCGAAGAGATTAAGCAAAGAAAAGAGCGCAGGGTGGATGCCTTGGCACTAAGAGCCGAAGAAAGACGTGATAAGCTGCGAAAAGCTGCGGGGAGATGCAAATAATCCTTGATCCGCAGATGTCTGAATGGGGAAACCCGGTACGAAGAACTCGTATCATCCATACGCCAATCCATAACGTATGGAGGGGAACCCGGTGAACTGAAACATCTAAGTAGCCGGAGGAAGAGAAAGAAACATCGATTTTGTTAGTAGCGGCGAGCGAAAGCGAAAGAGGCCAAACCGGAGTGCGTGCACTCCGGGGTTCGGACCGCATTTAAGATTCAGTGATTCTAGCAGAAAGGTTTGGGAAAGCCTGCCGAAGAGGGTGAAAGCCCCGTAAGCGAAAGGAGAACTGACTGAGCGGGATCCAGAGTACATCGAGACACGAGAAACCTTGATGGAAAGAGCGGGGACCACCCCGTAAGCCTAAATACTACTTAGTGACCGATGGCGCATAGTACTGTGAAGGAAAGGTGAAAAGAACCCGGAGGGGAGTGAAAGAGAACCTGAAACCCTGTGTTTACAAGCTGTGGAAGTTCTTTAAATGAACAACCGCGTACTTTTTGTAGAACGGTCCGGCGAGTTGCGGATACTGGCAAGGTTAAGCACTTAAGGTGCGGAGCCGAAGGGATACCAAGTCTTAACAGGGCGTTAAGTCAGTATACGCAGACCCGAAACCGGGTGATCTATCCATGTCCAGGTTGAAGTTGTCGTAAAAGACAATGGAGGACCGAAGCCACATCCGTTGAAAAGGGTGGGCATGAGGTGTGGATAGGGGAGAAATTCCAATCGAACCCGGAGATAGCTGGTTCTCCTCGAAATAGCTTTAGGGCTAGCCTCGATTTAGTCTTATGGAGGTAGAGCACTGAATTTCCGCGGGGGCGTCAAAGCTTACCAAAGAATATCAAACCCGAATGCCATGTAGATGATGATCGGGAGTCAGACTGCACGAGATAAGTTGGGCAGTCAAAAGGGAAAGAGCCCAGACCACCGGCTAAGGTCCCAAAGTGCGTGTTAAGTGGAAAAGGATGTGGGAATTCGAAGACAACTAGGATGTTGGCTCAGAAGCAGCCATACATTCAAAGAGTGCGTAACAGCTCACTAGTCGAGAGTTCCTGCGCCGAAAATGTCCGGGGCTGAAACACGACACCGAAGCCGTGGACTCGCAATGCGAGTGGTAGAGGAGCATTCTTAAAACCGACGAAGCTGTACCGGAAAGGAGCAGTGGAGGGATAAGAAGAGAGAATGCCGGAATGAGTAGCGAGAGAAAGGTGGGAATCCTTTCGGCCGAATATCTAAGGTTTCCAGAGTAAAGCTGATCTGCTCTGGGTAAGTCGGGGCCTAAGCACAGGTCGCAAGACGTAAGCGATGGATAACAGGTTTAGATTCCTGTACCACGCATTATCAGAACTGTAGGGACGCATGTGGAAAGCACGAGCCGGGAATGGAAAAACCGGTACAAGCGGGGTAGGTGTACAACAGGCAAATCCGTTGTATAATCCGAAGACGTGATGTGGAGCGAAATAAAGTAGTAAAGCGTGTGAGCCATGTGCCGAGAAAAGCTGCTATTGTGTAATGCGTGCCCGTACCGTAAACCGACACAGGTGGATGAGGAGAGAATCCTAAGGCCGACGGAAGAAGCATTGTTAAGGAATTCGGCAAAATGACCCCGTAACTTCGGGAGAAGGGGTGCCTGCGAGAGCAGGCCGCAGAGAATAGGCTCAAGCAACTGTTTAGCAAAAACACAGGTCTATGCGAAACCGAAAGGTGAAGTATATGGGCTGACGCCTGCCCGGTGCTGGAAGGTTAAGAGGAGAGGTTAGCGTAAGCGAAGCTTTGAATTTAAGCCCCAGTAAACGGCGGCCGTAACTATAACGGTCCTAAGGTAGCGAAATTCCTTGTCGGGTAAGTTCCGACCCGCACGAAAGGCGTAATGATTTGAGCACTGTCTCGACAATGCATCCGGTGAAATTGAAGTACCAGTGAAGATGCTGGTTACCCGCGCCAGGACGGAAAGACCCCATGGAGCTTTACTCCAGTTTGATACTGGGATTCGGTACTGCATGTAGGATAGGATGGAGACGAAGAAGGATGGACGCCAGTCTGTCCGGAGTCGCTGTTGGGATACCACCCCTGTAGTACTGGGTTTCTAACCAGTTGCCATGAACTGGCAATGGGACAATGTCAGGCGGGGAGTTTGACTGGGGCGGTCGCCTCCGAAAGGGTATCGGAGGCGCTCAAAGGTTCCCTCAGAATGGTTGGAAACCATTTGAAGAGTGCAAAGGCAGAAGGGAGCTTGACTGCGACACCGACGGGTGGAGCAGGTACGAAAGTAGGACTTAGTGATCCGGTGGTATAAAGTGGGATTGCCATCGCTCAACGGATAAAAGCTACCCTGGGGATAACAGGCTTATCACTCCCAATAGTTCACATCGACGAGTGGTTTGGCACCTCGATGTCGGCTCATCGCATCCTGGGGCTGTAGCAGGTCCCAAGGGTTGGGCTGTTCGCCCATTAAAGCGGTACGCGAGCTGGGTTCAGAACGTCGTGAGACAGTTCGGTCCCTATCCGGCGCGGGCGGAGGATATTTGAGAGGAGCTGTCCTTAGTACGAGAGGACCGGGATGGACGGACCACTGGTGTATCTGTTGTCGACCAACGGCATGGCAGAGTAGCCAAGTCTGAAGGGATAAACGCTGAAGGCATCTAAGCGTGAAGCCCCCCTCAAGATGAGATATCCCTCCTATAAGGAGTAAGACCCCTTGAAGACTACAAGGTAGATAGGGCAGAGGTGGAAGCATGGCAATGTGGAGCTGACTGTTACTAATAGGTCGAGGGCTTAATCTGGTTAATAACTGAGAAAAAAACTAATGTCGATTTGGGCTTAATCTGGTTAATAACGAGAAAACCATCGTATAAGAGGATTGAGTTTTCGTGTGGATTGAAAATCCATTTGTATGAAGTTTTGAAGGTACATTAAAATAAGACGTAATTCCTATTGCGTCCTTTTTCTATATTTGATATAATATTTAAATATAGGGGATTGGTCAAATGGTATGACAGAAGTCTCCAAAACTTTTAGCGGGAGTTCGATTCTCTCATCCCCTGTTATTAGAACCTTGAAGCAAGATAGTTGTTTCAAGGTTTTTTTTATGTTATTTAAAAATGAAAATGGATGTATTATAATAGGCATAAAGTATTTATTTTAAATGATATTAATTTTGTATTTCAAAATGGATTACAAATGTAAGGAGGATTTTTAAATGAAGGAAAAGCTTAAGATTAATGTGACGAAGCCACAATATGTGCAGGTGTCTGATATTACATATGCGCAGGTGGATTCGTGGTATGATCACTGTCGCAGGGATTTAAAACTCGATTTAATATATCCGGAAGATATGTCTGACAAGCGTTATCCTTGTATAGTATGGATATGCGGTGGTGGATGGATGAGGATGGATAAGTCAGCACATCTATCATATCTTAGCACGCTTGCTCATCAGGGGTTTGTTGTCTGCAGTGTGGAATACCGCACATCAAATGAGGGCTGCTATCCTATGCAGATAGAGGATGTGAAGGCTGCAATCAGGTATTTGAGGGCGCATGCTGACAGATATAGAATTGATAAGGAACATTTTGGCGCTATGGGAGAATCAGCCGGAGGATTTTTGACATGTATGGCGGCATTGGATCATGATAAAGCTCATGATGTTGGAGAATATCTTGAAGAGTCAAGCAGTATTCAGGCAGCATGTCCATGGTATCCACCTACTAACCTTAGCACATTTAAGTATAAAGATGCCGAAGAATGCGCAGCATCTATGGAGTCACTTTTACTCGGATATAATATTATGAGAAATATCAAGGAAGCATACAACAGTTCTCCGGTGTCTAAGGTGACAAAAGATGCTCCTCCATTTTTGATTATTCATGGTATAAATGATCAGACAGTTCCGTTTGAGCAGAGTGAAGAGCTTTATGATAAACTTATTGAAAATGGCTGTGATGCAGATTTGATTGCATTGGAAGGCGCTGACCATGCGGATCTGCAGTTTTTCCAGGATGAACTGTGGGACAGGATAATCGATTTTTTTAAGACCAAATTGGGATAAAATCATGTCATACAGTAGCTCTTAAGAATATTTTTTAGTCGGAATATAGTCTGTTTATAAAGGCTACTATATTTTTTGCAACTGAATAGTTACGATAATTATTATAAATAAAAACCATAGTATCTTAATGCATTTAAGATATCTATGGTTTTTGTGTTTATGAACCATAACAATATTTTTCCAAAAATTTTCACTTGATTTACCCGAACATATGTTGTATAATGCAAACAGATGTTCGATAAAATATGAGGAGACCTTATGTTAACGTCAATCAGTGCTGATATTATGGAAAAACTTAAGATTCTGTCTGATGCGGCAAAGTTTGATGTTGCATGCACTTCCAGTGGGGCATCCCGTTCGGGTAATGGAAATGATATGGGGAGTGCATTTGCCAGTGGAATATGTCATTCGTTTACAGCTGATGGCAGGTGTATATCGCTTCTCAAGATACTTTTTACAAATGAATGTATTTATGATTGCAAATACTGTATCAACAGATGCACTAATGATGTTGAAAGAGTGACATTTACGCCTGAGGAGGTATGTAAGCTTACTGTTGAGTTTTATAGATGCAATTATATAGAGGGACTTTTCTTAAGCTCCGGTATCATAGAATCCCCGAGCATACCATGCAGCTTTATATACCACGCTTTTTTTTGAGAAACAAATATCATTTCAATGGGTATATACACATCAAGGGTATACTGGAGCCTCCTTCTGAGGTTCTTGAGATGATTGGATATCTTTGTGATAGGATGAGTGTTAATCTGGAGTTGCCCACAGCGGAAGGGCTTAGGGCAGTTGCTCCGAATAAGGCGCGTAAAAACATTCTTACACCTATGAGATTTATTCAAAATGGTATAAAGGACAGCCGAATGTATCATGGCAATAGCAGTATGAAAAACCGTATGTATATAGATGAGCAGGCATATTATGAGCAGATGGACGAAATAAAAGATAGTACTGCAAGATTATCAGAGTATCACAGAAGCCTTAGGGTTGCTACAGATTGCGGGAAGGCTGATAAGCTTGCACAAAAAGCTTGCGGATCTTTTGTCAACAATCCCGGATGGTGATCATAGCATAGATATCCGGGCAGATACAGATGATTGTGGAGCAACGGAGAGAGTGATTATCAGATTATATCTGTAGCAGAAGAATGTACAACAGGTTTGATATGAAGAGATTTTACTCGGCTGTGAATGTTAATATGGATGAGTCATTGCAGCCGCCACCGTTAAAAGAGAGCACAGGCTTTATCAGGCAGATTTTCTTATGAGATTTTATGGCTTTAAGGCAGGAGAGCTTTGTCGGAGGATAATCAGAGCTTTAATGATTATATTGATCCAAAGTGTCAGTGGGCTGTAGGTCATCTGAGTGTTTTCCGTTGAGATTATGACTGCGGATTATTATACACTTCTAGGGTCCCGGAATAGGCACTAACAGTGTCAGGCGTATTATAAAGCTAGAAAGCATGCAAAGCTTTCGTTTACAGATTTAAAGAAAATGGGTGTCGTGCTCAAAAGAGCACTATACTTTATCACCTGTGATGGTCGTATGATGTACAATACAAAGCTTGATGAAAGCTATATTACAAGGCATCTCATATATAACGAAAGGCCGGAATACTATGCTTTTAGCTGATAATAAATCATGTACTTATGAGCAGATGAGTATATTTGATTTTATATCTGAATAGACAATATTTTTGTAAAGCTGCAGGGAGAAGGATGCATGGATAATATAATACTTAGATGTGATAATAATATAAATGGGATTTTTACCGCTATATATGATGCTTTTGTATACAAAAATCAAATGCAAAAAGAAAATCACGAAGTATACCGGGACAATATTTCTATTGAGATAGGCATTGGAGGAAACTATACACTTTTTTTCAAAGATGATAGATATTGAAACAGATGAGGTAAAGGTCCAAAAGACAATTTTGACAATTCAAAAGAAGCTTGGTTTTAAGATATATGAGACTGTATTTGATGCTTTGTGCCATTATTCTGGTAATAGAGCAACAATAGTGCTTGGATTTCTTGTCAGAGCATTTAAGGTGGGACAAAGGATTATGGAGCATATGACCGATAAATATGTTATGGAGGTATTTGAGCTTTCAAGAAAGGTAAATAAAGAGGCTGATAAGATAAGAGGGTTTATTCGTTTTAGTGATAATGGAAACTATCTGCTGGCGCACTTTGAACCAAAATGTGATATGATACCGGTTGTTATGTGGCATTTTGTGGACAGGTATCCCGGGAAAATTTTGTAATCTATGATGATAGAAGAAGGTATGCAGTGGTCCACCCGAGGCTTAAGGAGTGCTTTTATATCAATGAAAGTGAATTTAAACAGCTTGAGAGAAGTGTGCCGGTGAAGACAGACAGTTTTGAGCAGTTATGGAAGGTGTACTTTGAGCACACTGATATAAGGGAGCGGTTCAATCCACAATGTCAGCGCAATCTTTGTCCAAAGTGGTATAGGAAGAATATGGTGGAATTTACCTGATTTTTGAAAGAAATCAATTGTTGCGGTTACACTGTGGTGTGTGAACAGTAATATAGTGACAGAAATACCAATAAATGATACAATTTATACATGTATACTTAAACATAACGATACTATATCAGGGTGATGCTATGCAGATATCAAATTTGGTAAGTCAATACAACAATTCAGTGGCAAATGGTGAGCAGATTTTGGCAAGATAAGCTCAAGGCAAAAATTGACCAAAGATAGTGTGTAGGTTATATGATAAGTGAGACAGTTATGAATAAAAGAAGTGTTGGAAGTATATATGAGCAGCTTGCAGCTGAGCAGTTAATAAATATGGGATATAGTGTACTTGCCTGCAATTACAGAAACCGCTTTGGAGAGATAGATATAATAGCAAAGGATGGAGATACAATATGTTTTTGTGAGGTGAAATATCCGTAGAGATAACGGCTGTGGCAGGGCTCTTGAAGCAGTTGGTTATAGCAAGCAGAAAAAAATCATATCAGTTGCAAGGTATTATCTTATGAAACATGGTTTGGATGAGTGGACACCATGCAGATTTGATGTGATAGCAGTGGATGATGACGAGGTTACTGTGTTGAAGAATGCATTTGAGGGCAGTCAATAACTGTTGGCTTGGCAGTTACGGACAGGTATTACGGAACCGTTAATTTATAAACGTTTGACCAGACTATTTCATGAAAACAGATAAGGAACAGGAAATTATAAACAGCAATAGTTATCGGTAATATATAGCTGCATAGATATAAATATGAAGACAGACATTGATAAGAATATAAAGATTGATAAGAATATAAAGAAGGAAAAGAATATAAAGATGGATAAGAATATGCAGGCTGAAAATATACACAAAAATGTTGATGAAATTAATATAAATGATTTTGTTGCAAAGAATGATAAAGATGTTCTGGAATTAAAAAAGCACGTCCTTTCAAGCGGAAGTGTTGTTCCTTTGTTACATTTTAAGAAGTTAAATGAGCTTTCTATGGTAGAGCATTGCTTTACAACACGTCTTGGTGGCCTCAGTGAAGGGATGTTTGAAAGCTTAAATCTAAGCTTTACACGTGGTGATGACGAGAAAAAGGTCTTAGAAAATTATAAAAGGGTGGCGGAGGCAATCGGAGCAGAGGCAGGGCAGATTGTTACGACAGACCAGACACATACTACCAATGTTTTGAGAGTTGGAAAAAAGCAGTGTGGCATCGGGGTGACAAGAAAGAGACCATATACAGATGTGGACGGACTTATCACGAATGAGCCAAATGTTGTGCTTGCCACATTTTATGCTGATTGTGTACCGCTTTATTTTGTTGATCCGGTACATAGGGCAATAGGGCTTAGCCATTCGGGCTGGAGAGGTACTGTAAATCGTATGGGAAAACAGACACTTATTGCTATGAACAGGGAGTTTGGTACCGAGGCACATGATGTTATAGCTGCGATAGGTCCTTCAATATGTCAGGACTGCTATGAGATAAGTCAGGATGTTGCAGAGTGTTTTGTGGACGAGTTTGCGACAACAGACATCCTCACGCGAGTGATATTCTGCTCTATAAGGGAGCTGGCAAATATCAGCTCAATCTTTGGGAATGTAACAGGAGAGTGCTTGTGGAGGCAGGAGTACAGGAAGACAATATTGCCATGACCAATATATGCACTTGTTGTAATCCCTCTCTTTTATTTTCGCATAGAGCAAGTCATGGAAAGCGTGGAAATCTTGGGGCTTTTATGTTTCTTAAGTAATTTTCGCACAATCTATTAAGGAAATAATAAGAAATGCCTAAAGCTATATATGTTAAAATAGGTGTATCACGTTGGATAGTACACTGTGCGGGAACTGATGCTGCCAGACAGTTTTTTGGTTCTTTGAGTTAATATAAAAGGCACAGCGGTACTGGCGTATATGAACAGGGGAGAACGATATGCAGTTAAATTATCGAGATTCAAAGCCTATTTATGAACAAATTAAGGAAGGCATCAGACGAATGATTGTTATGAATGTTATTAAGCAGGACGAAAAGCTACCGTCTGTACGTGTGCTTGCCTGCAAGTATGCAATCAATCCTAACACTATCGCAAAAGCATACAAGGGAACTTGAGGAGGAAGGCTATCTTTATACTAAAAGTGGTAAAGGAACCTTTGTTGCTGATGCTAAGACAGCCAGGCAGAGTCTGACAAGGAATTTGAAAATACTCTTTGACCAGGTGGTGACAGAGTTATTTGTGCTTGAAACACCTGTTGAGGAATTGAGAACAAGAATGGATGATGCGAAAGAGCAACTGAGCATGAAAGATGACTTAGTCAGATTTGTAACACAAGATATGCAGACAGAAGATGTTGTGACAGAGGGTAATGATGATACAGATAAATAATTTAGTGAAAAAATTTGACGATTTTACGGCACTTGATGGTGTGAATATGAACGTGGAAAAAGGAGCTGTCTATGGGCTTGTAGGCCCAAACGGAGCCGGCAAATCTACACTTATCAGGCATATTACAGGAGTATTGAGACAGGATGCAGGGGAAGTGTTTATTGATGGTGAGCCTGTATATGAAAATGCAAGGATTAAAGGACATATGGCTTACATTCCGGATGATATGTTTTATTTTTTGCAATCTGATACAATTAATATGATGCATTATTATAAGGGAATGTATCCAAATTTTGATGAGAAGCAGTTTTACAGGATGCAGGAGTTTTTCCCATCTATAGATGTTAAAAGAAATATCAGAAAGCTTTCGAAGGGGATGCAGAAGCAGGTTGCCTTCTGGCTTGCACTGTGCTGTAAACCAAAGCTTATTGTACTCGATGAGCCTGTTGATGGGCTTGATCCTGTTATGAGAAGACAGATATGGTCTATCATGCTTGATGATGTAGCTGTTAATAATACCACAGTTGTTGTATCGTCCCATAATCTGCGTGAGCTGGAGGATGTATGTGATCATGTAGGTATTCTCAATAATGGAAAGATTATGATAGAGAGGTCACTTACGGAGCTGCAGGGCAATATTTCAAAGATTCAGATTGCGTGTCCGTATGGTATGCCTAAGATACCACAGGTTTTTAAAGTGCTTCATATGTCAAATATAGGAAGAGTATACACTGTTATAGTACGTGGAGAGCCGGATGCTGTAGTAAAGGCGATTACAGATGGCAAAGACAGTCCGCAGGTAGTGGATGTACTGCCTCTTACTCTGGAGGAAATATTTATCTATGAGATGGGAGGAGAGGACTATGAAGTCAAAGATATCATTTATTAATAGAACAATGCTGCAAAAGAATGTAAAACTTTACTGGCCAATCTGGACACTGTATACAATAGTGCTATTACTCAACGGTCCGTTTTCCATGTGGAGCAGATTTAAGAATGCAGAGTTTATTTATGGCAAAAACTGGCATAAGTATATGCTTGATATCATATCCCGGCTATCAGCATGGAGGCAGATATGATTTTTTTTTGTCATGGCATTGGTTACAGGCATGGCAATGTTCAGTTACCTGTATAATTCTGAGAGCTTGTAATATGATTCACTCTATGCCTGTGACAAGACGTCAGCTTTTTTCGACTAATGTGTTGACAGGTCTGCTGTTTATGTGGATTCCGCAGATAATTAAGTACTTTATGTCGTTTGTTATATGTATATCATATGGAAATACTAAGGTGGTACATATTGGAATCAATCTGCTTGCTGCAATGGGAATATCATTTTTTATGTACAGCCTGGTGTGTCTGTGCGCAATGATTACAGGACAGCTGGTTTCTGTAGCGGTGATGTATGCGGTTGTCAATCTGCTTTGTATGGAGGAGCGGTTATTGCCATTGCCAATGTGCTCACATATGTATCGTACGGGCTTCCATATATGGAATTTGTAAGGAAAATAAGTGTTACGTGGTTTGCACCAATCGTTGCAGCTTCAATCGTGTAGGATTTCATCCTGGCATGAAGAAAGCAGGAGGATGATTATTACTGTATTAAATATACTTTCAGAGGTACAAACACTATCGTAGTCTATGTCATCGCGGCGGCAGTTATATACTTTATTTCTTATAAGATTTATAAGCATAGAAATTTGGAAAATGCAGGAAGCTTTATTGCCATTCCAAAACTTAAGCCGGTTTTTAGATGGGTGGCTTGGCTGTCTTGGAGGACTGATTTTATCTACTGTCACAGCGTCACTACTGCTTGGACTTAGAATCAGCATTGGTTGGCGTTCCTGCGATTATGATGCTTGCAGTGGTGCTTGGAATCATAGCCTTCTTACTTTTAGAGATGATTATAAAGAAGAATTTTAAAATTTTTTCTAAAGCACTATTTAAGGAAATCATTGCTTTTGGTGGGTTTGTTGTAGTTGTATTTGGAGGTATAACAGTTTACGGAAATGTGCAGGAAAATTATATACCGAAGCTTGCTGATATTGATTCTGCCAGTATAGCCATAGATTTTGATATCAACCTGGAGGGAAAGGATGTTGAAAAGATTTTAGAGACTCAAAAGATACTTATGGCGCAGAAAAAGGATTATTTTAAAAAGAGATATGATGATTCCGGGTATATTACAATCTCATATACATTAAAAAATGGAGAAAAGGTCAACCGTGTATATCATACAACCGATGATTTTAATCCACATAAGCAGTGTAAGGGCGATTATGGCGGAGGAAAATAAACCACAGAATATTATTAATGCTATAATGCAGTGTGATACGACAGATATTACCTTTATCAATGGCTCGGCAGAGCAGTATAATGATAAATATGTAGATGTGCTGAATGAGAGCGCTTTAACGGAAAAGTTGCTGCGGATATTTTTGATGCTGTAAAGAAGGATGTTGAGGCCGGTGTGATGCAGGAATATAATTTGCAGAGAATGCTTGACGGAGTGGATAAGGATACCAGCTATATGTACGATCTTATGCTGAATTTTACAGTGCCAAAGGGCAACAGGATTGGAAAAAGCTGGAATGTCGATGGCTTCACATGGTATGAGGAGCTGTTGGATATACTGGGTGGTGACAAAGGAGTATTCTGATTTTGGGGATGCCCGTTCCGATGGTATTGAAACGTATTCGGTCAACATTAGTTTTGGCGAAAACTGTACTAATCTGATAGCTGTTCTTAAAGAAAATGGATTAATTTCATCAAAAGAACCACTTTTGACATATGAATAGTTGTCTCTGTAAATGGTATTGTGATATAATTACTCCGTTATAGATGTTTTGTTTATTATTTTATCATTATTCTGAATAGTTACAATTAGTCTATAATCTAATATGAATTTAGAACAGGAGAGTATATGAGCAGACCAGTAGTGATCGTTGGCCGTCCAAATGTTGGAAAATCTACTCTTCAATGCGCTTGCAGGAGAGAGGATATCTATAGTAAAGGACACGTGTGTCACAAGAGACAGAATCTATGCAGATGTATCATGGCTTGATTATAATTTTACCATGATTGATACAGGTGGTATTGAGCCGGAATCCGGAGACGTGATACTGTCACAGATGAGAGAGCAGGCACAGATTGCTATAGACACCGCAGATGTTATTATTTTTATTACAGATGTGAAGCAGGGACTTGTTGATTCCGATTCAAAGGTAGCAGATATGCTTCGTCGTTCACACAAGCCGGTTGTATTGGTTGTCAATAAGGTGGACAGCTTTGAAAAGTATATGACTGATGTGTATGAGTTTTATAACTTAGGAATTGGTGATCCACATCCTATATCTGCAGCTTCGATGCTTGGACTTGGAGATATGCTTGATGAGGTTGTAAAGCATTTTCCGGATTCATCTAAGCAGAACGATGAGGATGACAGACCGAGAGTTGCTATAGTAGGTAAGCCTAATGTAGGTAAGTCATCACTTATCAACAAGCTTGCCCGTGAGGACAGAGGTAATAGTGTCAGATATAGCAGGCACCACAAGAGATGCTATCGATACAGCCATAAAATATGATGGTAAGGAGTATATATTTATCGATACAGCCGGTCTCAGGCGCAAGAATAAGATAAAAGAGGATATAGAGCGATACAGTATTATACGTGCAGTTTCCGCAGTTGAGAGAGCTGATGTTGTCATTGTAGTGATAGATGCTACAGAGGGAGTTACTGAGCAGGATGCTAAAATTGCGGGTATTGCACACGAAAGAGGCAAGGGAATTATCATTGCTGTCAATAAATGGGATGCCATTGAAAAGGATAATAATACCGTAAAGCAGCACACAGAGAAAATCAGACAGATATTAAGCTTTATACCATATGCAGAGATACTGTTTATTTCGGCAAAATCAGGTCAGAGACTCAACAAGATATTTGAGCTCATCGATGTTGTTATAGAAAATAACTCAATGCGTGTTGCAACAGGAGTGCTAAATGAGATCGTTACGGAGGCAGTTGCCATGCAGCAGCCGCCTACAGACAAGGGAAAGAGACTTAAGATATACTATGTGACTCAGGTTTCGGTTAAGCCGCCTACCTTTGTAATCTTTGTAAACGACAAGAATCTTATGCATTTCTCATATACCAGATATCTCGAGAACAGAATCAGGGATACATTTGGTTTCAGGGGAACTGCACTTAAGTTTATTACAAGAGAACGAAAGGAAAATGAGTAAAATGATACTGGCTAGGATTTTAGCATTGGTCGTAGGGTATTTCTTTGGAACCTTTCAGACCGGATATTTTTATGGTAAGGCACATGGAATAGATGTAAGAGAGCATGGAAGCGGTAATTCAGGCACCACCAATACGCTTCGGACACTTGGATGGAAGGCCGGTGCAGTTACCTTCTTTTTGGTGATTTGTTCAAGGCAATCATAGCGGTTTTGATATTTTATTTCATATATAGAAATACATATCCACAGGCTGTTAAATGCATAGAGCTGTATGCAGGCTTTGGAGCGGTGCTTGGACACAATTTTCCATTCTTTCTCAATTTCAAGGGAGGAAAGGGAATAGCATGTACATCAGGTGTGATACTTGCTGTATGTCCGATTGCGGCTCCGATATGTCTGGTATTGTTTATTCTTGCTGTAGCCATAACAAGATATGTCTCGCTTGGTTCTATACTGGTTGTTATATCGTTTCTGATTCAGGCAATTGTGTTTAACCATATGGGGCTGCTTGGAGTAAGTGGCAATTATGCGGTCGAGTTTGATATACTTGCTGCTTGTTTTACGGCGATGGCTATCTGGAGACACAGAGCCAATATCAAGAGACTTTTAAGCGGAACTGAAAATAAATTTGGTCAGAAGGCAAAGTAAATAATAGTTTTTGATTATAATAATTATATAAAATACGAGGCATAGAAAATGAGTAGAGTAGGTATTATAGGTGCAGGAAGCTGGGGTACAGCATTATCCCTGGTGCTTGCAAATAACGGACATTCTGTTGAAATATGGTCAATCGTGGAGAGCGAGATTGAGATGCTTAAAGAAAAGCATGAGCATATTGATAAGCTTCCTGGAGTAAAGCTTCCGGATAGCATTACCTTTACAACAGATATAGAGGAAACAATCAAAAATAACGATATACTTGTACTTGCGGTACCTTCTGTATTCACCAGAAGCACAGCAGTAAAAATGGCTCCGTTTGTGAAGGAAGGACAGATAATTGTCTGTGTGGCAAAGGGAATTGAAGAAAACACTCTTATGACCATATCTGATGTGGTAGAGAGTGAGATACCTTGCGCTGATGTGGCTGTAATGTGTGGACCTTCACATGCAGAGGAGGTCGGACAGCTGCTTCCTACGACTGTTGTTGCAGGAGCAAGGACACAGAAGACCGCTGAGATAGTACAGGATCTTTTTATGAATGAGGTATTTCGTGTGTATACCAGTCCTGATGTGCTTGGAATGGAGCTTGGAGGCTCCCTCAAGAATGTCATAGCACTTGCAGCAGGCATGGCAGACGGACTTGGCTATGGAGATAATACAAAGGCAGCGCTTATTACCAGAGGAATTGCAGAAATATCTGTGCTTGCGATTGAGATGGGAGCAAAGGCGGAGACACTTTTTGGACTGACAGGTATCGGAGACCTTATTGTTACATGTGAGAGTCGTCACAGCCGTAATAGAAAGGCCGGAATGCTCATAGGCCAGGGATACACAATGGATGAAGCAACAAAAGAAGTCAAGATGGTTGTAGAGGGCATCTATTCAGCAAAGGCTGCACTTGCCCTTGCAGAAAAATATGATGTAAGGATGCCGATTATCGAGGAAGTAAACAGAGTGCTTTTTGAGGACAAGCCGGCAAAGGAGGCTGTCTCAGAGCTTATGCTTCGTGACAGGAAGATTGAGCACTCAAGTCTGGAGTGGAAATAATTAGTTAACAGGTTGGGTAATAAATGGCTATAGACAGTCATATATAAAATTACATCAGGGGAAATTATAAAATGAAAATAAATATAAAAAAATTGACAACCACAGCCAAAATCCCTACAAGGGGAAGTGAATATGCAGCAGGCTATGATTTATATGCCGACATTACTAAGGAGCTTGTCATTGAGCCACACGAGACAGCAAAGATAGGCACGGGGCTTTCGATAGAGATTCCTGACGGATATTTTGGCAGTTTTGCCAGAAGTGGTTTAGCTGCAAAGCAGGCACTTCGCCCGGCAAACTGCGTGGGTGTGTGACAGTGATTACAGGGGAGAGTATATTGTGGCTCTTCACAATGATGGAACGCAGGCACGCACTATTAACCCCGGAGATCGTATAGCGCAGCTTGTGGTCATGCCATATCTGGCTGTTGAGTTTAATGAGGTGTCAGAGCTTTCTGATACGAAGCGTGGTGCAGGTGGATTCGGTTCTACAGGAGCTAATTAATCACAAATGAGTTACAATTAAAACTAATCTTTACTTAAAAAGGGGGACTTATCATGGAAAATCGTATTGTAAAATTTAAATCAAAGGAGAGTGCAGGCTTAAACTTACATGCTATACCGGGACATTTCGCTACAAGTCATTCGCATATTAATTATTATGTAGATGTGACAAGCATCAAGACCCGTGTGTCCGAGGCAAAGGAAGCTGCAAAGGCTCTTTACACCAAGGTACCGCATCATTCATATATAGATACAATCGTATGTATGGATGGAACAGAAATGATTGGTGCATTCTTAAGCCAGGAGATTGAGAGAAACGGACTTATGTCTGTGAATAAGCACGAGACAATTTACGTTGTATCGCCTGAGATTAACAACGGACAGATGCTTTTCAGGGATAACAATAAGGGCGCTATAGATGGCAAGCACGTTGTACTTCTTCTGGCAACTACCACAACAGGTGAGACAATCAGAAGAGCTATGGAGTGTATCAACTATTATGGCGGTATGGTCACATGTATTGCGTCCATATTCTCAACCATCGATGAGGTCAATGGAGTAAAGATTGATAAGCTGTTCGATGACGATGATGTGGTAAACTACCAGACATATCCTGTTACAGAGTGTCCATTCTGCAAGAAGGGGCTGCCAATTGAGGCTATGGTCAATGGCTTTGGATATTCTAAGCTGTAATTAGTACGTTTATTGCAGTAATTGCCTTGTAATTGTTTCGATATCAGACTGTGTTTCGTCATAATGACAACAACACGTTAAATTATTTGGCGGATTGACTATAGCCAATTGACGATATGTTTTGTATTATAAAGATACAAAGAAACAAGGTAACAGACAGTCATGGCACTGAACAGTTACATATATGTACATAATACTTAGGAGGTATTTTTAAAATGGCAAGTTTATCATTAAAGAACGTTTGCAAAGTTTATCCAAACGGATTTGAGGCAGTTAAGGATTTCAACCTTGAAGTAGAAGATAAAGAGTTCATCATCTTCGTAGGACCTTCAGGATGTGGAAAATCAACAACACTTCGTATGATCGCAGGTCTTGAGGAGATTTCTTCAGGAGAGCTTATCATCGACGGAAAGGTTATGAATGACGTAGAGCCAAAGGATCGTGATATCGCAATGGTATTCCAGAACTACGCTCTTTACCCACATATGACAGTATTTGACAACATGGCATTTGGACTTAAGCTTAGAAAAGTTCCAAAGGATGAGATTAAGGCAAAAGTTGAGGAGGCAGCAAGAATCCTTGACCTTGAGAAATTATTAGACCGTAAGCCAAAGGCTCTTTCAGGTGGACAGAGACAGCGAGTTGCCATGGGTCGTGCAATCGTTCGTAATCCTAAGGTATTCCTTATGGATGAGCCTTTATCAAACCTTGATGCAAAGCTTCGTGTACAGATGAGATCTGAGATTTCTTCATTACATAACAGATTAGGTGCAACAATCATCTACGTTACACATGATCAGACAGAGGCTATGACACTTGGAACAAGAATCGTTGTTCTTAAAGATGGTGTTATCATGCAGGTAGACAGCCCACAGAAGCTTTACAATCAGCCAAACAACCTGTTCGTTGCAGGATTCATCGGATCACCACAGATGAACTTTATAGATGCTCAGTGTGTTGTTGAGGGAGCAAAGGCATTCCTTAAATTCGATAAATACCAGGTTGAACTTCCAGAGGCAAAGGCTAAGAAGCTTATCGATGGCGGTTATGCTGGAAAGAACGTAGTATTCGGTATCAGACCTGAGGATATCTACGATTCAGCAGAGCATCTTGATAAATTTGCTACATGCAAGATTGATTCAGATGTTACAGGATATGAGTTACTTGGTGCAGAGGTATTATTATACTTCACAGTTGCAGGCGCAAATATGTCAGCAAGAGTTGATTCAGATACACCGGCTCGTTACGGTGATCACATTGAGCTTGCATTTGATTCACACAAGATTCATGTATTTGATAAAGAAACTGAATTGACAATTACCAACTAGTTCGTTAAAATTAAATAGTTGTAAATTGACAGACCGGGTGTATAATTTACACCCGGTTTTCTTTTGCGAATGTGTGTGAGGTTATGAAAAGTTAAGTTACGGTGTTAAATTATAGCAGGGTTACAGCTTATGACTTGTGGAAGCTTTTTACTTGCCTGCGTCAGAACAGTAATGAGAGGATAAGAATATGATTACGAATCAGAAACTGAAAAAATCACTTGAGGAAATAAAAAATATTACTTCGTTTGATGCGATTTTATACTCAGCCAAGGGAAAGCATCTGACAGGTACGGTGGAAGAGCCGGAACATAGCGACATTTTTGTGAAGGAGTTTATAGTATCCGAAGAGGATGTTAGGGAAAAAAACGATGCAATCGCATTTGCGGTTGAAATTGATTCAGAGCTTGAGTATGTGCTCGTAATGTTCTGCCCGTATACGAGTGAGAATCTTGTAATAGGCAGGATGGCAGTTTGTCAGCTTCGTACACTTGTGCTCGGTGAATCAGAGCGATATGACAGAAATAATTTTATTCAGAATATTCTTCTTGGCAATATGCTTGGTTCTGATATAATAAACCGTGCCAAGAAATTACATATAGAAAACAGAAAACGAGTAGTATATGTTATAGATACCGGAAAGAACAGCAATGAGATAGCAGTTGAGCTTGCAAAGAATCTGGCAGATATCAGAAGCGGTGATTTTGTGGTGGCGATGGATGAGCATAATGTAGTGCTGGTAAAGGATGTTGAGGACATAGATTCACCAAAGCTTCAGGAAAAGCTTTCATCTATTGCAGGAAGTCTGGTTGACAATCTGCTTGCAGAGGCTATGATTAAGGTACGGGTGGGCTATGGCAATCCGACGGATGTTCTTCCAAAGATTACAGAGTCTTATCAGGAGGCAAAAATGGCGCTTGAGGTTGGCAGGCTGTTTTACGTGGAAAAGGAAATTATGGCATATGACAGGCTGGGCATAGGAAGACTTATTTATCAGCTTCCAATGAGTCTGTGTGAGATGTTTATCCGTGAGGTTTTTGGTGATGAGGTGCCACAGATACTTGATGACGAGGAGGCAATGTCTACAATCTCCAAGTTCTTCGAGAACAATCTGAACATTTCAGAGACTGCAAGACAGCTTTATGTGCATAGAAATACGCTTGTGTACAGGCTAGAGCGTATTGAGAAGTCGATAGGTCTTGATATCAGAACCTTTGATGATGCTATGATATTTAAAATAGCTACGATGGTGTTAGCGCATATCAAGGATAGCAGGCAGGGCAGATAATATAATTATTACGCAATTTAAAGAAGTAGGAGACAAGTATGGCCAAGAAGCAAACATACGATGAGAAAAGCATAGCAATTTTAGAAGGACTTGAGGCAGTCAGAAAAAGACCGGGTATGTATATAGGAAGTGTCACAACCAAGGGACTAAACCATCTGATATATGAGATTGTGGACAACTCCGTAGATGAGCATCTGGCAGGTGCCTGTGATACCATAAGGGTAACTCTTGAGAAAAACGGTTCGTGTACGGTGGAGGATAACGGACGTGGAATACCTGTAGGTATGCATGCTAAGGGTGTATCTGCGGCGCGTGTTGTATTCTCGACACTGCACGCAGGAGGTAAATTTGACAATTCTGTATACAAGACAAGCGGAGGTCTGCACGGAGTTGGTTCGTCGGTTGTAAATGCATTATCCACATATATGGATGTGGAGATAAGCAGAGATGGCTATATCCACCATGACAGATATGAAAAGGGTGTTCCTGTTGTGGAGCTTGAAAATGGCCTGCTTCCTACTTTAGGCAAAACCAAAAAAACAGGAACAAGGATTAATTTCCTGCCTGACCCGGAGATTTTTGAGAAGACAAGATTCAAGGAAGAGGATGTAAAGAACAGACTGAAGGAGACTGCATATCTCAATCCGAAGCTTACCATCATATACGAGGATAAACGAGGCGATGCGACAGAGCATATTGAGTATCATGAGCCTGAGGGTATTGTTGGTTTTGTAAAGGATTTGGATAAAAATATTGAAAAGCTGCATGATGTCATTTACTTTACAGGAGAGAGTGAGGATATAAAGGTTGAGGTGGCTTTTCAGTATACAAGCGAGTTCCATGAGAATATTCTAGGTTTTTGCAACAATATATACAATTCTGAGGGTGGAGCGCATATCACAGGCTTTAAGACTGCGTTTACAGGTATTATCAATTCATATGCCAGGGAGCTTGGTATATTAAAGGACAAGGATGCGAATTTCAACGGAGCAGATGTCAGAAACGGCATGACTGCTGTAGTGTCAGTAAAGCATCCTGACCCTAGATTCGAGGGTCAGACAAAGACAAAGCTTGACAATCAGGATGCAAACCGTGCAACTGCCAAGGTGACAAATGACGAGGTACCGCTTTATTTTGACAAGAATCTTGAGGTCTTAAAGACGGTAATATCATGTGCTGAGAAGGCCGCAAAGATTAGAAAAGCTGAGGAGAAGGCAAAGACCAATCTGCTCACAAAGCAGAAGTTTTCCTTTGATTCAAACGGAAAGCTTGCAAACTGTGAGAGCAGGGATGCTTCTAAGTGCGAGATTTTCATAGTCGAGGGAGATTCGGCCGGAGGCTCGGCAAAGATGGCAAGAAACCGTATGTTTCAGGCAATCATGCCGATTCGAGGCAAGATTTTGAATGTTGAAAAGGCAAGTATTGATAAGGTACTGGCAAACGCTGAAATAAAGACAATGATAAATGCGTTTGGCTGCGGATTTTCGGAAGGGTATGGAAATGATTTTGATATAACAAAGCTTCGTTATGACAAAATCATCATTATGGCCGATGCCGATGTGGACGGAGCTCATATCTCCACACTGCTTTTGACTCTGTTCTTCAGGTTTATGCCTGAGCTTATTTTAGAGGGACATGTATATGTTGCCATGCCTCCGCTTTACAAGGCTATTCCGTCAAAGGGCGAGGAAAAATATTTGTATGACGATGCGGAGCTTGACAAGTCAGAAAAGACACATACAGGCAAGTTTACGTTGCAAAGATATAAGGGTCTTGAGAGATGGATGCGGATCAGCTCTGGGATACCACCACTAAATCCCGCAACAAGGATGCTAAAGCGTATTGAAATAGAGGATGGACGCCTGGCAAATGATGTGACATCACTGCTTATGGGTAGTGATGTGCCACCGAGAAAAGAGTTCATATACGAGCATGCGCATGACGCGGAGCTTGATGTATAAGCATGACGCAGCAGCTTTGGTTCTCAGTGGTTCTGAATAGTTGCAGTCATTTATAATCGGAGAAAGACATGGATAGAAATATAGATAACAATGTAGACAACAATATAATTCAGACCGAATATTCGGACTGATGCAGAAATCATATATTGACTATGCGATGAGTGTCATTATAGCAAGAGCCCTGCCGGATGTGCGCGATGGGCTTAAGCCTGTACAAAGGCGTACACTTTATGATATGCATGAGCTGGGCATCAGGTACGACAAGCCATATAGAAAGAGTGCGCGTATAGTCGGTGATACAATGGGTAAATATCATCCGCACGGCGATTCATCAATCTATGATGCGATGGTTGTTTTGGCACAGGATTTCAAAAAGGGCATGCCGCTTATCGATGGACACGGTAATTTTGGCTCAATCGAGGGAGACGGAGCCGCTGCCATGCGTTATACTGAGGCAAGACTTCAAAAAATCACACAGGAAGCATATCTTGCTGATCTTGACAAAAATGTGGTTGATTTCATTCCAAACTACGACGAGACAGAAAAAGAGCCAGAGGTGCTTCCGGTCAAGGTGCCGAACCTTTTGATAAATGGAGCTGAGGGTATAGCAGTCGGCATGGCTACAAGTATTCCGCCACACAATTTTGGCGAGGTGGTGGACGGTGTGATTGCTTATATGAAAAATCCTGATATCACCACTGCCGAGATGATGCAGTATATAAAGGGACCTGATTTTCCGACAGGAGGCATTGTTGCAAATCAGGATGATCTTGCAGCAATATATGAGACCGGACAGGGAAAGATAAAAATCCGTGGAAGAATCGAAATAGAGAAGGGTAAGGCAGGAAAGGACAAGCTTGTCATTACGGAAATCCCATACACAATGATTGGTGCCAATATAGGAAAATTCTTAAATGATGTCTATTCACTTGTCGAGTCAAAAGCGACAACGGATATTGTGGACATAACCAACCAGTCATCGAAAGAGGGAATAAGAATTGTCTTAGAGCTTAAAAAAGGTGCTGATGTTGAGGCACTTAAGAACCTTTTGTATAAAAAGACAAAGCTGGAGGACACTTTCGGTGTAAATATGCTGGCCGTCGCAAATGGAAGACCTGAGACGCTTGGTCTTGTACCCATCATAAGGCACCATGTCAATTTCCAGTATGAGATTGCAAAAAGAAAGTATGAGACACTTCTTGCAAAGGAGCAGGAGAAAGAAGAAATACAGCAGGGACTCATAAAGGCCTGCAACGTGATAGATCTGATTATTGAAATATTAAGAGGAAGCCGTGACCAGAAAATGGCAAAGGCATGTCTCATAAACGGAGAGACAGAGGGGATTAAATTCAAGTCAAAGGCTTCAGAAGCCATGGCAGCCCAGCTTTGCTTTACTGAGCGTCAGGCAGCTGCTATCCTTGAAATGCGTCTGTACAAGCTGATTGGACTCGAAATTGAGGCTCTGATTAAGGAGCACGAGGAGACCAGGGCAAAGATTGCAGAGTACAGCGATATTTTAGAGCATCGCTCATCCATGGCAAAGGTCATTATGAAGGAGCTTAAAGCGTTCCGCAAGGAGTATGCAAGGGACAGACGCACAGAGCTTGACAATCTCGAGGAAGCTGTTGTGGTCAAAAAAGAGCTTGAGGTATCGGATGTAGTGCTGCTTATGGACCGCTTCGGCTATGTGAAGACAGTAGATACTTCAACCTATGATAGAAACAAAGATACAGCTGACGCAGAGAACAAGCTGATATTAAAGGTCAAAAATATAGATAAGCTGTGCATTTTCACAAACAACGGAAACATGCATCTTGTCAAGGTGTTAGACCTGCCTTACGGCAAATTCCGTGACAAGGGTACACCTATTGACAATGTAAGCAACTATGACAGCAGTAAGGAGGATATAGTATTTATAGCACCTCTTATGGATGTTGAAAAGCACAAGCTTATATTTGGAACGAAGTCAGCCATGATAAAGCTCGTGGATGGTGCTGAGTTTGTGGTGACACGAAAGACCTCGCAGGCCACAAAGCTCATGGATGATGATGAGCTGTTATTTGTTGACATGCTTTCAGAGAATGCTACAATGGTAATGCGTTCAAAGAAGGAGATGTTCCTTCGAATCGACTGTAGCACTATTCCTGAAAAGAAAAAGGCAGCAGTAGGTGTCAGGGGAATGAGGCTTGACAGAGAGGATGAGCTTACTGACATTTATCTGCTTTATGACCAGGAGGAAAAAGAGGTCGAGGTAAAGGGTAAGCAGGTGGCGCTTCACAGGCTGCACATTGCAAACCGTGACACCAAGGGCGTGAAGAAATAATATACCGCATGACAATATAGCGTAAAGCATAAACTGTGTACGGTTTTGAGTATGTATGGCCTGGAGCAGTTAAAATATCTGACATGAAAGGAAGCGATGAGCTTGTTGGACAAATTAAGAGAGCTTGGCATTTCAGAAAATCTGATTAAGGAAATTGAAAAGTTTCGCTCGCAGTATCCGGTGGACAAGGAGTATGAGTCAAGAATCCCCGTGCCTACACAATTTTATTACGGAAGCGATGTGTGGGAGCAGGCTATAACCGCCGTTTTATGTGGAGAAAATCTGCTTTTAGTAGGAGAAAAGGCCACAGGAAAGAATCTTTTCGCAGAGAATCTGGCAGGTGTATTTAACAGACCACGCTGGGATGTGTCATTTCACGTAAATATGGATGCAGCATCACTTATCGGAACCGATACGTTTAGCGCCGGAGAAGTAACCTTCAGGCCGGGACCTGTGTATACAGCGGCAAAAACAGGCGGCTTTGCGGTACTTGATGAGATAAATATGGCAAAAAGTGAGGCTATGGCAGTGCTTCATGCCACACTTGATTTCAGACGTACAATAGATGTGCCGGGCTATGACAGACTGTCGCTTCATCCGGCAACAAGATTTATTGCCACGATGAATTACGGTTATGCAGGTACAAAGGAGCTAAATGAGGCTCTTGTATCACGTTTTGCGGTAATCCGGATGCCTATGATTTCAAAAGAGAGCCTTGTGAAGCTCATAAAGGAACATTATCCTGCAATACGTGAAGCGGGAGCAAATGAGCTTGCGGAGGTATTTCTTGAACTGCATACCAAGTGCAAAAATGGCGAGATATCATCAAAGGCACTTGATCTGCGTGGTCTCATCGGTTCAATTGGTATGATGGAAAAGGGCTTAAATATATATACAGCTCTGGATATGGGAATAACAAACAAGAGCTTTGATGAATATGAGCAGACGCTTATACGTGATACAATCCGTGCAAGAATCTCAAGGAAGATGAGCAGAGAGCAGCTGTTTTGTTGATATAAGCTTGTGACATATGAAGGAATGGAACATATGGAAGAACAGGATATAAAGGAAGCAAAAAGAGCAAGAAACTTCATATGGATGGCGGCCTGTGATTATGACATAGAGCCGCTTTTTCTGGCATTTGCACCGGATGGCACTGCGGATATTTACCTTAATCTGATTATTGGGCTTGAATACAAGTGGTATGAGCATGATAAGATAGATGCCTTATTCAATCAGCTGACAGGAAAAAACGCCATGCTTTATGAGGGTCTTTTATGGATAGGTTTGGAAAATGCCCTGTATGAAAAGGAGAGACAAACGAGGCCTGCCTTATATGATTTAAGGCTTGAGTACGCGAAAAAGAGCCTTGCAGGAGTCAATAAAAACAGGGAGTATTCGAGGATTGATATAATCAGAAATGCACATTGCAGAAGGATACTTGGAAAACCATCAGGTCTTTGCAAAGAGGATGAAGAGATACTGCATGCTTTTTGTTTTACACCTGATATGACAACGGATGAGATTATAGTGAAAAAACGAGAGAAAATCTGTGGAAGTATTTCTCGTATAAGCCGATAAAGGTGGCAAAGCCGCAGGGCATATATTTCTTTACAGAAGGTAGCAGGAGCATTTCACTCAATAGGAAAAGTCAGCACACAGTATGTCAGAGCGAATAGCTTTTATGATAAAAATATGGCCTCGGACACAGCAGCTTTGTCATGGAGCATTCAAAGAGATATCTGCTGCAGTTTGCACTGCAGAAAGATCCAATAGAAGCGAAGCGGTATGTGACAGCCTGCTTTGGAAAAAGCATGTATTCTGACAGGCAGCAGGCCGAGATGGAGAAAAAGCTCTGTGTAGGAAATCACAAAAACTGTCACTTGCTTTTTACCAGAGGTATTTCATCGGAGAAAAAGCAGACTGTACCTGATGAGATTGACAACAAAAGAGAGCGCAGGGAAATTCTTGCATTTAAAAAAGAGACAGCCATGCAATATGACAAGAATAAAGAGCATTTTGAAAAAAACATGGCAGTGTATCAAAACAGTATAAGGAGACTTACAGAAAGCCTTAGAATGCACCTGGAGACAGCAGATGAGACATTTATGGATGCTTCCAACACATGGCCGTATAAAGCCTTCGAGAGTATGGAAGGCCCTGTATCTTGGACAATCCGCGTGTTTTTGAGCGAAAAGATGAGGTGGAGACGCTGGGCTTTTCTGTCGACATACTGATGGATGCGTCTTCTTCCAGAAAACAGATGCAGCAGAAGATAGCAGCACAGGCATATGTACTGTCAAAGAGCCTGACTAATTGTGGCATACCGGTGCAGATTTACTCATATTGCAGCATAAGAGGCTACACGGTGATGCACATTTTTAAGGAATATGACGATTATGGTGTGGAGGATGAATTATTTCATTTTGTTGTGGCAGGAAATAACAGGGATGGCCTTGCTCTGCGCGCGGCATCACATCTGATGGAGCTAAGTCCAAAGCCAAAGAAGTTACTTTTCATGTTTTCGGATGCAAGTCCCCAGGATGATCAGATAGCAGGGGAGGGAGCCTTTTATAAGGACCGGGAGTACACTGATGCTCTTGCTGTTAAGGACACCGTAAATGAGGTGCAGAGGCTTAAAAACCATGGAATAGACGTAATTGGCATCTTCATGGGAAGTGCACATGACAGTGAGCTTGCAACAAAGATATTCGGCAGAAGTCTCGTGAAGATAAAGAGTATCAACGAGTTTGCCGATGCTGTCGGACGAGTGTTAAATGAGATACTGACCTAGCATTTTAATTAAAAATACAATAAATTTAAAGCAATGGAGATAACAAATGAAAGCAATATTATTTGATTTGGACGGAACGCTGATTGACTCATCAGAGGGCATCACAAAGTCGGCACAATATGCACTTTCACACTTTGGCATAGATGAGCCTGACAGAAACAGTCTGTTTTTCTTTATAGGACCACCGCTCATAAACACATTTATGGAGCATTACGGATTTACTAAGGAGAGAGCACTTGAAGCGGTCGAAAAGTACAGAGAACGCTATAACAAAATAGGTATATTTGAATGTTCGCTTTTTCCGGGAGGTAAAGGAATGCATAGAGGCGCTTAAAGCAGCCGGCTATAGGATAGGGCTTGCATCATCGAAGCCGGAAAAATCGTGTGAGCGTATTTTGGAGCATTTTGGAATACTGGATATGTTTGATGAGGTGGTCGGAGCTACATTTGACGGCAGGATAGATACAAAGGAAGAAGTACTTAACGAGGTAATGCGCCGGTGGTCAGACATTCCAAGGGATGAGATGTGTTTAATCGGAGATACTATGTTTGATATCGAGGGAGCAAATCGTGTCAATGTGCCAAGCATAGCGGTAAGCTTTGGATTTGGAGATGTTAACGAGATGGTGAGTGCCGGTGCAAAAGCTGTGATAGATGATATAAGGCAGCTTCCTGATGTACTTTCCAGGCTTTTCGATTAGCTTTTATGAAAATGCAATGCATTGAGACCTGAGGTTATAAACAGTAGATAGGAATGGGATTTCATGAATAAGAATTTAAAATTAAGAGCGATAGTGTGGGAGATAATTGTCCCGATTGTGCTTTACTACATTGTTTTTCTGAGCGCAATGTACTTTATTTTTGCGTTTATCGGACACACAGCTTCGACATACATGATAGCGCAGATAATATCTGCAGCAATTACAATACCATTTATGTATTTTGCAAGCTATAAGCCGACACAGCAGATGTTTGTTAAAAAACCAAAGATAGACAGGGCACTTTTTATAAATGTGCTCTGGGTGATTGTGATTACACTTTTCATTTCATTTGCGCTCAATAATATCATCACAATGTCACCGCTTATCGGGCTCTCAGAAGGATATGCCAGGGCGAATGAGAGCTTCTATGCAAGCACTCTTGTAATTGAGATGATTGGCTCGGCAATTCTTTCTCCGATTATGGAGGAGCTTGTTTTCAGAGGCATTGTATTTGGAAATATGCGCAAAATAATGAATGTGCCACAGGCTGTATTTTTGTCGGCGCTTTTGTTTGGGCTCATTCATTTTAATATAGTGCAGTTTGTCTATGCTTTTTTACTTGGCCTTGTGCTTGCAGCTTTTATGTATAAGTCAGGGCATGTGTATGCGGCCATGATTGGGCATATCACCGCAAATGCGTTTGCAGTCATAAGGACAGAGACCGGTATTTTGAAGTGGACTGTTGATGGCAGTGTAATGGCATGGGTGGTATCTGTCATGTGCCTTGGTATTGGTGCTGTGATATTTTATTATTATGTAAAACACTCAGAGTGAGTTGTTTAGCATGAAGCGAAACGGAGCGCAGACAAAGTACAAGTATCGTGCAGCTTTATGAATATGAGCAATGCGATTTAGGATAGTTACCGGATGTTTATAAAAATCAGCTATACAATAAAAAGTATAGCTGATTTTTTTATGATATAAGACATGAAAAGCTACTGTAACGCATACACAATTCAGACACAATTTGTTATAAGAACTTTTTTTACATGAGTTATTGAAAAAAGTTTTGAAATTTAAAATAGTAAATTGTGCGTATAACCTTATAAATAAGATAAAAATACAATTATAGTCAGAAAAATAACTTTATAATATTAAGTTATCAAATAATCAGACAATAGCGAGAAAAAAACTATTTACATTGGGCTTTCATCGTTGTAAAATCATAAACAGGAAATGATTCACTTCTTAATAAGTTATCCGTTAACAAATTTACACTAGGAAAGGAAGAACCTATGAGTAAACAATGGAATGAAAGCACAGCCACAGCTAAGGGATTATATGATCCTCGCTATGAGCATGATAACTGTGGAATTGGTGCAGTAGTAAATATCAAAGGTATCAAAACACATGAGACAGTCGAGAATGCTTTAAAGATTGTTGAGAACTTAAAGCACAGAGCCGGAAAAGACGCTGATGGTAAGACCGGGAGACGGTGTAGGCATCCTGCTTCAGATTTCTCATAAGTTTTTTAAGAAGGTTACAAAGCCACTTGGAATAGAGCTTGGAGACGAGAGAGATTACGGTGTGGGAATGTTTTTCTTTCCTAATGATGAGTTCAAGACTATTCAGGCAAAGAAGATGCTTGAGGTTATCGTGGAGAAGGAAGGTCTTGAATTTCTCGGATGGAGAGAAGTGCCTACAGAGCCTGATAAGCTTTCTAAAAAAGCCAGAGACTGTATGCCATGCATCATGCAGTGCTTTGTAAAAGACCTGAGGGATGTTGAGAGAGGACTTGAGTTTGACAGAAAGCTGTATGTTGCAAGACGTGTTTTCGAGCAGTCAAACGACAATACATATGTGGTTTCCTTCTCAAGCAGAACAATAGTATATAAGGGAATGTTCCTTGTAGAGCAGCTCAGACAGTTCTTCATGGATTTAGGATCCTGTTATGAGTCAGCAATCGCCACAGTACATTCAAGATTCTCTACAAATACAAACCCAAGCTGGGAGAGATCTCATCCAAACAGATTTATCGTGCACAATGGTGAGATTAACACTATTCTTGGAAACTCTGACAAGATGTCAGCACGTGAGGAGAACATGGAGTCTCCAAAGCTTAAAAAAGAGTTCCAGAAGGTTTTGCCGGTTATCAATGCGGCAGGATCTGACTCAGCAATGCTTGATAATGCGCTTGAATTCTTGGTAATGAGTGGTATGGAGCTTCCACTTGCCGTTATGATAATGATTCCTGAGCCATGGGCAAACAATTCAATCATGACTCAGAAGAAGAAGGATTTCTACCAGTATTACGCTACAATGATGGAGCCATGGGATGGTCCGGGCTTCAATCGTATTCTCAGATGGTGATTTAGTCGGAGCAGTGCTTGACAGAAACGGACTTCGTCCATCACGTTACTATGTGACAGATGATGATTATCTTATCCTTTCATCTGAGGTCGGAGTGCTTGAGATTGACCCTACAAAGATTGTGAAAAAGGATCGTCTCCGTCCGGGAAAGATGCTCCTTGTGGATACTGTTGCAGGAAAAATCATAGATGATGATGAGCTCAAGGAGAGATATGCAGACAAGCAGCCTTATGGTGAGTGGATTGACAGATACATGGTAAATCTTAAGGATTTAAAGATTCCTAACCAGAGAGTACCTGAGTATACAAAGGAAGAGCGCCAGAGAATGCAGAGAGCCTTCGGTTACACATATGAGTCGCTCAAGGATTCAATCCTTCCGATGGCTAAAAATGGTGTTGAGGGCACAGCAGCCATGGGTACTGATACACCGCTTGCAGCTTTATCCGGTAACAGGGAGCCGTTATTCAACTACTTTAAGCAGCGCTTCGCACAGGTAACAAACCCGCCTATCGATTCAATCCGTGAGGAGGTTGTCACATCAACCACACTCTATATCGGTGAGGCCGGAAACGTGCTTGAGGAGAAGCCGGAAAATTGCCGTGTACTTAAGATTAACAACCCAATCCTTACAAACACTGACCTTATGAAAATTAAGAATTTAAAGGCCGATGGCTTTAAGGTAGAGGTTTTACCTATTATATATTACAAGAACACAAGTCTTGAGAAAGCAGTAGACAGACTTTATATAGAGGCTGACCGTGCATATAGGGACGGAGCCAACATTATTATCCTCTCAGACAGGGGTGTTGATGAGAACCACGTTGCAATTCCTTCACTGCTTGCAGTTGCAGCATTGCAGCAGTATCTTGTAAAGACAAAAAAGAGAACATCGCTTTCGCTCATTCTTGAGTCAGGAGAGCCGAAGAGAGGTTCATCATTTTGCTACACTGCTTGGCTTTGGTGCAAGTGCAATCAACCCTTATCTGGCACAGGATACAGTTAAGCAGCTTGTTGACGAGCATATGCTTGACAAGGATTATTATGCAGCAATCGATGATTACAACCATGCAATCATCACAGGTATCGTAAAAATTGCAGCAAAGATGGGGATTTCAACCATCCAGTCATATCAGGGCTCAAAGATTTTTGAGGCAATCGGTATTGACAAGAGTGTTATTGATAAGTATTTCACAAATACAGTAAGCCGTATCGGTGGAATTACATTACAGGATATCGAGAACGATGTGAATGAGCTTCACTCTGCGGCCTACGATCCGCTCGGACTTGAGACAGATGTTACACTTGACAGCAAGGGCAGACACAAGATGAGAAGCGGAGCTGATGACCATTTGTACAATCCGGCTACAATCCATCTTCTCCAGCAGTCGACACAGCGCGGTGACTACAATCTGTTCAAGCAGTACACAGCACTTGTGGACGAGGAAGAGAAAAATACAAATATCCGTGGACTTATGGATTTCAACTATCCTAAGAAGGGTGTCAAGCTCGAGGAGGTTGAGAGCGTTGACTCAATTGTGACACGTTTCAAGACAGGTGCTATGTCATACGGATCTATTTCGAAGGAAGCACATGAGACACTTGCAATTGCCATGAACCATCTGCACGGAAAATCAAATACCGGCGAGGGTGGAGAGGACAAGGATCGTCTCACAATCGGAAAAGACGGAAAGAACCGCTGTTCAGCAATCAAGCAGGTTGCTTCAGGACGTTTTGGTGTCACAAGCAGATACTTAACAAGCGCACAGGAGATTCAGATTAAGATGGCACAGGGCGCTAAGCCGGGCGAGGGCGGACACTTACCTGGAAAGAAGGTTTATCCTTGGATTGCAAAGACAAGACTTTCAACACCGGGTGTTGCACTCATCTCTCCACCACCACACCACGATATTTATTCTATCGAGGATTTGGAGCAGCTTATATTCGACTTAAAGAATGCAAACAGAGATGCAAGAATCTCAGTCAAGCTCGTTTCTGAGGCCGGTGTAGGAACTGTTGCGGCAGGCGTTGCAAAGGCCGGAGCACAGGTAGTGCTTATCTCAGGCTACGACGGAGGAACAGGAGCCGCACCTAGCAGCTCAATCCACAATGCGGGACTTCCATGGGAGCTTGGACTTGCAGAGACACACCAGACTCTTCTTATGAATGGTCTTAGAAATAAAGTAAGAATTGAGACAGACGGTAAGCTGATGAGTGGCCGTGATGTGGCAATAGCAGCGTGTCTTGGAGCCGAGGAATTCGGTTTTGCGACAGCTCCGCTTGTAACAATGGGCTGCGTAATGATGAGAGTATGTAACTTGGATACATGTCCGGCAGGAATTGCTACACAAAACCCTGAGCTTCGTAAGCGCTTTGCAGGAAAGCCGGAGTACGTTGAGAACTTCATGCGTTTCATCGCTGAAGAGCTTCGTGAGTATATGGCAAAGCTTGGCGTAAAGACAGTGGATGAGCTCGTTGGACGTGGAGATCTCTTAAAGAAAGCGTGATAATCTAAGCGAGAGACAGTCAAAGATTGACCTTGACTGCATACTTAATAATCCGTTTGACGGCAAAAAGCAGAGTGTTATATTCGATCCTAAGCAGGTATATGACTTTGAGCTTTCAAAGACAAAGGATATGACTGAGATCATGACACAGCTTAAGAGCGCACTTGAGAGCGGACAAAAGCGCGCGATTGAGATTGAGGTAACAAATACAAACAGATCTCTCGGAACAATATTTGGTTCTGAGATTACAAAGAAATATGACGATACGCTGGATGAAGACACATTTGTTATCAAGTGTAACGGTGCAGGCGGACAGAGCTTTGGAGCATTTATCCCTAAGGGACTTACACTTGAGCTTGTCGGAGATTCAAATGATTACTTCGGAAAGGGTCTTTCAGGTGGAAAGCTCATCGTATATCCACCTGCAGGAGTAAAGTTTGAGAAGGATGATAATATCATCATCGGAAACGTGGCACTTTACGGAGCTACAAGCGGTAAGGCCTTCATAAACGGTGTTGCCGGTGAGCGTTTCTGCGTAAGAAATTCCGGTGCAACAGCAGTAGTTGAGGGTGTCGGCGATCATGGCTGCGAGTACATGACAGGTGGCCGCGTAGTTATCCTTGGAAAGACCGGAAAAAACTTTGCGGCAGGTATGAGCGGTGGAATAGCATATGTGCTTGATGAGGACAATGACCTTTACATGAGAACCAACAAGCAGATGGTATTTACTGAGGAGGTCTCAAACAAGTACGATGTGTTAGAGCTTAAGGAAATGATAAAAGAGCATGTAACACTTACAAATTCAGAAAAAGGGTAAGGAAATCCTTGATCATTTCAGTGAGTATCTTCCTAAGTTCAAGAAGGTTATTCCTTACGATTACAACCGTATGCAGATGGCTATTGTACAGATGGAAGAAAAGGGTCTTAACGCAGAGCAGGCACAGATTGAGGCATTTTATGCCAGCACAAGAGGCTAAGGAGGACGCAGATAATGGGAAAACCAACAGGATTTATGGAATATGACAGATGCGAAGCAGCGTCTGTAGAGCCAAAGGAGCGTATTAAGAACTTTAACGAGTTCCATGTGTTCCTTTCAAAAGAAAATCAACAGAAACAGGCTGCCCGTTGTATGGACTGCGGAGTTCCTTTCTGCCAGTCGGGAATGACAATAGCAGGCATGACATCAGGCTGTCCTCTGCACAACCTGGTTCCGGAGTGGAACGACCTTGTATACACCGGCAACTGGGAGCAGGCATATAATCGTCTGCACAAGACCAATAATTTCCCTGAGTTTACATCAAGAGTCTGCCCGGCATTGTGCGAGAAGGCATGTACATGCGGACACTGGGGCAGTCCGGTGTCAGTCAGGGACAATGAGCATGGTATAATAGAGACTGCATATGCAAACGGATATGCAGCTCCAAAGCCACCAAAGGTCAGAACCGGCAAGAAGGTGGCAATCATTGGTTCGGGCCCTTCAGGACTTGCGGCAGCAGACCAGCTTAACCAGAGAGGCCATGAGGTTACAGTATATGAGAGAGAGGACCGCGTCGGTGGCCTGCTCATGTATGGTATTCCAAATATGAAGCTTGATAAGAGCATTATTGACAGAAAAGTTAATATAATGAAGGAAGAGGGCATTCATTTTGTCACAGGCTGTGATGTCGGAAAGGATATAAAGCCGGCAGAGCTTTACAAGAAGTATGACAGGGTAATCCTTTGCTGTGGTGCCAAAAATCCAAGAGACATAAAGGCAGACGGAAGAGATGCAAAGGGTATTTACTTTGCTGTTGATTACCTTACCCAGAATACAAAGAGCCTCTTTTGAACTCTAACCTGACAGATGGCAAGTTTGTATCTGCAAAGGGCAAAAATGTAGTCATTATCGGTGGCGGTGACACAGGAAACGACTGTGTCGGAACTGCAATCCGTCAGGGCGCCAAATCAGTCACACAGCTTGAGATGATGCCTTGTCCGCCTACAGAGCGTGCCGCAAACAATCCGTGGCCACAGTGGCCAAAGGTCTTAAAAACAGACTACGGCCAGGAGGAAGCCATTGCAGTATTCGGACATGACCCACGTATCTACAAGACAACCGTAAAAGAGTTCCACAAGGACAAAAACGGCAACCTGAAGGAGCTTACAATTGTAAGTCTTGAGAGTAAAAAGGACGAGAAGACAGGCAGATTCATGATGGTTCCGGTAGAGGGATCAGAGAAAAAGCTTCCCGGCAGAGCTTGTGCTTATAGCAGCAGGCTTCCTTGGAACAGAAAGCTATGTGGCAAAGGCATTTGGTGTAGAGCTCAATGCCAGAACAAACGTAAGTACACAGGAGGGACATTACGCTACAAACGTAAAAAACGTATACGTGGCAGGTGATAACCACCGTGGACAGTCCCTTGTAGTATGGGCTATCAGAGAGGGACGTGAGGCTGCCAGAGAGGTTGATGAGAGTCTCATGGGATATTCATATCTCTCAGTACAGTAACAAATTATTGTAGCAATTCTCCTTAATAAATTTTATTTCATACATTTTATAGCAAAATCCCGGTGCATTGTACCGGGATTTTTGACATACAAAATTACTGCTTTCTAAAGGTGTTGGCACTGTGGATAAACTGATTGAAATTTGACTTATAAGATGTTAAGATAGCAGTGTTTGACATGATAATAATAATATTAGGAGCAGCAAATGAGTAAAACAGTATTTTTTGACATAGACGGAACAATATGGGACGATGACATGGTAATTCCTGAAAGTACCCTAGAGGCTGTGGCAGCCCTCAAGGCAAACGGACATCTGGCATTTATATGTACTGGACGTGCCAGAGCCAGTGTGAGGTCAGAGAAGCTATTAAATATGGGTTTTGATGGAATAATTGCGGCATGTGGCAACTATATTGAAATGGATGGCAAAGTAATATACGAAAATGACCTGAGCGCAGATATGGTACAAAAGGTCATAAGGGTGCTTTCTGAGTGTAAAATGCCTGTAGTGCTTGAGGGCTCCACAGACTACTGGATAGATGACGAGGGCTTTGAGAATGATCCGTATGTGGATTACCTTTTTGAGTCGCTTGGTGAGCATGCACATATAATAAGAGGATATGACGGCGAGATAAGAATTAATAAATTCTCCGCTGACGTGATAGATGGTACTGATTATGAACGTGTGAAGGCAGAGTTTGCCGATGATTTTCTGATACTCGAGCATGTGGAAAATGTAGTGGAGTTCGTGCCGAAGGGAACCTCAAAGGCAACCGGCATCAAATGGCTGTGCAATCATCTGGATATCCCGCTTGATGAAACCTATGCGATAGGCGACAGTGTAAATGACCTTGAAATGCTTGAGAGTGTAGGACATGGAATCGCGATGGGCAACTCAATGCCACCGGTTAAAGAAATTGCGGAATATGTCACATCGGATATTTCAGATGATGGAGTGAAAAATGCGTTAAAGCATTACGGATTGATATAGAAAATGTAAAATAAATATTAAAATGAAATATCACTGTTGACATTGAAATGCAATAGTGATATTTTATTTACAGAAAGAAATTAGCACTCGAAAGAAATGAGTGCTAACAGAGATAAAAGGAGGCAATACAATGAAATTAGTTCCATTATCAGACAGAGTAGTATTAAAGCAGTTAGAAGCAGAGGAAACAACAAAATCGGGAATCATCCTTACAAGTTCAGCACAGGAGAAGCCACAGGAGGCTGAGGTTATCGCAGTAGGACCTGGCGGAATGGTTGACGGCAAGGAAGTTAAGATGCAGGTAACAGTCGGACAGAAGGTTATTTATTCTAAATACGCAGGCACAGAGGTTAAGCTTGACGGAGAAGAGTACATCATCGTTAGACAGAATGATATTCTTGCAGTAGTAGAGTAAGATTAATTTACGGATAGAAGCTAAAGATCCGGTACGTTTTACATATCCGGTCATAGCTGCTTACATTTTGGAATTAAATATCAAATATATAAATAAATAGAAAGGTCGTATAAATCATGGCAAAGGAAATTAAATATGGCTCAGAAGCCAGAGCAGCACTTGGAGCTGGAGTAGATAAATTAGCAAATACAGTCAGAGTAACACTTGGACCAAAAGGAAGAAACGTAGTACTTGACAAATCATACGGTGCACCACTCATCACAAACGATGGTGTTACAATCGCAAAAGAGATTGAGCTTGAGGATGCTTTCGAGAACATGGGAGCACAGCTTGTCAAGGAAGTTGCCACAAAGACAAATGATGTAGCAGGAGACGGAACAACAACAGCTACAGTTCTTACACAGGCAATGGTTCAGGAAGGAATGAAGAACCTTGAGGCAGGAGCAAACCCAATCGTGCTTCGTCGTGGTATGAAGAAGGCTACAGACAAGGCTGTTGAGGCACTTAAGGATATGAGCCAGAAAGTAAAAGGCAAAGAGCAGATTGCTAAGGTTGCAGCTATCTCAGCAGGAGATGAGGAAGTTGGCAATCTCGTAGCAGACGCTATGGAAAAGGTTACAAACGATGGTGTTATCACAATTGAAGAGTCAAAGACAATGCAGACAGAGCTTGACCTTGTAGAAGGTATGCAGTTCGACAGAGGATACCTCTCAGCATATATGTGCACAGATATGGATAAGATGGAAGCAGTACTTGATGATCCGTATATTCTTATTACTGACAAGAAGATTTCCAACATCCAGGATATTCTTCCATTACTTGAGAAGATTGTTCAGGCCGGTGCAAGACTTCTTATCATCGCTGAGGATGTTGAGGGCGAGGCTCTTACAACACTTATCGTTAATAAGCTTCGTGGTACATTCAATGTAGTAGCTGTAAAGGCTCCTGGATATGGTGACAGAAGAAAAGCAATGCTTGAGGATATCGCAATCCTTACAGGTGGTCAGGTAATCAGCTCTGATCTTGGACTTGAGCTCAAGGATACAACAATCGATATGCTTGGTCGTGCTAAGTCAGTTAAGGTTCAGAAGGAGAACACAGTCATCGTTGACGGTGCCGGAGACAAGGATGCTATCGCAGGCAGAGTAAGCCAGATTCGTGGTCAGATTGATGAGACAACATCTGAGTTTGATAAAGAAAAATTACAGGAGCGTCTTGCCAAGATGGCAGGCGGTGTAGCAGTTATCCGTGTAGGTGCTGCAACAGAGACAGAGATGAAAGAGGCTAAGCTTCGTATGGAGGATGCCCTTAACGCTACAAGAGCAGCAGTTGAAGAGGGAATCATCGCAGGTGGTGGATCAGCATATATCCATGCATCAAAGAAGGTTGCAGAGCTTGTTGATACACTTGAGGGAGATGAGAAGACAGGTGCAAAGGTTATCCTTAAAGCACTCGAGGCTCCACTTTACTATATCGCTGCAAACGCAGGACTTGAAGGCGCAGTAATCATCAACAAGGTAAAGGAGTCAGCTCCGGGAACAGGCTTCAACGCAGCTACAGAAGAGTATGTAGATATGGTTGATAACGGAATCCTTGATCCTGTAAAGGTTACAAGAAGTGCATTACAGAATGCAACATCAGTAGCTTCAACACTCCTTACAACAGAGTCAGCAGTAGCTACAATCAAAGAGGACACTCCAGCAATGCCAGCCGGAGCCGGCGCCGGAATGGGCATGATGTAATCGTAGACAATGAGGAAAATAAAAAATCAGAGGCAAGCTCGCTTGCCTCTGATTTTTTATTTGACGAATGTCCGGATATGAACAAGTAGCACCTACTCAAGTGCGGACCACGAATATACGGAGGCTGGTGAAGCCAGCCGTGTCTACGATGTAAGTAAAATAACGCCACTGTCCATCAAAAACTTCTTTTCAAACAATTACACCTATGGTATAATGAGCGGTGTTGAAAAAATACGACAACGAATATTTATATCGGAGTGAGAATTAATGAGTAAGGTTATAGTAGTTACCGATTCAAACAGCGGTATCACACCTGACGAGGCAAAGAAGCTTGGAGTTGAGGTGATTCCAATGCCTTTTTACATCGATGAGCAGATGTATTATGAGAATATCGATCTGACGCAGGAGCAGTTCTATGAGAAGCTTACGGCAGGCGGCGATATCAAGACATCTATGCCTTTGGTTGGTGATGTAACAGATAAATGGGATGAGTTCTTTAAAGGAAAATGATGAGATTGTATACATTCCAATGTCATCAGGTCTTTCAAGCTCATGTGAGACAGCATATATGCTCTCGCAGGATTATGACGGCAAAGTGCAGGTAGTCAATAATCAGAGAATATCAGTTACAATGCGCCAGTCGGTTATAGATGCGAAGAACCTTGGCAGAAGCAGGAAAAAATGCAGCTGAGATAAAGCAGATATTAGAGGATGCAAAGTTTGAGTCTTCCATATATATCATGGTAGATACTCTTAACTATCTCAAAAAGGGTGGTAGAATCACGCCAGCAGCGGCAGCTCTTGGCACACTTTTAAAGCTTAAACCGGTGCTTCAGATTCAGGGTGAGAAGCTTGATGCATTTGCAAAGGCACGTACCGTAAAGCAGGCAAAGAGCATCATGATAGATGCCATGAAGTCGGATTTTGAGAAGCGCTTCAATAATCCGGATGGCAGCCAGATAAATCTTGAAATGGCATACACGCATGATATTGCAGCAGCGGAGACATTTAAGGAAGAGGTTCAGGCAGCATTTCCAAATAACGAGATAGTCATGAATCCGCTTTCACTTTCGGTCTCATGCCATATAGGACCCGGAGCGCTTGCAATAGCCTGCTCTAAGAAGATAGAGTATTGTAATAAATAATTATTAATAGTTACAAAGAATAATAAATATACCACTAAAATCAATCAGTAACATGGCACAATGTGTCGTGTCAGAAAATACAAGGGAGGCATGTAAAATGTCAAAGGTAGATGTAGTAATAGGATGTTTCTATGGTGATGAAGGAAAAGGTAAGGTAATTGATTACCTTGCGGCAGACGCTGATGTAGCAGTAAGATGCACAGGCGGAGACAATGCCGGTCACACAATCAAAGCAAACGGTGTTAAATATGCAATGCACCTTATTCCGTCAGGTCTCTTATCAGGACATACAATCGGAGTGATCGGAAACGGAGTAGTTTTAAATCCGCAGGTTCTTTTAGAGGAAATCAACAACTTAAAGGAGCACGGATATGATGTAGATAAATATTTAAAAATCAGTGACAAAACGCATGTCATTTTCCCATATCACAGTAAGCTTGATGTGGCGCTTGAGAAGGTGAGACAGGCAAAGAAAATCGGTACTACAGGAAAGGGTATCGGACCTTCATACTGCGATAAGTATGAGAGAAGCGGAATCAGAATGGAGGATTTATACGCACCTGATTTCAAGGAGCGCCTTAAGGAGCAGACAGAGCTTAAGCTTGCACTTCTTAAGGTATATGATCCTGAGACTGATTATACAAAGGAGCTTGATTTCGACAAGATGTTTGCAGAGTACAGTGACTATGCAGCACAGCTTGAGCCATATGTATGTGATACAATCACCCTCTTACACAAGGCACTTGAGGATGACAAAAAGGTGGTTGTTGAGGGAGCACAGGCTACACTCCTTGACATCGACTTTGGTTCATATCCATATGTTACATCATCAAATCCTACAATCGGTGGCATCCTTACAGGAACAGGTCTTTCTGCTTCAGATATCGGAAATGTATACGGTGTCATCAAGGCATACTCAAGCCGTGTAGGTGAGGGACCATATGTGACAGAGCTTCTTGACGCAACCGGAGACAAAATCCGTGAGCTCGGACATGAGTACGGCACCACAACAGGCCGCCCGAGAAGATGCGGATGGTTAGACCTTGTCACCTTAAAATATGCTAAGCGTCTTAACGGACTTACAGCACTTTCTGTAAACCATCTCGACACAATCGGCAAGTTTGATACAATAAAAGTCTGCATCGGCTACGATGTTAACGGTGAGGTAACAGAGGACTTTACCACAAATCTCAAGGTTTTAAACAACGCAAAGCCTGTATATGAGGAGCTAAAAGGCGGCTGGGGCGATGAAATCGCAAGCTGTAAGACTTTCGAGGAGCTTCCTGAGAATGCACAGAAATACATCAGTTTCATAGAGAAATACATCGGAGTACCTGTTAAGTTCATCGGAACAGGTGCTGACAGAGAAGCTATGATTGTGCGCGCAGACAATTAGTACCCAGACAATTAGTACAGCTAAAATATCATAGTATTAAAATTATAAATAATGTACAAAAGAGTGTTCAGAATTCACAAATTGAACACTCTTTTTTTATACTCTAATATCATAACAATTTAGTAGGAAGGAGTATTACTGTGATAGAAATTAGTAATCTCGTAAAGAAATATGGCGACCATATGGCCGTAGATCATCTTTCGCTGACTGTTGAGCCGGGAAAGATATACGGACTTTTGGGACCAAACGGCGCCGGAAAGTCAACCACCATGAATATTGTTACCGGATATATCGGTGCTGATGGTGGAACAGTAAAGATAAACGGCTATGATATATTTGCACAGCCTGAGGAAGGCAAAAAAAAAATGTATAGGATACCTGCCGGAGATACCACCGCTTTATGTGGATATGACTTGTATGAGTATCTCAAATTTGTGGCAGAGCTCAAAAAGCTCGACAGGAAAAAGAGAAAAGAAATGATAGCAGATGCCATGGACATGACCGGCATCACGGAGGTGAAAAACCGTCTCATAAAGAACCTTTCCAAGGGTTACAGACAAAGAGTGGGCTTCGCCCAGGCACTTCTTGGCTACCCGGAAATCATCATATTGGATGAGCCTACAGTGGGACTTGATCCAAAGCAGATAATAGAGATTCGTGAGCTTATTAAAAAGCTTGGAGAAAATCATACGGTGATACTTAGCTCTCATATTTTAAGTGAGATAAGTGCAGTGTGTGATCATGTGTTTATCATATCAAAGGGCAAGCTTGTAGCAAGTGATGCCACAGAGAACCTGATTAATCTCATGTCAAAGAACCAGGAAATTAACCTTGTCCTCAAATCAGACGAGATTGGTGCAAGAGGAATGCTTGAAAAGATAGTAAATGTTGATAAGGTCACATTTGAAAAGTCTGAGGAAGAGAAAACAGTGAAGGCTGTGGTTATAGCAAAAGCAAACTGCGATATACGTGAGGAAATATTTGAGCTTGCAAGTGCAATGCATATGCCAATCCTTGAGATGCATACTGTTGTGAAGTCACTCGAGGATGTATTCCTTGAGCTTACAGGGGAAGGAGATGAGAAATAATGCTTGCAATATTTAAAAGAGAATTCAAATCATATTTCCAAAACGTTATAGGTTGGCTGTTTGTTGCAGCACTTCTTGCAGTGTATGGCCTATATTTTTATGTATACAATCTGAAAAACGGTTATCCGTATATTTCATATGATTTAAAGGGAATCGGTTTTATTATGATGATTGCAGTACCAATTCTCACGATGAGATCGCTTTCTGATGAGAAAAAGACAAAGACAGATCAGCTCATGCTGACATCGCCTGTATCTGTCGGAAGGATTGTAGCAGGAAAATATTTAGCGATGGCAGCAGTATACACCATAGACATAGCACTTTTTGTACTTTCACCGCTCGTGTTGTCAATTTACGGCAAGGTTGGCTCAGTGAAGCGTATGTGGCTTTGTTTGGCTACTGGCTTTACGGTTTATCATGCATCGCCGTGGGACTTTTTATATCGTCCATATCTGAGAGTGTGATAATATCTGCAATACTTACATTTGCGGCATTATTCCTCTCATACATGATGCAGTCCATCACAGGACTCATCTCGTCAAGTGGGAAATCTGCTCACAAAGGTGCTTAATTGCTTTGATTTGTACACACCATTTGAGAATTTTGTGAGTGGCTGCTTTAGTGTCACATCGGCAGCTTATTATGTGACGGTTACTTTGCTTTTATGTTTCTTGACGACTCAATCTATCCAGAAGAGAAGATGGGCATTTTCAAAGAAGATGATAGGCACAGGAGGCATTTTCAGCAGGAATGATTGTCATAATGTGTGCAATCTGTGTGGTTGTAAATCTTGTAGTGACAGCGCTTCCTGCTAAGTACACATCAATTGACTGTTCGGCTACAAAGCTGTACTCGCTCACAAACGATACAAAGGACAGGGTAAGTAAGCTCGATGAGGATATCACAATCTATGTTTTAAATTCCAAGAAATCAAAGGATGCAAAGATAGATGAGACAATCAACAGATACAAGGATCTTTCGAGTCATATAAAGGTAAAATATGTAGACCCGGCGACAAGCCCGAAGTTTTATCAGGATTACACAGACACGACACCTACCACAAACAGCCTTATCATCGAGAGCAAAAACCGTTCAAAGGTGATTGATTACAATGATATATATGAATATGACAGCTCATCATATTATTACGGATACCAGTCACAGTCTAGCATCACAGGCTATGATGCCGAGGGACAGATTACAAGTGCTATAGAGTATGTCACAATGGATGCAGATGAGCTCCCGGTAATTTATCAGATAACAGGACACAATGAAACGGAAATAGGAAGCAATTTCCAGAGTGTTGTAAGCAAGGCAAATGCAAATCTTAAGAGTTTAGAGCTCTTTAACGAGGAAAAGGTGCCGGAGGATGCAACAGCCATTATCATTAATTCTCCGACTGTTGATTTCAACGAGGAAGATGCACAGAAGGTGATTGATTATTTAAATGGCGGTGGAAAGGCAATGATTGTCGGCTGCTACGCATATAATGACGAGCTTACTAAACTTTAACAAGATACTTGCGGCTTACAATGTCAGCTTCAAGACCGGTGTGGTAGCTGAAAATGACAGCTCAAAATATTATCAGAATCCTCTCTACCTGCTTCCAACGGTTGAGACGACAGATTACACCTCAGATGCAACGGACGGATATGTATTCCCTGGCAGGAAGCTGTGCAATCAGTTATCCTGAGGATACAGATGAGGTGACATATACAAAGCTGCTTTCTACATCAGACAGCGCAGTTTTAAAGAAGGACTGGAAGAATATCACCACATCGAAGGCAGAGGACTCAGATGAGAACGGACCGTTTACTACAGGTCTTGCTGTAAATGATTCAAGCACCGGCGCATCGATTGTTGTGTTTGGTACGCCTTATGTGGTTGATGATTCATATGATAATGCCGTTTCCGGCAACAATGCAGACATGTTCAAGGATGTTATCACATCAATGACCGGAAATGTTGAGCTTGCATCAAGTGTGATACCGGTGAAGGATTACACCTTAAGCAATATCACTATAAATACGCTGCAAGCGGTTATTACGGGACTTATTATAATGATAGCTGTACCAATACTGCTTATTATCATAGGAATCGTTGTATGGGCAATGAGGAGAAAGAAAGTAGATTACAGGTAAAAAAGCGTATAAGAAATAGGAGAAAAAATGAATGAATAAGCAGAAAACGCACCTTTTGTGATACTTGTGATAGTTCTGGCAGCCTGTCTGGCAGGCTACATGGGGCTTCTAAATTACAATAAATATAAAAGTGACGATGATTCGGAGAGCGAAAGCGACAGTGTTGAGGCACTTTCGCTCGACTCATCGGATGTTAAATCACTTTCATTTCTGATTGACGGCCGGGAGTATACCTTCAGCCGTATAAAGTCAGATGGCACATCCGATGAGACAGAGTCAACGGAGTCTGAGAAAACAGATACCAATTCCGAAAGCAGTACAGACGATGATGACCAGTGGGTCTGCGATAATGATACCTCTCTTAAAATCAATACAAGCAAGGTTACATCACTGCTTGGAAACGCTACAAGCATCACTGCTTCAAAGAAATTTGATTCAGATGCGGATACATCTGATTTTGGGCTGGATGAACCACAGAATGTCGTAAAGCTAAGCACCGATGACAAGACATATACCATCACAATCGGTGAGAAAAACGCTATGCTTGGTGAGTACTATATCAAGGTAAATGATGATGTATATCTTTCAAGTACCGCAATCCCTGGAACGATTCCGGATTCTATAGATGATATGATTGCAACTAAAGACAGTGAGAGTACTGAGACTGAAAGTGAGTAGCAACGGATTGATAAGTTACAATTTGAAAAGAAATTAAGAAATAGTTCATCTTTTTTTTATGAAATAGGTATTGAAATCGTGCTGATGTTGTACCATTATTATTGTGTAGAATAATAATGAGGGAAAACGGTGAATAGCATGAATCAGATGAACAAAGACAGCAACAGCATAAATATCACGGGCCTTACCGATGAAGAGGTAAGGCAGAGAGTGGAGGAAGGACTTTACCAATAGAACAGATATATCTACAGACAAGACAACAAAGGAAATTGTGATTTCAAACGTTTTCACATATTTTAACCTTATATTTCTTGTCATAACGATACTTCTCATAATGGTAGGTTCTTTCAGAAACCTGACATTTCTGCCTATAATTATTGGAAATACGGTAATCGGAATCGTTCAGGAAATCCGCGCAAAAAAGACTCTTGAAAAAATGAGTTTACTGAATGCTCCGCATGCGGATGTCATCAGAAACGGCAGCGTAAAGCAGATTAGTACGGATGAACTTGTAAAGGACGATGTGATTTTACTTACCGCAGGAAAGCAGATTTGTGCGGATGCGGTTGTGATATCCGGAAATATACAGGTAAATGAATCACTGCTCACAGGTGAAGCTGATGAGGTAGAAAAGACAGAGGGCAGCACTCTCATGTCGGGAAGCTTTGTTGTATCGGGAGAGTGCTATGCACGGCTTGAAAAGGTCGGTAATGAATCATATATCTCAAGGCTGAGCCTTGAGGCAAAATCAATGGGCGGCAAGGAGCAGTCAGAGATGATACGCTCCATCAATTTGATTGTCAAATGGGTTGGCATAGTTATTATTCCGATTGGGCTTATATTGTTCTGGCAGAGCCATTTTGTGAATGGCGAGTCTATCACAAAGAGTGTTACATCGACAGTTGCAGCGATTATAGGAATGATACCGGAGGGCTTGTATCTGCTGACCACAGTGGCGCTTGCCTTAAGCACTATGAAGCTTGCAAGGAAAAAGGTTTTGCTTCATGATATGAAAAGTATTGAGACGCTTGCGCGTGTGGATGTGCTTTGTGTGGATAAAACGGGCACAATTACTGAGCCTGATATGAAGCTTAAGGAAATTTTTCTCTGTAAAAACAGTGGAGCAGATGGCACACAGACAGCTTTGACATTAGATGAGCTTAAAAGTCTTATTTTAGATTATGCAAATGCTTCGGTTGACAACAATGCGACTATGCTCGCACTAAAAGCATATGCGGCGGAAGCTTTGACAAATAATACATCTGCACTGCATCGTACAACGGTTTCACAGCAGGCATTTCGTCGAGCCCTCAAGTATGGCAGCGTTACTTTTCTGACGGAACTTATCTGCTCGGAGCGCCGGAGTTTATTATGCACGAAGACTTTGCTCGCATTGAGGAAGAAATCATACCGTACGCTGACAAAGGTGACAGAGTGCTTTTGTTTGCAAGGTATGATGGAGAAAACGTGGAGAATGGCATAAATGGCAGTGTTACTCCGCTTGGATTTGTGGCACTTGCCAATCCTATCAGAGAGAATGCGGTAAAGACGTTTGAGTATTTCAAGAGTCAGGGTGTTGCGATAAAGGTTATTTCAGGTGACAATCCGCGTACCGTTTCAAGGATTGCCATACAGGCAGGAATAGAAAGTGCAGAAAGCTTTGTTGATGCGGCAACACTCGATACTGAGGATAAAATAGCTGATGCAGTGAATAAATATACTGTATTCGGACGTGTGACACCAAAGCAGAAAAAGCAGCTTGTAAAGGCTTTACAGGCTAAAGGTCATACAGTTGCGATGACAGGAGACGGAGTCAACGATATACTTGCCATGAAGGATGCCGACTGCAGTGTGGCTATGGCATCGGGAAGTGAGGCGGCAGCCCAGGCAGCCCAGGTTGTCCTTTTGGACTCTGACTTTGCACACATGCCGGATGTGGTGTATGAGGGACGCAGGGTGGTAAACAATATCCAGCGCTCAGCCAGCCTGTTTCTTGTGAAAAATATATTCTCACTGTTACTTTCACTGTTTTCGGTTATTCTTATGGTTACGTATCCGCTTGAGCCGGCACAGGTATCGCTCATCAGCATGTTTACCATAGGAGTACCGGGATTCTTATTGGCACTGGAGCAGAATAAGGACAGGATAAAGGGGCACTTTATCACCAATGTCATGCTAAAGGCACTGCCGGGTGGACTTACGGATGTAATAGCTGTCGGAGCGCTTGTCGTATGCGGAGAAGTATTTTGTATATCAGATGCAAGCATAGGAACGATAGCGACGCTTGTACTTTCAGTAGTGGGCTTCATGATTCTCTTTAAAATCAGTGAGCCACTCAATGGAATGAAATATGCTGTTATTATCGGAAATATAGCAGGTCTGGTATTTTCGGGTTTCTTCTTAAAGAAACTGTTTGCACTGACAGATTTGTCAAATATATGTATTCTTCTCATGATAGTGTTTGGCTTTGCGGCTGAGTCACTGTTTAGGAATCTGACACTTCTGGTTGAGAAACTGAGAGGCTCATATGAGAAAAAGAAGGGCTTCAATGTCTGATATTGAAAAATCTGCATGGCACCATAGGTGTGTGGCAGCTTAGGACCAGGAGGCCTTTCTTGATGGGCACGACAGATTTTTACAGTTCGCGCAGGTATTGCAGAGCTCTTTGATATTTTTCCGCTTTTGTGAGTCAAGCTTTATTATGAGGGCGGCTGTCTTAAGTGGCTTGAGCATATTTGAACCGGTGAGATGTATGCCATCAGGGCTTACGTGCTCAAAAATCTCAGGCAGCAGCTCAAGCGGATATTCATCGCCTAAAAATGACAGCTCAATGGCATAAAGAGAGCTTTCTTCTTCGACAGCCTTTGCAAACTGCTCATATGCGTTTGACAAAAGCATGAGGCTTAAACAGTCTGCTATGTATGCTTCCTCAAGCTGCTCATGGTTTAAATACAGCTCTGACAGCTCGTCTACACCGTTTCCGAGTGTCACGAGGCCGTAGGCATAGTGTGCCAGGGATACCCCGGGCAAATCCTGTTTTATGGAATAATATGCAAAGGCATCCACCAATGGAAGCATTGCGGTGTATATTGCCCGGATAAGCGGCAGTTTATCGTTATCAAAATGAAAACGGCTGCAGAATTCCTTCCAGTCTTTAGATGATAATTCAGGTGTGATTTTGCGTTTCATGGTTTTTTGGTTACATCATCAGATTCTTTATCAGAACCCTTTAAAAGTCTGTATACAAATGAATACGCCCAGATAAGCACCGGGATAATGATAGTTGCGGCAACGGCAGCCTTCCAGTAGCGCATGTCACTTGTGTGATCGAGCACAGTGGCAACAAATGCCACAACATATAAAAGTAATAAAAGGATGGCGCCAATCAGTGCCAGAATACGTTTTGTCTTTTTCATGAATTGTTCTCCGTGGTTTTAGTAATGTAACGATTCAGAACCATCCCACGCACATTCGCAAAAACGCACGATACTCGTGCTGTCTAGCTGTTACACAGCTAATTTTGCTCATATGTGTGGGGTGGCTCTATTCGAGCCACCTTGAGAACAAGAAAATCTGCTGCTTACATGCGAGCATGACGCATCAGTTTTTCTTGTTCTCAGTGGTTCTGAATAGTTTTTTATTTATTATAATATAAAAAAACAAAATTGACGTCAAGCTGTTATTTTGGTATAATACATCCATATGTGAAGTTGAGGCTGTTTGGTCTCATATCAGTTTATAAAAGATAAAGGTGGTAGTAAAAATGGCTTTATTAGAAGAGTGGCACAAGATTGCCTACAATGACAAAGCAGATCAGGGAGAGTTACAGCGTTTTTGGCAGCATTATTTCCTCTTGGAGAAGGGTGTATATGAGAAGCTCCTTGCAAATCCGGATGAGGCAGTAGAGGGAACAGTCAAAGAGCTTGCTGAGAAATATGAGTTATCAATCATGGAGATGACAGGCTTCTTAGACGGAATCAATGACAGCCTTGTCACACCAAACCCAATCGAGGAGATGGATGAGGACACAAAGGTAAGCCTTGCTTTCGATAAAGAAAAGCTTTATAAGAACATGGTAGATGCAAAGGCAGACTGGCTTTACAATCTCCCGGCATGGGATGAAATCTTTGACGCAGAGACAAAGCATGCGCTTTACCTCGAGCAGAAGAAGTCAGGAACAGTTGTAGTAGGTAAGAAAATCGGCCGAAATGACCCATGTCCATGCGGTTCGGGCAAGAAATATAAAAAATGTTGCGGAAAAAATGCATAAAGTACTTTACAGATTAGAAAAATAAGTATATTATCATTTTTTGAAAGGAACATTAGCATAATAACAATACGTTGAAGAGCACAGTAAGTATATTAAAAGCAGCAGAGAGGGAAGCCTTGGAAGACGAGAATCAAAGTCCAAAGAGTGGTGAAAGCTCCCCGGTGGATGATATACCGAACACCAGCTTGGAGTGGCTCCAATAAAGCCCGGTGACACCGTTATAGTCAAATGAGTTTCTGTCGGATACAGACAAGCAGTATGTTTTCAGGCGGAAAGAATGTGGGTGGAACCACGGTAACAAAGCTTATCGTCCCCGATGTCGCAGCAATGCGGTGTCGGGGATTTTTATATTAAAAATAAAGGAGAGATAACCATGAAGATAACATTGAAGGATGGCTCATCAAAAGAGTACAGTGAAGCAAAAAGCGTATATGAAATCGCAAAAGATATAAGCGAGGGACTTGCAAGAGTAGCCTGCGCAGGAGAGGTTGACGGAGAAATTGTTGACTTAAGAACAGTTCTTGACAAGGACTGCACACTTAATATAATCACAGCAAGTGATGAGGAAGGACTTCGTGTCATCAGACATACAGCATCACACGTGCTGGCACAGGCAGTTAAGAATCTGTTCCCGGATGCAAAAATCACAATCGGACCGGCAATTGACGATGGTTTCTACTATGATTTCGATTCACAGCCATTCTCAAGAGAGGATCTCGATGCACTTGAGGCAGAGATGAAGAAAATCATCAAACAGGGTCATGAGATAACAAGATTTACACTCCCTAGAGAGGAAGCAATCAAATTCATGAAGGAAAAGGATGAGCCGTACAAGGTAGAGCTTATCGAGGAGCTTCCTGAGGGTGAGGAGATTTCATTCTATGACCAGGGTGGCTTTGTAGATTTATGTGCAGGACCACATCTTATGAGCACAAAGGGTGTAAAGGCTTTCAAGCTCACATCATCATCAATGGCATACTGGAGAGGTGATTCAAACAAGGCAAGACTCCATCGTATCTACGGAACAGCCTACAATAAAAAAGAGGATTTAAAGGCACATCTTGAGAGAATGGAGGAGGCTAAGAAGCGTGATCACAATAAGCTTGGCCGTGAGATGGAGCTTTTCACAACAGTAGATGTAATCGGACAGGGACTCCCGCTTATGATGCCAAAGGGCACAAAGATGATTATGAAGCTGCAGAGATGGATTGAGGACCTCGAGGATAAGGAGTGGGGCTATGTGCGTACAAAGACACCACTCATGGCAAAATCAGACCTGTACAAGATTTCAGGACACTGGGATCATTATCTTGACGGCATGTTTGTTCTCGGAGATCCTGAGAAGGACGGCGAGGAAGAGGTTATGGCACTCCGTCCGATGACATGTCCGTTCCAGTATTATGTATACAAGGCAAAGCAGCATTCATACAGAGATCTGCCTTACAGAATGGGTGAGACTTCCACATTGTTTAGAAACGAGGATTCGGGAGAGATGCACGGATTGACACGTGTCAGACAGTTTACTATCTCAGAGGGTCACAATGTTATCCGTCCTGACCAGTGTGAGGAGGAGCTCAAGGCATGCTTCAATCTTAACAGATATGTCCTTAAGGTGCTGGGACTCGAGAATGATGTGACATACCGTCTTTCAAAATGGGATCCAAAGAACACAGAAAAGTATTTAGGAGATGATGAGTACTGGAACTCAACACAGGAGGTCCTTCGTAACATCCTTATTGAGGAAAATGTTCCTTTTGTTGAGGCCGACGGCGAGGCTGCATTCTACGGACCAAAGATTGATATCCAGGCCAAGAACGTATACGGTAAAGAGGATACCATGGTAACAATACAGCTCGACTGTGCTATTGCTGAGAATTTTGATCTGTACTATATTGATCAAAACGGCGATAAAATCCGTCCATACATCATCCACCGTACATCACTCGGCTGCTATGAGCGTACACTTGCATGGCTTATCGAGCACTACGCAGGCAAGTTCCCTACATGGCTCTGCCCTGAGCAGGTAAGAGTGCTTCCTATCTCAGAGAAGTATGCTGATTATGCTAAAAAGGTAGCAGATGAGCTTAAGCGCAATGATGTCGATGTGACAGTTGACAACAGAGCTGAGAAGATCGGATACAAGATCAGAGAGGCACGTATGGATAAGCTTCCATATATGCTTGTTGTCGGAGCTGACGAGGAGGCAGACGGCACAGTATCGGTAAGAAGCCGTTTTGAAGGAAATGAGGGTGTTAAGCCACTTTCAGATTTCATCGACCAGATTTGCAAGGAAATCCGTACAAAGGAAATCAGAGTGGAGCTTCCAGAAGAGGAAAAACACAGATAATCGATTAAAAAGTATAAAAAAAATCAATCAGGACATACTAGCCTATGCATAAGCAAAGGAGGCAAAAGTATGACAAGACTTGATTGTAATGTTGAAAAATGTGCGTATAATGCAGATAACTGCTGTAAGCTCAGAGAAATCGATGTGAAAGGAACTAAGGCAAAGAAAGCCTGCGATACACAGTGTGGCAGCTTTTCAAATAAGGCCTGTGACTGTGAGGTATCTGCAGAGTTAGCTATTCACAAGGAGACAGATGTGCACTGTGATGCGGCAAAGTGTAAGTACAATGACCACAATAGCTGCATGGCCAATCAGATTGGCATCAAGAAAAACTGTACACCAAACAAGTGCAGTACAGAGTGTGCAAGCTTTGAGTGTCAGGCGTAGACTAAGAAGCGCATAATGACAGTTGCCCGGAGTATCAGGTTTATGGTGCTCCGGGTACATATATTTTCGTAATTTGTGATTGCTGCCGTATATATTACAGTGTGATAGACAGCAATTACAGTCAGGAAAGGAAAAATATGGATTATAATATAAACTTCCCACATCTTCATATATATTTGCAGCATGTGATAAAGAGCATATCAATAGGAAGCTTTGATATTGCGATGTATGGCATAATAATAGCATGTGGTATGCTTGCGGGGCTGGGCGTGGCCTGCTATGTGGCCAAAAAATTAGGACAAAATCCTGATACATACTTTGATCTGGCACTTGTGGCAATCATATGCTCGGTGATAGGCGCAAGAATATACTATGTGGTATTCAGGTGGGATTTGTACAAGGACGACCTGCTTAGCATATTCAATATCAGGCAGGGAGGACTGGCAATTTACGGAGGAGTGATAGCAGCAATTATCACCACATTCGTTTTTGCAAAGGTCAGAAAGCTGTCGTTTCCACTGTTGTGTGATACGGCGGGGCTTGGACTGATACTGGGACAGGTGATTGGCCGATGGGGAAACTTCTGCAACAGGGAGGCATTTGGCGATTATTATGACGGACTTTTTGCCATGCAGCTTCCGGTATCAGCTGTCAGGACATCGGATCTGACTGAAAAGCTTATGTCACATACAACTGTGATAGACGGAGTGGAGTATATCTCGGTGCATCCTACTTTTTTGTATGAATCCTTTTGGAACCTGTGCTTATTTATTTTGTTGATGCTTTATTTTAAGCACAGAAGGTTTGACGGAGAGGTGTTTCTTCTATATTTGCTAGGCTATGGTGTCGGAAGATTCTGGATAGAAAGCCTGCGTACAGACCAGCTTCTCATCCCGCATATCAATTATCCGGTGTCTATGGCACTCGCCGCCACTTTGGTGGCAGTATCAGCCATATGGATAGGAATTGTCAGATATAAGCAGAGGAAAAATGGGCAAAATGGTGGACACTCCACCACAATCCACCACTAAAGAGTAAATTTCATATCATTTTATAAAAAAGGCGCAAAGTCCACGAAAAGACTGAGCGTCTTTTTTGTTGCCTTTTTATGGGAATTTGGCTTAAAGCCTTGATTTTGTGGGCTGTTAAGGTGTAATATTGTAACCAAGTGGTGAAAAGTGGAGTGAAATACCATATAAGTGGAGTGAAGTGGTGGAAAGCTTCAAAATGAGGAAAAGGAGGATGGATGCCATGTTCATGGGCGAATATAATCATTCAATAGACGCCAAGGGCCGTATGATTGTCCCGGCGAAGTTCCGTGAACAGCTTGGCAATGAGTTCGTAGTTACCAAGGGCTTAGATGGCTGTCTGTTCGTCTATTCCAACGAAGAATGGCATCGCATTGAGGAAAATCTTCGCGACAAACCACTCACATCAAGAGAAGCAAGAAAATTTATGAGATTCTTCTTTGCAGGAGCAGCCACCTGTGAGGTGGACAAGCAGGGCAGAATCCTCTTACCGGCGAACTTAAGAGAATACGCAGGTATAGATAAGGAAGTTGTATCTGTCGGAGTATACAGCAGAGTAGAAATCTGGAGCAAAGACAGATATCTTGAAAACTCTGATTTTGACGATATGGATGAGATAGCCGATCATATGGCAGAGCTTGGCATAGGCATTTGATATTAAATGGAGAGACCACATGGAATTTAAGCATTATTCAGTTTTAAGGGACGAGACAATTGAAAAATTTAAACATCCGTCCTGACGGGATATATGTGGATGGTACTCTCGGAGGAGCCGGGCACTCATATGAGATAGCCAAGAGACTTTCGGAAAAGGGCAGGCTGATAGGCATAGATCAGGATGCAGATGCCATAAAGGCGGCAGGAGAGAGACTTGCGGAGTTTGGAGACAGGGTAACGATAGTCAGAAGCAATTATTCTGATATGAAGAATGTGCTTCATTCACTCGGAATTGAAAAGGTGGATGGTATTATGCTGGATCTTGGAGTGTCATCCTTCCAGCTTGATACACCAAAGAGAGGTTTTACCTACAGGAGTGAGGATGCACCGCTTGATATGCGTATGGATGACAGGAATGCCCTTACTGCAAGGGATATAGTAAATACCTACAGCGAAAATGACCTGTACCGTATCATCAGGGATTACGGTGAGGACAAGTTTGCAAAGAATATTGCAAAGCACATTGTAGCAGCAAGACAAAAGCAAGAGATAACGACAACAGGAGAGCTCAACGAGATAATAAAGGCAGCTATACCAAAAAAGGTCAGAGCTACCGGTGGTCACCCGTCAAAGAGAACATATCAGGCTATCAGAATTGAGCTGAATCATGAGCTTGATGTGCTAAGGGACAACCTGGATGACATGATAGATTTACTTAATCCGGGCGGTAGGATATGTATAATCACATTCCACTCGCTTGAGGACAGAATAGTAAAATCCAATTTCAAAAAAAACGAAAATCCATGTACATGTCCACCGAGTTTTCCGGTATGTGTATGCGGTAATAAATCGAAGGGAACGGTTATCACCAGAAAGCCTATCCTTCCGTCAGAAAAGGAACTTGAAGAGAATTCACGCTCGAAGAGTGCAAAGCTTCGTGTGTTTGAAAAGAATGAATTGTAGAATGACAGCAAAAGGAGCAGTTAAATGAATAAAACTACTTATTATATAAATGGGAATGCCGTAAGAGAGCTTGACGAGGCAGCACCGGTCAGAAGACCACAGAAATCGACAAGAGAGCTTGAGGAAATAAGAAGAAAGAAAAACAGAAGAAAATCTGCAAGAAGAAATCAGGAGAGAGCACTCTCAATGAACAGGGCATTTGTAGCCTTTCTCACAGCTTGTGTGGCAGCTTCAGCCTTTGTATCTGTTTCACTTATTCAGATAAGGTCAAATGTGACACAGCAGATGAATGAGGTTGCAGCACTTGAGAGCCGAATAAATGATATGAAGGCTGATAATGATGCCAGATACAAGCAGATTACTACATCTGTCGATTTAAATGCAATCAAGGATGCAGCTATCAACAGACTTGGCATGAAATATGCTTCACAGGATCAGATAGTTTATTACTCAATTGATAAGAACAACTATATGGATCAGTACAATGATATTCCGGAATAAATTGGAGGAATAATATTGGCAGCCAGGACAAGAAAAAGACCGGTAAGAAAAATCGGACGCAAAATGAAAACAAAGCTGTTTGCGTTGTTTATGTTAATAGTTGTAGCCATGCTTGGACTCATTGGCAGGCTGATGTTTATTGAATATACAAGCGGAGACGCATATACTAAAAAGGTACTATCATTACAGTCATATGACAGCAAAACAATACCGTTTCAGAGAGGAAATATTGTGGATTCAAACGGCACAGTGCTTGCTACGAGTGTGGCTGTTTATAATGTCGTACTTGATTGCTCGGTTATGACCAGTAAGAAAGAGTATATAACTCCGACGATAGATGCACTGACACAGTGCTTTCCGGATTTAGACAGGGCAACACTTGAGGATTATGCAAATAACAGCAAGGATAACAAATATATTGTACTGTTAAAAAAGCTGTCATATGATGCAATTCAGCCATTTGTACAGCTGCAGGATGCAACAGACGAAAAGGGCAATCTGAAGAATCCAAACATCAAGGGTGTGGTTTGAGACAGAGTATCAGAGAAATTATCCGTTTAAAACACTGGCAAGCTCCAGTTATCGGTTTACCTCCGCCGGAAATGTAGGTACAACCGGACTTGAAAACTATTACAATGACACTTTAAATGGTGTAAATGGCAGGGAGTACGGCTATCTGAATGCAGACAATGATTTCCAGAAAACAGTAATTGCTGCACAAAACGGAAATACCCTGTACACAACTATAGACGCAAATATCCAGTCGATTGTTGAGGATAAGATAAAACTGTTCTCAGATACTTATGCAAATAATGCAAGAGAAGGACTTGGCGCAGAAAATATTGCAGTCGTTATAGAAAATCCTAAAAATGGTGAGATACTGGCCATGGCGAATTATCCAAACTTTGATCTTAACGATCCGAAGAATATGAAGGATTACTATACACAAGAGCAGCTTGATGCAATGAGTGATGATGATACATTAAATACTCTGAATAAGCTGTGGCAGAACTTCTGTGTTACACATACATATGAGCCGGGGTCTGTACAGAAGCCTTTTACCGTGGCATGTGGACTGGATACAGGCACGCTCACTACTGATATGACATTTTTATGTGATGGATACGAGATGTTTGGCAGTGAAAAGGTATCATGCGTCAACCGTAGCGGACATGGCATAGAGACACTTGAAAAGGCACTCATGGATTCATGTAATGATGCACTCATGCAGATGTCATATAAGATTGGTGCAGAAAATTTTCTGTACTATCAGAGTGTATTTGGCTTTGGTCAAAAGACAGGTGTTGACCTGCCGGGTGAGGCAAATACATCAACGCTCATGTATACACTCGACAATATAAAGCCTGTCGATTTAGCGACAAACGTATTCGGACAGAACTATAACTGTACCATGATAGAGATGGTCAGTGCATTTTCCTCACTGGTGAATGGCGGAAATTATTATCAGCCGCACGTAGTAAAGAAAATCGCAGATGACAACGGCAATACAGTAAAGACAATTGAGCCTACACTGCTAAAAAAGACAGTGTCAGAGAATACAAGTGCGACACTTAAAAACTACCTGCAGAATGTAGTTGCAAACGGAACCGGTAAGGTGGCAAAGGTTGACGGATACTCAATGGGAGGCAAGACAGGAACAGCGCAGATGTATGATGAGACAACGCACCTTAGAAAGAGGGGCTGCTATCTTGTATCATTTATAGGCTGTGTGCCTGCGCAGGATCCGCAGCTTGTTATTTACACTGTAATCGACCACCGAATGCAGGATGCGACCTCTCACCCCAGTATCCAGAACCTGACCAGAGAGATATTAAAGGAAGTACTTCCGTATATGAATATATACCCTGATGAGGAGCAGACCGGTGTAAATGCTGACCTTACGATAACAGGCGCAAATCCTCCGACAGGAGAAAAGGTCACACAAGAGGGTGAGCAGGGCGAATAGAGAATAGCCTCAATATTTTTTGCATATATTAGTGTAAAAATATTGAGGCATTTTTGTTCATGATACTTAACAATACGCGCTACAGAAGAAAAATATGCGTATTTTGCAGTATACTGACAGCTGTTCTTATCGCCTTGTGTTTCAGACTGTTTTATCTCATGATAGTAAAAGGCGGTTATTACAGTAAAAAGGCAAGTGCGCTTCAGGAAAGAGAGCGTGATATTGCAGGAATACGCGGAGATATAGTGGATAGAAATGAAAGGATAATAGCGACAAATGAAACTGCATATAACATAAGCGTTATACACAATCAGATAACCGACAAGGAAGCAGTCATCTCTGTTTTAAGCAGTGAGCTTTCGATTGACGAAAAGACTATCCGCAGTAAGGTGGATAAGGTTACATCCATTGAAAAAATAAAGAACAATGTCTCTAAAAAAACAGGCGATAAAATACTATCATATGGCTTGGCAGGGGTAAAGGTTGACGAGTCAAGTGTCAGGTACTATCCGCTTGATGAACTGTTTTCAAAGGTTATAGGCTTTGCAGGAGCAGATGGTCAGGGTGTTGTTGGGCTTGAAACCACATATGATGAAATTCTGCGTGGTACACCAGGGCGGATATACACTGTATGTGATGGCAGAGGTGTGGAGGTGAAGGGTATAAGGAGAGAAGAGAAGCTCCACCAAAAAGGAGACACACTTGTCACTACACTCGACATAAATATACAAAGAGTATGTGAGAAAAATGCAATGATGGCATATGCACAAAACCTGGCAGACAGTGTGAGCATAATTGCCTTAAATCCTAAAAACGAGAAATATATGCCATGACCGACTACCCGGAATATAATTTGAATGATCCTTTTTCATGTGAAAACCATGATGAAGCCTGGAGAAACGGCTGTGTAAGTGATACATATGAGCCCGGTTCCGTATTCAAGATAATTACGGCAGGAATCGCACTGGAGGAGGATGTGGTGAGCCTTGATGACCGTTTTTACTGCCCGGGATATATTACTGTGGAGGACAGACGCATACACTGCCATAAGAGAACAGGACATGGAAGTGAGACCTTTGTGCAGGGAATACAGAATTCATGCAATCCGGTCTTTATTGATTTAGGCCTTAGAATAGGCAGTGAGAGGTATTATGCTGATTTCATGAGGTTTGGTCTGCTTGATAAGACAGGTATTGATTTGCCGGGAGAGGCCGCCACCATAATGCATCAGCCGGATAAGATAGGCCAGGTGGAGCTTGCAACAATTTCATTTGGACAGTCATTCCAGCTCACACCCATCGAGCTTATGACAACAGTATCATCGCTTATAAATGGTGGTAACAGAATTACTCCTCATATAGGTAAGGAGATTCATGGCACCGAAGGTACGGTAAAGGAGGTGCTGTCCTTTGAACAGACGTCAGGTATATGCAGTGAAGAGACATCTGATACACTGCGAAAGCTTTTGGAGGGCGTGGTAGCAGAGGGCTCAGGAAAAAATGCAAAGGTTGAAGGTTATGCGATAGGAGGAAAGACTGCTACATCGCAGACACTTCCGAGAAGTGACAATGTATATATAGCCTCGTTCCTTGGATTTTATCCGGTGGATGATCCGGCACTTATGGTGCTTGTGAAAATAAATAATCCAAAGGGCGGTGCATACTATGGTGGAACAATCGCTGCACCGGTTGCAGCTGAAATATTTAGGGAAATCATACCGTATGCACAGGAGATAGGAGTGTTTAACTGATTTACGGGCTCTTGCGAAATAGAACCAAATAACGTATACTATAATTTAATGATTAAGGCAGTCGTTTGGAGAAATTTGATTTGTTAAATATATCCATACGGATGGCTGCAATAAAAGATGGAGGAATAAAAATGAGCTTACAAGGAAAAAAGGTACTTGTTGTCGGAACAGGAAAGAGTGGCATTGCAGCGACTGAACTTTTGTGCGCAAATGGCATCGATACAGTATTGTTTGATGGAAATAAAGAACTGGATTCAAAAACACTTTATGAGAAAGCACCAAAGCTTAAGGAGGTGCCGCTTATTTTAGGCGACCTGACAGATGAACAGATTGATGAGTTTGATGTGGCTGTGCTAAGTCCGGGAGTACCAACAGACATTCCTATGGTCAATGCCTTACGTGACAGGGGCGTTAAAATATGGGGTGAGATAGAGCTTGCATACACATTTGGGGCAGGTGAGATCATCGCTGTTACAGGAACCAACGGAAAGACGACCACTACAGCTCTGACAGGTGAGATAATGAAGAATTACTTTAAGGATGTGAGAGTGGTAGGAAATATCGGAATCCCTTATACATCAATGGTCACAGGAAGCACCGGTGAGACAGTAACAGTTGCAGAGATATCAAGCTTCCAGCTCGAGACAATAGATACCTTTAAGCCACATGTAAGCGCAATTTTAAATATCACACCCGATCACCTGAATCGACACCATACTATGGAAAATTACATCAGGGCAAAGGAGGATATCACAAAAAATCAGACAGCAGATGATTACTGCGTGTTAAACTACGAGGACGAGGTGCTTAGAGATTTTGCAGCAGAGTGCCCTGCTAAGGTTATATTTTTCAGCAGTAAGTCTGAGCTTTCAGAGGGCTTTTATCTGGACGGAGACATAATCATATACGCACACGACGGTGTACGCGATGAGGTAATTGATGTAAACGAGCTGAACCTCCTCGGAAAGCATAATTTTGAGAATGTGATGGCAGCGTGTGCCATGTCTATAAGCTTTGGGGTACCGATGGATAAGATTGTCGAGGTGCTTAAGGTATTTAAGGCAGTTGAGCACAGGATAGAGTACGTGACCGAAAAGCGGGGAGTCAGATTCTACAACGATTCAAAGGGCACCAATCCTGATGCAGCCATTCAGGGTATACGTGCCATGAACAGACCGACACTTCTCATTGGCGGTGGATATGATAAGCAGTCGGAGTATGATGAGTGGATAGAGGCCTTTGACGGCAAAGTAAAGGAGCTTGTGCTTATCGGTCAGACTGCAGATAAAATCGAAGAGTGTGCACACAGACACGGATTCATGAATACTGTAAAGAAGGATACGTTTGAGGATGCAGTAAATTATTGCTATGAGCATGCTGTTTCAGGTGATGCAGTGCTCTTATCACCTGCATGTGCAAGCTGGGGCATGTTTCCTAACTATGAGGAGCGCGGACGTATCTTTAAGGAAATAGTAAAAGGATTTAAGGAGTAAATATTTTGGCAGGAAAGCGTAGAAGAAGTAGCAAGAATAAAGAAAAAAAAGAAAAAGGAATACCTTATTTCGACTACAACCTGTTGTTTATAGTTATATTTCTGCTCTGCTTTGGTCTTGTTATGCTTATATAGCTCGAGTGCATACACATCGGCTATCAAAAATCATGACAGCATGCACTATCTTAAGCTTCAGATACGAAATATTGTACTGGGACTTATACCTATGGTATTTCTGGCAAAGGTCGACTACAGATATTGGAAAAAGCTTGGCTTTTTTGCGTATATAGTATCGCTTATACTGTGTGTGCTTGTGTTTGTGCCGAAAATAGGCTCAAGCTCACATGGTTCATCGAGATGGATTGGCATAGGACCAATACAGTTCCAGCCTTCAGAAGTGGCTAAAATTGCGGTCATACTGTTTATGGCTATGATTATAGACAAGATACCCAAGCAGTTTGATAAGTTTTTAAGTCTGGTAAAGGTGCTTGCTATGCTTATTCCGCTCATAATAGTTGTTGCAATCAGCAATCTGAGTACGGCAGTTATCATCATAGGCATTTCGGTCTGTATGTTGTTTGTCGCAAGCCCAAAGTATCTGCAGTTTATTATTGTAGCAGTGGCGGTAGTTGTGTTTGCAGTGGCGTTTGTCATGCTGGCAGGCTATAGAAGTACACGTATTGAGGCATGGCTGCATCCGGAGACTGCGGGAACAGACGCAGTATTCCAGACTATGATGGGACTTTATGCGATAGGCTCGGGCGGATTGTTTGGAAAAGGACTTGGAGAGAGTTTACAGAAGCTTGGCAATGTGCCGGAGTCACAAAATGATATGATATTTACAATTATTTGTGAAGAGCTTGGACTGTTTGGAGCTATCTGCCTTATTTTACTTTTTATACTGCTTATATGGCGTATGATGGTCATTGCAAACAATGCAAGGGATTTGTATGGCTCACTTTTAGTTATTGGTGTGATGAGTCATATTGCAATCCAGGTGATACTGAATATTGCGGTAGTTACCAATTCACTTCCAAATACCGGTGTTATTCTGCCGTTTATCAGCTATGGAGGTACGTCAATCATATTCCTGATGGCGGAAATAGGGCTTGTTTTGTCTGTGTCAAGAGGCATCAGGCTTGAAAATGTGTAGATTAAGGCGTGAAATATAATGATTAAGAAAAAAAGAAAACATAAAAAGAGATTAAAGCATTTTTTTATGGGACTGCTAATTACGATAGCAGTGCTCGCGATACTGTTTCTCATTGTACTTAAGCTGTTTACGGTAAAAAGGGTAGTTGTCGAGGGCAATGAGCTTTATGACCAAAAGACTATAGAGGATGCGGTGCTTAATGATAAGTACTCATGGAACTCATTGTATGTCTATCTGAAATATAAGGTAAAGGATACTAAAAAAATACCGTTTATTGATACAATGAGCATAAGCCTGGATAGTCCGCATACTCTTCATATATCAGTTTATGAAAAAGGAATGCTTGGATACATATATATTCCGGGAATTAATGAGAATGCATATTTTGATAAGGATGGCTTTGTGGTGGAAACATCCTCAGACACGGTGCCGGGTGTGCCATGTATAGATGGCATAAGTTGTGACAAGGTAGTGCTTTATGAGAAGCTGCCTATTAAGCAGGCTATGCTAAAAGATATCCTTGAGCTTACCCAGGGATTAAAAAGGCAGGACCTTGTGCCGGATTCTGTGGATTATGGTGCGCAAAATGCACCGGTAGTCAAGTATGGTAATGTGAGTGTGGTGGTGGACAGACTAAAATAGAGAGGCTTAAGGCTATCATGCCATCGCTTGAGGGAACAGTCCGGTACACTACATTTAGAGAGCTGGACGGAAGAAACAACAAATATTGTGTTTGACAAGTCAGAATAATGTAAAACTAAATAAAAAAAATCATATTTTATAGTTGATTATTTTGGAGAAAAATTATATTATAGAATAAATGAGTTTAAGAATATTCGATATTTTTATATAGAAAATTAAATTTTGGGAAAGAAAGAGGAGGAATCACCTTGCTTGAGATAAGAACTAACGAGGCTGATAACAGCGCAAAGATTATTGTAATTGGAGTCGGAGGAGCCGGTAACAATGCAGTTAACAGAATGATTGATGAGAATATTGGTGGAGTAGAGTTTATCGGCATCAATACAGATAAGCAGGCTTTACAGCTTTGTAAGGCTCCTACACTTATACAGATTGGAGAGAAGCTTACAAAGGGACTCGGCGCAGGTGCGCAGCCTGAGATCGGTCAGAAGGCCGCTGAGAGGCGCAGAGGAGCTTCCAGGCAGCAGTAAAGGGCGCTGATATGGTATTCGTCACATGCGGTATGGGAGGCGGAACCGGTACAGGTGCAGCTCCTGTTGTTGCAAAGATAGCAAAGGATCAGGGCATACTTACAGTTGGTGTTGTTACAAAACCATTCAAATTTGAGGCAAAGCAGCGAATGATTAATGCTGTTTCAGGAATAGAGAGACTTAAAGAGAGCGTTGATACACTTATTGTCATTCCAAATGATAAGCTTCTTGAGATAGTAGACCGTCGCACAACAATGCCGGATGCACTCAAGAAGGCAGATGAGGTATTGCAGCAGGCAGTTCAGGGAATCACTGATCTTATTAATCTTCCTGCACTTATCAACCTTGACTTCGCAGATGTACAGACTGTCATGAAGGACAAGGGTATGGCACATATCGGTATCGGTAGTGCACAGGGGATGATAAGGCTATCGAAGCTGTTAAGCTTGCGGTTGCTTCACCTCTTCTTGAGACAAAGATAAATGGTGCAACACATGTAATTATCAATATCTCAGGCGATATCTCCCTTATGGATGCAAACGATGCAGCAAGCTACGTTACAGGATCTGGCAGGAGAGGATGCTAATATTATCTTTGGTGCCAAGTTTGATGAGAGCATGACTGATCAGGCTTCTATCACTGTTATTATTGCTACAGGACTGGAGGATGTTTCAGAGAAGATAGATATGCCGGGCAAGCAGGCAGCGCCTGGTGCAGGAATGGCAGGCGGTATGCAAAACCGTATGGTATATCCGAATCAGACAGCTGCAAGACCTGTTTCAGGCATGGGAACACAGTCCACAGCAACAGCAGGACTTCATACAGCTGCCCAGCAACAGCAGACAGCACCTGCACATGCATATACAGGTATCCAGAAGCCACGCCAGCCTGAGAGCACGGTTAAGCCGGTAGAGATTAATATTCCGGATTTCCTTAAGAATTCAAGACGATAGTTTATAGGACATGCAGCTTTTTGGCTGCATGTCTTTTTGATTATTGTCGACATATTACGGCACTTAAAAACCTGCTTTTACGCTATTCTTGTCTGTGAAAGTGAGGTGAAAAATTATCTATGCATTTTATCTCGATATTTTTCTTCTTCGTACATTTATCACCAACTGTCTCATACTTATATTTGTCATATACATGCTAAAAATCCCATTGATCGGGAAGGTGGTACGTCTGATTGCTTCAGTGGTGGGTGCATCGGTATGTGAATGTGTACTGCTTCTTTTGGCAGGCAGCTATGCGTTTTATAAATGGACCTCTGTTCTGGTGGTCGTACCACTTGCGGCAAGGCTTGCAATAGGCAGACAGGCTGGCAGAAAAATCCCGTTTCTAAGACTTTTTGCACTATGTATGTTTTTAACGGTGCTGACCGGAGGCATAGTAACAGCGTTAGACAGCTTTTTTAGCTCTGATGCGACAGTTATGATATGCTTTGGTTTTGTCATATCATACATAGTGTTAAAGTGCTTCTGTGAGCGAAGTAATGAGAGCAGAAGACTATATAGGGTCACACTTTTAAAGGATGGTAAAAGAGTTTGTGCCACAGCCTTGTATGATACGGGAAATCTGCTAAAAAAACAGCCACAGCAGATTCCGGTGCACATAGGCGGGAGTGCATTGTTTGATATTGTAGGAGAAGATGCCAGCTTTTGATGTGCCGTACAAGAGCCTGGAAATGATGGTGGGAGCATTAAAGTGTGTGAATTTGATGAGATGACAGTCATGAAGGGAAATGGTAAGCTGATTTTACATAATGTGCTGGTGGGAAGAGCATCGGATAGTTTATTTGAGGACAATGCATATGATATGATTTTGAATGAAGCTGTTTTTAGTAATAAAACGGGTATGGAAAATACTCTGGGGAAGCAAGCCGCACACAAATGAGGTGTTTTACATAGGAGGGACGGAGGTGCTGCCGCCTCCGCTTGAGACAGATGAGGAGAAGTGCTGTCTGATTGCACTGGTGGATAAAAATGTGGCAATGTCAAAGGAACAGGCAAAAAAGCAGCTTATAGAGCACAATCTAAGGCTTGTGGTGTATCTGGCAAAAAAATTTGAAAACACGGGAGTATGCGTGGAGGACCTTATATCAATTGGCACAATCGGTCTCATAAAGGGGATAAACACATTCAATCCTGAGAAGAAAATAAAGCTTGCCACATACGCATCCAGATGCATAGAAAATGAGATTCTTATGTATCTGCGCCGCAACAACAGAGTGAAGCTTGAGGTATCCTTTGATGAGCCACTAAACACGGATTGGGACGGAAATGAGCTGCTTTTATCAGATATACTGGGGACGGATGAGGATGTCATATATAAGGATCTTGAGACTGAGGTTGAGATTTCACTGCTAAAAAAAGCCATGCTGTCATTGAACGAGCGTGAAAGACAGATAATAGAGCTTCGATTTGGAGTAAACCGTGTGGAAAATAAGGAGCTGACGCAGAAGGAGGTGGCAGATATTCTGGGAATTTCACAGTCATACATATCAAGGCTCGAAAAAAAAATAATGGAAAGATTGAAGAAAGAAATACAGAAAATGGCATAAGTGTGATATAATATTTTTATTATAAAACAGAATAGGAGATGGTAGTATGGTATTGGAATTTATCGGGGCTGACAGAGAGGTTACTGGAAGCTGTCACTATCTGACATTTGGGGACACACATATACTTATTGACTGTGGAATGGAGCAGGGAGCTGATTTGTATGTGAATCAGGAGATACCGGTCAATCCTTCGCTCATAGACTATGTGTTTGTCACACACGCACACATTGACCACTCAGGTCTTTTGCCACTCATATACAATCATGGTTTCAGGGGCACCATTTTTGCGACAAAGGCGACAACAGATTTATGTAACATCATGCTAAAGGATTCTGCACATATTCAGGAATTTGAGGCGGAGTGGAAGAACAGAAAGGCAAGACGAGCCGGAAGACCGGAAGTGACTCCTATGTACAATGTGGAGGATGCACAGAATGTCATGCAGCACTTTACACCGTGTGATTACAACAGTGTGTATGAGATATGTCCGGGGCTTAAGGTGAGATTTGTGGATGCAGGTCATCTGCTTGGTTCATCATCTATTGAGATGTGGGTGACTGAGGAGAATGTGACCAAAAAAATTGTCTTTTCAGGTGATATCGGAAATCACAACAGGCCACTCATCAAGGATCCGCAGTATGTGGACAGTGCTGATTATGTGGTTATGGAATCTACATATGGCGATCGTCTGCATGATACGCCGCCTGACTACGCGGTGGAGCTTTCAAAGGTCATCAATGCGACATTTACAAGAGGCGGAAATCTGGTAATCCCGGCATTTTCAGTTGGCAGGACACAGGAGATGCTCTACTTTATCAGGCGTATAAAGACTGAGAATCTGTTACCGGAGCATCCGAATTTTGAGGTTTACATCGATAGCCCCCTTGCTGTTGAGGCGACAAATGTATTTCATGAGAATATATCGGACTGCTTTGATGAGGAGGCTATGGAACTTATTTCGGCAGGCATCAATCCAACTGTTCCCCGGACTTCGTGTGGCAGTATCATCGGATGAGTCAAAGATGATTAATTTCGATAAGAAGCCAAAGGTTATCATCTCAGCATCGGGTATGTGTGAGGCCGGACGTATCAGACACCACTTAAAGCATAATCTTTGGAGAAGTGATTCAACAGTTTTGTTTGTAGGATATCAGGTTCCGGGAACACTTGGTTATGCACTTTTAAACGGTGCTAAAAAGGTGAAGCTTTTTGGTGAGGAAATAGAAGTAAGGGCAAGCATAGTAAATCTGCCGGGTATCAGTGGACATGCAGACAAAAATCAGCTTACCGAGTGGCTTGGTGCAATAAAAAACAAGCCGGAGCATGTATTTATAGTTCATGGAGAGGAATCCACAGCAGAATCCTTTGCCAACCATGTGCATGAGACCTTTGGCTATGATGCAGTGGCACCGTACAGTGGTGATGCATATGACCTTATCACGAATCAGAAGGTGGCAGATGGCTCCCGCAAGCTTGTGGAGAAAAAAGGCTGCATATGGCATGGCAGCAGAGAGACTATATTTGACCGTCTTGTGGCAGCAGGCCAGAGGCTTGTATCTGTTATCCAGAAGTGCCAGTATGGCTAATAAGGACTTGAGCAAGTTTGCAGACCAGATAAATGCGCTGTGTGACAAGTGGGATAGATAGAGATAATCACAGCATATCAAAGTAATAAAGCAAAGAATGTGTGGGCAGTCAATCGCATACAACATGCAACACTGGGACACACAAATCCCTATTTATGGGTTTTAGGATATCAAAACGTTAACAAAGAGATAATTCAACCGAATATCGAAAAGAGCAACAGACCCGAAAATCCTGTATTTTCGGGGTTTTCTTTTATTCTGAAAATCTATCAGACACCTTCAAAACACAGAAAATGTTCCGGTAACTAACAGGTAACACATAGAAATGTGCCTATCGCAGAGATTGCTAAAGCAATTGGAAAGGATGCATAATATATAAGAATTGGCATACAACAAGGAATATTAAAATTTGGAACAGCAATGAAAGTTGGAAATTCAAGAGAATATAGTTATTATTGTCCAGATAAGAAGGTGTTGGAAGAGACAGGATACTTTAATAAAAATATGTGATACTATTTTTGTGTAAGAACTGTGATATATGTACATAATGAGAAGATGAAGAAATAGATGTAAATTTAATAGCCAGGAAAATCAAAGGGGGATATGCGTTAAAAACGCGAGAAAACTAATAGGGATTTGACTATAATTCAGATTTACATGAAAGGGGATTTGCGTTATAATTGTGGCGGAAATGTGGATTTATGCATGGATAAACCAGTTTTTAAAAGAAAAATATACGATGAAATATATGAGTGGAAAGAACAGAAGCGATAAATATGCACTCTTGATAAAGGAGCAAGACGAGTTGGTAAATCAACTATTGCAGAGGAATTTGCAAAAAGGAGTTTAAATCGTATATTCTCATTGACTTTGCTCATACAAGTAAGGCAATTATTGATCTATTTGATGATATGTATGATCTGGATTTTTTCTTTTTGCAATTGCAGCAGTTAATGGGAACCAGGTTATAGGAGAAAGAGTCAGTAATTATTTTTGATGAGGTTCAGTTATTTCCAAAGGCTAGGCAGGCAATTAAATATCTCGTTTCGGATGGAAGATATAAGTATATTGAAACAGGCTCTTTATTATCAATAAAAAAGAATACAAAGGATATTTTGATTCCAAGCGAAGAACATAAAATATCTATGTTTCCTATGGATTTTGAGGAGTTCTTATGGGCAATAGGAGATGAGGTATCAGCGGAAACAATAAGGTATCTTATAAAGAATAAAAAGGCTGCAGGACGATATAAATTGTTTAATTCGGATGTTGGTTTATTTATAACTTTGGCATTTAAGGATAAAAAATATACGGAGAATATTATTTATAATAAGTTACTTTCGGACAAACTAGATGTAAATTTAGGATATGTCTATGAAAATGTTGTGGCACAGATGCTAATAGCAAAAGGTAATAATTTGTTTTATTACACGATGAAAAGTGAAACTTCAAATCATTTGTATGAGATTGATTTTTTAACTTCTGTTAAAGATAAGATATGTCCATTAGAGGTGAAATCCGGTAATTATAGAACGCATAAATCACTTGATGCATTTTGCAACAAGTTTAGTAATCGTATAGGTAGCAAATATGTTGTTCATACAAAAGATTACAAATGGGAAAACGGAATTTATTATATTCCAATGTATATGGTACCATTTTTATAAAGATTTTTTAGAAACGTATATATTCATCAGGCAGCAAGTGGTTAAAGACGTAGAATAATAAACTTTTAACGGAGACACGCAGCTTTAAAATTTGTATATAGATGAATAAAATGCAGTGTATGAGGAGAATGTAATGAGAATATCAGATATTATGAGATTAGGAAAGTCTGCCATTATTTTTGCCACTATTGTAGTGGCTTTTTTGGCAATAATCTGGCTTTTAGGCTACAAAATGATTTATAAAAAAATATTGCATGGTAAAAAACAGATTTCAATTGGCAGAATAGGACTGGTGTGTGTACTTGCAGTATACATTGTTGTTGTCCTTTATGTGACATTGCTAAGAGGAGGTATTGGTTTTGGGGGATTTGAGTACCGGGCTAACTTTAAACCATTTTCTTCGTACAAAGAGGCCTGGTACAATTTTAGTGCACAGGAATGGAGAAATCTGATACTTAATATATGTATGTTCGTGCCGTTTGGATTTTTACTACCAATTTGTTTTGGAAAGATTAAAAGAGCGTGGAAAATATATTTGTGCGGGTTTGGGTTTGCACTGTTTATAGAGGTTGTGCAGCTTATCACGGGACGAGGTGTATTTGAAACTGACGATATCATAAATAATACGATAGGTGCAATGATCGGATATGGATTATTTTCGGTTGCAAGACTGATATTTGTGGCAGTCTGTTCAAGGAAGAAAGTCCAAGATAATACAAATGAAGTCAGTGGAGTGGCACATGATGAAAATGTTTGTGAAAGACAGAACATTTCCATAAGAAAATGTCTGGTGGCACAGCTTCCGCTTGCGTTTACAATTATAGCTTTTGCAGCTGTTTTTATTGTATACAATAGTATGGAATATGGTAATCTTTCAATCGATAATATTTCAAATCAAAATGTGGATGTCTCGATGGCAGATGGTGTGAGTCTGGCAGATGAGGCAGATCCGCTTGATGTATACACAATTCACAGGGCTACAGAAGATGAGGCGAGGGAGCTTGCCGACGGGTACTTTTCAAAGTATGGTGTTTTAATAGATGACTCAAAAACAGACATATATGATGATACTATTATTTTTTACAGTACCAGCCTTGATGATGAGGGCAGTAACCTGAGTATCTGGTGCGATTACGAAGGACCAACAGTAAGTTTCACGGATTTTTCAAATTTAGATGATGAAAATTCGTATGCTGACGCTGGACTTTCAGAGGAATTTGTCAGAGAAAAGCTGGAAAATCTAGGAGTGGTTATTCCCGAAAACGCAGTTTTTGCACCAATCGAGGAATATGATGCAGGAAACTATAGGTTTACAAACGATGGAGAAATTCTTGACGATGGCTTGTATTATAAGGGAACGATAGAATGTTGTATTAATTCGTCAGGTAAAATTGCAAATTTCAGAGACTCCATGATAAAATATACGCCTTATAAAAAGGTAGATGTTATTTCAGAAAAAGAGGCTTATGACAGGCTATGTGCAGGAAAATTTTATTTCCCGGATTATGATAAAGATGAACAATTATCTGATTTAGTTGTAAAATCAGTGAAGATAAGTTACACACCGGATTCGAAGGGATATTATCGTCCGGTTTATGAGTTTGTGGCAAATGCAAATCAGGATACAGGCAAGAGAGAAATAAGTATAATGGTAGATGCTATGGAAATTTAGGGAGGAATAACTTACAAAAATTAACTGACAGCTGCATTAGGTCTGGTAAAAAATAAAAAACTCCTCCCCTGACAGAAAATCGCCCAGACCGTGAGGTCTGAGCGATTTTTTGGTATAATTAATTATGCTACTAAATAATAATACCAATGGTAATTATACTATGCGTCAGCTGAAATTACCATTAGAAATCGAAAAATTGATCGATATTTTCGATCCGGTATACACTTTTTGTGAGGTTATGGATCACATTGACCTATCCAGATATTTTGTAGAGAAAGGCTATAAAACAGGTCACCCAAGATGTGATGCTCAAAAACGCCTTAAAGTAATACTTTTTGCCAAAGATCACGTGGATCTGCAGCATACATTGACGGGACAAAAATTGAGGCAAATGCCAATCGATATACCTGGGTATGAAAAAAATCGTGTGTGAAAAACCGGCAGAAAGTCTTTGACAAGATTTCACTCTTGATTGATGCTATGAATCAGGAAGTACTTGGATATCTCGGAATAAAATTTGAAAAGCGTGAAGCGTATGCGGTTGATTATGTCTCTGAATTACTTACGATGTACAAAGAAACAACCGGACTGGATGAAACTTCTTTCGTTTCCGGACGTGGTCGTAGAAAAAGCATTCGACAAAAACAATACGAAGAATTGCATGAATATCTGGAACGTTTGAAATCCTATGCATATCACATCGAGACCTGTGGAGAAGAAAGAAACAGTTATTCCAAAACAGATCATGATGCAACTTTCATGCGTTTAAAGCGTGATTACATGGGAAACGATCAGCTACTTCCGGCATACAACCTACAGGCAGCCATCTGTGATGAATCAGGAATTAACTTCTATCCATCAGGAAGTGCTGCAAAATCTTGAATCCATACATGGTGCTCTCTTGAGAATGAACCGAAGTATTCAATCGGAGGGAACTTTTGGTGTATTAAAGTGGGACAAATCGTATAAAAGATTATTCCGGAGAGGCGAGAAAAATGTAATTCTCGAGCTCACACTGATTTCATGTGGATTCAATCTTTATAAATATCATAATAAAAAGCAACGACAGACGAAAGTTGCATAAAACTTAAGCGGACGTGATTAGCCGAGCTTTATTAAATGCACCATTTTTTATACCCAAAGATGCATACTTGCTTAGAAATAGAAAAGTTAATACAAAGAAACGCCAAAACCGACATTTGCCGGAATTGGCGTTTCTTATATTAGGGACTTATTTTACAGCCCCTTTTTTATTTTATGACGCGCAGCTTATTAAAAGTGCTATGTATGTAACTACGCCTCGTCCTGCTTGAAAATTACATTTCTGTATTTTGAAAGTATTCCCTTTAACAGGCTTCCAAGTACACATATTGAGATGATCTCACCGATTCCGACTGTAACTGCATTGAAAAGAAGAGAGATATCAACACCCTTGTATATAGTTGTAAAACCATATCCGTATCTGAGCACGAGTGGCACGATAATAATGTTGGCGATGACAGGTGGAAGCGTGTATACAAACTTCTTTTTTCTGAGGAAGTAAGTGCCAAGTGCACCGAGCAGTGTAGCGATACTTCCGAAGATGATATCCCAGATGATGCCACCAGTGATAAGGTTGGAAATCAGACATCCGATGAAAAAGCCCAGGAATAGCTGCCGGTGTGAAAACCGGAAGGATGCAAAGCGCTTCAGAAAAGCGTACCTGAATGGTGCCTGATGCGAGACCTAGCAGATTGGTGATATATGTGAGCACAACATAGAGTGCTGCAATCATAGCTGCCTGTACTGCAAATAATACTTTTTTGTTTCTCATATTTAGTTCTCCTTTAGTTTTGTTTTACGTCAGGAAGGTTTCGAACTGACGTATTTATTTTCGCCTTGCTATGTTAACAAAAAATGCTTTGAATGTCAAGAAGTACATAAAGCTAACAAAGGAAGAGTTTGACGGCTCAGGATATCCGTTTGGATATAAAAATAGTGGCAGTGCTGTAGAATTATATACGAGGATTAATTGAATAAAATTACTGTAAATGGGAATGCTTTAGATAAAGAAATTTATCCGGAGGATTCCCATGTCTGTATATAAGGTTGATATATGTGGAGTGACCACATCGAAACTGCCGATACTTAAGGATGATGAAAAAGAAGAACTGTTTGAGAAAATAAAAAAGGGAGATAAGGCTGCAAGAGAAAAGTATATTCGTGGAAATTTAAGGCTGGTGCTTTCGGTAATCAGAAGGTTTTCAAACCATAATGAAAATATGGATGATTTATTTCAGATAGGATGTATCGGGCTTATGAAATCAATTGATAATTTTGATCCGACTATAGGTGTTAAGTTTTCCACCTATGCTGTTCCGATGATTATCGGTGAGGTGAGACGGTATCTGCGTGACAACAGTGCATACCGCATTCCACGCTCCCTCAGGGATACAGCCTATCAGGCTATTAAATCAAAGGAAAAGCTATCGAGAAAGCTGGTGCATGATCCGTCCTTAGCGGAAATATCAAAGGATTGCGGTATCCCCGAAAACGATATACTATACGCACTTGATGCAATCCAGACACCGCTATCCCTCTTTGATCCTGTATATACTGACGGTGGTGATACACTTTATGTGATGGATCAGATATCGGACAAGAAAAAACAAAGAGGAAGCATGGGTAAAAAATCTGGTTCTCGACGATGCCTTAAAGCTGCTTGATGACAGAGCGAGACAGATTATTAAGCTGCGTTTTCGAGGGCAAGACACAGATAGAGGTGGCAGAGGAGATAAATATCTCTCAAGCACAGGTATCAAGGCTTGAGAAAAATGCGCTTAAAAATATGCACGGATATCTGGAAGCATAAGCAGATAATTGAATATTTAGTCTGCCTGTGCTAAAGAAGTTTTTTTAAGCACAGCTGCAATTATGACTGCGTACACACCTCCGATAACAGCGGTGATAAGCTGTGTCACTGAAAACTGAAGCTGTAAAACCGGCAGCATCTTGTGCATCGGAGCAGGCAGAAAATGCCGGTAGAATGATAAGAGCAATGGCTATTCCCATGAAAACGGCCTTTTAGTATGGCACCTATTGCAATTGATACGGGAAAACCGGCAGCTTTGCCGCATTTTTTGCGAAGCAGTCCCACACATACCACGAGAATGATATTTCCTATCATGATACATGGAAACATCGCAGGGATAGCCGCCATAACAGGACTTCCTGTGATGAAAAAAATGATGTGACAGGTGTGATAATGCTTAGGATAATGCCACATGCCATTCCGGCATAGAGTACGGTAAGTATTAAAGCTGCATTGATGACTGGACCTGTGATGTATACGCTTAAGTTCTTAAAGAACTGGCTGACAAGACAGATTGCAAGCATAATTGCAGTAACGGTTATTTGTTTAGTTTTTATCTTCATTGATAAGACCTCCTTTAAATTTTCATATGAAATCATACTCCTTTGGGGGTGCAAATGCAAGGTTACGTTGCCGGTTAATATTTACTCAGAAGGCAAAAATGACGGTTGATATTGAAAGCAATTCATTTGTGTGCTAATATAAGTATATTCGCTGTTTGACGCAAAACAGCTATATATCAGGAGGAATACAATGAAAAAACTGATTAATTTGATATCAGAGGAAGTGACAAAGGCATTCGTCAGTGCGGGATATGACGAGAAGTACGGAAAGGTTACACTTTCAAACAGACCGGACCTTTGTGAGTTTCAGTGTAACGGAGCAATGGCAGCGGCAAAAGAGTATAAGTGTGCACCATTTATGATCTCAGACAAGGTAGCGGCGCTCCTTGAGTCAGATGAGATGTTTGAGTCAGTAGAATCAGTAAAGCCGGGATTTCTTAATATCAAAATGGATACCGCTTTTCTGGCAAAATATATGAACGATATGAAGGATGACGAGGGCAGATACGGCGGAGAAGGCCAAAAGCCACTCACTATAGTAGTGGATTACGGCGGACCAAACGTGGCAAAGCCTCTTCATGTACATCTTCGCTCAGCAGTAATCGGAGAGAGCGTAAAGCGTATCGCAAAGTTCATGGGACACAATGTGATTGGTGATGTGCATCTCGGTGACTGGGGACTTCAGATGGGACTTATCATCACAGAGCTTCGCGAGAGAAAGCCTGACCTCGTTTATTTTGATGAGAGCTATACAGGAGAGTACCCGAAGGAGGCACCGTTTACCATATCAGAGCTTGAGGACATCTATCCGACAGCCAGCGGTAAGTCAAAATCAGATGAGAGCTTCAAGGAGGCAGCACTTCTTGCCACAAAGGAGCTTCAGGGGAGGCAGGAGAGGCTATCAGGCACTGCTTTCACACATCATGAATGTATCTGTAACAGATCTTAAGAGAAATTATGAGAATCTGAATGTTCATTTTGAGCTGTGGAAGGGCGAGTCGGATGCACAGCCATATGTACCTGGGATGGTTGAAATGATGAAGGAAAAGGGCTTTGCACATATGAGTGAGGGCGCTTTGGTTGTGGATGTGAAGGAGGATACGGATACAAAGGAGATTCCGCCATGTATCATCCTAAAGTCTGACGGAGCCTCACTTTACAGTACTACAGACCTTGCAACACTTGTTATGCGTATGAAGGAGAACAACCCTGACCGTGTGATTTATCTGGCAGACGCGCGTCAGTCAATGCACTTTATCCAGGTGTTCCGCTGCGCAAGAAAGACAGGCATAGTACCTGATACTACAGAGCTTGTACATATCGGCTTTGGAACCATGAACGGTAAGGATGGCAAGCCTTTCAAGACAAGAGACGGTGGAGTAATGCGTCTTGAGTACCTCCTCAAGGAAATTGACGATGAGATGCTCAATAAGATTAAGGAAAACCAGAAGGAAAAAGAGAATTTGAATATAGACGAGGCGGAGGCTGAGCAGACAGCCAAAACTGTAGCGCTTGCAGCAGTCAAGTATGGTGATTTGTCTAATCAGGCGAGCAAGGATTACATCTTTGATATCGATAGATTCACATCCTTTGAGGGTAACACAGGTCCATATATCCTTTATACAATCGTGCGTATCAAGTCAATCCTCTCAAAGTATGAGGCAAAGGGTGGCGACATCAGCGCACTGAAGGATGCGATCATGCCGGCAGTCAATGCAGGACAGAAGAATCTCATGCTCTCTCTGGCAAAGTTCAATGCTACAATTGAGAGTGCATACGAGGAGTCTGCACCACACAAGATATGTGCATACATCTACGAGCTTGCCAACGCATTCAACGGCTTCTACCATGACACAAAGATTCTTTCTGAGGAGAATGAAGAGCTTAAGAAGTCATATATTTCGCTGCTTGTGCTCACAAAGGAGATACTTGAGGCTTGTATCGATATGCTTGGATTCTCAGCTCCTGACAGGATGTAAAAAATAATAATTTTCACGTTCTAAAACAATTGGACATGTAATATAAATAGGACATAGATGATTTATCAGAATCATCTGTGTCCTTTTAATTTGAATTGAGGATAACTGTCGCAGTATAGCGGAGCTATTTAGAGTCTGTTAAATTATGCTTTGAAGCACAGAAATGCCGAGGCATGGACGCCGAGGCAAGGAGATATCGAGCCCGGACGGCGAGTATCGACGGTTTCGTCAGGCATAGAAGTACTTACTGCATAATTTATACAGAGTCTTAATAGCACAGCGTAGCTTCTGCGACACTGCAGCCACACGCATAAGCCCTATCCCGACCTGCCATTGAAGTGGCGATAAGGAGTGAAAAATATGGATATAATTGATTATCTGCCACAAAAGATGAAGGCTGAGGCAGAAGCGTACATGCCGTGTGGTCTGGAGGAAATCAGGGTGCGCGCCGGAAAGCAGGTGCAGTATATGTTTGCGGGAGGATGTAGAGCCGGAGTGTATATCTCACATAGCGATATTGAGGAGATGATAAATTATCTGAGCGGATATTCATTCCACGCGATAGCACCGCAGCTTGCAGCAGGCTATTTTACAGTGGAGGGAGGTCATCGTGTGGGAATTGCAGGGCAGATGGGCTGCGATGGAGGAAAGGTTACAGCAGTCAGTGAGATAGCGTCCTTAAATATCAGAATTGCCCATCAGATAAGGGACGTTGCAATGCCGCTGATGCCTTATATACGGGATGAAAACAGCATTTACAATACATTGGTTATATCACGGCCGGGAGAAGGAAAAACAACATTTTTAAGAGACTGCATAAGGATACTTTCAGATGGCTGTGACGGAAAAAAAGCTCTTAAGGTGTCGGTGGTCGATGAGCGTTCGGAGATAGCAGCGTGCTACTTGGGAGTGGCTCAAAACGATATAGGCAATTCCAGTGATGTGCTGGATAACTGTCCGAAGTCACTTGGCATGAGGATGCTTTTGCGCTCTATGTCACCGGATGTGATTGCAGTGGATGAGCTGGGAGGTGAAAGCGATATCGAGGCACTAAACCAGCTTGTGAGTTGCGGAATAAGGATACTTGGCAGTGTACATGGCACCAATGCAGATGATCTGCGAAGAAAAATGCTGCCACATGCCATAGAACGGTTTGTGTTTATAGACCATGATGAAAAAGGGGTGAGGCGTTATAGCATTTATGATGAAGCTTACAGGCTTTTGTATAGTACTGTTTGCGGTATCGGGGCTGATAAACGATTACAGCAAAAGAAAAAAGGCAGATATAGCGATGCTGTATGATTTTATGCTTTTGCTTGAAAAGGGGGCATTTTATCTGGCAGGAGAAAGAATGAAGGCACCGCAGTTTTTTAACAGCATAAGAGGAAAGAGCGAGGTGTTTAATGAGGGGTGCAGGAGAATGGGAGAAGTGCTTTCAAACAGGAGCTGTAAAAGCGGAGGAAGAGGGCTGGAAGGCTGTGTGGGGGACTGTGCTTTGTGGCAGGGTATCTGATGAAAAAATAAAGAAAATGATAGTTGAAATGGGAGGTGCATTCTTTGAAAAAAACGCAGCTGCGATGGAGCAGCGGCTTAAGGAATGTGCTTTGGACATACATAAACAGATAGATTTTTACAGGAAAGATTATGTTGAAAAAATGAAGGTGATTTGTCCGGTGGGGATTTTGGGAGGGATTATGATATCAATAATGCTTATATAAAAATGTTTGTATAGAAAATGTGGTAATCCGATTAAACATATTGTTGTATGCGATGAAAGGACTTGATGATGGAGATTTCGATTATTTTTAAGATAGCAGCACTTGGAATAGTGATTACGGTGCTCGGACAGGTCTTAAAACACAGTGGAAGGGAGGAAATGACTTTCCTGCTTAGTCTGGCCGGGCTTGTTATTGTATTGTTCTGGATTGTGCCATATATAAGTGAGCTGTTTAAGGCAATGCAGGATATGTTTTCTTTGTAATATGTTGAAGATTGGGATAATAGGAATTGCGGCAGTATTTTTTGCAGTGCTTTTAAAGCGTGACAGGCCTGAGCTTTCAATGCTTCTTTCAGTGGCCTGCGGCACTATAATTTTTGCTTTTGCATTGGAGCGGCTCGGCACAACAATTAAGTTTTTTAAAGGACTTCTTTCAAAGCTTCCTGTGGAACCGGCATTTTTTGTCACTATGGTAAAGATGCTTGGGATTGCATATATTGCGGAGTTTTCATCCTCAATCTGTAAGGACTGCGGTCATAGCGCAATTGCATCGCAGATAGAGCTTTTTGCGAAGGGAGCAATTGTTGTGATGTCAATTCCGGTGATGTCGTGCCTGATAGAGCTGATTGGAGAGCTGTTTTGATTTGTAAAAAATATATTTTGATAATAATCATATTGGCTGTAGTGTTTTTGCCGCAGTGTTTTGTGTATGCGTCGGACACCGAAATTACAGATAAAATTGAGCAGCAGATGCTTGAAAAAATAGATATGTCGGAGATTGAAAAATATTCAAAGGATTATCTGCCGGACAGACTATCGTTTTCGGATATAGTGGATGCCATTCTGGCAGGAGATCAAAAGGCAGGTGAAAAAATCTGTGAATATATTTATGAGCTGTTTTTTTATGAGATAGCGGCGGTGAGGCCTGTTATTATAAATGTGCTGTGCTATACGATACTTTTTATGGTGTTTTCAAGGCTTATTTTCTGGCGGCAGGATTATGTATACAATGTAAGCTTTCTGTTTATGTATGCATCGGTTATATCAATGCTTATGGCATCTTTTTTTGTGTTGTCTGATGTGGCAAAGGGCTGTATTGATGTGCTTTTGACTTATCTTACAGCGCTTGTGCCTAAGATATGCGACAGTACTTCTTGCGTCCGGAAAAGGATTTTCGGCGTCAGGCTTTTATGCTGGCATTTGTGCTCATTTATGTAGTGGAATGGCTTATAAAGCTGGTGCTCATACCGGGAATTCATCTGTTTCTGGTGCTTGAGGTGCTCAATCACGTATCAAGTGAAAAGAAGCTTGAAAAGCTTGCCGAGTTTATTGAATCAGCAGTTACAAAAATAATGAAGGCATCCATAAAGATAGTGGCAGGCATAGGCATAGTCCAGGCCATGATTGCTCCCGCAAAGGACAAAATATCGGAAAGTCTTATCTTAAAAAGTTTTCAGGCGATACCGGGTGTGGGGAGGCTTGGGCAGGGTGCAGGTGAAATTATGCTTGGCTGTGCGATGCTCATAAAAAACAGTGTTGGTATGGCTGCGATTATCGTGCTTTTTTTCATTGTGCTGACCCCGTCTTGTAAAAACACTAATCTTTTCGCTGATGTACAGATTGCTTTCCGCTGCGTTGCAGCCGGTTTCAGACAACAGGATTGTGGAGGGCATAGAAGCCGTTGCCAGGGCAGGAAATCTGTATTATATCGTGATAAGAGATGCATCTATATTGTTTTTTATAGTGATTGCGATAGTATGTGCATCTACAAGCTTTATGGGAGGTTGATAGGGCATGAAGAGTTATTTGTATCTGGCTTTTTTTTTCATGGTAATGACATATTTAACGCCAAAGGAGCAGTACAGGAGGTACTTTAGGTTTATGCTTGGGGTGTTTTTGGCGGTCATTATTCTAAAGCTCTTGCGGCAGGGTATGAATATGACATGAGATTTGCTGAGCTTACAAAGAAAATAGAGGGGATTTCGTATGAATATGACGCGGATACGACAGATTTGTTTACGGCTTTCGAAGCTGAAGAAAACTGACTACATAGTGATTTTACTTGTTGGAGTACTGCTTCTTATTGTGGTGCTTCCGGTAAAAGAGGATAAAAATACCTGTAGTAATTCACAAAAGAAAGCTAAAGCTAAGTCAGTAAGTGAAAGCACCTACGATGATGAAGAATATGAGAAGCTGCTTGAAAAAAAGCTTGAGGGTATTCTTGAAAGGATGGACGGTGTGGGTGAGGTATCTGTGATGATTACGTTGTCAGACGATGGCACAAGGATAGTGGATAAGGATACTAAGGAGTCCTCGGAGAGCATTGAAAAGACTACGGTCATATACGATGACGAGGATGCAAGCGTACCTTATGTCACAAGCACGGACAAACCGACTGTTTCAGGAGTGCTTGTGGTAGCGCAGGGCGGAGGAAACCCACAGGTAAACAACGATATTTCTAATGCGGTTTCTGCATTATTTGATGTGCCCATGCATAAAATAAAAATAGCAAAAATGATATCCAGGGAGGAATAAAAGTGAAGAAAGGCAGCCATAAAAATCAGATAATTATTACGACACTTGCACTTCTTTTGGCAGTGGTCGGTTACATAAGCTACGATAACAGGGATACCTTTATGAATGCAAAGGATGTGCTTTCCACTGAAATCGAAGCTGTAAATGGAAAGGCAGATACAAAGGAGCCGGAGGAATGTGAGGATACACAGGTATCAGATGAGGTTGCGCTTGAGACAGACTCGACAGAGGAAATATTAAATGCCGGCGAAACGGTACTGACAAGTGCATCCACAGAGAGCGAGGAGTGTGTGGCACAGGTGAAGCTGGGACGCGAGCAGGTACGCTCAAAGAACAAGGAGGCTCTGCAGAAGATTATCGATGATGCAGGAGTGTCAGAGGCCGAGAAGAAGAGCGCGGTCGATGCCATGGTGAAGCTGACGGAAAATGCACAGATGGAGGAGGATGCCCAGATGATGCTGGAGGCAAAGGGCTTTAAGAATGCTGTGGTAAGCCTCAGTGATGAATGCTGTGATGTGATTGTGGGAAAGGAAGATGTGACTGATGAAAAGAGAGCTCAGATAGAGGACATAATCAAGCGCAAGACAAATATCGGGGCATCAAATATTGTCATATCGACGATGGACTGATACATAAATTTTTAGTGTCTTGAAATGGGAACCGTTTTAAGCTATACTATACTCTGATTTTGTTTGGAGGAAATATCAGTGGATAACTTAAGACAGGAAATAGAAAAAAGAAGAACATTTGCAATAATTTCCCATCCGGATGCAGGAAAGACTACTCTGACAGAGAAGTTTCTTTTGTACGGAGGGGCAATAAACCAGGCCGGTTCGGTAAAGGGAAAGGCTACGGCAAAGCATGCTGTTTCGGACTGGATGGAAATAGAAAAGCAGAGAGGTATTTCGGTTACTTCATCTGTATTACAGTTTAATTATGACGGATATTGCATCAATATCCTTGATACACCGGGACACCAGGATTTCTCAGAGGACACATACCGTACACTCATGGCAGCCGATTCGGCCGTCATGGTAATTGATGCGAGCAAGGGTGTTGAGGCACAGACCAGAAAGCTCTTTAAGGTCTGTGTCATGAGACATATCCCGATTTTTACATTCATAAACAAGATGGACCGTGATGCCAACGATACGTTTGAGCTTCTCGATGACATCGAAAAAGAGCTGGGCATCGCGACATGTCCTATCAACTGGCCGATAGGCTCAGGAAAGCAGTTTAAGGGTGTGTATGACAGAAACAGCAAGGAGGTCATGACCTTTGCAGATACCTTAAAGGGTACAAAAGAGGGCTCCGGAGAAGATCATCCATATAGATGATCCGGCTCTTTCCGATGAGATCGGAGAGGAATTTAAAAGTCAGCTCATGGATGAGATTGAGCTGTTGGATGGTGCCAGTGCCGATTTTGATATGGAGCTTGTCACAAAGGGAGAGCTTTCACCTGTATTTTTCGGCTCTGCTCTTACAAACTTTGGTGTTGAGACATTTTTACAGCATTTCCTTAAGATGACATATGCACCGACAGCAAGACAATCTGACATCGGAATGATTGATCCTTTTTCAGAGGATTTTTCTGCATTTGTATTCAAAATTCAGGCCAATATGAATAAAAATCACAGGGACAGAATAGCATTTATGCGAATCTGCTCCGGGCAGTTTACAGCCGGCATGGAGGTATACCATGTGCAGGGAGGCAAGAGCCTAAAGCTTTCACAGCCGCAGCAGATGATGGCAGATGAGAGAAAAATAGTGGACAAGGCATATGCGGGCGACATCATAGGTGTGTTTGACCCGGGCGTATACTCTATAGGAGATACACTCACGACAGCAAAGGATAAATTTGAGTTTGAGGGCATCCCGACATTTGCACCTGAGCATTTTGCGAGGGTATCACTTGTTGATTCCATGAAGAGAAAGCAGTTTGTGAAAGGTGTCACACAGATAGCGCAGGAGGGTGCTATCCAGATGTTCCAGGAGTACAAGGGCGGCATGGAAGAAATCATAGTCGGCGTGGTCGGAGTGCTTCAGTTTGACGTGCTCAAATTCAGACTTGAAAATGAGTACAATGTGCAGATCAGACTAGAGAATCTGCCATATGAGCATATCAGATGGATTGAGAACAAGGATGAGGTCAATGTAGATACAATTAACGGAACAAGCGATATGAAGAAGGTTGTCGACATGAAGGGAAATCCGCTTCTTCTGTTCATCAATGAGTGGAGCATCGGCATGACACTCGATAGAAATGACGGACTCGTGCTTACTGAGTTTGGAAGAAACTAGGTAAGGATTCCAAGGTTGAATTTTGGACTTGACGTTAGTGAGAGATTATGTGTATAATGAAGACAGTTGTGAAAGCAACTGTCTTTTTAATTATGTTTTATTTGTATATTTTTGAGTATTTTAGCTATAGCTGTTTTAGAGTATAGCGTGAGGCACAAACAGCAGCACGGGCAGCTATCTGATTCTGTAATTATTCCAATTTATTTGTTGACAATTGAATAGAAGTGTATTATTATAATAACAGAACGAACGTTTGTTCGCGAGAGGATAGGAGATTATTATGGCAAAGGAAGATAAATTAAAAGCATTAGACGCTGCCATCGCGCAGATTGAGAAACAATACGGAAAGGGCTCTGTCATGAAGCTTGGTGACAACTCAGCCAATATGAATGTAGAGACAGTACCTACAGGCTCGTTAAGCCTTGATATTGCATTAGGACTCGGAGGACTTCCAAAGGGCAGGATTATTGAGGTGTACGGACCGGAGTCATCAGGTAAGACAACGGTTGCACTCCACTGTGTTGCAGAGGTACAGAAGCGAGGCGGCATAGCAGGCTTTATAGATGCGGAGCATGCTCTTGACCCTGTATATGCCAGAAATATAGGTGTTGATATTGACAATCTCTATATTTCACAGCCGGACTGCGGTGAGCAGGCACTTGAGATAACAGAGACAATGGTACGTTCGGGCGCTGTGGATATCGTGGTTGTCGATTCTGTTGCGGCACTCGTACCAAAGGCCGAAATTGACGGAGATATGGGTGGATTCCCATGTCGGTCTTCAGGCGAGACTTATGAGCCAGGCGCTCCGTAAGCTCACGGCGGTTATCAGCAAGTCAAATTGTATAGTTATATTCATCAATCAGCTTCGTGAGAAGGTAGGTGTGATGTTTGGAAACCCTGAGACTACCACAGGTGGAAGGGCATTAAAGTTTTATTCATCAGTGCGTCTTGATGTCAGAAGAACTGAGTCACTCAAGCAGGCCGGTGAGATAGTCGGCAACCATGTCCGCGTAAAGGTTGTTAAGAATAAAATAGCTCCCTCCTTTCAGAGAGGCAGAGTTTGATATCATGTTTGGACAGGGTATCTCAAGAGAAGGAGATGTGCTTGATCTTGCAGTAAATGCAGGCATTGTCAACAAATCCGGTGCATGGTACGCATACGAGGGAGACAAGATAGGACAGGGTCGTGAGAATGCAAAGACTTATATCCATGAGAATCCGGCATTTTTTGATATGCTTGAGGCAAAGGTAAGGGATTTTTACTTTACACAGCCTGAGGATGAAGATGATGCAGTACAGGAAGACTCTGAAAAGCCTGAAGCAGAAGAATAATAAGTGAGCAGGGTTATATATGATAGAGATTACCGGATATGAGAATATTGGTAAAGGCAAATACCGCACGACCTTTGATAATGGCACGACATGTGTGCTGTACCGTACAGAGGCCGTGCGGTACTCTATTATGGAGGGAGCCTTTATCAGTGAAGCGGATTACGAAAAGCTGATAACTGAGGTGGTAGGAAAGAGAGCCAAAAAGAGAGCACTGCATCTGCTTGAACAGATGGACAGGAGTGAAAGAAAGCTTAGGGAAAAGCTCACACAGGGCGGATATCCGGATTGCTGTGTGGATGCAGCGATAGATTATGTCAAGAGCTTTCATTATCTTGATGATTACAGATTTGCTTCCACATATGTCAGGTATCATCAGGACAGCTTAAGCCGCAGGCAGCTTGAGCTGAAGCTTATGACAAAGGGCATAGGCAGAGATGATATAAATTGTGCCATAGACAGCGAATACACTGCTGATGAAGAGAAACATATAGCAAAGCTGCTTGAAAAGAAACACTATGATCCTGATAACTGTGATGAAAAGGAGTTTCGCAGGATATACCAGTTTCTTATGCGCAGGGGCTTTAAGAGCAGCCAGATTCTTTCAGCAATGAGATCACAATTACCTTGACAATTTGCACCAAAAAGTATAGAATTTAATTGTTGTAATTTGTGAAATACAATGAAAATTTAATAAAGGAGGTGCTCCTGTAATGCTACCGTATATCATTACTGCTGTAGTTTCTATTATTATTACTGCATTGATTGTATGGTTTGCAGCCGCTTTATACCAGAAGAAATCTGCTAACTCCAAGATCGGAAATGCTGAGGAGAAGGCAAGAGGAATCATTGATGAGGCTGTAAAGACTGCGGAGGAAAAGAAGCGCGAGTCTATGCTTGAGATCAAGGAAGAGTCTATTAAGGCTAAGAATGATCTGGATAAGGAAATCAAAGAGCGTAGAAACGAGATTTCCCGTAATGAGCGTCGTATCGTTCAGAAGGAAGAAAATGTCGACAAGAAGCTTGAAGCTATCGAGAAGCGTGAAGCCGGATTTGTAGTTAAGGAAGAGGAACTCAAGAAGCAGAAGATTGAAATATCAAAGCTTAACGAGCAGCGTTTACAGGAACTTGAAAGAATCTCTGGATTAACCTCCGAGCAAGCTAAAGAATATCTCTTAAAGACCATTGAAGAAGATGTAAAACTTGATACTGCAAAAATGATTAAGGAAATGGAAAACAAAGCAAAGGAAGAGGCAAACCGTAAGGCTAAGGATTACGTGGTTACAGCTATTCAGAAATGTGCAGCAGACCATGTGTCTGAGACTACTATTTCAGTAGTATCGCTTCCGAATGATGAGATGAAGGGACGTATCATAGGAAGAGAGGGACGTAATATCCGTACTCTCGAGACTATGACAGGTGTAGATCTGATTATAGATGACACACCTGAGGCAGTTATCTTGTCAAGCTTTGATTCAATTAGAAGAGAGGTTGCAAGAATAGCTCTTGAGAAGCTTATTGTTGACGGAAGAATCCATCCGGCCCGTATAGAGGAGATGGTTGAGAAGGCTCAAAAAGAAGTCGATAATATGATTCGTGAAGAGGTGAGGCTGCCACACTTGAGGTGGGCATACATGGTATTCACCCGGAGCTTGTGCGTCTTCTTGGAAAGATGAAGTTTAGAACAAGCTACGGTCAGAATGCGTTAAAGCATTCTATCGAGGTTGCACAGCTGGCAGGCTTACTGGCTGCTGAAATTGGTGAGGATGTCAGAATGGCAAAGCGTGCAGGCTTATTACATGATATAGGTAAGGCAGTAGATCACGAGATGGAGGGTTCACACATCCAGCTCGGTGCCGAATTATGTAAGAAATACAAAGAGTCACCACTTGTGATTAATGCAGTAGAATCACATCACGGTGATGTTGAACCGGAGTCACTTATTGCATGTCTCGTGCAGGCAGCTGATACAATCAGTGCGGCACGTCCGGGTGCAAGAAGAGAGACTTTGGAGACATATTCAAATCGTCTTCAGCAGTTAGAGGACATTACAAATGGTTATAAAGGGGTAGAGAAAATCTTTTGCTATTCAGGCAGGTAGAGAGATTCGTATTATGGTAGTTCCTGAGCAGGTCAGTGATGCCGACATGGTTATCATGGCCAGAGATATATCTAAGCAGATTGAGTCTGAGTTAGAGTATCCGGGTCAGATAAAGGTTAATGTAATACGTGAGTCACGTATAGTGGATTACGCAAAGTAGAGCATTAGCGTATTGTCGGTTTGACATAATAACATGTACATTTGAAAAGGCTTCGTATGAAGCCTTTTCTTTTTTGCAAAAAATAAAAACGTAAATGCAGCCGATTTTTACAATGTAGTGCTTATTGGTATGAAATAAATTATCGGTAACTGTTCATTACTACTGAAGATAATTTGTATATATTGCATAAAAATATATGTATAAAATATCTTGTGTTCACAAAAATAGATAATAGTACGTGACAAAATTAGTAAAATGTTATAAAATAATAAATGTAATATTTATAAATATTACAAGGGAGAAACTATATAATAAAATATCATATGGAGGGTTTTACAATGCAGAGATTTACATTACCAAGAGATTTATATCACGGAAAGGGTGCGCTTGAGGCATTAAAGAGCTTTGAGGGAAAGAAGGCTATTATCTGTGTAGGCGGAGGCTCAATGAAGAGATTTGGCTTTTTAGACAAAGCCGAGGCTTATTTGAAGGAAGCAGGTATGGAGGTAAAGCTTTTTGAGGGAATTGAGCCGGATCCGTCAGTTGAGACAGTCATGAAAGGTGCGGCTGCCATGGCTGAGTTTGAACCGGACTGGATTGTAGCAATTGGTGGTGGCTCACCTATAGATGCAGCAAAGGCTATGTGGATTAAGTATGAGTATCCGGATATCACATTTGAGGATATGTGCAAGGTATTTGGTATTCCAAAGCTTAGAAAGAAGGCACATTTCTGTGCTATTTCATCCACATCAGGTACAGCAACTGAGGTTACTGCGTTTTCAATCATCACAGATTATGAGAAGGGTATCAAGTATCCAATCGCAGACTTTGAGATAACACCTGATGTTGCAATCGTAGACCCTGAGCTTGCAGAGACAATGCCACAGAAGCTTGTTGCACACACAGGAATGGATGCCATGACACATGCCATCGAGGCATATGTATCAACAGCCAACAGTGACTTTACAGATCCGCTTGCACTCCATGCAATAGAGATGATACAGCATGACCTGATTGATTCATACAATGGTGATATGGCAAAGAGAGATGCGATGCACAATGCGCAGTGTCTGGCAGGAATGGCATTCTCCAACGCACTACTTGGAATAGTTCATTCCATGGCACACAAGACAGGCGCAGCTTTTGCAGATTATGGTGCACATATCATCCACGGAGCAGCCAATGCCATGTATCTGCCAAAGGTTATTGCTTTTAATGCAAAGGATGAGACAGCGAAGGAACGCTATGGCGTAATAGCAGATTTCATGAAACTGGGTGGGGAGAGACACTTGATGAGAAGGTTGAGCTTCTTATCAAATACTTACGTGGCATGAATGATAATCTGAATATCCCACACTGCATCAAGAATTACGGAGCAGACAGCTATCCAACAGAGCAGGGCTTTGTACCGGAGGAAGTATTCCTTGAGAGACTTCCTGAGATTGCTGCAAATGCTATCCTTGATGCTTGTACAGGCTCAAATCCTCGCCAGCCAAGCCAGGAGGAGATGGAGAAGCTTCTCAAATGCTGCTATTATGACACAGAGGTGGATTTCTAATCAAAACGGTAACTCTGAATTTAAATTATTTAGAAGGTAAACAGGAAAAATGATTGATGAAATGAAACGGCAAAAAAGAGAGCTTGTATATAAGGGCTCAATACTTTATATATACAAGGATACAATGCAGTTTGCAAACGGTAAGACTGAGGAATGGGATTTTGTCTCACACAGAAAGGGCGCTGCGGCAGTGCTTCCGGTGCTTGATGACGGCAGGATAATCATGGTGCGTCAGTATAGAAACGCTCTCGAGAGGGAGACAATAGAGATTCCGGCCGGCTGCAGAGACTTTGTGGGAGAAGATACCAGACTGTGTGCAGAAAGGGAGCTTAAGGAGGAGACGGGCTACAGCTCTGATGATATCTCGTTTTTACTTTCACTTCGCACAACAGTTGCCTTTTGCAACGAAGAAGTAGATGTCTATCTTGCCAAAAACCTGAAAAAGGGCAAGCAGCATCTAGATGATGCCGAGTCAATCGATGTAGAAATATACACCCTAAAGGAGCTGTGCGACATGATTTATGCCGGAAAAATCCAGGATTCCAAAACAGTCAGTGCAGTTCTTGCTTATAGTAATATGATTAAATAATAAACCGACAAAATAATGCAAGCCACAGGATATATACTCCTGTGGCTTGTGTTTTGTAAAAAAATGTGTGTATAATTTGTGGCTTAGGAATTCATTTCTGCAATGTCGTAGATAAGCTTCTTTGAATCCTCCCATCCTAGACATGGATCGGTGATGGATTTTCCGTAGACATGCTCACCAATCTTCTGGCTGCCCTCCTCAATATAGCTCTCAATCATAAGACCCTTGACAAGTGATTTTATATCAGAGGAAAGCTGTCTGTTGTGCATAACTTCCTTGGCAATACGAATCTGCTCCTTGAACTTCTTTCCGGAGTTGGAATGGTTGGTATCGATGATAGCCGCCTGGTTGACAACGTCCATCTTGTCGTACATTTCATGCAGACGGATTAAGTCCTCGTAATGGTAGTTTGTTATAGTGTTGCCATGCTTGCTGACAGCACCTCTTAAAACAACGTGAGTCAGAGGATTTCCTGATGTCTCAACCTCATAGCCTCTGTAAACAAAATGATGTGGGTGCTGTGCTGCGTAAACAGAATTGAGCATGACGGAAAAATCACCGCTTGTAGGGTTTTTCATGCCGCTGGCCACATCGAAGCCGCTGACGGTGAGACGATGCTGTTGATCCTCAACAGAACGAGCACCGATTGCCACATATGAGAGAAGATCCTCAACATAGCCCCAGTTCTCAGGGTAAAGCATCTCATCTGCACAGGTGAGTCCGCTCTCTGCGATGGCACGGATGTGCATTTTTCTCATGGCGATAAGACCCTCAACCATGTCGGGAGCCTTTTCTCAGGGTCAGGCTGTGAGGCAATTCCCTTGTAGCCCTCGCCGGTTGTTCTTGGCTTGTTTGTATATACACGAGGGATGATGATTACGCGGTCCTTTACATCCTCCTGAATCTTTGTCAGGCGGCTGACATAGTCACAGACTGAATCCTCGTTGTCGGCTGAACAAGGTCCGATAATGACGAGAAATCTATCATCTTTTCCGCAGATAACATCTGAAATCATTGCATCGCGCTTCGCTTTAAGCTCGGTAAGCTCCTTTGACAGAGGATATTCCTCCTTAATCTGTGCAGGAGTTGGAAGCTGGTTTAAAAATGTGAAACTCATAATAGTGCTCCTTATATAAATAGTAATTTTATTAATTAAAATGGTATATTTTTATGGCATATCGGAAAAAATTTCCAATATATAATGCCCAAACAGTTAAATAATAAGATAAATGAAATATATTGTCAAATTTTTATCAATTATAATAGTATGCATAAAAAGTTATAATAAAACACTAAAAGGCTATAATAAGAAAAAAGTAACATTGAAAAAAAGTAAAAGATGTGATATAAATAGTTGGTAACTTTTTTTGTGACCGTAGTTTAATGGATAAAATTCCGGACTCCGACTCCGGCGAGTGCGCGTTCGATTCGCGTCGGTCACATACTTTGATTTTGATATGTTGGGTTAATGGAGGAACCATATGAAGGACTTTTTTAACAAGGAAACATTGGATAATATAAAGCAGTTTTGCGCAGAAAATAAAAAATACGTTGGAGTAGCAGGTGTACTTGTAGGACTCATACTCATACTTATAGTAGTTGTCGCAGGAGGCAATAATGGCAGACAATCCAATACTGAAGCCGGATCACAGACAGAGATTTCGGTGAAGGATTTTGAGTTTGAAAAGGATTACACAAATGACGCCAAGGACGATATCAGCACATTACTTGCTGATTATTACAAGGCATACGTGGGTGATGACCTTGATACACTTGGCAAGCTTGCGACACCTATGAGCGACAACGAGAAGAGCTATATTGGTGTTGTCAGCCAGTACTATGAGTCAGTCAATGACATCACACCTTACACCAAGAATGGTTTGAAAAAGGGAACATACTTTGTGTCTGTTAAAAACAGTATAAAGTTTACGGGAGTTGATACACAGGCACCTACACTTGACTTCTTTTATATAGAGACAGGTAAGGACGGAAAGCTCTTTATAAACAATGTATACAGTAATTTCAACAGAACATACTGTGAGAATGAACTCGATGACGATATTATGGAGCTTATTTCTAAGTATACTGCTTCATCTGAGTTTGCAGACCTTCATGAGGAGGTACAAAAGGCATATGAGCAGGCGGTCGGTTCTGATGCCAATTTAAAGACTATGCTTGAGACAACACTCACAGGTGCTATAAAGCAGTGGTACACATCGTCAGGCATTGCCAATTTAAAGAAGTCTGATGCAGACACACAGACTACAGAGGCAGATACACAGCAGGCAGATGATGCATCACAAAGTGGTGACCAGCAGACCACGGATGCAAATGCGGGCCAGACTGCAGACCAGCAGACTACAGATGCAAATGCCGGACAGACCACAGACCAACAGACCACGGATACAAATGCAGCCAATCAGCAGACAGCTGAGCAGCCACAGGCACCGGCTGAGTATCAGGTAGTGACAAAGGATGTTGTAAAGGTGCGTGACGGTGCAAGCACAGATGCAAAGGAGCTTGGTCTCTTAAAGGAACAGGTAACACTTACAGCATATGGCACAGAGGGCGACTGGACTATAGTATCCTACAGCGCCGGAACAAATGGCAGAGCTTATATCAAGACAGAGAATCTCCAGACAGTAGGACAGTAAAAGCAATACAAAGTAACAGATGTGCATACAATCATAAGGAAGCAACACGGAGGCTTAAAGGTCTCCGTGTTTTAATCTACATGGCAAATGGCTGCTGTAAAGAGTAGAAAAGGCTACAGCGTGGTTTATGTATATCGGATAAAGCAATCTAAAAAGAGGATATGGTATGGAAGAAAATGGTGTAAGAATAAATAAATTCCTCAGTGAAGCGGGCGTGTGCTCAAGGCGTGAGGCAGACAGGCAGATAGAAGCCGGCAAAGTAGGAATAGACGGCGTGACAGCAAAGACAGGTGACAGAGTTCTAAAGGGACAGACTGTCACATATAATGGACAGGTAGTATCAAAGGAAGAAGAGATGATACTGATTGCCCTCAATAAGCCGGCCGGCATAGTCTGCACAGCAGAAAAAAGGGAAAAAAACAACGTGATAGATTATCTTAATTACCCAAAGCGCATTTATCCAATTGGCAGGCTGGATAAGGATTCAGAGGGACTTTTACTTCTGACCAACAATGGCGAGATAGTAAATAAGATGATGCGCTCCGGCAACAGACACGAAAAAGAGTATATTGTCACAGTAAACAAAACAATATCTGACAGCTTCATAAGAGGGCTCGCAGGAGGTGTACCGCTTGTAGAGCTTGGTGGTGACAACCAGAAAGTGCCATGTGAAAAAGCTGTCCTCAAAGCAGTTTAAGATTATTCTGACACAGGGCTACAACAGACAGATAAGACGGATGTGTGAATACTTTGGCTACCGTGTGGTTAAGCTTGAGAGAGTGAGAATCATGAATATTGAGCTTGGTGACCTGCCAAGAGGAAAGTACAGGGCGGTGACACCACTTGAATACAAGGGCTCAAAAGACTGATTGCGGATTCCTCGAATCAGCCGGTTATACCTGATACGAATAAGGATCATTCTGATAAGAAATATACGGATAAGAAACATACGGATAAGAAATATCAGGATAGAAGAGCAAAGTAAAGCAGACAGGGGATTATTACAGCATGGAGAATAACAAAATAAAAGATAAGATAGATGAGCTTGTTGAAAGTCTTAACCGCGCGTCAAAAGCTTACTACAACGGCGCAGATGAAATAATGCCAAACTACGAGTGGGATGCAATGTTTGATGAGCTTACACAGCTTGAAAAAGAGAACAGGATATATCCGCCATGACAGTCCGACACAGAATGCAGGCTATGAGGCAGAGGCTGGAAATCGTGAGCCGCATGAGTATCCGCGCTTTCACTTGCCAAGACAAAGAGCATTGAGGAGCTTAAGAAATGGGCAGGTGATATGCCAATCTGGCTTTCATGGAAGCTTGACGGACTGACACTCGTGCTCACATATGACGGTGGCAGGCTTGTGAAAATACTGACGAGAGGAAATGGAACTGTAGGAAGTAACATCACATTTTTGCAGGATGCCATAAGCGGCTTCCCAAAGGAGATACCATACAAGGGACATATGGTTGTAAGAGGGGAAGCGACAATTTCCTACACGGATTTTAAGCTGTTAAATGATACAATCGAGGACGATGATGAGAAATATGCCAATCCAAGGAAACCTTGCATCCGGTACATTAAATCTCGATGATGTGGAAGAGGTGAAGCGCAGACATGTAGTGTTTTATGCGTTTACACTCGTGCATATAGATGATGATATCATATCATGGGGGGATAGAATGAGCTATCTTAGTGATATGAAATTCAATGTTGTCAAAAGGGAGGCAACAGATGCGGCAGGCCTTGATGAGGCTGTAAAACGCTGGACAAGGGATGTCGAGAGTGGCAGGATGGATGTGCCTGTGGACGGGCTTGTCATATGCTATGATGACACTGCCTACGCTGCAGGCGGAAGCGTCACAGGGCATCATGCTACGAGAGCAGGTTTTGCTTTCAAGTGGCAGGATGAGGCTGTAGATACGAGACTTCGTTATATTGAATGGTCGTGTGCGGTTTCGACAATATCGCCGGTGGCTGTTTTTGAGCCGGTGCAGATAGAGGGTACGACGGTTTCGAGAGCTTCGCTTTGCAATCTGACTGAGATAGAAAGGCTTGGAGTGGGAAAAGAGTGTACACTTTCCGTGATAAAAGCCAACAAGATTATTCCGAAATGCATAGCTGTAAAGGATGCGGTGGGAGCAGTTGAGATACCGAAGGAATGTCCGGTGTGTCATCATCCGACACGCATATTTGTCAGCAAAAACAGCGGTGTGAAGACGCTGCATTGCACAAACCCTGACTGTACAGCCAAGAATGTCAAAAAGTTTTCAAGATTTGTCAGCAAAAGCGGAATGGATATAGATGGACTTTCGGTACAGACAATGCTAAAATTTATAAATGAGGGATTCATAAAACAGTTCCCTGACATATACCATCTGCCCGAGCATTTTGACAAGATAAGCAGCATGGAAGGCTTTTGGAGAAAAATCATGCATGAATATGCAGACTGCCATCGAAAAAAGCAGACATGTCCATCCGGTCAATCTGATATTTGCACTCTGTATACCTCTTATAGGTACCGATGCAGGCAAGAAGATTGTCAACGCAATAGGTTTTGATGGCTTTGCGGACAGAATGAGAAATGCCACAGATTTTGTGGATATAGACGGTATAGGCCAGGAAAAATCAGGCTCCATACTTGAATGGTATGCAAATCCTAAAAAAACAGTGCGATGTTTGAAGCACTGATTAAGGAGCTTGACATAGAAAAGGTCGATATAAAGGATATGTCAGAGGGCAGCTTAAACGGCAAGACTTTTGTTATCACAGGCGATGTGCATGATTTTGCCAACAGAAGCGAGTTTAAGGCCTATGTGGAGTCACAGGGCGGTAAGGTGACAGGAAGCGTGTCAAAAAAGACAGACTATCTGGTAAACAACGACACTGAATCTACTTCATCAAAAAATAAAAAAGCAAAAGAATTAGGAATACCTATCATCTCGGAGGATACATTTATAGAGATGTTTGGGCGTTAGAAAAGAGGTTATAAAATGCCTATAAAGACACAAAATGATTTACCTGTAAAGGAAATACTTGAGAGAGAAAATATATTTGTGATGGACGAAAACAGGGCATCACATCAGAATATCAGACAGCTGGAGATTGCGATTGTAAATCTCATGCCGCTTAAAGGAGGACACTGAGCTTCAGATTACTGCGCTCGCTGTCAAATACTCCTATACAGGTCAATGTAACTTTTGTAGCTACTTCTACTCACGAGGCTACTCACACGTCACTCAGCCATCTGAACAAGTTTTACGAGACCTTTGATGATATAAAGGACAGATACTTTGATGGATTGATTATCACAGGAGGCGCCGGTTGAGCTATGGAATATGAGGAGGTAGACTACTGGGACGAAATATGTAAGTATAATGGAGTGGAGCAAGACACATGCTTTCTCCACACTTCATCTGTGCTGGGGTGCACAGGCAGGATTATATTATCACTACGGCATACCAAAGCGTGTGCTTCCAAAGAAGAAATTTGGTGTGTATGCGCACCGCGTAAAGAACAGAAAAATCCCACTTGTCAGAGGCTTCGATGATGTGTTTTACGCACCACACTCAAGGCATACCGAGGTCTTAAAGGAGGATATATTAAAGCATCCTGAGCTTACCATACTTGCGGAGTCGGATGATGCCGGAGTATTCCTTCTGATGGATCAGGACGGTAAAAAGATTTTTGTGATGGGACATCCTGAGTATGACAGATATACTCTTCACAATGAGTACGAGAGGGATAAGAAAAAGGGACTTGATATAGATATGCCGGTGAACTACTATCCGGATAATGATGATACACAAAAGCCGCTTTTACAGTGGCGGTCGCACGGCAATATACTTTATTCCAACTGGCTTGGCTTAATTATTATGTGTACCAGGAGGTGCCGTACGAGTTCATAAACAACCGCGAGATAATTGGAAAATAATGACAAAAATTATAGTTTTTTTTAGTTAATTTTGAATTGCATAAATGCTAAAGTGTGGTAAAATATAACTATAAACCATTATAAAAAACCAAAATAATTGCAAAAGCTAACAAAAATTTAATAAAATTAAACAAGGGGGATTTTAATATGGCAAAAGAGCTAGTTGCGATGCTTCTTGCCGGTGGTCAGGGCTCCAGACTTTATGCACTGACGCAGAAACTTGCAAAGCCGGCAGTTCCGTTTGGAGGCAAATACAGAATTATTGATTTTCCACTTTCTAATTGTGTTAATTCAGGTATAGATACAGTTGGTATATTGACACAGTACCAGCCGTTTGTTTTGAATGAGTACATAGGAAATGGACAGCCATGGGATCTTGATAGATTATATGGAGGAGTGCATGTACTGCCACCGTATCAGAAGGCTTCAGGCTCAGACTGGTACAAGGGAACAGCCAATGCGATTTATCAGAATATTGCATTTATCGAGAGATATGATCCTGAGTATGTTATCATACTTTCAGGAGATCAGATTTGTAAGCAGGACTACAGCGATTTCCTTAAGTTCCATAAGGAGAAAAATGCTGAGTTTTCTGTAGCAGTTATGGAGGTTCCATGGGAGGATGCATCACGTTTCGGCCTTATGGTAGCAGATGATGACGACAAGATCACAGAGTTTCAGGAGAAACCAAAGAATCCTAAGTCTAATCTTGCATCCATGGGTATTTATATCTTCAATTGGGATATACTTAAGAAGTATCTTATCGAGGATGAAAATGATCCGGATTCAGAGAATGATTTCGGTAACAATATCATTCCAAACCTTTTGAGGGATGGCCGCAGGATGTATGCTTATCACTTTAACGGCTACTGGAAGGATGTAGGAACAATACCTGCACTCTGGGAGGCAAACATGGAGGTGCTTGATCCTGAGCACAGCGGTATCAACCTGTTTGATGAGAACTGGAAGATATACAGCCGTAACAGCGGTCATACAGGACATTTCATCGGCAACAACGCAGAGGTTACAGACTCTATGATTACCGATGGCTGTGTAGTGAAGGGCACAGTAAAGCATTCAATTCTTTTTGGCGGTGTCGTCGTAGAAGAGGGCGCTGTGGTAGAGGATGCAGTTGTCATGGGTGATACTGTGATAAAAAGAGGCGCTAAGGTAACACACTGTATAGTTGCAGAGGGGGTTACAGTAGGCTGTGATGCAGTTATTGGAGAAAAGCCGGCGGAGGACGTGACAGGTGATGTTGCTACAATTGCACCGGGAGTTACAATTGGCGACAGAGCGGTTATAGGACCAAAGGCAATGGTATATAATGATGTTGAGGAGGGCCAGGAACAATGCTAAATATGAACAACGAAGAGGCTTTGGCCGTTATTTTTGCAAACAGCTACGATGCCCTCATTCCTGAGATGGTATCCGAGAGACTTATGGCTTCCATTCCGTTTGCAGGTCGTTACAGACTCTGCGATTTCCTGATTTCGAGCATGGTACATAGCGGAATCGACAATATATCTCTCATAGTTAAGAAAAATTATCACTCTCTGATGGATCACCTGGGCTCAGGTCAGGAGTTTGATCTTGCAAGAAAAAATGGTGGTATCAATATAGTTCCGCCTTATGCACAGAAGCAGATTAAGGTGTATGAGGGCCGTGTTGAGGCAATCGAAAGCCTTAAGGGTTATCTGAGAAAGTGCACTCAGAAGTATGTTATAATGGCTGATGCCAACTATGTATTCAATTTTGATTTCAGGGAGCTGATTGAGGCACATAAGAACACAGGGGCTGATATCACTGCAATGTACCGCAAGCAGGAGGTACCGAAGGTATTCTTAAGACCAAACGGCAACAATGATGAGATGTACTATACATTTGATATAGATGATGGACGTATCAAAAAGATATATATCAATGACAGGGATATGGGCAAGGTAAACTTTGGCATGAATATCTATATCATGGAGAAGGAGAAGCTCATTAGAATAGTGGATGACGCTTTTGTACATGGTTATTCTTATTTCACAAGGGATCTGATGGCTGCAAACACTGATTCACTCAATATCCAGGCATATGAGTACACAGGCTATGCTTCACAGATTACAGATATGAAGAGCTATTTCGAGGAGAATATGAAGCTTCCTTGATGAGGATAACAGGGAAGCATTGTTTAAGAGTGGCAACTCTATTTATACAAAGATCAGGGATGATAACCCTACAAGATACATAAATGGCTCAAAAGCCAAGAATGTCATGGTTGCTGATGGCTGTGTCATCGAGGGTACCGTGGAAAACAGCATCCTATCAAGAGGCGTCAAGATAGGAAAGAATGCAAAGGTCAAGAACTGCATCCTGCTACAGGATACGGTAATTGAGGATGGCGCCAATCTGGAGTACGTGATCACAGACAAGAATGTTCGCGTATCAAGAAATAGATCACTTACGGGAAATGACTCATTCCAGGTTTACGTGGCAAAGGGACAGACCGTATAGCCGGTTAAGGAGGAACATGGACATGGCAGAGAATAGAAACACAATAAATATCAAATCAGATGAGTCTGGCGAGATCAAGGTAGCAGATGAGGTTGTAGCTATCATAGCAGGTCTTGCTGCCACTGAGGTTGAGGGAGTAAGCTCCATGGCAGGCAATATCACAAACGAGATTGTCAGCAGGCTCGGTATGAAGAATCTCTCAAAGGGAATTCAGATTGAGATAGCAGACAATGAGGTAGTGGTTGATGTAGCACTCAATATTGCTTATGGATACAGCATCCCTGAGGTTTCTACAAAGGTACAGGAGAAGGTTAAGTCTGCAATTGAGACAATGACAGGGCTTTCTGTGGCTACTATCAATGTTCGTATAGCAAGTGTTGATATGGGAGAGAATTAAATAGTTCTTTTTAAATGATCACAAATGTAGTATAATTAAGGATGTCGTACAGACATCCTTAATTTATATAAAATACTATTCACGAGAGGAATTTAAATGACAAGAAGCAAGATAAGAGAAAACGTTTTTAAGATGCTTTTCAGGGTTGAGTTTCATGATAAGTCTGAGCTTGCAGAGCAGATTGAGCTTTTAAATGATGAGCTTACAAATCCTACAGATGAGGAAAGACAGTATATTGATGAAAAATGCAGTGCGATTATTGAGCATATGGCAGAGCTTGATGCACTCATCGATGAGAAGTCTACAGGCTGGAAGACCAATCGTATGGCAAAGGTTGATCTGGCAATTATCAGATTGGCAGTTTATGAGATAAAGTTTGAGGACGATATTCCTACAAAAGTTTCAATAAATGAGGCTGTTGAGCTTGCAAAGAAGTATGGTGCAGATGAGTCAGGTGCATTTGTAAACGGAGTGCTTGCAAAGTTTGCATAGCTTAAGAGGAACAGCGAAATAGAGTATTGAACATGGCAAATAGAAATATATATTCGGTAGCGCAAGTAAATAGCTATATTAAAAATATGTTCGCTCAGGATTTTATGCTCAGACAGGTGAGCATAAAGGGAGAGGTGAGCAACTGCAAGTATCACACGAGCGGTCATATTTATTTCACAATAAAGGACGCGGGAGCAGCCATGAACGCTATCATGTTTGCGGGCAGCAGGGCGGCAGGACTTTCTTTCCACATGAAGGAGGGGGACCAGGTTATTGTGACAGGTTCCGTTGAGGTGTATGAGAAAACCGGCGCATATCAGCTTTATGCCAAAAAGATAGAGCTTGACGGAGAGGGAAATCTGTATCTCAAATTCGAGCAGCTAAAGCATGAGCTTGAGGAAATGGGCATGTTTGCCGCAGAGTACAAGCAGCCCATTCCGCAGTATGCCGGCCGTATTGGTGTGGTTACAGCACCGACAGGCGCGGCCGTGCAGGACATAAGGAATGTATCATCGCGCAGGAATCCATATGTACAGGTCATACTTTATCCGGCACTTGTGCAGGGAGAAGGTGCGGCTGATAGCATAGTGAAGGGCATACAGACATTGGATGCGATGAATCTTGATGTGATAATAGTCGGCAGAGGCGGAGGCTCCATAGAGGATTTATGGGCCTTTAATGAGGAAATTGTGGCGAGAGCCATATTTGACTGCCGCACGCCAATTATCTCGGCAGTAGGTCATGAGACCGACTGGACGATAGCGGATTTTGTGTCAGACAGGAGAGCGCCCACACCTTCAGCGGCTGCAGAGCTTGCAGTCAGTGACTACAGACAGACGTTAGAGCGCCTTGACAATCTGCGCCGCAGGATGGACAGAAATCTGACAGGCCGGATTGATTTTTTCAGGGAAAAGCTGTCACATATTAAAACAAGGCTTAATTTCCTTAGTCCACAGAATAAACTAAATGAGAATAAAAGGCGCCTGGCAGATATCGAGGATGCACTTGAAAGGATTATGAAGCAGAGGCTTTCGGATTGCAGACAGCGTCTTGCACTGCTTTCAGGTACACTGGATGCATATTCACCGGCCAAAAAGCTGGCACAGGGCTATGCGTATGTCGAGGTGGAAAAGAAGGGGGCACTGCACAGTGTATCCGATATCAATGCAGGCGATGACATAAATATATATCTGATAGACGGTCATGCAAGGGCCGTAGTTTCGGAGGTTATTAACGATGAGCAAAGAAAATGAAAAAACACTGACACTCGAGGAGCGCTTTGCACACTTAGAGCGGATAGTGGCCAGGATGGAGGATGCGGATGTATCCCTGGATGAGGCCTTTGAGCTCTACAAGAAGGGGCTTGATGAGGTAAAGAGTGCCAATGATATGGTGCAGGGCATGGAAAAGGCCATGCTTGTGCTAAACAGCGACGGACAACTGGAGGAATTCTGATGAGCTTAAATGGGAATTTAAATAAGTCACAATTCATGGAAGAACTGCAGCAAAAGGTAGAGCATATAAATAATGTGCTTGAGAAGTTTCTTCCCGCTGAGGAGGGACAGCAGAGGATTATTTTTGAGGCCATGAACTATAGTGTGAGAGCCGGTGGAAAGAGGCTTCGCCCTATCCTCATGGAAGAGACTTACCATATGTTTGGCGGAAGCAGTGCAGTGATTGAGCCATTTATGGCGGCAATCGAGATGATACACACCTACTCGCTGGTGCATGATGACCTGCCTGCCATGGACAATGATGAGTACAGGCGTGGAAAGAAGACCACACATGCTGTGTACGGTGAGGCTATGGGCATTCTTGCAGGTGATGCACTATTAAACCTGGCATATGAGACCGCAGCAAAGGCTTTTGACATGGAAGTGGCCGATACGCGTGTGGCAAGAGCAATTGCGGTGCTTGCAAAAAAAGCAGGCGTGTATGGCATGGTCGGAGGACAGGTGGTTGATGTAGAAAGCGAGAAATCCGATGACTGTTCTATCACAAGGGAAAAGCTTGACTTTATCTACAGGCTTAAGACAGGCGCACTTATAGAGAGCTCGATGATGATAGGAGCAATCCTTGCAGGGGCGTCGTCTGATGAGGTATCACGCGTTGGAGCAGATAGCGGCAAAGCTGGGGCTTGCGTTTCAGATACAGGATGATGTGCTTGATGTCACAAGTACACTTGAGGTGCTTGGAAAGCCGGTAGGCAGTGACGAGAAAAATAATAAAGCGACATATGTCACATTTGAGGGATTGGATAAAGCAGTTTCTGATGTGGAGCGCATCTCCAAGGAGGCAGAGGAGCAGCTTGATGATTTGGGATACGACGATGCATTTCTTAAGGAGTTATTTGAATATTTGATTCATCGGGAGAAATAGGATGGTTTTAGAAAAGATACAAAAGGAAAATGATATAAAAAAATTGACACCTGAGGAGCTTGAGCTGTTAAAAGATGAAATCAGGCAGTTTCTTATAGAGAGCATATCGGTGACAGGAGGTCATCTGGCATCAAACCTCGGAGTTGTGGAGCTTACCATGGCGCTGCATCTGTGCTTTAATCTGCCGAAGGATAAGATAGTGTGGGATGTAGGGCATCAGTCGTACACACACAAGATACTCACCGGCAGAAAGGATGGATTTTCATCGCTCAGACAGTATGGAGGCATGAGCGGTTTCCCAAAGGCGGATGAGAGCGACTGTGACTGCTTTAATACAGGACATAGCTCCACATCCATATCAGCAGGGCTTGGGCTTGCGACAGCCAGACAGGTGACCGGAGATGACTACCATGTGGTTTCAGTCATCGGAGACGGCTCGCTGACCGGAGGCATGGCATATGAGGCGCTCAACAACGCTTCAAGCGTTAAAGGCAATTTTATTATAGTGCTAAACGACAACAATATGTCGATTTCAGAGAACGTCGGGGGCATCAGCCAGTATCTTTCAGGCTTTCGCACAGCGGATGCATACAGGGATTTTAAGAATAATGTCATGAATTCCCTAAACCATATACCGATCTACGGAGAGCGTATGGTAAAGCATATCAGGAATACAAAGAGCAGCATAAAGCAGCTTTTTATTCCGGGTATGTTCTTTGAGGAGATGGGCATCATCTATTTGGGACCTGTGGATGGCAGTGATATAAAGGAAATGTGCCGTGTGTTTGATGAGGCAAAGCGTGTGGATGGCCCGGTGCTTGTGCATGTGCTCACGAAAAAGGGATCAGGCTATGACCCGGCTGAGCGTTATCCTTCCAGATTTCATGGTGCAGAGCCGTTTGTCATAGAGACAGGACTTCCAAAGAATAAGCGCACGAAGGCCAATTACACAGATGTCTTCTCAACAGTCATGAAGAAGCTGGGCGAGAGAAATCCAAAGGTAGTTGCGATAACGGCTGCCATGGCAGATGGAACAGGGCTTCGCAGATTCCACCGCAATTTCCCGGATAGATTTTTTGATGTGGGAATAGCCGAGGCACATGCCACGACCTTTGCGGCAGGGCTTGCAAAAGCAGGACTTATCCCGGTATTTGCGGTGTACTCGTCATTTTTACAAAGGGCGTTTGACCAGATACTTCACGATGTGTGCATACAGAATCTGCATGTCATCTTTGCAATCGACAGGGCAGGGCTTGTAGGCAGTGACGGAGAGACACATCAGGGAATATTTGACATATCATATCTGTCGGTCATCCCGAATATGACAATCATGGCTCCGAAGAATAAGTGGGAGCTGTCTGATATGATGAAGTTTGCAGTGGCATATGACGGTCCGATTGCACTCAGATATCCAAGAGGGGCAGCCTATGACGGCCTTAAGGAAATCAGACAGCCGATAGAGCTTGCAAAGAGTGAGCTAATCAGAAAAGGAAGCACGGTGGCTATCATGGCACTCGGCAGTATGGTAAAGACTGCCGTTGATGTAGTAAAGCTGCTTGAGGCAGATGGAATCTCTGCTACACTTATCAATGCGCGTTTTGCAATGCCTTTTGATAAGGAAGCAATTAAGGAACTGCCGGCTGAACACAGCCTGCTTGTGACTATGGAGGAAAACGTGCAAAGCGGCGGTTTTGGTGAGCATGTGACGGAGTATGTCAAGACTAACGGCATAGCTCTTGAGGTGTTGACAGTTGCACTTCCCGACTGCTATGTGGAGCATGGCAATGTCGAGGTGCTCAAAAAGGAGCTGCATGTGGATGCCGAATCGGTGGCTAAGCGTATAATAGCAGCATTATAGATAGAGGTAACATACAGTATGAAAGAAAGATTAGACGTATTACTTGTAAACAGAGGCCTTGCACCATCACGGGAAAAAGCAAAGACCATGATTATGGAGGGCAATGTTTTTGTAAATAACAACCGTGAGGATAAGGCGGGAAGCACATTTCCTGATGACTGCAATATTGAGATTCATGGAAAGACACTGCAGTATGTGAGCCGTGGAGGGCTAAAGCTTGAAAAGGCTATGAAGCACTTTGATATCACGATGGATGGCAAGGTGTGCATGGATATAGGTGCTTCAACAGGCGGTTTTACAGACTGTATGCTTCAAAATGGTGCTAAAAAGGTGTATGCCGTGGATGTCGGATATGGCCAGTTTGCATGGAAGCTGCGTCAGGACGAGCGCGTGGTGTGCATGGAAAAGACCAATATCAGGTATGTGACGCCAAATGACATAGATGATGAGCTGGATTTTGCATCGGTTGATGTGTCATTCATATCACTTACCAAGGTGTTAGGTCCTGCAAGAGCACTGTTAAAGGACGGTGGCGAGATGGTTTGTCTTATCAAGCCACAGTTTGAGGCAGGTAGGGAAAAGGTAGGCAAAAAGGGCGTGGTCCGTGACAAGAGCGTGCATGAGGAGGTAGTACAATATCATATCCTTTGCACTTTCAAATGGATTTAGTGTGTTAGACCTTGAGTATTCGCCAATCAAGGGACCGGAGGGCAATATAGAGTACCTCGTACATATCAAAAAGACAGATGATCCTATAAAGGAGGAATCAGTGGATATTCATAGTGTGGTCGAGGCCGCGCATGGAGAGCTGGACAGGAAATAGACTATGAAACATTTTGTTGTGATAGCAAATGCCTATAAGGACAGGGATTTTGCACTTACAAATAAAATAGTGGCATACATAGAGCAAAAGGGCGGCACGGCAAAGGGTCTTATGAGCAATGTCGAGGCTATATCCGATAACGAGTTTGAGCTTGAGGATATACCACAGGATACGCAGTGTATTCTTGTGCTCGGCGGAGATGGTACACTGATTCGTGCAGCCACAAGGGTGGAGACACTTGAGATTCCGCTTATGGGAGTGAATCTCGGCACACTCGGCTATCTGTGTGAGGTGGAGGAAGCTACGGTATTTGACGCTATTGATTCGCTCATGGCTGATAAATACATGACAGAGGATCGTATTATGCTCACAGGGCATAAAAGAGGCAGTGAGACTTCGAGAGTTGCATTAAATGATATAGTCATCCATAGAAAGGGCAATTTGCAGATATTAAGCCTCAATGTGTATGTAAACGGTGAGTTTTTAAACAATTACCATGCAGATGGCATCATTGTTGCGACTCCAACGGGTTCTACAGGCTACAGTATGTCGGCGGGAGGTCCGATTGTGGATCCGAAGGGCGATATGATACTGCTTACACCGAACAATGCTCACAATCTTACGTCAAAGAGCATTGTGCTTTCAGGCGATGATGAGATAGAGATAGAGATTCTAAGCCGCAGGGAGCAAAACGATGAGCTGGCGTGTGTCAGCTATGATGGCGACACCACGGCAGAGCTGGCTGTGGGAGACCGTTTTGTTATTTCAAAGGCAGCCAATCATACAAAGATTTGCAAGCTTCACCAGAGAAGCTTTTTGGAGATACTCCGCAAAAAGATGGGAAATTATTCATAACACAGATAAGGATTGTTATAATGAATAGTTACAAATAATATTTATGAGGTGGCAGGACATGAAAACAAACAGACAATCCAAGATAATTGAGATAATCCAAAAGAATGAGGTAGAGACGCAGGATGAGCTGTCTGCGCTTCTTGAAAAAGATGGTTTTCGCGTGACTCAGGCCACAGTATCCAGGGATATCAGGGAGCTTAAGCTCACAAAGATTCCTACTGCAGGCGGCAGACAGAAGTACGCTGTGATAACGGATGCACCTGAGAACCTTTCCAAAAAATACGAAAGAGTACTCAGAGAGGGCTTTTTGTCAATGGATATGGCACAGAATATCCTCGTTATAAAGACTGTATCGGGAATGGCAAGCGCTGTCTGTGCTGCAATAGATGCCATGAAGATGAGAGAAATCGTCGGTTCGATTGCAGGAGATGACACAATCATGTGTGCAATCCGGACTGTTGATGATACATATGCGGTGATGAAAAAAATCCGCAGAATTGTGGAATAATGTTACATGAATATCAGATTATAGCTGAACTGTAACAGAAAATAACATATATCGTCATGCCTGGGAGAGGAAGGAGAAAATATGTTACAAAATCTACATGTAAAGAATCTGGCACTCATAGATGAGTGTGAGGTTGAGTTTTCCGACGGACTAAATATACTGTCTGGAGAGACCGGAGCCGGAAAATCAATCATCATAGGCTCTATCAATCTGGCGCTTGGTGAAAAAGTGCAAAAGGAGATGCTAAGAGACAATGAAAAGCCTGCTTTTGTGGAGCTTATTTTTTCAGTTGAGGACCCAAAGATTATAGAGGCTTTAAGGGAGCTTGATGTGGAGGTCGAGGACGGATGCGTGATTTTAAGCCGTAAAATCACACAGTCGCGCGCAGTCGGCAGGGTAAACGGTGAAGCCGTGTCTGTTTCGCGAATGAAGGAAATAGCCTCATATCTCATAGATATCCACGGTCAGCATGAGCACCAGTCACTTTTATCAAAGAAAAAACACCTTGATATACTTGATGAGTACGCAAAGCAGCCGCTTGGAGATAAAAAGCAGCAGCTTTCAGTCACATATAAAGCATATAGGGCGCTTAAGGATGAGTATGAAAAGTCAAATATCGACAATGAAGAAAGAAGCCGTGAGCTGTCATTCCTTGAGTACGAGGTGAAGGAGATAGAAGAAGCTTCCCTTGTGCCGGGTGAGGATGAGGAGCTTGAGGCGCAGTTTAGGAAGTTTTCAAACGGAAAGAAAATCATGGAGGGCGTAAATGCTGCATATTCTGCCACAGGAGGCGAGATGGAGAGTGCCTCAGAGCTTATTGGCAGGGCGGTAAGAGAGCTGTCACTGGTATCAGGTTATGATGAGGATGTGGAAGCTCTGGAGAGTCAGCTGTCAGAGATAGACAGTCTGCTTTCTGATTTTAATCACGAGATATCAGGATATATATCACAGGCTGAGTTTGACGAGGAGACCTTCTATGAGACACAAAAGCGTCTGGATGAGATAAATCATCTAAAGAGCAAATACGGCAACTCAATTGATGATATACTGATAGCACTCAATGAAAAGAGGGAGCGTATCAGTGTCCTGAACGATTATGATTCTTATTTACAGAAATTAGAGCAGCAGCTTGCGAAAAAGGAAAAGGAGCTGGCACAGATATCGGATGAGGTATCAGAAATCAGACAAAAGAGTGCTGTAAAGCTTGTGTCAGAAATTAAATCAGCACTTAATGATTTGAATTTCCTTGATGTACAGTTTGATATGCAGTTTGACAGATTGCCGGACTATACGGCAAACGGCATCGATGCGCCGGAGTTTCTCATATCAACGAACCCGGAGAGCCGCAAGCCGCTCGGCAAGGTAGCATCGGGAGGAGAGCTGTCGCGTATTATGCTTGGCATCAAGACAATCATGGCAGAAAATGACCACATTGAGTCGCTTATTTTCGATGAGATTGATTCTGGAATCAGTGGACGTACAGCTCAGATGGTCTCTGAGAAGATGAATGAGCTTGGCCGCAACCATCAGATTATATGTATCACACATCTGCCACAGATAGCAGCTATGGCAGATGAACATTTCCTTATTGAAAAAGCAGTCGAGAACAAATCCACGGTTTCAAGGATCCACAGACTGAGTGATAAAGACAGCGTATCTGAGCTTGCCAGAATGCTCGGCGGTGCAAAAATCACAGATACCGTGATGGAGAGCGCACGCGAGATGAAAGCACTTGCCATGGAGAAAAAAGTACTATCATAAATATTATGTGGAAGGTGTCGAGGTCATCATTGGTGGCGGTATATGCCATGATGAAAAACACATAAACTGTCAAACTATATTCGGTTACGAATAAAATAAAAATGACAGACGCATACTAATCCAAATGGAGGTAATAGTATGCGGAAGTTTTTTGGAAAATTTGTGAGTGTCACGCTGGCTGCAGCAGTGATAGCTATGTTTGCACTAAGCAGTAGTGATGATAAGTGGTGCAGCAGGGTAGATAAGGCATTTGATGAAAGTGCATTAGGAAGTTTTTTAAATGAATCAAAGGCCGGATATGGAAGATATGCGACAGGGCTTCCGGGACAGGCGGCCAGTGTATTGGCTGATTCGGGCGAGAATGGTGAAAACAGTGGAAACGGTGGAACCGAACAAGGCATAGGACAGACAGCAGATACAGCATCAACTCACAGAGATTATGAAGAGACAGATAAAATAAGTGCTGGAATAAGTGTTGAGGGCGTATATGCCTGTGGCAGGCTGACCGGTATATATGAGCAGACAGAGGGAGTGCTTGTAGTGAATACGACGGAGGTGACAGACGAGGATGGAAAAAAAGTCAATCCGGCAGATAAAAAGGTGCAGTGCGGTGATTATATCCTATCTGTCAATGGACGCACTGTGGCAGACAAGGAGGAACTTTCTGAAGCTGTGAATGATATTATGAAGCAGTATGATGAAAGTCATGAAGATAAAAGTACCGTAAACATTAAATTTCTTCGAGGCGGTGAGAAAATGTCAGCGGATATCACGCCTGTGAGGATGGATGATGGCAAATACTATATGGGAATATGGGTGAAGGATGATCTGGCAGGAATCGGTACTATCACTTATTATACAAAGGACGGCCGTTTTGGAGCGCTGGGGCATGGAATAGGAGACGGAACACAAAGCGGCAATCTCTTGTATGCAAACAGTGGTGATTTGTACAGCATGAAGCTTACCAAAATCAAAAAGGGAAAAGCCGGCGCGCCGGGCGAGATAGGCGGAGTGGTATATTTTGGCAAAAAAAGCCATATAGGCACACTTGACTGCAATAGTAATCTGGGAATTTACGGACAGCTTGACAGCGATGAATTGTCGGAATATGCCGCAGAGGATACGTATTATCCGGTTGCCGGCAAGGATGAGATACACACAGGCAGTGCACAGATGATATCTGAAATATCGGGAAAACTTGAAAAATATAATCTGGAAATAACAAATATAGATAAAAAAGCGACAGATACAAACAAGGGAATGGAGCTTAAGGTGACAGACGACAGGCTGATAGAGCTCTCCGGTGGCATAGTGCAGGGCACATCCGGAAGCCCTATCATACAGGATGGTAAAATAATAGGAGCAGTCACCCATGTGTTTGTCGATGATCCGACCGGAGGCTACGGCATCTGCATTGATGAGATGCTGTAATTACTGCTCCATTCTGCGAAGCTCAGGTAGCACAGTGCCAAGCATGGTTACAAAGCAGATGCTTCCGCCAATCACGTTTGATACAGGCTCTGCCATAAACACACCGTCGGTTCCCATACCAAAGGAGTAAGGCAGAATATATGTCAGCGGTACAACGATGAACACCTTTGCGGCAGGGAAAAATATAGCCCGCTTCTTTGTTCAGTGATTTAAAGGTAGTCTGTCCGACGTACTGCAGATCCATAAATATGAATGCCGCAAAGTAGATATTTAAAGCCTTCACCGCATCATCCATAGGGTGGCATCGGAACTGAAAATAGCAATCAGGGCATGAGGAGCAAGTATGATCACACTCCACATGACAGCTGTATATAGAAGCACGAGCAGTCCCATAGTGAAAATAGATTTTCTCACCCGGGCCGGCCTTTTGGCGCCATAGTTGTAGCTTAAAACAGGAGATGAACCCTCCACAATTGCATAAATTGGAGTCTCGACCATCTGCCTGATGCTTGATACAATTGTCATTACCGATATGTACAAATCGCCACCGGTCACTGAAAGCACATTGTTGCAGCATATAGATACCAGGCTGTTTGTGAGCTGCATGACACAGCCTGAGGTTCCAAGGCTTATGATGTCCTTTGCATAGCGCGTGTTTTCACTGAATTCAGAGAGTGTCATAAGGCGCACCTTAAGCTCGGCCTTTTTCCTAAGAAAGTGAAGCACATAGAGAGCAGACAGTATTTGTGCGATGACCGTAGCAATAGCTGCTCCTTTGATGCCAAAATTAAATCCAAATATAAAAAGCGGATCTAAAACCAGATTGGCAACGGCTCCGATTGCAACAGACAGCATGCCGGTAGTGGAGTAGCCCTGAGCGTTGATAAAGGGATTCATGCCGGTTGAAATCATGGATGGGAGTGTTCCTATCAAATAAATGAGCAGGTATGGCAGAGCGTATTTGAGAGCATTTTCAGATGCGCCAAACAGGATTAAAAGAGGCTTTGCAAAAATCATGCACAAAGCTGTAAAAACGACTGCGAATGTGCAGACCATTGTAAAGCTCGTATTCATTATAGTATTGGCGGCTCTGTCATCACTCATGCCTCTTTTTATTGAAAAAAGCGGAGCACCACCGCTTCCAAAGAGATTGGAGAAAGCGATTGTCAGCATTATAATAGGAAAGCAAAGCCCCACAGCACCGAGTGCAGTGGTTCCCATATCCGGTATGCGTGCAATGTATATGCGGTCTACTATATTGTACAACAGGCTTAGAATCTGGGCTGCCAGCATGGGCAGAGCAGCCTGCAATATATTTTTCTTTATCGAATCGTTATCAAAATCTATTTTTTTCATAAGTTACCTCTTTTGGATTTGCTTTGTTCATTATATCACCACATTAAAAAAAATCAAAGACTCAGCAAGTTTTGATATAGATTTTATTTATGACAAACTAAAAGAAAAATATATTTTACAATGACAAAAAATTACTACAGTAATATATGGAATATAAAAATTAAAATTATCAAATAACCATATATACCGGAGGATAACATGAAGATTACACAGATACATACAAACAAACCACAGTCGCTTTCCTTTGAGATATTTTCCACCAAAGAAGGAGGAAGACTTCAAAAATATAGACGAGATGCTTGAGATACTCTGTGATTGTCATCCTGAGTACATCAGCGTGACATTTGGCGCAGGCGGCAGCTCAAACAATAACAAGACTATCGAGATTGCGAAGAAAATCAAGAACCAGTACAATGTGGAGCCGGTCGTACACCTTACATGTCTGTGCTATAACAAGGCAGAGATAGATGAGTTCACCAGACAGCTTTCATATGAGGGCATCGAGAATATCCTCGCTTTAAGAGGAGATAGAAATCCGAATGTGCCTGCAAAGGAGGATTTTCTCCATGCAAGCGACCTTATTAAGTACATAAAGGATACCACAGGTGATCAGTTCTGTATCGCAGGTGCATGCTACCCGGACATCCATCCGGAGGCAGCTGATAAGGTAGATGATATTAAGAATCTTAAGAAAAAGGTTGATGCAGGAGCAGAGCTTCTTTTATCACAGCTTTTCTTTGACAATGATACCTTCTTCAATTTTGCTGAGGATTGCAGGCTTGCAGGTATCAATGTGCCTGTTATCCCAGGCATCATGCCTTGTATCAATGCGGCTCAGATTCAGAGAATGGTCACAATGTGCGGAGCAAAGTTCCCGGAGAAGTTCCAGAAGATTGTGCACAGATACGGAGACAACAAGGCTGCACTTTTTGATGCCGGAATGTCTTACTGCGAGAGTCAGATAATTGAGCTTTTAGCTAATGATGTGGAGGGAATTCATCTTTACACTATGAACAATGTGAGAGTTGCAAAGCGTTTAACAGAAGGAATCAAGAACCTTATTTAGGACAGTAGTACGGAACGTAGGTCCTGTAACTGGCGCAATAACGTATTCCCGCCGTCGCTACGCTACCAAACTGCAAATTCGAATAAAAAATATCAACCGTTGCAAAAAGTACTCTAGATGATTATAATAGGTATATTAGATTTGTAAATGGAAACAATGTCCATATTAAATCGAAATTAAATTATATAATATATTAAGGAGACAGTAGAAAATGAAAGAAAAATCAAGAAGCACTTTTTCCGGCAACATTGGGTTCGTTCTTGCGGCAGCCGGCAGTGCGGTAGGACTTGGAAATATATGGAGGTTTCCGTATTTGGCAGCAAAGGACGGAGGAGGACTTTTTCTGCTGGTGTATCTGATACTTGTTCTGACCTTTGGCTTTGCATTGCTTACCACTGAGATTGCAATAGGACGTAAGACCGGACAGGGACCGCTCACCGCGTATGGTCTTATCGATCCAAAGGGTAAGTTTATCGGTGTACTTGCGTGTATAGTACCGGCTATTATTCTGCCTTACTACTGTACTATAGGTGGATGGGTTTTAAAATACTTTACACTTTTCATTACAGGAAGCGGTAAAAATGCAGTTGCGGATGGATATTTCACAGGCTTTATCACAGGCCAGTGGGCACCAATCATATTTGGAGTGGTTTATCTGCTTATAACAGCAGCAGTTGTCATTGGCGGAGTCAATAAAGGTATCGAGCGCTTCAGCAAGGTGCTCATGCCTATCCTTGTTGTGCTTATTTTTGCAATCGGTATTTTCTCGCTGACGCTCCATTATAAGGAGGCATCAGGCGCAGTAAGAAGTGGTCTTGAGGGTCTTAAGATATATGTGGTTCCTGACTTCAAGGGGCTTACAATGCAAAAGCTTGCCACAGTATTTGTTGATGCACTCGGTCAGCTGTTCTACTCAATCAGTGGCTATGGGAATCATGGTTGCATATGGTTCGTATGTCAAGAAGGAATCAAAGCTCATGGGCTCAATCAACCAGATCGAGATTTTTGATACACTTGTTGCATTCCTTGCAGGCCTTATGATCATTCCGGCAGTATATGTATTTATGGGTCGTGACGGCATGTCAGCAGGACCGGGGCTTATGTTTATATCACTGCCAAAGGTATTTAATGAAATGGGAATAGCAGGAGATATCGTTGGACTGATATTCTTCATGATAGTTGCATTCGCAGCAGTCACATCGTCTGTATCAATTATGGAGGCTATTGTATCGAGTCTTATAGACAGATTTCACTGGAGCCGCAGAAAGCGCAATTTTAGTCACGGTATACGGTCTGATTGCAGAGATAATAGTCTCGCCTTGGCTACAAGCGCTCTATATGGAGGTTAAGCTCCAAACGGCAGTCGGACAGATAATTGATATCATGGATTATGTAAGCAA
>SCPN01000454.1_pt1 | contig 160830 bp, 154 predicted proteins | sample 6106831 | NCBI WGS metagenome assembly SCPN01 (sample SAMN10720447, study PRJNA508395) | human gut metagenome | isolation source: Participant 1, 0 month | reverse complement strand
ATCTCCTCCATATACTGGGCGATGATTTCCGGCCGTTCCGGACGGGGACCGATAAAGGACATTTCCCCTTTCAGGATATTGATAAGCTGCGGAAGCTCGTCAATCCGGACCGCACGGATGAATTTCCCCACCGGTGTAATGCGGGAATCATTTTTGGCAGCAAGCCTGGCCACGCCGTCCTTCTCCGCATCCACTCTCATGCTGCGGAATTTCAGGATTTTGAATTCCTTTGCATCCCTGGTGCAACGTATCTGCTTATACAGGACCGGACCGCCGTCATAAAGCTTGATTACAATGGCCGTAATCAGCATGAAGGGCGAAGCGAGCACCAGCAAAATCAACGCGCACACAACATCGATGCAGCGCTTGAAAATCTGCTGCTCCACGGTGAGGGCAAATTCCCGGGTCAGAAAAATAGGAGTGTCAAAAAGATGCAGCTGTTCGGAGCCCTTGATGATAACATCCGGAATTTTAGGCATCATATAAATACGGACGGAGCGGCTGTAGCAGTACTTGATCAGCTTATTCCTCACCGCCGTGGGGATGTCCCACAGAACCACGCCGCCGTAGCCCTTTTCCACCTCGTCAAGAATCGCGTCGGCTCCGGCTGAAATGTTCATACATTTTACAATATTATACTTGTCCTTCCTGCTGGCGAATTTACGCTGGATATCCTCAGTGGGACGATCGCCGTAAATCAGCAGCAGCTGCCTTGGCGGGAAAAGCTTCCTGTAGATGCGGTAGGACAGCCAGGTATAAAATGCGCCGAACACAATCTGCCCAATGAGCGTCAGCAGCAGCGGAACCGGAGGAATCAACCAGCCGTGGATCATCGCCATCTGCAGATAAGAAAAAACATTGGTACATAGAAGTGCAAATACCTGGGAACCAAAAACCTCCATGGGCTTCTGATATCCAATCCTCAGCCCGCCGTAGGTCTTCATAAACAGGAACAGAACCACCAGGTAAAAAGCAAAAATCAGAAGATGTCCCTTAAAATAAAGCTTCGTATCATGCCTGATAATCACCGGATAATAATAACTGAAATAGGCTATGACATATCCTCCCAGCATAGCCAGCAAACCAATATATGACAGCAGCAAAATCAGCAGTCTTTTTCTGGATTCCTTCTGATTCATCGTTTCTCCTTCAGCAGCTCCCTGGGGCTGTTGTGCTTCTTCACAGCCGCAGTTCCTTTTCTTTTGTATAGTATGCCCTTATTTCATACGCTTTGTGCAGCGTGGCAGCAATCGCTAATAGTTTACCATACCTAAACTCTCCTTGCAACCGCGCGCCATGCCCAGAAGCAGAAGTGCCATGCGCTCACAGGCAGGGAAAGCTTCTCCTGTTTCCGGTACAGATGCCAGATCCGCCGGATGGCTTCCAGCTTGTTGGAGGAGAGGGAGCTTGCGGGCCTTCTGTAAACCGCCAGGTTTTCATCCAGGCCATAGGCAGTATAACCGTTTCGCAGAATCCTCCACCAGGTGGCGGTATCCTCGCTCTTTACCCGGGGCATGCTCACCAGATCCTTACTGATTTTTTCCAGATCAAAGAGGACTGTGGTTGTAAAAATCACAGTTCTGGACAGCGCTTTTTTATAGGTGAGGGTTTCCGGCACATGGACTACCTTTCCGTTTCCCACGCCCTCACTGTCTCCGAATTCATATCCTGTAAATGCAAAAGCAGCCTGCTTTTCCTTTAAAAAAGCAAGCTCTTTTTCCAGTTTTGTTTTTGTCCATAAATCGTCTGCATCCAAATAGGCCAGATATCTGCCCTCAGCCAACGCAACACCCCTGTTTCTCGCCGCTGCCGCTCCCTGGTTGCCCTCCTGCCTGACCGGACGGATTCTTGCATCCTCCCCGGCAAGCCTTTGGAGAAGCTGAAAGCTGTCATCCGTGGAACAATCATCCACCGCAATCAGCTCCCAGCTTGTGCAGGTCTGACGGCGTACCGTTTCCACTGTTTTTTCCAGGTACGCTGAAGCGTTGTAAACAGGCATGACAATACTTATTAAATCATTCTTCATTACAGCTCTTCCTTCACCAGATAAATAGGCCGCTTCTTCACTTCCATATAGGTTTTAGACAGGTACTGCCCCACAATCCCCAGACAGAAAAGCTGCACGCCACTGACCATGCAGATAATACATACCATGGAAGGCCAGCCGCCCACCGGATCTCCTATCGCCAGCGTCTTAATCACAATAACAAGAATCAGCAGAAATGCCACAAAACAGAACAAAACCCCCATAAAGGAGGCCAATGCCAGCGGAACCGTGGAAAAAGCAGTGATGCCGTCAAGCGCATAAATGAACAGCTTCCAGAAATTCCACTTTGTTTCTCCATGGGCGCGCTCCACATTTTCGAACTCCAGCCATTTGGTGGAATACCCCACCCAGCCGAAAATCCCCTTTGTAAACCGGTTATACTCTGTCATCTGAAGAATGGAGTCAACCACCTGCCTGGTCATCAACCGGTAATCCCTGGCCCCATCCACAATTTCCGTTTTGGAAATCCGGTTCACAAGGCGGTAAAACATCCGTGCAAAAAAGGAACGGATTGGCGGTTCTCCCTTTCTCGTCACCCTTCTGGTTGCCACGGAATCATAACCTTCTTTTATATATGAAAACATTTCCGGAAGCAGGGACGGCGGATCCTGCAGATCCGCATCCATCATAACCACATAATCGCCCTTCGCTTTCTGCAGCCCCGCATAAATAGCGGACTCCTTCCCGAAATTCCGGGAAAAGGAAATCAGATGCACCCTCTCATCCCTCTTCCTTAAGTCCTTAACTTCCTCCACAGTCCTGTCTTTGGAACCGTCATCCACATACAGGATTTCCAGTTCCAGCCCTTCTTTTTCAAAAAAGGGGGTATTTTTCATCAATTCCTCATAGAAACAATCTACGTTTTCCTCTTCATTGTAGCATGGGACAATGACGCTCAGTAAACTCATGGGTATTCCTCCTGACGTAACCGGCCGCTTGTCCTTCTGCACAGCAGTAAGGCAGGCAGCCTTATTAAGCTTCCGGCTCCAGCGGTCCGTGCTATCCGCTATGTATTCGCTGTTTGTCGGCCTTACCGCCCCGGAAGCGGCGCTGTAGCCGAATAAATCCTCGAATACGGCCGGGTTTCCTCTCTCCCAGGAAACCTCTATGGCATTACGGATCGCCCTTTCCACCCGCTGGATATTGGTATGGTTGTTTTTTGCAATACCAGGGTAGAGAAGCTTGGTTACGCTTCCTACCAGTTCCATATCCAAAGCAGTGAGAACAATGGCCTCCCGCAGATAATAATATCCCCTCAGATGAGCCGGCACTCCCAGCTCCAGCATGAATTCCGATACGTAGCGTTCTATCTGTGCCTGCGTTAAATTTTCCGTAACCATTCTTCTCCTCCTGATGTCCGTGCGTGACGGTAACTGTTCAGTACCTTCACAGTTACAGCCAAAATCCGGCCTGTATCACCTTTGGCGATGGATTTCGGCACTCCTGAATCACTTTCTTACAGTCAGCGCAACAGGTGCGCAGACCTGCTTAAAGGTAGTTTTTTCCAGGTCCATCTACAATGATATCACGGTATCACAGGAAATAGAATGATTAGCGATCGAGAAATTTCGCGCTACAGATACGAATTTTCTCCTTTTTCCGACAGGGCCTCCACGATCTCTTTCACTCTCTGCGCCTCGGCCTGCGGGCATACCAGAACGGCTTCCCCGGCCTGCACAATGATCAGATCCTCAACGCCTACGGCAGCGATCAGCTTGTCTACAGAATACGCGGTACAGTTCCTGCTGTCAAGAAGCAAAGTTTTTCCCACGGTCAGATTTCCGTTTTCATCCCTGCTTTTCAGCGCGTCAAAAGCGTCCCAGCCGCCCACGTCGCTCCAACCGAAATCGCCTGTCAGCATGAGCACATGATCCGCCCTTTCCATAATGCCGTAATCCACGGAAATCTTAGGGATTGCAGGATAAACCTCCCACAGAAGCGCTTCCTCTCCGGGAGTGCCAAAACCCTCCGCCAGCTTCATCAGGCATTCATAAATATCCGGGAGCAGTTTCTTATAATAAGAAAGGATGGTGGAAGCCTTCCAGATAAACATGCCGCTGTTCCAGGCATAGCTGCCTGCCTCCAGGTATCCCCTTGCCGTTTCCTCATCCGGCTTTTCCACAAACTCCTCTACCTTGCGGTACGCTTTCCCTTCCACCGCAGTGCTCCGGATATAGCCGTAGCCGGTAGCGGCAAAGGTGGGGCTGATGCCGATGGTCACAAGGGCTTCCGTTTCCTCAGCGGCCTTTACCGCTTCCTGCAGCGTTTCCTGGAACCCTTTTTCATCCCTGATATAAGGATCGGAGGGCACCACGCACATGATGCCGTCGCCGTACTTTTTCAAAATGGTTATGGCCGCATAGCCGATACAGGCCGCCGTATTCCTCGCCGCCGGCTCCGCTAGGATATGATCCGCCTTCACCCGTCCTGCGGTCTGCGAAAGCATCACCTCCGTCTGCGAGGCATTGGTCACAATAAAAATATCATCCTTGTCCGCAACGCCCAGAAGCCGGTCCACAGCCTCGTTCACCAGCGTTTCCCTGCCGGACAGGTTCAGAAACTGCTTGGGCAGCTTTTTCGTGGAAAGCGGCCACAATCTGGTGCCTCCGCCCCCGGCCATTACTACTCCGTATGTTTTCATGTCCATTCTCCATTCTTAACCGGTAACGGCTCAGATAACCGGACCGTTACTTTAACTGTTCGTTTACGGCTGCCGCCATTTTTTTAAATTCCCGCAGCTCCATGCTGCCGTCAATTACAGCCTTGCCGCCTCCACATTTTCCCTGAACCAGTCATAAGCCAGCTTTACGCCTTCCTCCAGCTCAACCTTATGTGTCCAGCCCAGCCCGTGCAGCTTGGTCACATCGGTAAGCTTCCGGGGCGTACCGTCAGGCATGGCGCTGTTCCATACGATTTCACCGGTAAAGCCCACCGTCCTGCGCACGGTCTCCGCCAGCTCCTTAATTGTAATCTCTTTGCCGGTGCCGATATTTACATGCTGCTCACCGCTGTAATTTTCCAGAAGGAACACACAGGCATCCGCCATATCATCCACGTAAAGGAACTCACGCAGAGGAGTCCCTGTGCCCCACAGCTCCACCGTGGACGCGCCGTTCACCTTTGCCTCATGGAACTTCCGGATCATGGCGGGCAGCACATGGCTTCCCTTCAGATCATAGTTATCATGGGGGCCATAAAGATTCGTGGGCATACAGCTGATAAAATCATCGCCGTACTGCCTTTTATAAAATTTGCACATTTCCAGCCCCGCAATTTTGGCAATCGCATAGGCTTCATTCGTTTCCTCCAGAGGCCCGGTGAGAAGCGCATCCTCCGGAATGGGCTGGGGCGCCATTTTCGGATAAATACAGGTGCTTCCCAGAAAAAGCAGCTTTTTTACATGAAAATCATGGCAGCATTTAATGACATTGCACTGAATCTGCATATTTTCATAGGCAAACTCCGCAGGCGTGGTATTATTGGCATTGATTCCGCCCACCTTCGCAGCGGCCAGGACCACCACATCCGGCCTTTCCTTTTCAAAAAAATCCCTTACCTGCGCCTGGCTTGTCAGATCCAGCTCCCTGTGTGTCCTGCCGATCACATTTTCATAGCCCTTTGCCTGCAGGTTCCTCACGATAGCGCTGCCCACAAGTCCCCGATGACCCGCCACATATATTTTATCTGATTTTTCTATTGTACTCATTGTGCATCTTCCTCTTTTCTATTCTCGCGGAAGCCATACCTGATATCTCCCGCATGCTCTCCTTCTCCCCGCAGCTCAATATTCTGGATCCTGGGGGAGGAAGGGAATTTATCATATCCAATCTGCCCGCCGTCCGCAGGCACATAAACCGTCACACCGTCCACATCATAGGTGACAGCGTCAAAGCTTCCATAGCCCTGCTGCCTCACATAATAAGGCTCCCCCGCAGACGCCGCCATGCCGCCGGCCAGGCCCACAGCCTTAAAGGCGAGGAACAGGACAAACCCGGCCCCGAATACATAGTACCCGTACCGCCTGCCTTTTTCGCTTTTCCCCAACGCCTGTACATAACAATAACCCAGCACAGCCGCAGGCAGCGCCAGCACGTAAACATAACCGTAACGCACCAGCGGCGCGGAAAACTGCCAGAAAAAATAGCCTGTTATCAGGACCGCCGCATACAAAATCCAGTCCCAGGGAAGAATTCCGTCTGCCTCCGGCCTGTTTTCCTGTATTTCCTTTTTCAGTTTTCCATTTTTCCGTATCTCGTTTTTCTGTGCCCCGTTTTTCCGTTCTTCCAATCCTGCTTTCCGTATTCTCAAGCCCGCTCCCGCAATGGTTACAGCACCCAGCCCGGTGCAGGCGGCGCTTGCCGCCACCCAAAGCTTTTCCAGCCCCTTCAGGGAGGCAAACCACTTGCCCGCCCAGCCGGAAAACGGCGTGCCATACAGATTTACATCATAAAGCAGCCTGGCAAACACCTGGATCTCCTTGGAATCGCAATCCGCATAGCCCTTTTCGATTTTCCAGTCCACAGGGAACAGATCCAGAAAAGTAAAAGGATAAAACAGCCAGCCGGAAATCAGAACGCCCCGTATCAGCCAGGGAAGCGCAATCCCAAAACCAAGCCCCAGATACAGCCCGATTTCCTTCCACCTTTTTTCCCGCAGCAGCTGCACCGCAGGCTTGAGCACCAGCAGCAGAATCACCGCCGCCGACAGCTTCACCGTAACCGTAAATACAAGAAGCAGGGAAAGCAGGGCATAGGGCGCCGCCTCCTTTTCCCCGCTCTCCAGCAGATCCAGCCAGTCAATCAGGATAAAAAGCAGCAGCAGCATGGCAAAATAATCCGACGCCGGCGACACCATCTCACCAAACAGCACAGTCAGATAATAGATGCCTCCCACCCTTACAAAGTCGGAGACCCTCACCTTTCTGCGCGCCGCAAACGTCCGGATCCCGCTGCACTGAATACCCACCAGCAGCGCCAGAAAACCCTGCACCGCATGGATTCCCTCCGGGAACAGGCTTCCTCCCAGCCACCGCATACTGTAAACCGCGCACAACGGAAACGCCGCGCTATTATAGGCAAACCGGCTGTGCAGGTTACCCAGCCCCGGAACCACGCCATACTCCTCGATCCACCGTATGGCCTGGGCATGATACAGCCCGGTATCCACATGCATATACCCTCTGGAGGTCCCATAGGCCATCAGCAGGACCAGCCCCGCCAAAAACACCGCATACCCCCTGCTGCATTGACCGGCCCTTTCCCGCCAATAAACAGCCAGAGGCCGGCGACAGACCACCGCAATGACCGCACACGCCGCCACCAACAGCACATTTGCCCAAAGCCCCACTCCCGCAAAAAGGCTGTACACCTGGGAATATACCGTTACCGCCGCAAGCCCCGTCATCAGGACCGCCGTCATCTTCCGGCGGACAGTACCCGTCCCGCCTCCGGGCGCCCTCCCGGCCGCCGCGCCGCCCCTTTCAAAAGGCAGCAATACCGCAAAGCCAATCAGAAATGCCGTAACGAAAATATATCCCCAGTTGAACAGCACAGTTAACATAAAATCCTACTTTCTGTTTTTAAATTCCTCACAGCCCACGCCGACAACGGCCTGCATATCCGCATCCATCATCATAGCCACAAGGCCTTTAAAATCCACTTTTCTCTTCCAGTTCAGTTCTTTCTCCGCCTTGGAACAATCGCCCCAGAGGAACTCCACCTCCGCCGGACGGTAAAATTCAGGATTTACGTCCACAAGCAGCCTGCCGGTCCGGGAATCATAACCCTTTTCATTCACCCCGGTCCCTTCCCAGCGGACAGTAATGCCCACCTCCTGGAAAGCCGCCTCCACAAATTCCCTTACCGTATGGGTTTCATTCGTGGACAGCACATAATCTCCCGGCTTATCCTGCTGCAGCATCAGCCACATACCTTCCACATAATCCCCTGCAAAGCCCCAGTCCCTCTTGGCATTCATATTCCCCAGGGAAAGCTTCTCCTGCTTTCCTGCCAGAATATTGGCAATGGCCAGCGTGATTTTCCTGGTAACGAAATTCTCGCCCCTTCTGGGTGATTCATGATTAAACAGAATCCCGTTACAGGTGAACATATTATAAGACTCCCTGTAATTCACCGTAATCCAGTAAGAATACAGCTTCGCCACACCATAAGGGCTCTTGGGATAAAAAGGCGTTTTCTCACTCTGGGGAGCCGTCTCCGGCAGCCCGCCGAACAGCTCGGAGGTAGATGCCTGATAAAAACGGCACGGACCCCCATTGATCCGAATGGCCTCCAAAAGCTTCAGCGTACTCATTCCCGTAGCATCCGCCGTATATTCCGGGACCTCAAAGGAAATACCAACATGAGACTGCGCCGCCAGGTTATACACCTCGGTAGGCTTGATTTCCGCCATCAGCCGCATCAGTCCGCTGGAATCCGTCGTGTCCGCATAATGAAGAAAGAATTTAACATTATTATAGGGGGAATGAATCAGATGGTCAATCCTGCTGGTAACAGAAATACTGTGACGCCTCACCAGACCATGCACCTCATACCCCTTCTCCAATAAAAACTCCGCAAGATAAGAACCATCCTGCCCGTTAATCCCTGTAATCAATGCAACGTTATTCATACTGTTTACCTCTCTGTTTTTAATCTATTAGGCTTATTTTGCTGTGACTGCAAAAGAATATACCACTTAATTTTCCTCATTACAATTTACTATCTTGCCCACAAATAGTAATATATTGCTATCTGGTGGGGATTGCTTTATAATGTAGGAGGGTTGTTGAGGGAGGATAGGGTTTCAGGAGGAGGGGCGGCGGGCTGGTCTGCGCGGTCGGGCTTAAAAATGGGGGATTCCTAACTGTTGCTTTTTCCCGGAAACGGTCTGGTCGGCTTGAACTCCTCGCAGACGACTGGCGTCGTCTGTTCGTCAGACAAAGCCTCCCGGGCAGACCGTTTCCGGGAAAAAGCAGCAGTAAGGAATCTCACCATTTTTCGCGACTCGCAGACCAGCCTTCCGCCTTCCCCTAAACCCGCCGCCAGCCAAGTTCCTTCTCAATAGCCCAGCAGAATAAAGCAATCGATAGTAATATGGGAAAAAGTTCCTTTAGCGAAAGTGTACCTTGGTTTTTAATTTTTTATCATTTGCTTTTTGTCCTTATTTTTTATTTTCTGTCTTTTATCTTTTTAACCTTATGGACTGCGTAATGTAGTGGGTCTTTGAGGTGAGTATCGGTTTCCTTCCTGGGCGGGTGAGGGATGGTGTGTGGGGACATGGGCTATTGTTCTGCTGCGGTCTCTGTTTCCGGTCCCTGATTCTGTAAGGGAGTCACGAAAAAATGGTGAGATTCCTTACTGTTTCTTTTTTCTGCAGCCAGTCTGCCCGGGAGGCTTTGTCTGACGAACAGACGACGCCAGTCGTCTGCGAGGAGTTCAAGCCGACCAGACTGGTTGCGGGAAAAAGAAACAGTTAGGAATCCCCCATTTTTGAGTCCGACCGCACAGAACAGGGACCGGGAACAGAGGCCGCAGCAGAAACAGCCCTCCCCCAGCCCCATGTCCCCACCCGGCCCACACACCATCCCCTCACCCCCGCCCCGGGGAAGGCGCCCGGGAAACCGATACTCACCTCAAAAAATGCCCCCACCAAAAGGAGGTTTTATGGTTATGGGGAAATCTTTGTCGGATCGTGTGTTGGCGACGCCTTCTGCTTATGCGAGGCAGCATTATCTTTATGTGCAGGAGATCGGGACGCTGACGAGTATGGAGCCGCATATCAGCTCCAGGGAAAATATCAGTTCTTATCTTTTTCTGACGGTAATTCAGGGGGAGGGGTATCTGACTTACCGGGGGAAGAAGCATTTTATCCGGGCGGGGGATTGTGTGTATATCAACTGCCGGAACCAGTATGCCCACGAAAGTACGGCGGAGCATCCGTGGACTTTGATGTGGGTGCATTTTAACGGGAATGGGGCGGATGATTTTTATAAGGCTTATCAGGAACAGGATCGGGGGTCGATTTTTCATCCGGCCAATGCTGCAGCCTTTACGGATAGTTTAACCGACCTTTTCGGTTTGATGCAGGAGAAGCCTTCTTTGATGGAGCTGAGCGCACATAAATATCTAACGGATTTGATTACGCTTTGTTTTCTGGAAAACAGGGCTGAGGCCGGGGAGGGAAGGGAGCTTTCTCCGAAACTGATGCAGGTGAGAAAATACCTGGAGGAGCATTATCAGGAAAAAATATCGTTGGAGGAGCTGTCGGGGCTTTTTTTTATTAGTAAATATCATCTTTCCAGGGAATATAAGAAGAAGTATGGGATTACGATTGGGAGTGATTTGACGGGGCGGCGGATTTCCCATGCCAAGTCACTGCTTCGTTTTTCGGACAGCTCTATTGAAGAAATTGCATTGTTGTGCGGTTTTGCGGACGCGGGGTATTTTATTAAGGTGTTTAAAAAGGCGGAAAATATGACGCCGTTGGAATATCGCCGGAAATGGTAGGCAGGGGAAAGGGATTCGTGGTAAAATAGTTGCAGCCGTGAGGGCACAGGGCGGCGGGATTTCAAAGGTATTGTTTGGATTCGGGAAAGGATTGTGTATGAATAGTGTGAAAGAAAGGCTTCCTTTTTTGCTGGAGGGTTATCTGGCTGCTTTTGCTTTGGCGAATATTGGGGGAATTGCGACTACGAATATAATAACTCTGGTTCTTTTTCTGTTGTGTTTCCAGTTTTTCAAGTATGCTGCCGGCAGGGAAAGGGAGTGCGCGCTTTCTGAGGATGGGAAGAAGCTGGTTCATGGGCGCAGCGCGGGGAAGCGGCGGACAGCGGCGTTGGTCCTGGGCATTTTTTATACTTTCTGTTATGTTGCTGCGGCGCATGGGGAACTGACCGGGACGTTGGAAAACGGGCTGTTCCGGTTGATTTATCTGGGTCTGACGGCGGCGGGGCTGTTTTTGCTGTTTTTCAGGGGCTGCGGGTTTTTGTTTTTGCTGCTGGAGAAGCGTTCGGAGCGGATCCGGAGAATTGTGGAGGGAAATGCGAAGAAAGCCGAGACGGGGCAGGCGGACGGAGCGAAAAATTCAGGGCAGCCGTTCTGGCTGATTTTCCTGCTTCTGCTGGCATGCTGGTTTCCCTGGTTCCTTTATGATTTTCCCGGGGTAATGACGCCTGACAGCTTAAGCCAGTTCAGCCAGGCGGGCGGGCTTATCGGGTACAGCAATCATCATCCTTTTGTGCATACGCTGCTGATTCAGCTGTTTACCTCCCTGGGGAATGCGGTATTTCATGATGTGTATGCGGGGATTGCATGTTATACGGTTTTTCAGATGATTGCCATGGCTCTGATCGTTACTTACGGGCTGCAGGTTCTCTTCCGGCGCGGCGCGGGGAAAAAGCTGTGCTTCTGTTTCCTGCTTTTTTATGCCCTGGTGCCTTATAACGGGATTTTTGCGGTGACCATGTGGAAGGATATTCTTTTTTCCGGGCTGTTTCTTCTGTTCGTGCTGAGCGTTTACCAGCTGCTGCCGCTCTGCTGTGAGGGGCGCAGGTTTGGAGAGAGGCCCGGGCTGCTTGTTTTGTTCGGCATAAGCGGCGTCCTGGTGTGCCTGATGCGCTCTAACGGGCTGTATGCCTTTGTGTTTTCCATGCCTTTTCTGGTATATGCTTTCCGAAGGCATTGGAAGATAATCTTACCTTTACAGGTTTTGGTACTGGCTGTTGTGTTCCTGGTAAAAGGGCCTGTCATGGAGGCCTTTGATGTGGCTCAGCCTGCGTTTTCCGAATCACTCTCCATTCCGGCCCAGCAGATAGCGCGGGTGGTTTATGAAGGAAGGGAGCTGTCCGGGGAACAGAAGGAGCTGCTGGGAAAAACCGTGGAGTATTCGGCAATTGCGGATTATTATCAGCCGGAGCTTTCCGATCCGGTGAAGGCGCTGATCCAGTATGGGCATCCGGAATATCTGGAGGCGCATAAGGGCGAGTATCTCAGGCTCTGGGTGCAGCTGGGGCTTAAATATCCGCTGGATTACTGGAATGCTTTTGTGGATCAGACGAAGGGCTACTGGTTCCCGGATGCGCCGGGCCTTCTTACAAATGAAGGGATTTCCCCCAATGAACTGGGTCAATCCAGCAGCCCGTGCGCGCACAGCTGTGACGAAAATTGTGGAGATCCTTTCCAAGCTGTATACTATTTTCCCGCTCTACGGACTGCTTTACAGCATCGGCGCATTTACCTGGGCAGCTGTGTTCCTGTTTGCCAACTGTCTGTTAAATGGGAAAAAGGAGAATTGGATTCTGTACCTGCCGTTCTTTGCCATCCTTCTTACGCTGTGCGCCGCAACACCGGTGGCGTCCGACGTAAGATATGCCTATTCGCTCATTCTGTCCATGCCGCTGCTGATACATGCAGGGCTTGAGATCGCCGGCCCCGGACCGGAAGCCAATGCCAAAAAAGCGGACCGGAAAGAAAACAGCAGGAAAAAATCTCCGTTCCAAAGAAATAAGTAATGACAGACATCTGAAAATCACGAAATGAAAGAAGCTGCAGTACTGTTTGCGAGTACCGCAGCTTCCCTCATATCCTTTATATCTTTTACAGCGTCTTAATATATTCCGCAATCGCATCATGCCAGTCCGCAAACATAAAGTCCGTGGTCAGCTTGAACATCCTGTTCTCCAGTACGGAATAAGCCGGCCTGGGCGCGGCCGCGCCGTATTCCTCGGTGGTAATCGCCTTTACCTGCGTTGCCTTACCTGCCAGCCGGAATACCTCTTTTGCAAACTCAGCCCAGCTGCAGGAGCCTTCACAGGTTGCGTGGAAGGTTCCGTAATTTTCCGTAAACAGCAGCGCATTAATGGCCTTGGTCAGCTCAGCCGCGCTGGTGGGGGAACCGAACTGATCCCCTACCACCGTTACCATATCATGATCTTCGGAAAGCCGGAGCATGGTCTTGGCAAAGTTCTTGCCATCGCCGTACAGCCAGGCCGTCCTCAGAATAAAATACCTGTCCGCAAAATCCTTCACAAAATTCTCGCCTGCCAGCTTGGTGGAACCGTAAGCGCCATGGGGATTGGTGGCATCCGTCTCCACATAGGGCTTTGTCGCTTTTCCGTCAAATACATAGTCCGTGGAAATATGCATCAGCTTTGCGCCGGTCTCCCTTGCCGCAATGGCCAGGTTCCTGGGGCCGATGGCATTGATTTTAAAAGCCTTGTCATATTCCGTTTCACAGGCATCCACGCCCGTATGGGCCGCGCAGTTGATGATTGCATAGGGCTTTACTTCCCTTGCCAGCTCCATTACCTTATCAATATTAGTAATGTCCAGCTCTCCCACATCCGTGTTCACAAAGCTGATATCTGCCGCATCTTTAAAAAAAAGGTTAACAGCCCGTCCCAGCTGTCCGTTGCATCCGGTTACAATTATTTTCTTCATCGAAAACCTCCAAATTCTCCGCGGACAGAAGCCGTTTTCCTGAAAGTACGGGAAAATCTGCCTGCGTGGTTACATTTTTTCTTATTATATCACCAAGGCCGCGATTTTACCACAGGGTTGTTTTCAGGAATGTTTTCAGTAAAATTTTCCGGTATGTTTTCAGGAAAGCATGGGACAGGCAGTCAGACGCGGCGGATCCCCAATCCGGACGATTGAACTATCACAGTCAGGCCAGAATATATAACGCCGGTATGCCCCATCAGAATCCGCTCTTTAATAAACGCCCGTAAATGCCAGGGCAGGCGCCACCCGCGCGTCCGTGATCACAAGCTTAAGCCCCTTCGTTGGCGCCCCATGCAGCGGCACAATCCGCTTATATCCCACGGTCGTCCCTTTTTCGATCTGCTTCCAGCAGCCCTGTCCATCCAGGCAGTATACTTCAAACTGCTCCACGCGCTGGCTGAACCGGATCGCCTCCTGCACCACCAGATAATTAAGGCAGCGCTCCTCTGCCCAGGTAAACTCCACCTCCAGCTCACGCAGGCCGTCCGGATTGCCGAACCAGGTTTCCTCGCCCTTCTTAAGAAGAACGCTTCCGTCCTTCCCATCCCGGTCTTTCTCCGGCTTTACGGTAAGTACCGCTTCCTCAGCCAGATTCCTGCCAAAGGACTCCCGGATGAAATCCCCCAGCATAAACAGGCTCCTTCTATCCTCTTCCCGGATCAGTCCGTCCGTATCCGGAGGGATGTTCAGCAGCAGCGTACAGTTACCGCCCACGGATTTTAAATAGATTTCCTTCAGGTTTTCAAAGGATCTCACCTTATCGTTTTCTTCCTCATGATAAAACCAGCCGGGGCGGATGGATACATCCACCTCTGCAGGATACCAGATCAGATTCTTTTTATTCTTCAGGACAGCTCTGCTGCCCAGATCCATATCCGTGCTGACCAGCTTTTTCTGCCGGAATTCCTCGCTGTCCTCCTGCTGGCTTTCGGAGGCTACCTTCTCCGCATCCGCCAGCTCTGCGGCCACCACGCTCCATTCGCTTGGCCTGGTGTCCCCGGCCTCATTGCCGCACCATCTTACGTCCGGCCCGCAGCCGAAAATATTGGCTTCCGGCTGCAGCCGGCGCACCACCTCATAATAGCGCTCCCAGTCATACACCTGTTTTTTGCCGTTCTGCCCCTCTCCGCAGGCGCCGTCCAGCCAAACGGTAAATACTTCCCCGTAATTGGTAAGAAGCTCCGTAAGCTGGTTTACATAATAGTCATCATAGGGCTTACCCGTACCATAGGTTTCCTGGTTTCTGTCCCAGGGAGACAAATAAACGCCGAATTTCAGCCCCGCTTCCCGGCAGGCGTCAGAAAGCTCCCTTACGATGTCACCTTTTCCCCCTTTATAGGGAGAATTTTTAATGCTATGCTCCGTATATGCACTGGGCCACAGGCAGAAGCCGTCATGATGCTTGCAGGTGAGAATCAGGCCCGTCATTCCTCCCCTGACCGCCGTTTCCACCCACTGCCCTGCATCCAGCTTCTCCGGATTGAAAATAGCGGGGGATTCCTCCCCGTTCCCCCATTCCCTTCCCGTAAAGGTATTGACCGTAAAATGAATGAAGCCGAAATATTCCAGCTCCTGATGTGCAATCTGCCTCGGCGCGGGCACCACGCGGGTAAGCCTCACATCCTCCCCATAACCGGGGTACAGCTCTTTCGTGTCCATCTTTTTTCCTCCTCCTTTTTCAAATCCATTCCGGCGGATAACAATACGGATAACAATTCAGGAAACATTCCGATACCTGAACCGTTGTCCCATTGTCCGCCTCCCCCACCACTTCCATTTCATAATCAGCCCACCTGATAGAATTTTTCAGGCCCAGCCTTACAAGCAGTTCATCCTCCGCAAATAATACCCTATACATTTTTCCTCTTTTCTTTGTACAAAATTGCTATCAACCCTTTATTTTTTTACCCATCCTTGTAAAGTATACCAAAAATGGAAATCCTTGAGAAGGCACATTTCCGTACGAAAAAGGCAGGCCAGTCAATTCCTTAATTTTCATTAAAGCATAGTGACAAGCCCTCCCTTTTTGACTATAATGGCAATTAGGGTTTATGAGTTTACACCGGCCCTCTTTTACAGAGGTCCGGGCAGAAAACGGCGCCTTCACGCAGGGCGCCGTTCTTTACCTGAGAAAAATCGTGAGGAAAGTGAGGATTTACAATGAAAAAACTGAGCGTATTACTCCTGGCAGGCATCTCCTGCGCCGCGCTCCTTTTTGGCTGCGGGAAGAAGGAAGAATCGCCTGCGGAAGAAACGACTTCAGCCGCGGTTCAGGAAACACCGGAAAGCGTCCCCGTGGAAACAGAAAGCGAAACGGCAACGCAAGAAGCCAATGAGGAAGTTCCTCCCGAAGAAGGAATGGTGAGAAGCACGCTGACAAATGAATGGATTTCAGGAGACATCGCAGACCAGCGTCCCATTGCAGTGATGGTTCCCAATGATTCTACAGCGCTGCCCCATTACAGCCTTTCCAGGGCGGACATCCTGTACGAATGTCCCGTAGAAGCCAGAATCACCCGTCTTATGGCTGTTTTCAAGGATTGGGACCGGGACGACATGGATCGGATCGGCAATGTAAGAAGCTGCCGTGATTATTTTGTATATTGGTCTTTTGAATGGGATGCCGTTTATTTCCATTTTGGCGGTCCTTTTTATATCGCGCCTGTCATTGAGCAGAAGAGTACCAACAACGTCACCGGCGCCAATTACGGCGGCACCGGGAAAAAGGGCGTATACGGCAATGCCTATTACCGTACCTCCGACAGGAAGGCTCCCCAGAATGCTTACCTGAGCGCCAAAGGGGCAAATGAGGCCATGGACAAGCTGGGAATCTCCAAAACCTACCGGGAAGATTATTACAAGCCGGATCACTTTAAGTTTGCTCCCGAATCCAGCCCCAACACCCTGGAGCAATACCAGAATTCATTTTCTGCAAGCAAGATTGATATGGCAAAGACCTACACCGTTTCCAAAACTTCTTTCGAATACAATGCAGAAGACGGGCTTTACTACCGCTTCGAATACGGCAAGCCCCATGTGGATGCCAGATTCGATAACAAGCAGCTGGCCTTCAAAAACGTCTTGATCCAGTTCGCTTATCAGGAAGTAAGGGATGAGAACGGTTATCTTTCCTTCCAGGTACATGATACCAAACGTGACGGCTATTATTTCACCAACGGCAGAGGCATCCATGTCAACTGGAAAAAGACGGCGGATTACGAACCGACAAAGTTCTATGATGACAACGGCAATGAAATTGAGCTGAACACCGGAAAGACCATGATTTGTATTGTAAAAGACGGAGATACCTTTGGCTACGACGAATAAAACTGTCCTGCCATGCAGCAAAGGCAGCGGCGGACCCGCCCTGCGGTTCCGCCTTACTCCAATCAAAGACCCCACTGCAAGCAACGGGGTATCAAACTTGCAGCGCTGTAGAGCAGCGGGGTATTTGACCCTCGCGGCAGTCGCCAAATATCCATGCAAGCATGGCTACTTGGCTCGTTGCTCGCGGGAATAAAAAGTGCCGCTTCAGAAGTTTCTGAAGCGGCATTCTTTTTATCTTACCGCGCCTGCAGGCGCGTTCTGTATCAAAAGCCGGACTCTGTACTTATATTACAGGTAATTTATTATAACTAATTTCGCAGCTCATACCTCGCAGCGGATTAGTGGAATTCTCCGGCATCATATGCCGCTTTCTTCTCATCCAGGATTTCCTGATAGCCTGCATCCAGATACTGCTGGCTCATCTGCTCATACATGGATTCGAAATCTTCCTCTGTGGCCGCCTTGGTAACAATCTGTACATAGGATTCTTTCCACAGCTCAGCAAGGTCGGAGGAGTACTCAGCCAGTGTTTCAATCGGTACTGTGAAGCAGGTATCCGGTGTACGGTATTCATCATATTTGTCATTGTAGGAAAGGATATCTTCAATGAGGTATTCATAACCTACGGGGGCATTTACATAGATGATGGATTTTCTCCATTCTTCTTCGGTTGCATACTGCTTGTTGGCATTTACCATGCACCAGTAGTCGCCGTTGTCGTTATTGGACAGCTTCTCTTCTCCTGTGTAGCCGGTAGGAACCTTAACGCCTTCTTCATTTACTTCGTAGTTCTTGCCTTCAAAGCCGTTCTGCAGGGTATCGATTACGTCTTCCTGGCTCATCCATTCGATATACATCCAGGCTGCAATTCTTTCTTCGTCGGTAGCGTCTGCATTAATACCATAAATCATGCCGAAAGGCCAGTATTTACGTCCCTGGGGCTTGTCGCCTGCGGGTACTTCTGCAGCAGGGTCAAGAATCACGATTTCAGCATCCGGGTTCTGCTCAAGCAGCGGATCGATTACGTTTTCCTGGGTTCCTGCATTGATGTAGCATGCATAGGTTGCTGCCTTGCCTGCAACAAAGTTGGATTTGGACTGGTTTCCGTCGGTATCCAGATAGAAGTCAGGGTCAACCAGACCGTTCTGGTACTGATAATTCAGGTTTTTCAGATAAGCCTTGGTAGGCTCCCAGGTAAAGGAAGCAACTGCCAGGTCGGAGTTAAGAGCTCTGCCTTCTTCGTCATACGGCCAGCCTCTGAAGTTGTAGTCAAAGTTGAAGGATTTTGCAAGCAGCGGGGCGGATGCATAGCCATAGCCGGCTTCCTTGAATTTCATCAGCATGTCGTTGTATTCGTCAAGGTTGGTGGGCATATCGATTCCCAGCGCGTCCATCCAGTCCTTACGTACCAGAGTACCCCAGTTAGAGGATACCAGCTCTGTCCTGTTGCCCATAACTACCATCAGCTTGCCGTCGATTACGCCGTAGTCCTGGATGGTTTCTCCCATGGTTCCCCAGAAGGTAGGAGCGTAATAAGCGATTTCATCCGCATTCAGTTCCTGGTATGCGCCCTGGGAATAGTATGCCAGGATATTGGGATAATCATAGTGGAAAATAAAAGTGGGAGCGCTTCCTGCGGACAGAAGCTGTGTAAAGTCCTGTACCTCGGTGGAGCGGCCGATGGAAACAAATTCTACGTTTACATTATATTTGTCGCCGAAATTTTCCTGAATCCATTTGGTCCAGTAGTTGTCCGTGGGATTCCAGCCTTCCCAGCCTCTTTCATATACGGGAACCTGGAGTGTTACCGTCTCCGGGAATCCGGCGGAATAATCCGTAAATTCTCCGGCGGCTGCCGTATCGCCTGCCTCTGTGGACTCCGCTGCCGCTTCCGTGGACGCTTCAGCCTTGGATTCAGCGGGCTGTGACGGTGTTGAAGCGGTCTCATTAGAGCTGCCGCATCCTGCAAGGGTGCCGATTACCATTGCGGAAATCAGACCAGCAGTAACGATTTTCTGTAAAGCTTTTTTCATTTTACTACCTCCTAAATTGTTTTACATTCATCCGCTTTCGCGGGAACTGCCATAGTTAATGGGTGCATTATCCCTTTACCGCGCCGATCATGGTGCCCTGTACGAAATACTTCTGTACAAAAGGATAGACACAGATAATAGGAATTGTTGCAAATACGATACAGGCTGCCTTCAGGATTTCCGGATCCGTTATGGTGGACATATTCACATCATTGACGGAGCCCTGGATACTTTCCGTAGCGGCCACAATCAGATAGTACAGCTTCAGCTGCAGGGGCCTTAAGGACACATTCTGTTTGATATAAAACATCGCGTCACTGTATGTATTCCAGCGCCCTACCGCATAAAACAGGGTCAGGGTTGCCAGAATCGGTTTGGACAGCGGGATAATAATTTTCCCGAGAATCGTATAATGATTCGCGCCGTCGATAACTGCCGATTCCACCAGGCTGTCCGGGATACTGGATTCCAGCGAGTTCTTCATAATGACCAGGTTATACGCGCTGAAGGCCAGTGGCAGAACCAGCGCGGACATTTTCTCCAGCATTCCCAGCTTGTTAATCAGTATGTAGTCAGGAATCATCCCGCCTGCAAAATACATGGTAAAGATGAAGAAAAAGTTGATGATTCTTCTGCCCCGCAGCTCCTTTCTGGAAAGAGGGTACGCGGCGCACAGGGTGATTACCATACCTAACAGGGTGAAAAGGACCGTCATGATAACCGTTACAAAAAAGGATACGATAAAGGAATTATCATGAAAAACCTTAACGTATGCTTCCATAGTAAAGCCTTTGGGAAGCAGGAAAACCTTTTTGGCAATGACAAAGCTCTCCGAGCTGAGCGATTTGGCAATGACATGGATATACGGAAGCACGCAGCTGAGGCTGACAACCGCCACAAATGTATAGATAAGAATATTGGCAATCAGGGTGCAGACCCTTGATTTATTCCATGTTTTTTTTCTTTTTACTTTTAACTGTTCCGCCATTTTTTCAACTCCTCCTTATACCAGGCCGTTCTCGCCCATTCGTTTCGCAATGAAATCCGAGGCAAGAACCAGCAGCAGTCCGATTACCGACTGGAACAGCCCTAAAGCTGTAGACTGACTGAACTTCATATCCTGGATACCCCATTGATATACCAGTACCGGAATGGTTGTGGTATATTCCGTAGCCGCGTAATTCATCAGCGCCATGATACGTTCAAAGGAACCTCCCATAATCTTGCCCAGCTGCATGATCAGAAGGACAACAATGGTACTCCGGATACAGGGAAGCGTTACATGCAGCATCTGCTGCCATCTGTTTGCCCCGTCCACCCTGGCCGCTTCGTACAGCTCCGGATTTACCGAGGTGATGGAGGCCAGATAAATGATGGTTCCCCATCCCATGGACTGCCAGGCCCCTACTATAATGTAAGTGACAAGCCAGCTTGCGTTTTCCTGGAGGAAGTTGACCGGCGTGCCTCCCAGGCCCTGAATCAGCGCGTTTACCACACCTGTATTTACGGAAAGGAGCTGGTAAGCAAGGCCGCCGATGATAACCCATGAAAGGAAGTGAGGCAGATATAATAATGTCTGCGTAACCTTTTTAAATTTGAGGCTCCTGATTTCATTCAGCAGCAAGGCCAGAATAATCGGCATCGGGAAGCTTACCACCAAATCCAGTACATTTAACAGAAGCGTGTTCCTCAGTGACTTTAAGAAGTTTCTGTGATGGAACACCTTGGAGAATATCTCCAGCCCGACCCATTCACCTCCGAAAAAGCCATCCTTTATTTTCCAGTCCTTAAAAGCGATTTGCAGCCATCCCATAGGAACATATTTGAAAATGATACAAAACGCAAGCGGTATTAACAGTAATGAATATAGCTGCCAGTCCCGTTTAAAACAGGATGCAAAGCTTCGCTGTTTCTTCCTGGCATTTTTCACTGTCATCTTATTATCAGTTGCCACTGCTTTCTTTACAGCACTCATAATAATTTCCCTTCCTTCCCTTCCGCAACGACATTTCGTCTGCCGTTTTCTTGCCCTCAGTATATCCGTCATACAAAATTTTGTAAATTATCATTTTTGATAGCCGGAATCAATTTTGAGTGTTTAAAAAAAGCCTGAAAATATGGGCTTTTCCAGAGTTTATACTTTTTTAATTTTCTTTTTATATTTACTCTGCTTTCATTTTCAGCCTGATTTATGCCCAATTTTGTGTCATTTTTAAAAGTTAAAATCAAAAACCATACAGCATTTTGTATATGAAGTAATTAAAAAAGCCATATTCCACCATCATTTTGATGAAACATGGCCTTTATCAATAAAATTCCATCTACTTTTTGTCCAGGCTTCTTACCGCATTCGGGGTTGTGCCCTCATATTTTTTGAAAAACCGGTTCAGGCTCTGTACATTGTGGTAGCCCACCTGCTCTGCAACCTCCTGGGTTTTCAGCTCCGTTGTCTGGAGCAGCCTTTTTGCTTCCTTGATTCTCAGGCGGTTCACGTAATCCACAATACTGATATCCCCATCCTCCTTCATCACGCGGCGCATATAGGAATAGCTGATGCCCATATTGGCGGCGGCCTCCTCAAAATCAATATCTTCCTTATAATGCCCGTCCAGATAGGAGGTAATCCGGTCATACAGCTTCATATCCTCTTTCTGTTCATCGCTCTGCTCCAGATAGGTCAGTATGGTCTGAATAAATTCCTTCAGAAAGGCTTCTATCTCCTCTATGGTATCCTTTTCCGCAATCGCCGTATAAGCCTTTCTCCCATTACCCAGGAAACGGGATATCTTCACCTTTTCTTCCACAAGCGCCTTGATAATCGCCCCAATCAGCTGCTGGTAAATAAGCACCACATTATCATAGGAAATATCCTCTATGGCCACTATCTGCTCCCTGATGCGCTCCAGCTCCTGATCAATGGCATCCATTTTCTTCAGTCGCAGGTAATTGATGATTTTATTCTCACTGTCATAGGGATAATAGTATCTCTGGCTCTCATTTATCCGGTCATTCCAGAAGATGATCTGATCCTTGCCCGCTATAATCCTGTGCTTCATCGCCGCCGTGGCCTCCGCCAGGCATTCATTCAAATCATCAATATCCGCATGCACAGAGCTGACGCCGATAGTCATCGTATAATCCAGAATTTTTTTGAGTTCCTCCTTAAAAATTCCCATGCGTCCGGTTATAAAGGACGCCACTTTACGCTGATCATAGGTTTTGATGTTCAGGACCACCGCACAGGTGGTAGAACGGAAGCGCATGGCCCTGGCCGCATATCCCTCCTGGTTCAGGTTCTTATTGAAAAGATCCTCTATTTGCAGGAAATAATACATACGCTCGTCAGAATTATATTTGCGCAGCAGATCGCTCCCCCCATCCACGCTTGCCAGAAGCACCATGAAATGCTCATAAGGGAACAGCTTCTCCAGGTTTTCCTTTTTCTCGCTGGATTCCAGCGTCCCGGTAAGCATTTCGCGCAGGTGGAGCCTCTGGGCGTCAGAATTCCTTTTTTCCAGGATATCGTGGATCTGGCTTTCTTCGAACTTCATCTTTTCAAATACATCGTTCAGATAATATATTTCATTTCTCGGCGCTTCTTTATCCGCCATTTTACCGGCCATTTTCTCCGTCATGTTTTCCTTTACACTGTTGAAAAGCATACGGAAGGGCTTAAATATCCGGTAGGATATAAGCAGCACCAGAATCGTTTCCACTGCCACGGCCAGGATAATCATCAGTACGGCGCTGTAGGAAATTTCCTTGGCCTGCCTCATTACCTCCTCCTGATTGTAGGTTGCCACATAGGTCCAGTTGTTGAAGCTTGACCTTTTAAAAGCACATAAATAGCGTCCGTCCGCCTCTTCATAGCCGAAATGCCCCTTTTCCAGCTTCATAGCCGAAATCCGTTCCATGATTTTACGCTCCTCATCTCCGGATGAAAACAACGCCTTATCAGGATGGCAGATCACATTATTATTTTCATCCAGGACATAGCAGATCCCCTGGGCCTGCCTGGATGGATTCAGGAAATCACTGAGCTTCGACAAATAAATATTACAGACAATCGTGCCTCCTTTGGCTGAAATCAGCGGGTTAATGGAATATACATAAGAGAGCACAGCAACCTGGTTCCGGTTGCTCTTTCCTTCCTCAGTCTCCTGAGTGGTATACAGATTCCTCGCCACCCATTTCCCAGAAAGCCCCGGCTTCTCACTGGTCTCCTCCTCAAGCCAGTCCAGGGGGGAATAGTTATCCGCCCGGCAGATCCCTTTATCTGTGGAGATTACATAATCGCTGTCCTCGCTGATATAAAAGCAGGACTGCACCATTTTTTCCGTACCGAACAGCCTGTTCAGATAGGACTGCGCTTCCCAGGCCGTTTTCACCATCTCAAAATCGGAATTCAGGATCTGATAGGAATTGATTTCCCCCAAATTCCTGTACGAGGCGCTGTTGGCAAACTGTATCACATTCCTGGAAAAGCTGTTCAGAACCATTTCCGTCGCCTTGCTGAGCGATTCCAGGTTATCTACCTTGGATACCGCAATACTTTCCTCCGAGTATTTCGATACACGATCCATGGCATAATAGGAAAACAAAGAAGTGGGAATGATCAGGACACAAAAAATCATTATGAAAATCTGCCAGAACAAAGAAAAACGTTTCATACCTTACCCCCTGCAGTACGATGCCTATTCATTACCGGCCTTTTTGTTAAAACAAAAACTGCTGTTACCATTTTAACATATGCTCAGTCTCCGAACAACCGCCAACATTGACAGCCCTGACAGCGTAGGAAAACGCTGCCAAACTGCCGCCAGCCTCATTCCTTGGGATAAAAAATACCGCCGCACTGTAAATCGGCAGCCTCTTCCCAACGGAAAAGCTGACGCATTCACAGCGCGGCGGATATTCATTGCGGCAGCCCAGCCTGGACCGCTGCAATTATCCTTCTTTTTATCCTGCTTCTTATTCTGTTTATTATTTTGTTAATTATTCTCCTAATCCCAGCCTGTTGACTGCGGAGAAAATAGCCCTCACGGAGGCTCTTGTAATATTGGAGCTTACTCCCACGCCGTAGGTAACCCGGCCGCTGTCCGCATCCAGAAGATGGATATAAGCCGCTGCCTGGGAATTGGATCCGCTCTGCAGCGCATGCTCTTCGTAATCAAGCACCTTAATCCGCACGCCCAGCTCCATCTGCAGTCCCCTCTGTACGGCATCAATAGGACCGTTGCCCACAGCGGTATACTGCTTCGTCTCCCCGTGATCCGTATACTCCACGGTCACTCTGGTATCAAACTCCGAATTCGTTTCCCCGGTCAGATCATCAATCTTCAGCCTGCGGAAATGAATGGGTTCCTTCTTATCCAGATACTCGGCACGGAAGGATTCCATGATTTCATCCGGCGATACCTCGCCCTGCTTCTCGGAAATCTTCTGAATCACATCCGCAAATTCCTTGTGCATGCCCTTCGGCAGCTTGAAGCCGAAATAAGTATCCATAATGAAGGCAACGCCACCCTTCCCGGACTGGGAATTGATACGGACTATCGGCTCATATTCCCGTCCGATATCGGAAGGATCGATCGGCAGATAAGGTACCTGCCAAATCTGGCTGTTCCTTTCCTTCATCGCCTGTACGCCCTTATTGATGGCATCCTGGTGGGAACCTGAAAATGCGGTGAATACCAGCTTGCCCGCATAGGGGTGTCTGGCATCGATGGGCATCTTGCAGCATCTTTCATATATCTCGATAATTTCATTAATGTGCTCAATATTCAGCTGGGGATCGATTCCCTGGGAGAACATATTGTAAGCGATGGTCAGCATATCCACGTTTCCGGTACGCTCTCCGTTTCCAAAAAGAGTTCCCTCCACTCTTTCCGCTCCGGCCAGAAGCGCCAGCTCCGAGCTTGCCACGCCGGTTCCCCGGTCATTGTGGGGATGTACGCTGAGCACGATAGTTTCCCTGTTTTTGAAATGCCGGTTCATCCATTCAATCTGATCCGCATAAACATTGGGCGTATTCATCTCCACGGTGGAAGGAAGATTTATGATCATAGGCTCTTCCTTCGTAGGCCCCCAGGTATCCTGGACTGCCGTACAAATTTCCAGCGCAAAATCCAGCTCCGTTCCCGTGAAGCTCTCCGGGGAATATTCAAGAATAATTTTACCCGGGAACTTTTCGGCGCGTTCCTTCACCATTTTGGTACCCTTCACCGCGATAGCAATTATTTCTTCCCGGGAAGCATGGAATACCACGTCCCTCTGCAGGGTGGAGGTGGAATTGTAAATATGTACAACCGCCTGTTTACAGCCTTCAATGGATTCAAAGGTGCGGTCAATCAGCTCTTCCCTGCACTGGGTCAGCACCTGTACCCGCACGTCATCCGGTATCAGCTTACGGTCTACCAGCTGACGCAGAAAATCGAACTCTATCTGGCTCGCAGCCGGAAAGCCGATTTCGATCTCCTTAAAGCCCAGCTTTACCAGGTACTGGAACATCTCAATTTTTTCTTCCACAATCATGGGATCGATCAGCGCCTGGTTTCCATCCCGCAGGTCAACGCTGCACCACACCGGTGCCTTCTCAATCTCCTTCCCCGGCCACTCTCTTTCCGGGTAATCAATTACCGGATTCTTCCGGTATCTCTTATAATTCAGCATACGCTACCTCCTGTACAAAAACAGAACCGTCAGAGGCTTTCCCGTCCGGCTCCCGGTTTCTTACTGTATAATTACGCAGAAATTATGCAGCGAAACACTCAACTAATAATAGCACAAAAAATCAGCCCTCTCTGGCTACCGGAGCATTTGAGTTGGGCTGATTAACCTATCTATCATTCACCGAGACCGCTTTCGATCGCATTGACCAAAGCCTTCAAAGCCTCTTCTTCATCTTCACCCTCACAGGTAAGCTCTATCTCATCACCACACTTCACACATGCACCAAGTACGCTGAGAACACTTTTGGCATTCGCCGTACTGTCTCGGAACGTAAACGTAATCAGCGATTTAAACTGCATCGCTTCTTTACACAGGATGCCTGCCGGTCTTAGATGCAGCCCTGTAGGATTCTTTATAACAACCTTCTGGCTTACCATGAAAATACCTCCTGTTTCTTCTGCCCTGCAGGGAAAGCACTCCCTGCCTGCATTAAGTATATCATCATTCTGCTTACTTCTCAAGGGCTTTGCCCCGCGTTTTATGGCAGTTTTTACCCTTCAGCGTCAAAGCATAATATTCTGAATCAAATCTGCCAGCTTATGCGCCTCTTCCTCAATCATCCTCTGATCCTTGCCTTCAATCATTACGCGGACCTTAGGTTCCGTTCCGGAGGGCCTGATAAGCACCCTTCCCTCTCCTGCGAACTTACGGTTAAGCTCATCAATTGCCCCGGCAATTTCAGGGTATTCCATATATTTCTCTTTCTTGTGGTTGGGCACCTTCGCATTCACAAGCGCCTGCGGCATAACGGTCATCACCTTTGCCAGCTCGGAAAGAGGCTTCCCGGTATCCACCATTACCTCCAGAAGGTGAGCGCGCTTAACAGGCCGTCCCCGGTGGTATTCTCATCCAGGAAAATCACATGGCCCGACTGCTCTCCGCCCAGGCTGGCTCCGATTTCACGCATGCGCTCCAGCACATAACGGTCGCCCACCTTAGTCTGTTCCATCTGCAGATGTTCTCTTTCTCCCATTTTAAAGAAGCCAAGATTACTCATTACGGTAGCAACAATGGTGTCCTTTTTCAGCTTGCCCTGATCTCTCATATGGGTGCCCACAATAGCCATAATCTGGTCGCCGTCGATAATTGTGCCGTTTTCGTCCACCGCAAGAAGCCTGTCGGCATCCCCGTCAAAAGCCAGGCCTACATGAGCCTTTTCGTAAACAACTCTGGCCTGCAGCTCTTCCATATGAGTGGATCCGCAGTTGGCATTGATGTTCGTTCCATCAGGCATATTGTGTATGGGAACCACATTGGCCCCCAGCTCCCTGAGTGCTTCTACGGAAGTGTAGTAGGAAGCGCCCTCCGCACAGTCAACAACAATTTTCAGCTCCGATAAATTCACCGGCACTGACTGAATCGCGTGATTGATATATTCTTCCCTGGCATCCGTCCGGTATTTGATTTTCCCTACTCTGGAACCGGTAGGCAGCTCCACTCCCTGCATCCCATTGCGGATAAGGTCCTCGATTTCATCCTCCAGACTGTCAGGCAGCTTATAGCCGTTTCCGTCAAAAAACTTGATCCCGTTAAATTCCACGGGATTATGGGATGCGGATATCACCACGCCCGCTTCCACCTTGTACTTCTTGGTAAGATACGCTACCGCCGGTGTGGGAATGACGCCTACATAAACGGCATTCGCGCCTACGCTGCAGATTCCCGCCATCAGTGCATTGGCAAGCATATCTCCTGAAATACGGGTATCGCAGCCTACCATGATGGTGGGCCTGTGTTCATTTTCCTTTGTCAGTACGGTCGCGCCTGCCTGGCCAAGCTGCATGGCAAGAAGCGGTGTCAGTTCTTCATTTGCAACGCCGCGCACGCCGTCAGTACCAAATAATCTAGCCATATTTTCCTCTCATTCTGCCTTAACAACGGCTGTAATCTAATCTATCTGTCCCCGGCTGCAGCTTCATTTATTAATCTACAGCCGCATTCTCGGAAACAGCAGGCTTCCGGCTTATTCGCCGCCCTCTCCCTCTGCTTCAGCTGCCTTCTGTATATTCAGGCGGGCCTTCGCCGGCGCTGTCTGCGTCACTCCCGGAGGCAGGGTAAACGTTACCTCCGCCTCTGCGCTTCCTTCGGTCAGTTCCGTCTGATCCGTTTTCTGCATCCATGCGGCAATATCAATAGAACCCACCAGATTATCCATATTTACCTGATCCAGATTCACCTGCAGTCCCCTGAGCCTCAGGGATACACGGCTGCCCTCGTCCAAAGTGACGGTATAGCCCTCCGGCACATTCTGAATCTGGATTCTGGAAGCAGCCACCTCTCTGGTGATATCCACAAGAGGCTCTATCTTCACAGTAACAGCTACCTTACCATTGAATTCTTCCCCATTCGTATTAGTCAGGCTTGTTCCCTCAGGAAGATAATTCCTCACATCAATCAGCCTTGTAACATCCGCCGTAGCGCCTGTCAGCTCCAACTCATCCGCAGGAATAACGATTTCGGAAATATCCTTCACCACACTGCTCTTACCTGCAATCGTCACAGTTTCAGGGGCACAGCTCACTTCACCCGTAGCCACATAACCGGCCGCCGGTTCTCCTGTTGCAGACAGGCTGACAGGTACGGTTTTCGTCTCCAGTATTGTTATGGAAACCTTGGAGGTATTCACGCTTCTGGTAATGCTGCTGTCCGTTACTTCCTTGCCCTGTGCATCCAGCAGCCTGATTTTTTCCGTAATATTTATGCTGTCCGTCAAATCGCTGACATCAGCCTCTACCACCGCTTTTTTTACTTTTTCCACCACTGATTCAGGCCCTGAAATCTTCATGGCATTTCCGTCGGTTGTGGTAACCTTGCCCACGATAAAACCATCCGCAGGCTCTCCTGTCTGTACTATTTCTATTACAAACTGTTTTTCCTTCTTATCTTCAACCTCCAGCTTCATGCTGTCTACGCTTCCGCTGATATCCTCTATCTGTTTGTCAATATACTTATTTACAGACAGCCTGATCGGCACCGTGTTGGTAAAGGACAGCTCTGAAAAATCAGCAGTCGCCGTAATGTCACTCACATTGATATTCTCCAGGACAGAACGGCTGGCACGGACCGTCACTGTAACCGTATCCGTATCATCAAGCACCTTGTAAAGTTTATTTTCATCTGTCAGAAGATTCGTATTCCTTGTCTCGACCCTCACATCCCGGAAAACCTTCCGTTCCACCGGGTCATTGATATTGACAGCCACAAGCCACAGCAGAATGGAAAATATCACCGCCATAATTTTCAGGCCAAGATTATTCCAAAGCTTATTTGTTTTTTTCATTCTTCGGCCATCCTTTCCAGAGCCTGTGTTCCTTCTCCTCCACCGGTTTATTCTGTATTTTCTTCAGCTGCTCCTCCAGTTCTGCAGAAGACAGGCCGCGGTAAAGCACACCGCTGTATGCCACGCTTATTTTGCCCGTTTCTTCGGAAACAATTACGGTCATGGAATCCGTTACCTCCGAGATACCCACGCCAGCTCTGTGACGCGTTCCCAAATCCTTGCTCAATGACATATTATCTGACAGCGGAAGGTAACAGGTTGCGGAGGTAATCCGATCTCCGCGTACAATAACAGCACCGTCGTGAAGCGGTGTGTTGTGTTCAAAAATATTAATCAACAGCTGGCTGGTAATGATGCCGTCCACTTCGATTCCTGTTCTTTCATACTCTGTCAGGGGATCGTTCTGCTGGACAACAATGAGGGCACCGGTTTTGACCTTGCCCATCTCCACACAGGCCTTTGCGATTTCATGGACCGTCTTATCGGAAAAAAGGCCCTGTTCTGTCTTTCCGATTTCAAAAGGCAGCAGGGATGCCAGAAATTCCTTTTTCCCCAGCTGCTCCAGCGCCTTACGCAGCTCCGGCTGCAGCACCACGACCAATGCAACCGCACCATACATAACCACATTCCTGGCTATCCACAGAATGGTATTCATCTCAAAAACGGCCGCAAGTATGATAAATACCATAATCAGCACAACGCCCTTGAAAAGCGCCCAGGCTTTTGTATTCTTTATCCATACCATGATGTGGTAAACGAGAAAGGAGATGATGAGTATCTCCACAATATCCGTTATCCTCAGAGATGGTACATGTGCAAAATATTTGTCTGCAAAGGTCTTAATCAGTTCCATATCCACCCAAACCCGCTATTTCCGCGCAGTGTCTCTCGAATGCGTATGTCTGGCATTTCTGCTGTTACGCTGCGTGGTAATCTTTTTCACTTTTTTCTCAGGCGTGGCCACCGTCATTTTGGGCACCGCCTTTACATAATAATAATACTCGTCATCCTCAAACTGCACCTTTTCCGTCCGGGAATAGTCCAGATTGAACCTGAAAAACTGTACAACAAACGCCGCAGCCATTGCTGCGATGCTTCCCAGGATTACACCCCCGATGGAAAAATTGGCGTCATAAATCAAATCCCCCACCATCAGGATTACGATATCCAGTAAAGCCCCTGCAACAATGGCAATTGTCCATGCATAATCCACGGAAAGCTTCCTGATCAGATAAACCATAATCACCGTCACCGCAAATGCGGCAATAATAATCAGCATGGCCCTGTTTCCGAAAATACCGTCAAAAATATCACGGAACCTCTGGATTACGGATTCTGCCTCCGAAGAACCCAGTATGGAGGCATTGACATTCATATAGGTAATCAGATAATATACGATCACCCCGCAGGCTACGGTAACTGCGGCAAAGGGATTGCCCAGCAGACCGGCCACAAGAGGAGCCGCATAAGGGATCTTAAACGCAAACAGCATAGGAGTCACGATAACAAGAACCGCGCTTCCCGGGGAAAAACGGAAGTACAAAAGAAACATCAGTAAAAATACGACCAGTGCGGCAGCTGCGCATTCCAGGGATACTTCATAAAGATGAAGCGTTACAAATCCCGCCGCGACGAACAGAATAAAGTTCTTGGGCATAAAGGAGCAAATCAGAGCCACCACCAGCACCGCCGCCGCATTATCCAGCTGGCTCATGAATCCCAGCTGGCTGTTAATCATCAGCATGGAAACGAGCGCCAGGAGAAATTTCAGCACCGGCACTATATATTCCTCATATTTTACATAAAAGTTCCTGATATATTCTCTTACTACAAGTAATGATGTTGTCATAAATGTCCCTCTCAAGAATTCATGGCAGCCGCCCCGGGCAACAGGGGCCCACTCCCTTATTCCTCTTCCTCAAAGCCGTCATCCTCACCGCCCGAAAGCAGATCCAGCTCTTTGTCAAATTTAACCGTTGCTCTCAGGGCAAGGCCGTATCTTCTCTGGCTGATCACAAAGGCCGCCAGCAGATACACTCCGCAGAGCGCCAGATAGGCAAAGCCGAACTTTTTCCCAAGCCCCAGCAGATCAATGCTGTAAAAATCCGTCATCAGGCTATCCATCTCATAAACAAGATAAACAGCGAAGAGGATACAGAATGCAATAGTCACTGCAATCCAGGTCTTCAGCATCTGGAAGCCGACATAGTCACCTCTGAAATAACTGCAGACGGCCAGATTCTTCCTGCCGTCACCCGCCTCATATGCGGCCATCTTCGTCATAACCGCCACTTTATCCTTATTAATCATACCTACATTCCTCTGCCAATTGCCAGTGCTGCAAAATACACATGCTTCACACCTGCTTCCCTGCAGGCCTGTGCCACCGCGTCAATGGTGCTGCCGGTAGTGTATATGTCGTCTATAATTACAATCGTATTTAATTTTACATCATTCTGTACTATTTTAAAAGCTTTTTTCAAATTATTTTGACGCTTTGCACCCTCCAGCTCCTTCTGCGGCCTTGTATTCCGGGTTCTTTCCACGAAGCCCGTAAGAACCGGGATATCCAGCTGTTTCCCCAGTTCGGCCGCCAGCAGAGCCGCCTGGTTATACCCTCTTTTTTTCTCCCTCGCGGGGTGCAGCGGCACAGGTACCAGCGCATCCGGCTTCCATGACAGTATTTCCCTCCCCAGCCGGCCGGCCATGTCCTGCCCCAGAAACACTGCATATTCCTGTCTTCCGCCGTATTTCAGGCGGTACAGGGACAGCCTTATACTGCCATAGGAATACAGTGCGGCCCCTCTGTCATATATATGCCTTTTAGACCCGCAGTCATAACAATATTCGTTTTCCGCTTTCTCAAGCTGTTTTCCGCATTTCCGGCATCTTGGTTCTTTTATGTAAACCAGTTTATCCCTGCACTCGCTGCAGATATATGCGTTGGAAGGCTTTACAGGCCTGTCACACACGGGGCAGCGTCTGGGAAATGCCAGATCCAAAAGCATTTGCGGTAGTGTACTCCATACATTTTTCTTCATCAGGCTCCTTTAAGCCATGACTTCCTTAATCCTCACATCCAGGCTTGTATAGCGCCTGGCCTCACTTTCATTGGCGATCATATCCTGCACCACCTGCCTGCTTCCCAGGATCGTCACACAGCTTCTCGCCCTGGTCACGCCCGTGTAGAGAAGATTCCGGTTAAAAAGCATTCTCGGGCCGCCCAGCAGCGGCATGATAACCGCCGGATACTCGCTTCCCTGGGACTTGTGGATGGTGATGGCATACGCCAGCTCCACCTCTTCCAGCTGGGCGAAGGCATAAGAAACACGTCTTTGCTCATCAAACTCAATCGTCACAGTCTGCCCATATTCATCGATCTCCTTCAGGATTCCCATATCCCCATTGAAAATCCCCACGCCATGATCCACAGGTATCCCGTATTTACTCACAATTTCCCATTCCAGCTGATAATTGTTTTTCGTCTGCATCACCTTGTCCCCTTCCCGGAACAGCGTGGCGCCGGACTGATACTCCTTCTTGGAGGCGTCCTTCGGGTTCAGATAGGCCTGTAGAATCTGATTCAATGCCTCCACTCCCAGATTACCCTTACGCATGGGCGTCAGCACCTGGATATCAAAAGGCCCGGACTTCACATATCTGGGAAGCTTTTCCTGAATCAGCAGAATCATATGCTTATAAATAACCTGGACATCGCTGCGTTCCAGGAAAAAGAAATCCCTGCTTTTATTATCCAGCGGAATCTCCTGGCCATTATTGATTTTATGGGCGTTGACCACGATATCGCTTTCCCCGGCCTGGCGGAAAATCTTTTTCAGCTCAACTACGGAAAAGCTTCCGCTGTCTATCAAATCACGGAGCACCTGTCCCGGCCCCACAGACGGCAGCTGGTTCACATCCCCCACCAGAATCAGCCTGGTTCCCGGCGTAACTGCACGCAGAAGCGACTGGAACAAATGAATATCCACCATGGACATCTCATCCACAATGACCACATCCGCTTCCAGTGGATTTTCCTCATTTTTCTCAAAACGGGCATTCTTACCGTATCGGTTCTCCTCCTCCAGCATGGCGCCGTTGAGCTCAAGCAGACGGTGAATGGTACGCGCTTCATAGCCGGTGGCTTCCGTCATCCGCTTTGCCGCCCTGCCGGTAGGCGCTGCCAGAAGGATATCCAGCCCCTCCGCCTCAAAATAACGGATCATAGTATTGATCGTGGTTGTTTTTCCCGTTCCCGGCCCTCCTGAAAGGATAAAAATACCATGCTTAATGCTTTCCAGAACCGCCTGCTGCTGCAGCTCCTCCAGCTCAATACCCAGTCTGCGGGCCAGCTTTTCTATCTCCGCAAGCATCTTCTCTTCTTCAGAGGGAAGCAGCTCCCCGCCGAAAACCATGCTTACATTCAGCTCCTGCAGCATACGCGCACAGCCAAGCTCCGCATAATAGAAGGAGGAGGCATACACCGATTTATTTTCTCCGTCCTGCTTCACCATGATTTTTTTATCCATGGCCAGGTTGGGAATCTGGATGCTTACATAATCCTCCTGCAGCCCCAGAAGCGCCGCCGCCTTTGCAGTCAGCTCCTGATACGGAAGGAAGGTATGCCCGTCCATGGCCGCCAGCTGCAGGGTATACAGAATGCCGCTCCTGATACGGAAGTCCGAATCCGTGTGGTTTTCAGCTACGCCGCAGCTCATCCGCTCTTTTAAAGCCGATGCCTTCTATGTCCTCCGCCAGGCGATAAGGATTTTCCTCCAGTACTCCATAAACCTCCATGCCATAGGTATTATATATTTTAATGGCAAGCGTATTGGAAATGCCGAATTTCTGCAGGTAAATCATGGCCTCCCGCATACCCTTCTTTTCTTCCATCAGGGTGCTGATTTCCATGGCCTTCCGTTCACTGATCCCTTTGATTTCAGCCAGCCGCTCCGGTTCCTGTTCTATGATACGGAAGGTATCCTTACCGAATTTTTTTACAATACGGGCCGCCAGAGACGGGCCGATCCCCTTGATAGCGCCGGATCCCAGATAGCGTTCGATGCTGCTTTCATCCTCAGGGGCCACAGCTTCATAGCTTTCCACCTTGAACTGGCTTCCGTATACCGCATGCTCCACATAGCCGCCTGTCAGCTCCAGATTTTCGCCCTCATCCAGGGCGCGGAAGGTGCCCACGCAGGTAACCTCTTCGCCTTCGGCCACCAGCTCAAAAACCGAATAACCGTTTCCGGTATTTCTGTATATAATATGTTCCACGTAACCTGATATTTTTTCCACCGGTAAACTCCTAACATCTCTGTTCTAATCAGACCGGGTGTCAAAAGGGCTACCCCGACGGAGTAGCCCTGAATCTATACCTTGTCAAATACTGCTTAAATTTCGTCCTTATATCCTACCAGGAATTCCACATATTTACCTGTGCCGATTGCCACTGCTGTCATGGGATCCTCTGCGGTCATGGTGTTGATTCCCGTCCTGTCGGAAATCAGCTCCTCCAGCCCGCGCAGAAGGCTACCGCCGCCGGTAAGCACGATTCCGCGATCCGCGATATCCGCAGCCAGCTCCGGAGGAGTTCTCTCCAGCACGCTGTGGATGGCTTCCACGATTTGCAGGGTAGGCTCCCTGAGGGCTTCCTCCGTTTCCTCAGAGGAAACCTTCACCGTTTTGGGAAGGCCGGTTACCAGGTTACGTCCCCTGACATCCATAAAATCAGGTTCGGGACGTTTATAGGCGGAACCAATCTTTATCTTGATATCCTCTGCGGTTCTTTCGCCAATCAGAAGGTTATGTTTTTTACGCATATAGCGTACCAGTGACTCGTCAAAATCATCACCGGCAATCTTAATAGAGGCGCTTACTACCGTACCGCCCAGTGAAATTACAGCGATATCTGAAGTACCGCCGCCAATATCCACAATCATATTACCGCAGGGACGGGAAATGTCGATGCCTGCACCAATGGCTGCTGCAATCGGCTCCTCTATAATGGAAACCTCGCGTGCGCCTGCCTGATAGGTTGCATCCTCAACAGCCTTCTTCTCAACCTCTGTTACACCGCTGGGAACACAGACTGCGATCCTGGGCTTTCTGAAGGTCTTCCTGCCAAGCGCCTTCTGGATAAAATGCTTCAGCATCTTTTCAGTAACTGTATAATCGGAAATAACACCCTGGCGAAGCGGCCTTACCGCAACAATATTGCCGGGTGTACGTCCAAGCATCAGCCTGGCATCCTCGCCGATGGCCTTGATTTTATTCGTGTCTCTGTCAAACGCTACTACGCTGGGCTCTTTCAGAACAACGCCCTTTCCTCTGATATACACTAAAATACTGGCGGTACCCAGGTCAATTCCAATATCTGTATACTGCATAATTTCCTCCATTCCAAATGAAGATGGCGCGGAAGACTGTCCAATAAATCCCCTGCGCTTCCTTCTGCCTCTATTATATTATGGACCATTCTTTATGAATCAAGCATATATTTTACAAATTACGTAAAATTGCGAAATATCAATGAAAAAAACCTGTCGGACGCAAGCGTAAAATATACCGTCTGTTATTATAACCTAAAAACGTTCTTATGGAAAGTCTTTTCATAAAAATTTAAAGAATACACCGCTTTACCGCATAGTTGCAGGCGGCAATACAGAATCAGGGCCTTGCAGCGCAAAATATTAACGGTAAAACGATGCATTCCTTATAATCTATTGGTTTTTTCAATCTGCCTGGTTCATTTTTCTCTGCATCCAGTTTACAGCAGAATTTCTAAGCGGAAATTTTATGCAGTTTTCTGTTCTTACATAATTAATCCATCGGCGAGTGTTTCGCCTTTTCCAGCATCTTCCCTACGTAATAGCCGGTATAGGAGCCTTCACAGGCCGCCACCTTTTCCGGCGTACCTTCCGCGATCACGGTTCCGCCGCCATCTCCGCCTTCCGGCCCCATATCTATGATGTAATCCGCAGTTTTGATCACATCCAGGTTATGCTCAATAACGATTACCGTATTGCCTCCGTCGGCCAGCCGGTGCAGTATTTCCACCAGCTTGTGCACATCCGCAAAATGAAGGCCTGTTGTAGGTTCATCCAGAATATAGATTGTCTTTCCCGTACTCCTGCGGCTCAGCTCCGTAGCCAGCTTGATCCGCTGTGCCTCGCCGCCGGAAAGGGTTGTGGAGGGCTGTCCCAGCTTGATGTAGGAAAGGCCCACATCGTAGAGCGTTTCTATCTTTCTGCGGATACTGGGAACATTTTCGAAGAAGCCAACCGCTTCCTCCACGGTCATATCCAGCACGTCAAAAATACTTTTTCCTTTATATTTAACCTCCAGAGTCTCCCTGTTATAACGTTTGCCGCCGCAGACCTCGCAGGGTACATATACATCGGGCAGGAAATGCATTTCAATCTTGATGATTCCGTCGCCGCCGCAGGCCTCGCATCTTCCGCCCTTCACATTGAAGCTGAATCTTCCTTTCTTGTATCCCTTTGCCTTGGCATCCTGGGTAGACGCAAACAGATCACGGATCATATCAAATACGCCGGTATAGGTGGCCGGATTGGAACGGGGCGTACGGCCGATGGGGGACTGATCAATATCAATGACCTTATCCAGCTGGTCGATTCCTTCGATTCCCTTATTTTTCCCGGGTATTGTTCTGGCTCTGTTCAGGTCGCGTGCCAGTGTCTTATAAAGTATTTCATTCACCAGGGAGCTTTTTCCCGAACCGGAAACGCCGGTTACACAGGTCAAGACTCCCAGGGGGAACTTCACATCAATATTCCTCAGGTTATTCTCCGCGGCACCCTTTACCTTAATCCATCCCGCAGGCTTCCTGCGCTTTTCGGGAACCGGAATGGAAAGCGCCCCGCTCAGGTACTGTCCCGTGATGGATTCCGGTATATTCATCAGCTCCTCCGCCGTACCGCAGGCAACCACCTCTCCGCCGTGAGAGCCTGCGCCGGGACCGATATCCACGATATAGTCCGCCGCCAGCATGGTATCCTCGTCATGCTCCACAACGAGAAGCGTATTTCCTAAATCACGGAGATTTTTCAGCGTGTTCAGAAGCTTATCGTTGTCACGCTGATGCAGTCCGATACTTGGCTCATCCAGGATATAGCATACGCCTACCAGGCCGGATCCAATCTGGGTTGCAAGACGGATACGCTGCGCCTCGCCGCCTGACAGTGTTCCCGTAGCTCTTGACAGGGACAGGTATTCCAGTCCCACATCCACCAGGAAACCGACCCTCGCCCTGATTTCCTTCAGGATCTGTTTGCCGATAAGCTCCTGCTGTTTTGTCAGCTGCATATTATCCAGATATTCCTTCAGATTGCGGATGGACATGGAAGTAACCTCGTAAATATTCCTGTCGCATACCGTTACGGCCAGCGCTGCTTTTTTCAGTCGCATCCCCTGGCAGACATTACATGGAGTAATGCTCATGAAGGTTTCATACTCCTGCTTCATAACATCTGACGCAGTCTCCCTGTAGCGGCGCTCCACATTCTTAATCAGCCCCTCAAAGGCCACCGGATACACGCCTTTTCCCCGCTGTCCCTGATAGAAGACCTCCACCTCACGGCCGCCGGTTCCATGAATCAGGACATCCTTTATCTTATCCGGATACTTTTCAAAAGGGGTATCCAGGCTGAAATGATATTCCTTGGCCAACGCCTGCAGGATTGCATTGGTAAAGCTGGAAGTATCGTTGCAGGACTGCCATCCCATTACCGCAATCGCGCCTTCATTGATGCTCAGCCGTTTATCGGGAATCATCAAATCCACATCAAATTCCATCTTATAACCAAGACCGAAACACTCCGGGCAGGCGCCAAACGGATTGTTGAAGGAAAAGCTTCTAGGCTCGATTTCATCAACGCTGATTCCGCAGTCAGGACAGGCGAAGCTCTGGCTGAAGGTCATGGTTTCCCCGTCTATGACATCCACAATAAGCAGTCCGTCCGTAAGCGCAAGTACGCTTTCAATGGAGTCGGTAAGGCGGCGTTCGATGCCCTCCTTAACCACCAGACGATCCACAACGATTTCTATATTATGCTTGATATTCTTATCCAGCTTGATCTCTTCCGACAGCTCATACAGGTTTCCGTCCACTCTTACACGGACGTAGCCGCTTCTTTTGGCGCGTTCCAGCACCTTGGCATGCTCGCCCTTCCTGCCCCTTACTACGGGCGCCAGCAGCTGTATCCTGGAACCGTCGGGCAGGCCCATAATCTGATCTACCATCTGATCTACCGTCTGCTTTTTAATTTCCTTTCCGCACTTGGGGCAGTGGGGGATACCAATCCGGGCATATAAAAGACGGAAATAGTCATAAATTTCGGTTACGGTTCCCACTGTAGATCTGGGGTTTCTATTGGTGGATTTCTGGTCGATGGATATCGCCGGAGAAAGCCCTTCAATTTTTTCCACGTTGGGCTTTTCCATCTGTCCCAGGAACTGTCTTGCATAGGAAGACAGGGACTCCATATACCTTCTCTGTCCCTCCGCATAAATTGTGTCAAATGCAAGTGAAGATTTTCCCGAACCGGACAATCCGGTCAGGACTACCAGTTCATTTCTGGGTATATCCACGTCTATATTCTTCAGATTATGCTCATTCGCCCCACGGATTTTTATAAATTCACGGGGTCTCATCTTTATGCTTTCCTGTTCCATGCTCTGGTCTGTGCTCCTTTCAAAGCAGGCCGGACCCGCCGGCCCGCGCCGTATTCTTTCCTAACCATCCTGTTTCCGGACAGTTATCCTTATTCCTTCATTTTTGCCAATGTTTTCTTAAGCTCTACCATCTTGTCACGCAGTTCTGCGGCAGCTTCGAAATTCAGATCCGCAGCGGCCTGCTTCATCTTCTTCTGGATATCTCCAATCAGTTTCTCCAGCTCCTTCTCGTCCATGGATTCAGGATCCTTTTCAAAGCGTACCTCTTCCTTGGCGATTACCTTCGATATACTGATCAAATCACGAACGCTCTTTTTAATGGTCTGCGGCGTAATTCCGTGTTCTTCGTTATATTTCTGCTGGATTTCCCTACGCCTGTTAGTTTCGCTGATGGCGGCATTCATGGAATCCGTCATGTTATCCGCATACATGATAACATGCCCTTCCGCATTTCTGGCCGCACGGCCAATCGTCTGTATCAATGAAGTCTCGGAACGCAGGAAGCCCTCTTTATCGGCGTCCAGGATGGCCACAAGGGAAATCTCCGGGATATCCAGGCCTTCTCTGAGCAGGTTGATACCCACAAGGACGTCGAATACATCCAGCCGCATATCCCGGATGATTTCCGCCCGTTCCAGCGTATCAATGTCGGAATGCAGGTACTTCACCCTGATTCCCACCTCACGCATATAATCGGTTAAATCCTCTGCCATACGCTTTGTCAGCGTAGTCACCAGCACCTTGTTGTGTTTATCCGTTTCCTTTCTGATTTCACCGATCAGGTCATCGATCTGTCCTTCCACAGGGCGCACGATAACCTCCGGATCAAGCAGTCCGGTAGGACGGATAATCTGCTCCGTACGCAGCAGCTCATGCGCCTCTTCATAAGCGGAAGGCGTTGCGGACACAAAAAGCAGCTGATCAATATGTGATTCAAACTCTTCAAAATTCAGCGGCCGGTTATCCAGCGCGGAGGGCAGTCGGAAGCCGTAATCAACAAGCGTCATCTTCCTGGAACGGTCGCCCGCGAACATTCCTCTGATCTGGGGAATGGTAATATGGGACTCATCTATCATAATCAGGAAATCATCCCCGAAAAAGTCAAGGAGTGTCATAGGCGGTTCACCGGGCTGCGTGCCGTTCAGATGTCTGGAATAGTTTTCAATACCCGAGCAGAACCCGGTCTCACGCAGCATCTCAATATCAAAGTTAGTCCTTTCAGAAATACGCTGTGCCTCCAGGAGCTTGTCTTCTCCCTTAAAATACCGGATACGTTCTTCCAGCTCCTGTTCAATATTATCACAGGCTATATTTATCTTTCCCTGGGAAACCACATAATGGGAGGCGGGGAAAATAGCGATATGCTCCAGTGTAGCATGCAGCTTCCCGCTCAGCGGATCCACCTGGGCAATCCGATCAATCTCGTCCCCGAAAAATTCCACCCTTATCAGGTAATCGCCGCCCTGCGCCGGATAAATCTCCACACTGTCCCCGCGGACACGGAAGCAGCCGCGGCTTAAATCCATATCATTTCTGTCATATTGTATGTCTATCAGTTCCCGCAGAACCGCATCCCTGTCCTTCACCATGCCGGGGCGCAATGACACAATCATGTCCTTGTATTCATCCGGGCTTCCCAGACCGTAAATACAGGACACACTGGCCACCACAATGACATCCTTGCGCTCCGCCAGTGATGCGGTAGCTGACAGGCGCAGCTTGTCTATCTCATCGTTGATGGAGGAATCCTTGGCAATGTAGGTGTCTGAGGAAGGGACGTAGGCTTCCGGCTGGTAGTAGTCGTAGTAGGAGACAAAATACTCCACCGCATTGTTTGGGAAAAATTCTTTGAATTCTCCATATAACTGGCCTGCTAATGTCTTGTTATGGGCAATGATCAAAGTTGGCTTATTCAGGGCCTGGATAACATTAGCCATGGTAAAGGTCTTACCGGAGCCGGTAACACCAAGTAATGTCTGAAACTGATTGCCTTCCTGAAAACCTTTCACCAGTTCGGCGATGGCGTGGGGCTGATCACCGGTTGGTTTATATTCTGATACTAATTCAAAATGATCCATATTTTTCTCCATATTGTGCAAATCTATTACACTAAGTTTAAAGGATATTAACGCATTTTATTGCAAAAAAAGCATTTTAAAACGCATTTATTTTATAATACAATCCAGCGACCAGACTTTTTGCTACCCTCATGTTTAATCTGTCCAGATTCAACCATCTTTTTTATAGTTCTTTTCACACTGGATAATGAAACTCCTATTATTTCTGCCATTTGAGGTTGACTGATATTTGAATTCATTACTAAAATATCAATTATTCTTTTTTCAAGCAAAGTTTTCTCATACCCAGTTGAATTTATCGGTTCATTTATCGGTTCATTTATCGGTTCATTTATCGGTTCATTTTGGATTTTTGAACCGTTATTTCCCTGTGATAATTGCTTCTGAACGAATGGCAATATTAAAATCGTTCTATCCGGATTATACTGCTCTTCAATCACTGGCGTTTCCCAGCCCTGTGATTTCCAAACATCAAAAATATCTGGCACCCCACTACCAGCACGCTCACCGATTCCAATGATATTAAACATCTTCATCAGCGCCTTATTTCTAGGATCAGATATTCCACCTTTCAGCATCTGGTTTTTTCCGGTTCGGATATATCCCGGATTCTCCATAATCACATGCTCAGCATCTTTCCGAATCACAATGCCACGTGGCACAAAAAAGTCTGTATTAGTCAAGCAGTTGGCAAGTGCCTCTCGCATTGCCTTATGCACTGGTGTATCATCAATTCTGGTAATTCCATCCAACTTGAACGGAATCTTTAGATCTTTTGTGATTTTGCTGTTCACACGAAAAAAGAAGTCGAATAAATTTCCTGTCCAATCACCAGAGCTTGACTGCAGACGATCGGTCCATCTGATTGTTGGATCAAGCATTTCTCTATAATCCAAAAAGTATTCCGGATACTCGTAAAGAATCTTATACTCCTCGCCAAACATCAAAAGGCCTGCCCCGGTTGGACGAATCCGTTTATCGGTACGTGATTGTCTGGCAGCCCCAATCTGCTCTAAATACTCTGCATCCGAAAGTTTTTCCCACACATGATTTGGGCGCAGCGCTGCATGTCTGCTACGATAGGCATGTATGGTATCCAAATTCAAATCACTGATTTCCAACTCATCCAACACCTTCATATCCGATGTTTCTTCTGTCTGATCTCGAAGCATGGCACGCACTTCACCTGGAGTGCAATGATAATCACCCTCTCCATTTCGTCGGAATGTTCCGCCAAATAAATTGTCATTCAGGTAAACCGGTTTTTCCTCACGTGTTGCCTGTGGCACATGAATAGCCATAACAACATCGTCATGAATTTCATATGCTTCTACATCCTCATCGGTAAGCAGGTTAATACTGACCTTCTTTCTATCATTGATTACATTCCAGAAATCCTTTTTCAATTTTTCAATATCTTTTAAACCGGTTGTTGCAAAACTACCATCCTCACGCTCAATTACACCAAGCAGAATTACCCCGCCATAACAGTTTGCCATGGCAGAGTACGTATCCCATAAGCTATTTGGCAAACCGCCTCTTGCTTTTTTTGCCTCCAGGCGATTATTTTCCCGATAATCATCAAAGAGTTTTATATCAAAATCCATCTATCTTCACCTGCCTCTCTTCTATTTTTTCAACAAATAATTCTCTCATTTTCACTGTTCCCAAATTCATCTAACAATTCCTTCGATAAATTTTTCAACAGTTCTTTTTTCGTACATCTAACCTCTGATTAAATTCGCTACATGCGTGTAGCGAATTCATATTGCGCTCCCCATACGTTCCATATCCGTTTTATAGTCAAAAGCATAATCAGATTTTGTATTTTTGTAACGACTGCTCTATCTTAATTTTTAACTTTTCTACTTGTAATAAATCATGCGGCTGCTTGTTATTCCTTGTTTCAATAATCTTTACATATGCTTCTTCTATATCTTTTGCATGCTGTACGGCTTCTATTTCATCTGTATAATGTTTAAATATTTCCTCAATTTTACACTCAAATAAACATCCATATATTTCCATGCACTCTAACAACAAGCGATAGTTAGCTCTTTAGATTGTCATGGCACACTCAGTTGCATCTCCCCGACACTCGCATTTAATCTGCGGTAACTCTCCTTCCAGAATAGGTGTACAGCATAAATCATAATCCCAAATTACCCATATATATCCCATTTATGCCCTTTTATCAAAATTTTTCTAGTTTTTCAATTTTTTCAAATCTAAGTCCATACGAGATATTAAAGGTAAATAATATAACTTCATAGCAGGAGACAAAATACTCCACCGCGTTATTTGGAAAAAACTCTTTGAATTCTCCATATAGCTGGCCTGCTAATGTTTTGTTATTGGCTATGAACAAGGTTGGTTTATATTCTGAAACTATTTCAAAATGATCCATAAAAGTCCTCTTTTATGAATACATTAGTTATTCTCTTCTTCATAATCAGTAATATTCTTCTTACGTTGCAAACCTCATTATATCAGAATATTCTGCTACCAGAGAAACATCGAATGTTTGTTCTATACTTTGTTTTTATTTCATCAACATATTTACAACAGCTTTTTTAATTCTGCCTCTGTATCAGTAAAGTGAAATAGTTCATACTCTTCATAAACAGAAGGTCTACTGATAGTAATAGGTGTAATTTTATCATATCCAAGATAATACAATTCACATTATCATCTATTTCTTTGCCCGATTTTGACGCTTCCAGAAGACGAAACCCTATCATTCCATAGCGTCCTTTTGCACATAAAAGGTTCTGCGCCCAGTTCCGCATTTCACAATGACCTCCTCATCGGTAAGTCGTTTCAATGCTCCCAGCACAGCACGAAGCTCTGCCGGGACAACGTAGCAATCACTTCTGCGCCGGTAAACTTACCAATTTTTCCGGTCACATAGGCTTTTACCACATCATAGCCATTTTGATAGAGAAGTAACAAGGTGAGCAGTCGGCTCATTCTTCCATTTCCATCACTAAATGGATGGATGCACAGAAAGTCGCAGATAAAAGTCGGAATCAGAATCAGAGGGTCTATGACCTCCATGGCCAATGTCTGACGATAGCTTTCACAGATGGCCCCAATCGCTGGTTCTGTTTCATGGCGGCCAAAGCGGAGTGTGTCACTACAGTTCCGTCTGGTTTTGTCTCATTAATATGGTTCTGTATGTTCTTAAATTGACCGCCATATGACAAGCCGGCATGTTTTAATAAATCACGATGGGCGTCCCAGCTCCACAGGCTTCTGCCGCACATATAGTTCCTGCCGTCCCTTATATTCATGAATTTTGGCAACATAAGTAAGAATTTCGCTATCCCACATCCGGTCTGCCAGTTTCATATAATCAAGTGTTCTCATATCCGTACCCGGCTTTGACAGAATCTTTTCGTCCAGTTTTACTCCTTTCGTCCATAGCTTCTAATATGGACGAAATATTCAATAGGTAGATGAAAAAATAAATGGACAGGCTCAGTTATGCAAGAGCCCCCCTCATATAGATTTTATTAACGAGACAGCCCAGAAAGCAACGGCACAAGAGCAATACTATCGAGGCTTTCTTCTTCTCTGGCAACAGTTCAGTGCGCCATCCTGAACCCTTACAATATTACTTATAAAATTTCTTTCTGATCTTTCTCATTTCTTTCCAGACATTATCCCCATAATTACTTACCAAAACAGAAATCATGCCATTATTAGGATTATATTCAGAAAGAAAACTCACACCGGGGTCACAGCCCTGAAAGTAAACAAAATCTTTGCCACATGGATTGTCAATAATCCATATCCCATAGCCATAATAGCCTTCTTCGGCATCAATACCGTCCCCGCTTTGCTTAGTAAACATTTTTGAGAGAAGCTCCTTTGAAATAAGTTTTCCGCTCAATAAATTCGTCCAAAAGCTAAGAATATCTTTTACCGTGATAAACGCTCCCCCTGCGCCTGTTCCATTTGCATCAACAGAAAAAATATTGGTACGGTAATCATCTGTGTCAGCACAATAAATATAATTATTTGCACATTTTGCCGGTAATCTGTCCAGTGCATAGTAACCCGTTCCGCTCATACCGCATACATCAAAGATATTTGTCTGCAGATATTTGTCAAAATACATTCCCGTTACTTTTTCAATTATTGACGCAAGCAGCACAAACCCTGAATTATTATATTGGAATTTTTCACCCTTCGGATACATCATAGGCTTCTCTATAAACAACGGGAGCAGGTCATTGTTATGTCTGATTTTGTAATTAGGAAAATCAACCCATAAATCCTCGTATTCGTCCATAATGCTTTCATCAAAATAATCCGGGACTCCCGAAGTATGATTTAATAATTGTTCTACTGTCACATCTGCATCTATATCGTGCAAATCAATATCCAGCAGTTTTCCTAATGTATCATCAAAATTCAGTTTCCCTTGTTCAATTAACTGCAAAATGGCTACCGCAACAAAGACTTTTCCTGCTGATGCGCTTGCAAATTTTGTTTCCATCGTATTTGGAATTTCATTGGCCAAATCAGCAAAGCCTGATACATTTTCTATTATCACCTTACCATCTTGGACAACGTATATATTACCTCTGAAATTACTGTCAATTATTTCTTTTATATCCATAATCCACCTCGCTGAATCGCTTGATTTTATCAATCCTGTTCTTTCGAAGCCTTCGAATGACCGCTTCGTCCTCAACTTCAATTCTTCTACTCAATATTTATATAAAAACAGAGCCATGATACCGTACCCATTGTATCACAGCCCTGCACGGCCAACACGTGCGGCCAACAGTTTACTGCCCATCCCCCAGCTTCCCGTTCATTACTTCAATCGCCTTATTCAGCTGGTTATCCACACCGTCATTATAATAAGCTTCCCCGTCAAACTTCTCCTCAATATCCGGTGCAATACCGATTTTATGGATATTGTTCCCATTCGGGGTATAATAGTTGCTCACGGTAAGCTTTACAGCCGATCCGTCAGAAAGGGAAATAATCCGCTGCACAATACCCTTTCCAAAGGTCGTTGTGCCCACCAGCGTTCCGATTCCATAATCCTTAATCGCCCCGGCCAGGATCTCCGAAGCACTGGCGCTGCCGCTGTCCACAAGGACTACCAGCGGCTCCTTTATCTGGTTTGTTCCATCGCAGGTATATTCCGTCCTTTTCCCGTTCTTGTCTTCCGTATATACAATCAGGCCTTTGGGAAGGATCTCGCGGGCGATATCGCAGACCGTGTTCAGATTTCCGCCCGGGTTTCCTCTCAGGTCAAGAATCAGCCCCTTCATTCCCGAACCGCGGCATACTGCCAGGGCTTCCGTAAACTGATCCAGGGTTACCGTGTCAAACTCGGTAATCTGGATATATCCGATGTTGTTGTCCAGCATCTTCTGGTTAACAGTAGGGCTTTCCACCTTTCTACGCACAACGTCAATTTCCAGATAATCCGACTCACCCTCTCTGATAATGGTCAGATGCACCGTAGTACCTTCCTCGCCCTTTACCTTGCTGACTACCTGCGTCAGCTCCAGTCCCTGGACCTCTTCCCCATCCACCTTATAGAGAAGATCTCCTGCCCGCAGCCCGCTTTCCTGGGCGGGCGTACCTTCGATAATCCCCGTCAGGCGGGGCAGGCTGGTGTCCGCGTCAATGCCGATATAAGCGCCGATGCCATAATAGATACCCTCAGTTTTGTCCTGCAGCTCTTTCAGTTCCTCAGCTGAATAATAAACGGAGTAGGGATCTCCCAGGGCTTTAACCAGCCCATCGTACACGCCTTTTTCCAGTGTCTGTTCGTCCACACTTTCCAGATAATACTTCCCTATGGTATCCTCCAACAGCTTCAGCTTATCCATAGTCCGCTGATTGGCGACAGTATCGCTGCCTGTGTTTTCCGCCGCGCTCTGTGACGCTGCCTCCTGCGCTCTTGACGCCTGAAACAGATTCCAGGCGGAACGCCCCATAAAAACACCGCTTAAAATCAGCGCTGCCGCCAGTACTCCTGTAACTATCCCTCCCAAGAAGCTTTTCTTATTACTCATCGTTAACCTCGATTCCTGCGGCTGTCAGGCCGTTTTACTAAATGTTTATCCGTCAGTGGCTCCGGAAAATAAAAACCGGGCTGCAAGCTTTATCCGCTGCCCCCGCCCGGTTCCAAAGTTTACGTCCTGTTCTAGTATATAGTAAACTATTTTAAATAATTCCAGGGGTTTACATATTCCCCGTTCAATCTCACACTGAAATGCAGATGAGGTCCGGTGGAACGTCCCGTGGAGCCTACCGCTGCGATCTGCTGCCCTTTGGTCACCGTCTGCCCCTGGGAGACATTCAGTGAGGAAGCATGCATGTAAATTGTATAAAGCCCGTCCCCATGGTTGAGCATGACGTAATTTCCCATGGAGCTGTTATATGCGGCGCCCACCACGGTTCCGTCATAGGCCGCCAGTATCGGCGTACCACTGGCCGCTGCAAAATCCACACCGTTATGGAACTTCTTCACACCAAGCGTCGGATGGATTCTGTAGCCGTATTCATCTGAAATCCTCTTATAAGAAGTAAGCGGGAACTGGAACATGCCTCCGTCATAGGTCACCTTCGGCTTATTTAATTCCTCCAGCTGCTTTCTTTCCGCCGCTGCCGCCGCTTCCAAAGCGGCGATTGTGGAATTCTGCGCCGCAATATCCGCTTCATATTCCTTGATGGCAGCCTCTTTATTGCTGATATCGCCCTGAAAAGCAGTAATCTGCTGTTCCTTCTGGCTGATCAGCGTTTCCAGGCCGGCTTCTTCCTTTTCCACCTCAGCCTTGGCCTGCTCCAGCACCTCCTGCTCTTCCTCCAGCGCCTTTTTACACGTTTCCACCAGTTCACGGTTCTTCTGGTACTCTTCCAGCTGCCGCTGGTCATATTCATTCATCTGCTCCATGTAATTGGCATTGTTGAGAAATTCCCCGAAGCTCTTTGAAGCCAGCAGCATCTCAATATAGTTACTGCTTCCCCGTTCATAGGAATACTGGATGCGCACCTTCATGGCCGCATACTGCTGCTCCTCCCGCTCAATGGCTTCCTCCAGCTGCTTCTGGGTCTCCCTGATTTCCTCTTCCTTTTCAGAAATCATGGACTTCAGCTCATTGATTTTAGACTGAATCTGTGCAAGATTGCCGTCCAGCTGCTTTACATATGCCTCCAGGTCATTTTTGGAGCTCTCCAGGCTGTCTACCATGGCCTGTATATCCGACATTGTGGACTGAAGCTGTTTTTTCTGCTCCTGTGCCTCCGTTATCGCAGATTCCTTTTCCTTAATGCTCTGCTCCAGTTCGCTGGAGGTTGCCGCTTCGCTTCCAATTTCCGGAAAAAACCAGGAAAAAAGAAGCACAAGGCAGAGCAAAAGACTGATATCTCTTCTGTTCTTTATCATATTCTCCACCGCACCGCACAGACAAACCGCTTCGTCTTATCAGACACGCAGATGCTTGCGGACCGTAATGAAACTTCCCATGAAACCGATGCCCACACCAACGATTACTATGACCGGGGCCAATGTTGTAAAAATTGTATTTACAGGCAGGAAATGCAGCAGATTAGACAGTACGGAAAATTTGGTCCCTATATAATCCACAACCTTATTGTATAACACATAAATCGTTCCCAGAGGGAATGCGGATCCGAGGATGCCGATCAGGATACCCTCAATTACAAAGGGCGCCCTTACAAAGAAATCCGTCGCTCCGATATATTTCATAATGCTGATTTCTTCCTTTCTGACAGAAATACCAATGGTAACGGTATTGCTGATCAGGAAAACAGAAACAAGCAGCAGGATCAGGATAATGCCCGCCGACACATATGCCACAAGTGCATTCACACCCGTCAGGGTGGTTGCCGCAAGCTCCGACTGGTTGACCGTCTTGATCTCCGGTATGGTGTTCAGATAATCCACCAGCGCCGCCTGCTCCGCGATATCTTTCATATAGATCGCGTAGCTGGCTGAATTCTCAAGGGGGTTATCCGGGAAGCCGTCAGAAAATTCCTCAGGAATCCAGTTCGCCCTGTAATAATCCCAGGCTTCATCCGCAGAGGTAAATTCCACCTTGGACACCTCTTCCCGCGCCTCTATCTTATCCCCGATTTCCTTCATCTGATCTTCCGTGGTACCCGGCTGGAAGAAAATCGTAACCGACACGCCTTCCTCCGCCGTTTTCACAATACTCTGGAAGTTGGCAATCACCGCATAAAACAATCCGAAAAGAAACAGGCAGGCGCTGATAGTCGCCACTGAAGCGAGAGAAAACCATTTATTACGGAAAATATTGATAATACCCTGTTTCAGCGTATAAAAAAATGTACTAATTCTCATCGATATAACCACCTTTTTCTTCGTCGCTCACGATGACGCCTTTCTTCATCGTAACAACCCGCTTACGCATTTCATTTACGATTTCACGGTTGTGGGTTACTACCAGTATTGTGGTTCCCCCTTCGTTGATTTTCTCCAGAAGCTTCATGATTTCCCAGGAGTTCTTGGGATCCAGGTTTCCGGTAGGTTCGTCGGCAAGCAGGATGGGCGGCCTGTTGATCAGAGCCCTGGCCAGGGCCACTCTCTGCTGCTCCCCGCCGGAAAGCTGCTTCGGCTTTGCCTTATATTTCCCCGCAAGCCCCACGGTCGCCAGAATTGCCGGGACATTCCGTTTGATTTCCTTTGTGGGTACCTGGATAATCCGCTGTGCGAACGCCACGTTCTCGTAGACATTCCTGTCCTTGAGCAGACGGAAATCCTGGAATACGATCCCCAGGTTCCTTCTGTACCTTGGTATCTGGCGCGGCTTCAAATCCGCCACGCTCTGTCCGTTCACCAGAATGGTGCCGAGTGCGTCTGCCCGCAGCAGAAGCTTGATGAGGGTGGACTTTCCGGAACCGCTGTCACCCACGATAAAAACAAACTCTCCCTTTTTTACCCGCAGGTTCACTCCGTTCAAAGCAGGAGCGCCCGTCGAATAGCTCTTGCTTACCCTGTCAAGAACTATGACGGAGCCGTCATCCTTAATTCTCCTTTTTGTCTTCCTCGTACCAAAAAGTCCCAAAACCTACACCTCGCTATCCCGGCGGCCTAAAAAACGGCAGCCTAATATTCAAACGTTTCCATGTACTTCATATATTTTACAACCATCAACGCGATCTTAAAGGTAATGGCATCCTCAAACACACGCAAATCAAGACCGGTGCTCTTCTGCAGCTTATCCAGGCGGTATACAAGCGTATTCCTGTGGATAAACAGCTGACGGCTTGTCTCTGATACATTCAGGCTGTTTTCAAAAAATTTATTGATTGTGGTAAGCGTCTCTTCATCGAAATCATCCGGGCTTTTCCCGCCAAAAATTTCCTTGATAAACATCTTGCAAAGAGGAATGGGAAGCTGGTAAATCAGCCTTCCGATACCCAATTCATTGTATGCGATAATGTTTCGTTCGTCAAAGAAAATTTTTCCCACATCCAGCGCCATTTTGGCTTCCTTGTAGGAGCGGCTCACCTCTTTGATTTCTTTTACTATGGTTCCGTAGGCGATACGCACGCCCGCAATTCCTTCTTTTTCCAGAAAATCGTCAATGGTCCTGGCCGCGCGTTCGATTTCCTTGCCGGCGTCAGCCTCCACCAGTTCCTTTACAACGATTACATTATTTTCATCCACTGCCGTGATGAAATCCTTGTTATTGCTGCCAAAGCTGCCGCGCATCAGTTCCAGGACATTGCTGTCCCTGCTGTTCTCCGATTCGATGATCAGCGCGACTCTGGACACGTCCGTGGGAATATGAAGCTTCTTCGCCCTGCTGTAAATGTCCACCAGAAGCAGATTGTCCAGGAGCAGGTTCTTAATGAAATTATCCTTGTCAAACCGTTCCTTGTAAGCTACCAGAAGGCTCTGAATCTGGAAAGCAACCATCTTCCCGATCATGTAAACGTCCTCGCCGGAGCCTCCGATCACAAGGATATATTCCAGCTGCGCTTCATCAAAGATTTTGAAAAACTGGTAACCCTGCACTTCCTGGCTGTCTGCGGGGGATCTGGAAAAATCCTGTGCAGCACCCAGACAATTGCTCATTTCCTCGGATGTCGTTGCGATCATTTTGCCGTCCACGTCAACGACACACAGGTCAACCCGTGCGATGCTGCGCAGCCCGTCAATTGTCGTCTGTAATACCTGATTTGATATCATATTCTTACCCCACTCCTTCTCTATGCAATTTCCACAAACGTTATGGCCGCCGGAAAATTGCCTATTGTAACACCCTTTTTCCATTTTAATTGAAAACCACAAAAAGATCCATAGGAAACTCAAAAAATTTATGCACTTTTGAGCTTTTTTTTCATTTATCCTATTTTTTACCTTCTGGGCAACCTAAACAAAAAAAAGACAGGCTCATTCACCCGTCCCTTTTCTTATTGTATTCATTCACATTATGTGCAAAAGCCCGGTATACCAGCTTGCGCTTCAGCCGCGCGAACAGGGAGGGATTCTGCACCCAGGTCACCGCTCCAAAGGGGAGGGAAACCCACAGCTCCGCATTAACAAAATGTCCATAGTCATGCATCAGATAAAGATCCTCCGGCCACGGCATTCTGGATATCACCACATCCGGCGCCAGGTCGTTAAGTGCATTAACAAGTCTTTCCGGCTGGTTCCCAAAATCTTCATAGGCGCCGCAGCCCCGGATCAGGAGATTATCCTGATATTCGGAAATGATTTCCCCAAGCACCTCCAGATTGTCATGGGTATCCGCCAGAAGATACACACTGTTGCGGTTCCTTCCGAATTTCTTCAGAAGCTCCCGCAGATAAACCTTTTCGTCAATCTCGCGGATTCTGTTCCTTCCGGCTATCCCTGCTGCCTCAAGCACATCCGGTTCCGTACAAATCGTCATGTCAACAGCCTCCAGGCACTCCCTCAGCTGTTCATCCTTGGATGCCTGCGCCAGGTTGGAACTGGAAATATACGCAATCGTATTAAGCGCCCCGTTGTGCAGGAAGCTGTCTGTATTGCGCAGCGCTTCGCGCGCCCCGTAATCATATAATTTAATTCCTAATATCGTATATTTCTGCATACCTTCACCCTGACAAAAAATGCCTGTCCCCGACATGATATTCTGCAACACCTGCAGTATATCTGCTTCCTTCGTCGGCTTCCCCCAAAAAGCCCACAGGAATAAGACCGGCACCTTCTGCGCACAGACCCCCCAGCCATTATCGTTCCGCCGGCACGGCCGTCCTGCAACAGCTGTCCGGCAGGCGGCCTTTCGGTCCGCACATAACCTACGCCCTATTATAGCAGATAATATCCAGGCGCGCAACGCGCCTGTCTTATGCGGGCGTTTTATAGAAAAAATCAGTACCCGTGAAGGGACTGAACAGGTACAGGATTCGTTACAGCTTACCCCCGGCTGAGAAAAACATTCAGCAGCATGTAGGCCAGGCAGACCACAATACCTATTACCAGCGGCACGCTGACCAGCCTGCCCTTTTTCTTTCCGCTTTTCCGCTCCTGCAAAAGCCACGCCGCATATTCATCCCGTCCCTGGTTCCTGCACAGCCATACGAGCACGCAGGCCGCCAGCGCCGTACATACTACGGCAATAACCAGGTATATGCCGATTAACGGAAGCATATCCTCGGCGGTAACCGCCGCCTGCGTCTGCTGCAGCCATACCTCAGGCATAAAATGCTGGTAAAAATACATCAGCAGCACCGACTGGGCATTGAATATCACATGCATCAGAACGGAGGACCACAGGCTTCCCGTAGCTTCAACAAGCACGGCCATGGCAACGCCCAGGGCAAACGCGTAGGGCGCCTGGTTAAAATTCATATGCATCAGCCCGAAAAGCAGAGAAGACAGAAGAACCGCTCCCGTTACGTTCCCGCTTTTCAGATAACCTCTGTATACTACGCCTCGGAAACAGAACTCTTCACAGAACGGCCCGAACAGCGCCATCATGAAAAAGGTCAGCCAGAAGGGAAGGTTCATCACCTCACTACTGATGGAAGTGACGGCATTGTCCACAAAAAGCATGCTGATCGCATTTAAAAGCGTCGTCAGCGGCTGCATCAGAAAGGTATAGAGGATAATCATCAGCACTGAAGATATTTTCAGCTTATGAAATCCCAGCACCCGGTTCGGTTTTTCTTTGGAAGCAAGCAGGGCAATCACCGCGGGTACCGCCATTATCAGCTCGCTTACCAGGAGATTGACGGCCATCCCCATCTGATACACATTCTGCAGCGCTATCAGAACCCCGACCACCGCCAGATGCAGCATTATCACACCCAGGAAATACCAGTTTACTTTCTTGTAATTCATGCCTTGCTCCTATTTTATCTTTCTGATGGATTTTTCCGTAATCTCAATGCGGCCGTTTTTCAGCAGATGGCCCACCGCTCTTTTGAATTCATTCTTGCTCATATTGGTCTCTCTTTTAATGACCTCCGGCGAAGCCTTGTCGTTGAAGGGAAGCACGCCGTCAAAGCTTTCAATCAGCCTCATGACCTTATCCGCATCCGTTTCTATGATGAGATAGGCTTTATCGCGCACGCTCAGATCCAGCTTTCCGTCCTCATGAACAGCGATAACCCTGGCCTCCACCGTATCTCCCACCTTTAATTCCCCATACATTTCCCTGGGGGGGATCAGGGCGGAATACTGATTATCCACCGCGACAAACGCACCGAACTGGCGGCTGATTTCATAGAGATGGCCGCTCACACGGTCATCCTTATGGTATGGGCTGTCCGTTTTCAGATAATGATAAATTTTCATGGTTGCGCACAGACGGCCGCTCTTATCCACATACAACGCCGCAGGAAAGCTTTCCCCTTCCTGGACGCGTCTCGTCTGTTCCTTAAACGGCAGAAAAAGATCCTTTTCCAGGCCCCAGTCCAGAAAAGCGCCCAGCTTTCCCGTCTGTGCCACGGTCAGCACCGCCACCTCGCCAAGGCATAGGCCGGGCTTTGTGGTTGTGGAAATCAGGCGGTCCCTGGAATCCCTGTATACAAATACGGTAATCCGGTCCCCCAACCCGCAGCCCTCCGGCACCTGTTTCCCGGGAAGCAGAACCTTGTCCTCCCTGTTGTCCTCCGGAGCCAGGTAAACACCGAAATCCACCTTTTTTACAACCGTCAGCTCCTGCATTTTTCCTAATTCAATCTGCATAATTTTCCTCACTGCTTCTGTTTTCTGAACTCCACAACCGCATAGGGCTGTCCTGCCCCGTCACACAGGGATACCTTCAGCATATCCTCCTGTTCAAACACCTCAGGCACAATACAGTCATGGAGCAGCGCGGACTTTCTATATTCCGCACGCATCTGCCCGATGGAAAACCCTTCCGGCAGATAGTCCTGGGCCATATAAATATACTGCCCGTTATTTACATGATGATTACTGTCCAGATGCTGTTTTCCTACCGTAAAGGAGGGCATTTTCCTGCCCTCTCCCTCCAGGCTTATCTTGCGCGGCTCATAATCCATGGGAAGCTTTGGCTCCGGCACATAGGCCTTCACCATTTCCTCCGTGGGACGCGCAGGGCGCCCGGCCTTCAGATCCATCAGGCTCCAGATAGAGTTTGCCCTGATAATGCGCTCCCCTTTATCATCCTCCATAAAAAAGTTACGGAAGCCCATGAAGCCTCTGAATTCATAGGGATATGTGCCAATGGTTATATTGTCACATAATTTCGGGTATCTGTCTATCACAATCTGCCAGTAGGACATCACCCACACAAGACTGCGTTCCTCCAGATAATCAATTCCCACGCCAAGCTGCTCCGAATGGAACGTGGAGCAGTCCTGAAAATAATCTACAATAGACGCTATGCTCAGCTTCCGCTCCGGGTCCAGCTCGCTGTATCTGACTTTGCTTTGAAATGTATACACTTATATCTTCCTCCTCCGGAAACCGCTGTATGCGGCTATCCGGTTTTCCGGTCTGAAATTTTATTATAACTCAGGATGCCGCGAGATTCAATGTCTGTTGTTTTGGGGAAATGAAGTCAAACCTCTTTACGGGCAGGGGGAGTCTCATATTTCCGGCATTCCCTGATTATACAAAGATAACCTTCTATCTCCTGATAATCCAGCTGCATTTTCTCCAGATAAAGAGCAGCCAGCCTTCGGCGGATGGAAAGGGATTCCTCCGTACTTTGTACCTCCTGCGGCAATTCTCCCTGCGCCAGCAGGAAAAAGGTTCTTGCGGCGTCATATTCCCGGGGGCCGTAACAAACATTCATAAAATCAATGACCCTCCAGGAGCCGTCGCCGCCCACCAGGACATTCCCCGGATGGTAATCGCCATGGCAAAGATAATCGGCATCCGGCAGACCTTCGATCCTTTCGTACAGCGCCTCTTTATCCGGTGTTTTTCTCCCAATGCAGGAAAGCAGGAACTGCTTATAGGACATCCCCTGCCTGGTCCGGCAGCTTATTATCCGCTTATGCAGAAGCGCAAACCTTTCCATCAGGCCGTCAACGCTTTCCCCTGCTGCTAATTTATCCAACACGGATTCGCCGCAGATCTTTTCATAGATAATTCCTACCCTGCTGTCCAGCATGGCTAATTTATGTGCCTTCGGCACAGGGAGCCGCATTTCTTCCATCAGGCAGGCATTGTCATATTCCCTTTTTACCGCATCCACAGGGCAGCTCGGTATAAACAGCTTGCACACCGTACCATCACCGCAGTCAAAGACCTCCGCAGTTGCGCCTCTTCCTATCAGCTTCATTTGCTCCTCCTTATGTAAACCGGGTGATAACAGGAAACTCTTTGATTAAACAAGTCGGCGGATATCATATTCCGCAGGCCCGGAATAACCGTCCTTTACCCAGGCAGCGGCCAGGGCCATTAAGAACCAATCTGTTTATACCAGCCAAAGGCCGGAACGCCGGAGTATTTGTCAGTTGGTTATTATACATCATAACAAAAAATAATTTATTAGCAATATAATAATCCAATAAAATCCTCCTCCGGACCGGCAAATATCATTTACACAGCAAAAAACAGCGGAGTAACCGCCGTTTTTTGTATACAGGATCAATCTTTTCAACCGGAATACCTGCCTTTTACCCATTTCCCTTCAAAGCCTGAAGTTCCGATATACGCTTATCTTACTCACTGCAAAGAAATTGTCATACCATCATAAGCGATCGCTCCGTCCGTTCCCCAATACCGGCGCAGCTCCTCCTCCGCTCTTCCCGGATCTCCAAGAACCCGCAGTCCATGATGAATAAATACAAGCGTACGGATATTTTTTCCTGCAGCCTTCAGGAAACGGCACACCTGCGGGATCTGATGGTGGCCGGTTTCCATGAACATAAGGTCACAGTAATCCGGGACGGTATCCGCAAGATCCTCAAGGCTGGTATCCCCGGAATAAAAAATACTTTTACCGGCAAGCCCGATGCGGAAGGAAAAGGAAAGGTACGGCGCAGGCGGCGTATAAGGCAGATGATGGTTGTGGACGGCCTCTAACGTAAATGCCTCCTCCTCCCCGCTCCACAGCAGTCCGTCTCTGACAGCATGAGCCTGATGGCCATAGCCGCAGCGAAAGCCGTCTTCCGTATTGTTAAGAAGCGTCATCATCCCTTCATAGGAATCCAGACAGGGCAGGTAGGTATGGATGACGGGGGAAACCGGCAGCTTTTGCTTTACAACGGAAAGCTTACGTATCGTCCACAGAAGATTGGGCAGGCCGCCGATATGATCCATATGGCAGTGGGAAATAAATACAGCTCTTGTTTTGAGCAGATCAAGGCCCATGAGATGGGCGGTATAAGAACAGGTCTCCCCCGCATCTAAAAAGAAGAGACTGTCAGGAAGTTCTATAGCCAGGCTGGTATGGTGGCGGCCGGGAAAAGGCTCGGTACCGGAGCAGCTTCCCAGGATATGTATTTTGGCGGAAGGCTGTTTTTCCTCATTCATTTTACTCACTCCTTTACGGCTCCCACCACCATGCCTGTAACAAAATAACGCTGCAGGAACGGATAGAGAAGCAGAATCGGCACCATGGATACGATAACCTTGGCGGAATTGAAGGTCAGGCTGGAAACGGCAAGCATTTCCTGTACCTCCTCGGCCGTCATGGATGCCATCATATCTGTATTCAGTGAGGATGACAGGGACTGGATATAGGTCTGCAGAGGCAGCCTGTTCATGGAATTGATGTAAATTTTTCCGTCAAAGTAGGAATTCCAGTGGCTAACCACGGCAAACAGCCCGATGGTAGCCAGGGGCGCCTTGGACAGGGGCAGGAATATTTTCCCCAGCACCACCCAGGGGCCGGCCCCGTCCACATAAGCGGATTCCTCCAGGGATTGCGGAATAGCCTTGAAAAAATTCATCAGAATAATAACATTGAATACCGGCACCGCGCCCGGGAGCACCAGCGCCCAGAAGGTATCCATCATGTGCAGCTTATTGATGACCATAAAGGTGGGCACCAGGCCGCCGCTGAAAAGCATGGTAAATACCACGATCCACATATAGATTTTTTTACTCCGAAACTGGGACGGCGCCTTGGACAGAGGATAGGCCATAAGTATGGAAAGCACCATATTCAGGGCTACGCCGATGAGCACCCGTTCCAGCGATACGCCGAAGGAGGTCCAGAACTGGGTTTCCTCCAGCATGTTCTGATAGGAGGCAAGCGTGAAATTCACCGGCCACAGCTTCACCAGACCCATCGCCGCGCTCGTCCTGTCACTGAAGGAAATGGCAATGGTGTTCAGTATGGGTACGAGGCAGATGATCCCGCAGAAAAGCAGGAAAAAATAAATCAGGACATCGGAAAACTTAAGTTTCTTTTTCTTCATACCTCGCCTCCTAAAACACACGATAACCCACAAATTTATCCGCCAGCTTATAGGACACCACCAGCAGGACAAAGCTTATCAGGGATTTGAACAGGCCCACCGCGGTTCCGTTGCTGTACTGCAGATCCACCAGGCCCATACGGTAAACATAGGTGTCAATGATGTCGCCGGTCTGATAAACAAGGGGCGAATAGAGGTTGAATACCTGATCAAAACCGCCGCTGAGGATTTTCCCCATATTCAAAGTGGTCATGAGCACAATGGTAGGTACGATGCCGGGCAGGGTGATGTACAGTATCTTTTTCAGGCGGTTCGCGCCGTCCATGCCGGCGGCTTCATAAAGGGTGGGATCGATGTTAGTCATTGCCGCCACATAAACGATGGCGCTGTAGCCGAACTCCTTCCACACCTCTCCGCCGATAAGGATTTTGCGGAACCATTGATTGCTGATCATGAACATTTCCGGCTCCCTGCCGAACAGCCCCGCCAGCTGGTTGATAATCCCGGTATAGGAAAAAAGGTTGCTGAACATGACCGCCAGGATTACCCACGATAAAAAGTGGGGCAGGTAAACGGTCGTCTGAATAATCCTCTTAAATTTCAGGTTCCGGCATTCATTTAAAAGCAGTGCGAACACAATGGCTGCCAGCGTCACCAGAACAAGCTTGGAGACAGAAATGACCACCGTATTTTTCAGCACATTCCAGAAGGTGGGCAGCCGGAACAGACGCTGGAAATTTTTCAGTCCCACAAAATCGGAGCCAAGAAGCCCTTTAATAGGCACATAGTTCTGAAAAGCCATAATAAGACCGCCCATGGGGACAATATGGAACAGAAGGAGGAACAGCATGCCCGGCGCAAGCATGAGATGATAGGGGAGCTGGGAGCGGCTTGTATGCGCCGCTCCGTTTTTTTTAACTTTTGCCATGATTCTACCCCCGTTTTATCTGCCCAGAACCTGTTTGACTTCCTCAAGCAGCGTATCGCCGCCGATATTCTTCCACTGGGTCACAAAATCATCGAAATAATCCACGCTCTTTTCACCGATGATGATGCTCAGATACATTTCCTGCTCCAGGGTATCCAGCTCTGCCTGCAGGGATGCGCTGGAATCCGTGGTATAGTAATACGCCGCCTCATGAGGGTTCATTTCACTACCGGAAAGAAGGTTGCTTCCCACATAGCGGTAGTAATAGGACTTGAAGGAAAGCTCGGTTTTATCGGAACCGTCCGCATACTGTGTGGCGAGCACCACCTGATCCTTATCATACTGGGTCATGCCCTCGTACTCCGTATAGCTTCCCGTTTCAATATTTTCTTTAACCGCCTTACCCAGCTTCTCAATAATGTCAAAATAATCATAGGTAACGGAGCCCTGAGGGAACACGGCGCGGCGTCCGTTGCTGGAGGATGCGATTCCTGCAGCATTGAAGATTTCATTTGCTTTTTCATCAAAGCCGCGGTACAGATCGTTACCGATACCGATTATTTTTACAGCCCTGGCCGGATCCGCACATTTGGAGCTGATGCAGAGCATGGATGAAGTGGGTTCGGGAAGGACATAATTGTATTTTCCGCTGCCATCCAGAGGAGCGGCCACAGCCACCAGCTCAATGTCCGGGTTATTGGTAAATGCATCCGTATAGTTGGCATGGACCGCGCCGAAGTATGCGCCGCTCTGGCCGGAGGTGAATACGGCCTCCGTCTCCCCGCTGCCGATCCGGGTGGCAAACTGCCTGTCAATCAGCCCCTTTTTATACCAGTCCTGAAGCAGCGTAAGAACCTCCTTCATCCGTTCATCAGTAGAGCCATAATAAATTTCCCCGTTTTCATCCTCCATCCAGTAATTCGGATAAACACCGAAGGCGTAAAAAATGGGTTCCAGGCCGAAGGCATGATTGTATCTGGCAACCGGTTTGGTGGCGTCCACGGTAAGGCCGGTGGTATCATCAACGCCGTTGCCGTCCGGATCCTCTTCCACAAAGGCGGTGAGCACCTTTTCCAGGTCCTCCATGGTTTTGGGCACTTCCAGTCCCAGATTGTCCAGCCAGTCCTTACGCAGCCACAGCACATCCTGCTGCCCGTCCAGGTTGCCGGCAGGAATCGCCATCAGGCGTCCGTCTATGGTAACCGGCTCCAGGTTACGGCCGCCGTAGGAAGCGTCAATTCCTTTGATGGTGTCGGAAATGTTCTCCTCATAGATATCTGTCAGATCCGCCAGCAGCCCGTTCTGCGCCAGCTGGAGAAAGGTACGGTAATCATTACAGTAAAAAATATCGGGCAGATTTCCGGACGCAATATTTAAAGACAGCTTGTTGTTGTACTCAGAGCCTTCCGCCTGCCAGGCCAGTTTCATATCCACCTGATAGTTGTCCCGGATATAGTCCAGCACCACATTGTCATCCGGTGTCTGTCCCTCCGGCAGGGTGACGCTCGGATAAGAGGATTTTGAAAAAGTAAAGGTAATCATATCCTCATTCGCATTTTCTCCGGCTGCAGGGGTTTCCCCGGTTGCGGCATTTTCCCCGGCTGCGGCGCTCTGTGAGGCGGCAGTCTGTGTTTCCCTGTCCGGGGCGCTCCCCACAGCAGGCTTTTCTGTGCCGCCGCACCCGCACAACAGGATTGTAAGGGTGGTTCCCAGGGCAATCAGACGATTTACAGCTTTGTTCTTCATAACGATACCTCCTTGTATTTTCTGGCCTCATTATAGCCTGAATACTGTTCCCTCCTGAACTGCCAAAACCGGCATGCCAGAGTAAATTTCCGGTATCTTTCACAGCTGTCCGTTTACATCCATATCGTTGTTTTTCTTTGACTGCATCCCCTGCTATACCCTCCTGCCGTACAGCTGCTTATACTCTGTCGGCGTGTACCCCGTATACTTCTTAAATACCTTTGTAAAATACTTGGGATTATTCCTGCAACCCTGCGCCTGCTGCCGCGCCTGCGGGTTGATTCCAGCAGCTGCTTTGCCGCTTCCACCCGGGTACGGTTCAGATAAGCTGTAAATTTACAGCCTGTCCTCTGGGCGAAACGCTTGCTCACATAATCTTCATTCAGAAACACCAGCTGTCCTGCAATCCATTTCAGATTCAGCCCCTCCTCCGCATAATGGGTACGGACATACTCAATGATAATATCCGTAAAATCCCTGTATTCCTCTTCCTGCAGCGTATCCGTATCTGCAGGGAGGCAGACGGCTTCAGGGAATTCCTTCTCCGGCCGGGAATGCAGGCCCATTTTCTCCCGCCGGAACCAGTTCCGTCCCAGCGTATAATAAAAACCGTCATAAACCCCGTATTCCCTTTCCATAAATCCCATCAGCCCTCTCAGATTTACCGGACAGCAGATTCTTTTTTCCGGATGGATGCCCAGCGTACGGGTAATGTATTCCGCCAATGTTTCCTTCAGTTCCTCCATCAGTCCTGAAGGTACAGCCGCTCCGCCGGTATGGCTGCCGGTATCTTCTGTGCCGTTTCCGGCATACGCCTCCATCCCGCTTCTGCCTCCTGCTATTCCGCCCTCTGCGATTCTTCCTTCTTTGTTTCTTACATCTCCCCCCATGCGGCTTCCCATTTCTTTTTCATTCTCTCTTCCCGGCCCGTTTTTCCCTCCTTCCCGCTGCAGGACATAAAAGCCGCCGACCGCCTGTCCTATGCGCACAGCCACAGGAATAAAGCTGAGCCGCCCGGCGGCGCAGCCCTAAATATCCATCAGCCCTCTTCCCACAGCAGGCAGGGGCACCTGGGAAAAACCCGCCCACAACAGGATATCCCGTTCCATCAGCATGGGAAAATCCGCATCCCGGAAAAAAGAGGTGAAATCCTCCTGAAGGCAGGTCAGTATGGTTTGCCGAAGCAGCGCCGTACGGATCCCCTCCTTGTGCACGGCGGTTTCCAGATTGGCATTTTTTATTTCCAGCTCCCGCAGTGCGCTTTGTATGGCGCGTCGGATATCCTCCTCACTGCAGGGCTTGAGCAGAAACTGCTTTACGCCTTCCTTCATCGCCTGCTTTGCCAGTTCAAACTCCCCATAGCCGGACAGAATAATAAATTCCGGGTACGGATCGGACTCCCGCACCCTGCGAACCAACTCCAGCCCGTCCATAACCGGCATTTTAATATCCGTGATAATAATATCCGGCCGCACCTCCTCCACGGCCTTCAGCGCCTCAAAGGCATTCAGACAGACACGGCAGAGCACAGCGCCGCAGGACTCCCAGTCCACCTGCCGTCTGATTGCCTCAGCCACCAGCTTTTCGTCATCCACTAAAATAACCTTTTTCATAACTTCCCCCAAATATCAGAGGCAGAAAGCAGCATTTCCAGTTCGCCGCCTTTCCGCTCTCACCTTACCTCGTTATTCCACTCCGCTCTTCTCTCTCCTGTAATTCTGATTTCAGTCAGCGTTCCCTCTCCCGTATTGGATACAAGCAAATCGGAGCCTGTGTCAAAAAGGAGCATAATACGCTGACGGATATTGGCAAGCCCGATACCGGCTTCACCCCTGTTTTCTCTGTCCCCGATGTCCCCTGTATCTCCTCGGCCCGTTTCCTGCGCTCCTCCGCCCGGTCTTCCGGCGCTTCCCCTGCGATCCTGCGAAGAATATCCGGGGCGATTCCCGGCCCGTTATCCCTCACATAAAGATGAAAAATTTCTTCCCGGCACTCCGCCCATACCTCAATCCGGCACGGCTCCAGCATATTTTCCAGCGCATATTTCACGGAATTTTCCACTATATTCTGCAGCGACAGCTTTGGTATCCTGCGTTCCATCAGTGTTCCCGGAATTTCCACAGATACCTCCAGCCGTTCCTGATACCTGATTTTCTGGATGGTGACATAATGCATCAGAATCCCGATTTCATCAGAAAGCAGCGCCGGCTCATTGTTTTCCCGGAGAGTATATCTCAGCAGCCTTCCCAGCGCCTCCGTAATCTGCGAAATCGTCTCCTGATGATTTTCCCTGGCCTTCCAGTTAATTGTCTGCAGGGTATTGAACAGGAAATGGGGATTGATCTGATTTTGCAGCACCTTCAGCTGGTTTTCACGGATGAGCATCTGCTTCACATAATTGTCCTGGATCAGCCGGTCCACATGGCCGACCATATCCTCAAACCGGTCACAAACCTGCTCCAGTTCATCCTGCTGTCCCTTCCCGCGTCTGGACTCAGCCCTGAAATCCCCTTCCTGCACGCTCTTCATGCGCCCGGTTAAGTAAGTAAAACGCCTCGTAATCAGTCCTGTCAGCTTTTCACAATAGAAAACCGACAGTCCCACCACCGCCGCCACCACGCCCCAGAACACAACTTTCAGGAAACGCATCATGCCGAACAAATCATCATATAAAATGAGGAACACATAACTCCAGCCATAATCCGTCCCGTCAAGCCAGGAGGCAAAGTATTTTTTCCCATTTAACGTAACGCTCCTGTAATCCCTGTTCCCTCGCTGCACAAGCTCCCGTGAGGGCAGCGCGGCAATATCGGAATACAGCAGCTTTTCCCCGTCCATTACCGCCAGACCCGGCGAATATCTTACATTGCTGTTGTTTTTCAGGAGCCCTTCAATGCTCCCTTCCAGATCATATTCAATGACAAGCAGCGCCAGATCCTCAAAGGTATGATAACGCAAATCTCTGACACTCCTTAATCCGTAAATCCGATTTGCAGGATACCCTTTCACATACCAGGTAATTTCGCTGCTGTTTTCCGCCAGGCTTTCCCGCATTTCCTCCAGCCTGCTCCTGTCGTAGGAACGTCTGCTGCTTCCCACATAGTACCACTCATCATCCACAAAAATGGAAATGGACACAATATTCCGGCTAATCCGCAGCTGATCCTGGATCACCTCGTACAGGGCGCGCAGCTGCCGGATATAATCCATGCTCACCTCCCAGCTGCGCACGTTTGGCTTCCCCGGTGAAAGCGCGGACTGCACCGTAGCGTCCGTTATAATTTCCACGCTGGTATCATCCGCCTCCTGCAGCTCCATTTCTATATGCCGGATAATCATATTCAGGTTCTGTACGGTAATGTTGTACATGTTTTTTTCATATTCCCGAAAAATAAATGACGCCAGAACCATGATGATTACACTGGAAAAAATTGCTCCCGGAATGCAGATGAGCAGAATCTTATTCTTAAGTCCCTGCTTTTTCCACCACTCCGTCTGTCGTTCCCACCCCTTCCTCCATTTCATACCCTTTCCCCATTTTGGCCGTCCTGTTTCCTTCCCCAGCCTGTCACAATATTCAGCTTCAGCGCCTTCGCATCCAGCCAGGCCAGATCCATAAATTCATCATATAGCTTTTCAGGAGAATGGCAGTCGGAACCGATGAGTACGGGAACGCCGGCCCCTGCCGCCCGTTCCCAGAATCTCCGGTGTGGATACTGCAGACGCAGGCCATCCTCAAATTCATCCACTCCCCTACGGTAGCCATTGGCATTGTACTCCAGCAAACAGCCTTCCTTTACCGCCGCATCTATTATTATGTCGCAGGCGCGCTCACAGTTGCCATCCCAGGCAAAGGAATTGATGAACATATAATCCGGATGGGCAACACAGCAGAAATATCCGGTTTTCATCCCCTCCGCCAGGCTTTCTGCATAATCCGGATATTGCTCCGTGCCGGACAGTCCCCTGCATACTTTAGTTCTAACTGGTCCAGATACATATGCTGGCCCATCAGCAGATAATCACAGCCTCCGGCAGTGAGCAGTTCTTCATAAAAATCCTCTTTCCCCCGGATATACTCCCCTTCAAAGCCGCAGAGAATTTCCATCCGTCCCTTATACCGCTCTTTTTCCCTGTAAACATCTGTAATATAAGCCCCTATCTCCTCATAGGGCATACGGTAGCCGAAGGGATCTCCCGGAAACGGCAGATGGTCGGAAAAACCCAGCGTTTCCAGCCCCTTTCTGAAGGCTTCCTGCGCATAATCCTCCGCCGTGCCGCCCGCATGCCTGCAATATGCGGTGTGTGTATGGTAATTTACCGGATAATTTTCCGGCCAGTCTGCCAGATGCTTTTCGGGATAATTGCCCGAACCATCAAATTTTTCCACATCATTTTCCCCCTTTTCCTCTCCATCTCACTACTGTTTTGCCGCAAAATACCTTAAATCATTTTTCATTGTACATCATATCATAACCATATATTTTTGCAAGGGTATATATAGCATATCGTATCTTACTAATTAGTGCCTGCTGATTAAGCCAGTTTTATTACCAATCGACTGCTCAATAACGGGAAAAATCCCCATTTCTCCAATAAGGCGCAGAGAATTCTTCTCTGCATCTTGAAAAGATTTGCAACGAAAACAGACAACGCGATCGATGAGAGCTGTGTTTCTTCTAGTTTTGTGGTTATCAGCCCCAGTCCATAGCTGTGCTTTTCCACACTGAATTCACGTTCGATCTCTATCCGGTCTGTGTTATCCTGATATTCCTGCTTCTTTTCTCCGTTGTTTTGCTGTTTTGCACAAGGCCGCCCAAGTTTTGGGCCTGACATCCTTATCTCATGTTTTTTACAGAAGGCTCTGTTTTCACGGGTGCGGTATATCTGATCCACCAGTATGCGTTCCGGATAATGGCCAGTCCGTTCATAATACCGACAGGCCGCATCTTGCAGATAAGCGCTCTCATTGTATGCATCAAAGGAGATGTGCTCTATCCGGGCATATCCCTTTTCGTCGATGCTCAGGTCGAGTTTAGCTCCGAATTCTGTCGGTGCTTTCGCTTTCCCTCGAACAATCGGCCTTATCCACGGCTGGTGGATGCTCACGATGCGGTCCTTTACACTATGAGTTTTATGGTCATACATGTATTGGTGCTGTCTGTACAGCTCCATGATCGTCAACAGCAATGGGATCTCTTTCTTCAAAGGAGCATACCCTTCACACATAAATCCGTCCAGGTATGCAAGATCCCGGCGCACGTAGGAAAGCTGTTTTTTGATCGCCTTGCTCGTCTGTTTCTTTGTGTGTTTCCGTGCCTTTGCATAGGCAAGATAATCTTTTCTTGCTTTCCTGACATACCGCCTTGGAAGCGTAAGGCCATAAGATTGGCAAAAGCGGTAAATGATGACCTCCAGTTTCTCACGCGCTTCATTGAGCAGGGAGATGTCCTGCGGGTATCTGATATTGACCGGTGCACAGCTCGCATCAACGATCAGTGTCCCTTTATTACCCTCGGGCCTGGATTTCTCATCACAGACAGTTGCTGCCCCACCCGAAGATGAATCTGAGGGCGGTTGCGTATTGTCATCATCACTGTTAAACATATATGCATTTGCATCCATGATGGCATCAACATCGAGACGTTTTCGGAACAGTACCAATGTACTGGCATCAAAGGGCGGTACGTCCTGATAACCGGGCAGGCCAATGAAGTACTGCAAGTACGGATTTTCTGTGATCTGCTCCACGAGTTCTCTGTCAGAATACTGGAACTTTTTCTGGATGATCAGAGAGCCGAGAGCCATGCGCAGCGGTTTTGCAACGTTCCCGGTATCACTTGGGAACAGGCTGGCATATTTCATTTCAAATTCATCCCATGGAATACTGTCAGCAAGACGGATCCATCTGTTCTTTGGGTTCATCTTCAGCCCCAGTGGCTGGTTAAAATCAAGAAATGAATGCTGCAGCTTATCAATTGGTTTATACATGGCTTACCCGGCTCCTTTGATGAGAAATTTAAGGTATGGCCTGCAAGAAAAATCGGCTCACCGATTCAATACCCTTGCAGATATTTTATCAAAAATCGCCAGGAAAGTCAGTAAAAACAGGAAATTTAAGCTTAATCAGCAGGCACTAATTACAGGAATACACTCTATGCTTTTTATATAAGGAGGTGCATTTTATGAATGAAAAAGTAATGATACAGGTTCATGAAAACATAAAAAAATACAGAAAGCTCAACAATATGACCCAGGAAAAGCTGGCTGCGGCCCTGGAAATGGATCCCCAGTACTACGCCCAGCTGGAGCGGGGAGAACGGAATTTCTCCCTGGAAAAGATTGTGAAAATCTGTTCTGTCCTGCATGTGAACGTGGAGGACATTGTGGATATCACACCGGTTGAAAATTCCGGAAATGAATCCCCGGCCCGGAAGCTGGAACGTCTGCTGCCTCTGATGGACACCCTGTCGGAAAAACAGATGCTGGTGCTGGAAAAATTCATTAAGGAAATCCTGCCTTACCTGAAATAGAATTTATAAAAAACAGGATAATAATGAAACACACAGGAATCATGTAATCTGTGTGACAGATAAAAATTTTTTCAAAAAAGCCCGGTGGATTTAATCCACCGGGTTAACTGCTTTGCCCTATAGGCCGGAAATTATTTTTCCATTAATGAAAATTCCATTCCCGTATACACCCTCACCGGATTTCCCCTGACTATCCGGCTATGCTCCCTCCAGGCCTGGTTTTTCTGCTCTGCCGCCCTTTGCCGCTTCAAATCCGCCAGCCTGGCGTCTATTTTCTCCATTGCCCGCTGCTTATTCCGGTACTGGCTCCTTTCTTCCGTGGAAACTGCCGTAATCCCAGTAGGAATATGAACTATTCTTATGCCGGTTTCCACCTTATTTACATTTTGCCCGCCATTTCCGCCACAGTGAAATTTTTCAATACGATAGTCCCTGTCTTCCCGGATGTCCTTTCGTTCGGGAATTATGCTGATATCGATAAACCAGTTCTTCCTTTTATGACCGGGCCGGAAAGGACTCGGGCAAATCCATTGCACCGTCCCCTCCAGAAAGGCCAGGGAGCTGTCCGCGCTAAAGGTAATGGACTCATAGCAGCCCTTCCCTTTCCCTGTCTTCCCGGATATTTTTACTATCTGTGGAAACTCCTTCTGCAGCGCTTCAAAAATCCTGCCCGCCGCCAGTTCACATTCCTCCGGCCCCTGCCCCGCGCTTATCTGAAATATCACCTGTTATCACCTGCCTTAAAATTATATACCGGCTTCAGTATCTTCTCAATTTCCGCCGTATCCCGTATTTTTTCCCGTATATCCTCAATAGAGCGGTATGCAAAGGGCGCTTCATCCAGGGTGTCCGCCGCGATGCAGCTGCTGTAAATCCCTTTCATCTCTTTCCGGAAGGCCGCAACCGTATATCTCTCTTTTACCTCATCCCGCCGGATTTTTCTTCCCGAGCCATGAGGCGCTGAAAAATTCCACTCTGGATTTCCTTTCCCGGTTCCCAGGATTATGCCGTCCCTCATATTGACAGGTATGACTATCTGTTCGCCCCTTCGCGCGGAGATAGCCCCTTTTCTCAGAATACGCATTCCCTCCGAAGCATCAAAATAATTGTGGACGGAGGAACGGGCTTCCTGAGCCTTCAGCTTCATTCCTTTCATGATTTCCTCCGCCATAATCTCCCTGTTCAGCTGCGCGTAACGCTGTACCGTAAGCAGGTCATGCAGGTAATCCTCCATAAGCTCACCCTCCAGCCAGGTAAGAGGATAGGGTGTTTCTGTCCCACGCTCCTTTAACAGCGCCGCCCCGGCTTTCACATAATAGTCGGTCACTTCCTTTCCCAGGTGCCGGCTCCCGGAATGGATCACCACATAGAGATTTCCTTCCTCATCCCTGTCAACTTCAATAAAATGGTTGCCGCCGCCCAGCGTCCCCAGGCTCAATACCGCCTTTTCCCGGCTCACATGCTTAAAACAGCGAAGCTCCTGCAGTTCAAAGGCCTCCGCCCGGTGATGGGACTTCTGCCTTATTTTAAAGCCGGACGGAATTCTTTCACGTATCACCTTATCCAGCTTCTGAAGCTCCATCCGTTTTTCCCGGAGCTGTATACATACAATGCCGCAGCCGATGTCAATGCCCAGCAGCTGCGGAATGATTCTTCTGCCGACCGTCATGGTAAGTCCTATCGGCCCTGCCTGACCGGGATGTACATCCGGCATAATTCTCACTATGCAGCCGTCGCTCACCTCATTATTGCATATCATCTCGATCTGCGCCTTTGCGTAGTCCTCCGCATCGTCTGCAAAAATCTCCGCCTGCGCATATTTTCCTGTTATCTTTTCCATATATTTTTCTGTCTCCATACTTCCGTTTTCTGATTTTGGGCGCAAAAAAAGCACCTCAACAAGAGGTGCCGGATTGCCTTACTATATATGAACCGTCTAATCTTCTATATACGAACCGTCTATACAGTCCTGCCAAGAGTAAGAGCTGCTGCGCCTTTTGCCTTTTGTCCCATATATTCTGTTTTCCCTTTTGTTATCCGCAGCATGTCAATCACTCCTTCCTTTTAATCATGTTCGTTGTTACACAGCTACTTTAACATACCTTATGAATACTTGCAATTATTAATGAAAAAAATTCCCCTTAATTTGGGGACTTTACAGGACTATCAAAATACGGGGCAAACCATTCAGAACCAACATTTTTCTTTCAGCTATAATCATATTATTCCGCCTGCCTGAATGAGTATAATACTGATTCCGAATATGTTTTAGCGCAATCATACCCTGCACCTCATTATCTCCCTCAACAGGCAACTCATATGCCTCATATCTGTTTAACAAACAAAAACCTCAGTGAAGATCTTCACTGAGGTTCCTAACAGGGCTACAAGGATTCGAACCTTGAAATGACGGAGTCAGAGTCCGTTGCCTTACCGTTTGGCGATAGCCCTATCTGTATTTTGTACAAGCTTTTTTTGCCGCTTGCAAGAATAAATTATATATGATTCCCTGAAATAATGCAAGTACTTTTTTTATATTTTTTTGAAAATTTTTCAATTTTTTTTATTTCAGCAAAAAGCGCTTTAAAAATACTCTTTCCGCCAAAAAACACCGCCGGATTTTCCGGGTAAACAGCCCCCGGCGGTTCCAAATGAGAGCCGCCGGGGCCCTTTTCAGGGCTTAAACCCGTTCTTTTATACTTCAAACATCAAATCGCCATAGGTAGGGAACGGCCAGTCCGCTTTATCCACCAGCATTTCCAGCTCATCCGCAGGCGCTCTCAGCGCTTCCATGGCGGGCACCACCACATCCTTATAGCGGAATGCCTGCGCTTTCACATCTTCCATGGCGAAGGCCGCCGCCTCTTCTCTCTGCAGCACCTCCAGCGCTTCCTTCATCTCAGTAAGCTTGCTGTTCACCCTAGACAGAAGATCCGCCTGCACAACAGGCTCCACGCCTGCCGCCTTTACATCAAGCACTGTTTTTGCCAGCTTCTGGCTGTACTTTATAACCGCAGGGATTATCTGCTTGGAAGCCATGTCAATCATGGTCAGCGCTTCAATATTAATGCTCTTCGCATAGGTCTCATACTCAATCTCTTCACGGGATTCCAGCTCTGCTTTGGTGAAAATATGAAACCGTTCAAACAGCTTCACCGTTCTTTCCGTAGTCAGGGCGCCTGCCGCTTCAATCATGGACTTGATATTGGGAAGTCCCCGTCGCTCCGCTTCCTTCACCCATTCCTCAGAATACCCGTTTCCATTGAAAATAATCCTGTGATGCTCGGTCAGATACTGTTTAATCAGATCATGCACGGCCATATCAAAATCATCCGCTTTTTCCAGAATATCCGCCGCTTCGCAGAAAGCCTCTGCCACAATGGCATTCAATGTAATATTAGGGCTTGCCACGGAATCCGCGGAGCCCACCATACGGAATTCAAACTTGTTCCCCGTAAAAGCAAAGGGTGAGGTCCTGTTCCTGTCCGTGGCATCCTTGGGGAGATCCGGCAGCGTGGATACACCGGTCATCAGTTTGCCGCCCAGAAGGCAGGACTTGGCTTCTCCGGTCTCAATCAGCTGTCTTACCACATCCTCCAGCTGCTCGCCCAGGAATACGGAAATAATAGCCGGAGGCGCTTCATTGGCTCCAAGCCTGTGATCATTTCCCACATCAGCAGCGCTCTGACGAAGCAGATCCGCATGGATATCCACAGCCTTCAGGATACAGGCCAGCACAAGCAGGAACTGGATGTTTTCATTGGGTGTCTCGCCGGGATCCAGCATATTCATGCCATCATCCGTAGTGATAGACCAGTTGTTGTGCTACCGGACGCGGCTTTCGTTCAGCAGGCATCTGAGTCCATGGCGTTCCGCCAGCTTTTTCATCGTTTCCATTATAATCTGATTGTGGTCTACCGCAATATTGGCCGTTTCATAAATGGGAGCAAGCTCATGCTGCGCCGGAGCCGCCTCATTATGCTGCGTTTTGGCAGTGACGCCCAACTTCCACAATTCAATGTTCAAATCCTTCATGAAAGCGCCCACGCGCTCCCTGATAACGCCGAAGTAATGATCCTCCAGCTCCTGTCCCTTAGGCGCCGGCGCTCCGAACAGCGTACGGCCTGCGAAAATCAAATCCTCTCTTTTCAGATATTTCTGGCGATCCACCAGGAAATACTCCTGCTCCGGTCCCACGGAAGCCGTTACCTTGGTAGCTCTCGTATTCCCGAACAGCTTAACAATACGCAGCGCCTGCTCCCCGATTGCTTCCATGGAACGAAGCAGCGGTGTTTTCTTATCCAGCGCCTCGCCCGTATAGGAACAGAAGGCGGTAGGAATACAGAGAATCACTCCCGTGGCATCCTCCTTCAGGAAAGCGGGAGAGGTAATATCCCACGCCGTATAGCCTCTTGCTTCAAAGGTGGCCCGCAGGCCTCCTGAGGGGAAGGAAGACGCATCCGGCTCTCCCTTGATCAGTTCCTTTCCGGAAAACTCCATCAGCATCCTGCCGTTTTCATCCGGATGACCGATAAAAGAGTCATGCTTTTCAGCCGTAATGCCTGTCAGCGGCTGGAACCAGTGGGTATAATGGGTCGCGCCGTGTTCTACAGCCCAGTCCTTCATGGCCTTCGCCACAATGTCCGCGGAGGGCTGCCCCGCCCTGGTCCATGACCTTCTTCACCTCTTTATATACATTCTTGGGAAGACGCTCTCTCATAGTGCCCAGGTTGAATACGTTTTCGCCGAAAATTGCTTCAACGTTCAAAACTTCGCTCATTTTATCCTCCATTCCGCCGCCGCGAATTACGGCTTTCTCTCTAAATTTTCACGCCCGCAGTCCCGCAGGCATCCCGCATCCGTTATGTATGCGTTTCCTGACGGAAACCGACTTTCCACCTTCGGAAAAAACAAAGCTGCGCCGTTGCCATAACTCCCCGCCTTCCCCGGATTTTCTGCTGCCCATATCACAAAGTACCGACAGCCCGGGTTTTTTCAACTTATATTATCACAACTTTTTTATACTTGCATCAAAAAAATTAAAAACATGCCCCAAATCAGACAATATGCAGACAGCAGCCCGGAAAAAAGCGTTTTCCCCGGCAGCTGTTAATCGTTTTTAACTCTCAGGATATCATACTGTTCCGGCGCCGCCGAAAGCTGCAGGAATAAAACCTGCCTTGGATGAGGCGCGCTTTCCACCTCATTTCCCTCCTCATCAAGAATACGTTCCACCCTAACGGGGATATTCCTTCCATCGGGCTTCATGATTTCTATTTCGTCCCCGGTGCAGAACTTGTTACGCTGCTCGATTCTGGCAAGTCCGTCTTCCCGGACAGCGCCGACAATACCCAGATAAATATATTCACTGACATAAGTGTTATTGTCATAAATCTGCGCCTGCTCCGAAGGTTTGCCGAAATAGAATCCGGTAGTAAACTGCCTGTAGGTACATTTGGCGATTTCATCCCTGTACCACGGCAGGTTATTCCGGTATTCCTCCTCCGAACGCAGATAATCGTCAATGGCCTTCCGATAGGTACGGGCCACGGTTGCCACGTAGAGGGCGGTTTTCATCCTGCCCTCGATTTTAAAGCTGTCAATTCCGGCCTCCATAAGCTCCGGAATATGTTCTATCATACACAAATCCCTGGAATTAAAAATAAAAGTCCCTCTTTCATTTTCATAAACCGGCAGATATTCGCCGGGGCGGCTTTCTTCCATCACCGCATATTTCCAGCGGCAGGGATGGGTGCATTCCCCCTGGTTGGCATCTCTTCCGGTAAAATAATTGCTCAGCAGGCACCTTCCCGAATAAGAAATACACATGGCCCCGTGCACAAAACTCTCTATTTCCATTTCCTCCGGAATATTCTCACGGATTTCCCTGATTTCCTCCAACGAAAGCTCCCTGGCGGAAACGACTCTTTTCGCCCCCTGCTCCCACCAGAAGCGGTAGGTCATATAATTGGTGTTGTTGGCCTGGGTGGATATATGGATTTCAGCCTCCGGCCATACCTGCCTGGCAATGGAAAACATGCCCGGGTCGGAAATAATCAGCGCATCCGGGCCGATTTCCCTAAGCTCCCCAAAATAAGCGCGGGCGCCCTCCAAATCCCTGTTATGCGCCAGGATATTGGCAGTGACATATACCTTCACGCCGTACTCATGGGCAAAACGGATTCCCTCCTGCATATCCTCTTTGGAGAAATTCTTGGCCTTCGCCCGCAGGCCAAAGGCTTCTCCTCCAATGTATACCGCATCCGCACCGAAAATAACCGCGGTCTTAAGTACCTCAAGATTACTGGCCGGAATCAGAAGCTCCGGCTTTCTGTTTTTTTCACTCATACCGTTCTTATCCCTTTCCGTTACAGCAGCAGTCCGGATATCCAGACAGCCGCTCATGATCCGCAAAACGCCGGAAGAAGCACAATCAGCTCCCTCCAGGCGTAATTCAAAGTCCGTTATTTTTACTCTTTACACTGACGGCCACACCGTCTCCCACAGGAAGCACGGAGGTAATCAGCTCCGGATGATGCTTCAGTACATACAGGTATTCCCGCATACGGGCATGGATGGTCCTGTCCCTTCTGGTCACCGCGTACCGGGATTCCAGAATATCCCCGTCCTGGAGCACATTATCCGATATCAGCAGCCCGCCGTCCCTTAACAGGCGAAGCGTATCCGGCAGAAAATGCAGATACTGGCCTTTGGCCGCATCCATAAAAATAAAATCATAGCTTCCGCCCAACTCCCTGAGCACCTCTGCCGCATCACCTTCCAGCAGGTGAATCTGCTCTTCCTTCCCAAACCTGCGGAAATTCTCTTTTGCAATGGGAATTCTTTTTTCATATTTTTCAATGGTTGTGATCTGACAGCCCTGCGGTGCATATTCACTCATGCAAAGGGCAGAAAAACCAATAGCCGTCCCCACCTCCAGAATCCGTGCAGGCCTGTTAATGGATATCAGTGTCCTTAACAGGCTCTGGGTTTCCGTGCGGATAATCGGCACATTGGTTTCCCTTGCTTCCTTTTCCAGTTCGTTAAGATATGCCGGATTCCCCGTATCCAGGGAATTGATGAAGGCCGTCAGGCGTTCATCGGTTATCATAGGTTAACTTCCTTCCCCGTCCTGGTCCTCCTCCGAAGAGGCCGCCATAATCTGTATCATTTCATCCGGCGTCATGGAGGTGTTCAGCGTATAGGTTCCCGCTTTCAGGCCATCCTTATAGCCGGCCAGCTTCTCCTGCAGAACAAACAGGCCTGCGTCACGGACCAGCCCCGCATCCTCAAGCTTTTGCGCAATCACCTTCACATCGTCGCCGTTCTGAATCATAATTTCTATATCAGTTCCGGGGGCATCTGCCATCGGCGGTTCTCCGAAGATTCTTTCCCCGTATTCAAAGGCCATGCTTCCCAGACGGTAGATGACCATGACCACAAGTACGATTACAACGATTTTAATTACGGAATGCACCGCCATTCCCGCTGCCTCTTTTTTCTTCATCGACCGCTTTTTTCCCTTCCTACTCAAAATCCATTGCCTCCGCCAGTTTTACGTCAATTTCCTGCATCATACGGCAGAAAGCCAGTTCGGCATCCAGGAATTCCTCCACCAACGGGTCTTCCCTGAATTTCTCATATTCTCTCTCAAAAGCATCCAGCTTGTCAAGTAAATCTTCTGTCTGAACCGAATTCTGCAATTCAAAGTTACGGACGCGGTACTCGTCAATCTTTTCCCGCATATCGCCCGTATTATCCACTTTCTCGCTCTGTCTGCGGTATTCCCGGTATATGTCAGAGTCCTTTATCGCCTGGGCCAGCTGTTCCAGAGCTTTCTGTACTTCCATCCTTTTATCACTCCGTTTCACTCATCTAGACTTCCATAATGATGGGAAGTATCATAGGACGGCGTTTCGTCTTTTTCCAGATGAAATCACCGAGAGAATCCTTCACTGTGGATTTGATTTTGCCCCAGTCGCTGCAGCCGCGGCCTATGCAGTTGTCAAGGACATTCGTCATCAGGGCTCTTGCCTCTTCCATCAGCTCATCGGATTCCTTCACATATACAAAGCCTCTTGATACCAGATCCGGTCCGCTTACCAGCTGTCCTGTAGCGGAATCCAGCCCCAGGACCACGATCATGATTCCGTCCTCCGCCAGATGCTGGCGGTCCCTGAGCACCACATTGCCCACATCACCGACGCCAAGGCCGTCAACCAGAATGGAGCCAACCTGTACCTTGCCGGTCACCTGGGCCTTTTCCTCATCCATTTCCAGAACATCTCCGGAATTTATCATAAAAATATTTTCCTTGGGTATTCCCAGATCCGCCGCCAGCCTTGACTGCGCCTTACGGTGCTTGAATTCACCGTGGACAGGGATGGCATATTTAGGCTGTACCAGTGTATAAATCAGCTTGATCTCTTCCTGGCAGGCATGTCCGGATACATGGACATCCTGGAAAATTACCTCCGCACCCTTTATGGAAAGCTCATTGATTACCTTGGTAACCGCCTTCTCGTTGCCGGGGATCGGATGGGAAGAGAAAATAATAACATCATTGGGAGTAATGGAAATCTTCCTGTGCGCGCTTCCCGCCATACGGCTCAAAGCCGCCATGCTCTCTCCCTGGCTCCCCGTTGTAATGATAACGGTGCGTTCATCCGGATAATTCTTCAGCTGTTCAATATTAATCAGCGTATTTTCAGGAATATTCAGGCAACCCAGGTTCATGGCAGTATCAATGATATTTACCATGCTCCGGCCTTCCACAACAACCTTACGGTTGTATTTATACGCAGAGTTAATAATCTGCTGCACCCTGTCCACATTGGAAGCAAAGGTGGCAATCAGGATTCTCTGATTGGGATGCTCATGGAAAATGGTATCAAAAATGCGGCTCAAAGTCCTCTCGGACGGTGTAAAGCCGGGTCTTTCGGCGTTAGTGCTGTCGCACAGCAGGGCCAGTACGCCTTTTTTCCCGATTTCTGCAAAACGCTGCAGATCTATGGCATCACCGAATACCGGTGTATAATCCACTTTAAAGTCCCCTGTATGAACAACGGTGCCCGCCGGGGAGTAAATAGCGAGAGCTGCCGCATCCACAATACTGTGGTTTGTCTTAATGAATTCAATCCTGAACTGGCCCAGATTAATGGACTGGCCGAATTTGATAACCTTCCTCTTGGTATGATTCAGAAGGTTGTGCTCCTTGAGCTTGTTTTCGATAATTCCCATCGTCAGACGGGTGGCATAAACGGGGATATTCAGCTGCTTTAATACATAGGGGAGCGCTCCGATATGGTCTTCATGTCCGTGGGTGATCACGAAGCCCTTTACCTTGTCCACATTTTCCTTCAGGTACGTGATATCCGGGATCACCATATCGATTCCCAGCATATCGTCGTCGGGGAACGAAAGACCGCAGTCCACCACAACAATACTGTCCTCGTACTCGAAGGCAGTAATGTTCAGTCCAATCTGCTCCAGCCCGCCCAAAGGTATTACTTTCAGCTTGGAGCCGCCATTATTCACTTGTTTTGTTTTTTTCAATCAAATTACCTCCACATTCCTTACAGTACCCGTAGAGCTTCACCTCATGATCGGTAACCTTAAAGCCTGTCGTCCGCGCAATTTCTGCTTCCAGTTCGTCCAGCAGATCATCCTCCACGCTCATGACCCTGCCGCACGAAAGACAAATCAGGTGATGATGGTGATGGCTGTTTTTTTTCGTCCCCATATCGCCAATTTCATACCTTACAAATCCATCATCCAGGTTAATCCGGTCTATCAGATGCAATTCCATAAATAACTGTATTGTTCTATAAACAGTAGCCAGCCCTATTTCGGGACTGTCTGTTTTAACTAAATCATATATTTCCTCTGCAGTCAGGTGGGAATCCGGCTTCGATGCCAGCGCGTTCAGCACAACAAGACGCTGACGTGTTACCTTCAGTCCTTTTTCCTTCAGTATTCCTTTAATCTTTTCTTCATCAAGGGCCATGTCCACTACCTCCTACCGAAAAATTGCTGACCGGCAGGAAAGCTTATCCAACGTAACATTTCCTGACTGCTAATTTTCCCGGATTATTTTTCCAGGTCGATATCCTCCAGCATATCGGAAAAAATCTCGGCCACCGCATCCAGCTCGCGTTCATCCTCCACGATTTCATAGATGGCCTCTTTATCTTCAGGTGCTGAGATATCCTTCAGGATCAGGGCTTCCCCCTCTTCCTCCTCCGAATCCATGGAATCGGTTACCAGGATGTAATCACAGCCTCCCAGTCTTGTCTGTTCCAATACGTAAAATTCAACTTTTTCGCCGCCGTCGGGGCAAAATTCAATCTTTTCCAAAATAACTTTCCTGCTTTCTTCTCTCTTACAGCCCGGTTTCCATCCGGACTTCTGTTTCTCCGGCATCCTCGTCCGGCTCAGGCTTTTCCTGCTCCAGAACGCCATCCTGCCTGTTCTTCCTGTAATCCAGATAGCCCTGCAGTATCAGGACCGCAGCGATCCTGTCCACATGCTCTTTCCTGTCTTCCCTGCGTATTCCCGCTTCTATCATGGTGCGGTCCGCAGCCACCGTGGTAAGCCGCTCATCCCAGAAGGTAATGGGCAGCGCAGTACGCCGCATCAGCTTTTCCGCAAATTCCTTGGTCAGGGCGACACGGTCTCCCTCCGAATCATTCATATGCTTCGGATATCCCAGCACAATTTCCTCCACCTCATACTCCAGAATCAATTCCTCAATCCTGGCAAGCGTCTGGCGGAGTTTGTTTTCTTCTTTTCTACGGATAATTTCAATTCCCTGGGCAGTAATCAATAAAGGGTCACTGATGGCGACACCCACCGTCTTTGACCCGAAGTCCAGTCCCATAATTCGCATATTTACCATCCTTTTACGGGGTCCACCCGTTCCCGGCCGCAGCCCCCTGCCGTCCCGTCAGGCCGCGCTTACCGCTTGTCCCAGTTATTGTTCTTAATATACTCCTTGAGCATCTCTTCCACCAGCTCGTCCCGCTCCGCACGCATAATCATGCCTCTTGCGTTCTTATGGCTGGTAATATAAGTCGGATCTCCGGACATAATATATCCCACTATCTGGTCAACCGGGTTATAACCTTTTTCCGTCAGTGCTTCATAAACCGCAGCGAGGATAACCTTTACCCCGTTCTCCGGCTCTTTTTCCACCTTAAAATACTGCGTGCTGCCAAAATCCTGGTCCTGCATTTTATACTCCATTCCGTCTTCCGCCTGCCGTTTTCATATAAAACAGGGGGCGGCATTCCTGTCAAGATACCTGTTCCATTCTATCTTACTCTACTTTCCGGAAAATTTCAACGTAATTTAATGTGTGCAATAACGAATCCGTTTTTTTGTAATAATGCCTTTTTTATCTTCGGTCCGTTTTTTCCACATCCATACACAAAGGCACTCGCAGGGAAATCCTCTGTACAGGCCAGACGGAGAAACCCTGGGATCTAGTTTTCCAGCAGAAGGATATCTTCCTCAAGCAGTCTTACCGCCCTGCCGGATATTAACTGGTTTCCTCCCGCCTTTTCTGCCAAAACCGCCGCCTTCACATACGTTTCGGTATGGCCGACACGATACTCTTTTCCGTCAATTTCCCTGGCTTCTTCCGTGAGAATCGTAATTTCATTCCCTATGTAGCCCTGTCTGTATGCCGCTGACTGCTGCCGCTCCAGCTCCAGCAGCCCGGCGCTGCGCTGCGCCTTCACCTGCTCCGGCACCTGATTATCCATGGCGGCAGCCACGGTTCCCCGACGCCTGGAATACTTAAACACATGCATTTCGAAGAAATTTACCTTCTCCAGGAAACGCTTTGTCACCGCAAATTCTTCCTCCGTTTCCCCGGGGAATCCTACAATCACATCTGTCGTAACCGCGGGATTGGCAAAAACACGCCTGAGAAGCGCCACCTTGTCATAGTATTCCTCCGTCGTATAATGTCTATTCATTCTTTTTAAGGTTTCATCACAGCCGCTTTGCAGGGAAAGATGAAAATGAGGGCACACCTTGGGAAGCGCAGCCAGGCCGCCGGCAAACTCCTCCGTAATAATCCTCGGCTCCAGTGATCCCAGCCGGATTCTTTCAATCCCGTCAACAGCTGCAATATCCCGGATCAGATTCAGCAGATACGCCCTTTCCATGGCTGTTCCCCGCAAATCCTTCCCGTTTTCCAGATAATCCCCATCTGTTTTATCAATGAAATCCATCCCGTAGGAGCTCAGATGAATCCCTGTCAGGACTACCTCTTTAACACCGCTTTCCGCCAGCCCCCTGATTTCCCGCAGCACATCCTCCTGACGCCTGCTGCGCACCCGGCCCCTGGCATACGGTATAATACAATAGGAACAAAACTGATTACAGCCGTCCTGGATTTTGATATAAGCCCTCGTATGGGCAGACAGCGCCGTCTCTCCGGACTCTCCGCCGGCACCAAAAGCCCCTCCGCCAACGCCTGCCGGCTCCCCGCCTTCAGGGCCGCGCCCCACGTTAGAACCGGCTTCTCCACCGACCCCCTCCTCATCCTGAGGCCGAAGCAGCGTCATCTCCTCATATGCCTCCTCCCGGCTGATATCCACTACAGAACGCCGGGAAAGCGTCTTCTCCTCCCACACATCGCCGCCGGATTCCCTCCTGCCGGCCTTCTCCCTCTTTGCAAGAAAGGCCTCCAGAATCTCCACAATATCCTTCTTCCTGTTATTGCCCACAGCCAGATCGATACTGCCGTCAAGCAATGCCTCTTCCTTCCCCGCCTGCACATAACAACCCACTGCCACCACCACCGCATCCGGGTTCATCTTCTTCGCCCGATGCAGCATCTGCCGGCTTTTCCGGTCCGCAATATTTGTCACAGTACACGTATTTACGATATATATATCCGCTTTTTTATCAAATGATACAATATCGTATCCTTTTTCTTGTAACTTTTGTCCGATTACCTCTAACTCATAGGCATTTACTTTACAACCCAAATTATGTAATGCTACACTTTTCATATTATTCCCCACTATTTTTGTCATGTTTGGTGCTTGACTTTTACCCCCCATCCCTTTAATATGTAAGCAGAAGGTATAAGATAACATAACCGGTATGCCGGCCATTGTTATCCAACAAATAAGGAGGTAAAACAAAATGAAAACCGTTAAGATTTCATTAAATTCCATTGATAAGGTAAAATCATTTGTTAATGACATTACCAAATTTGATTATGACTTTGATTTAGTATCCGGAAGATACGTAATCGATGCAAAATCAATCATGGGCATCTTCAGCCTCGACTTATCCAAGCCGATCGACCTGAACATCCATGCTGAGGATAACTCTGACGAAGTTCTGGAAGTACTCAAGCCTTACATGGTTTAATCCTTCCCGCAACCGTCCAAGTTAAAACAAATGAGAGAAAAGGGCAAGAGACCACCCCACAAAAAAGAAGGGAAAGGGAACTTGTTCCTTTCTTTTTTTATAGCTACGAGCCGGGCGCAAACCCCAAATAAGAACTGCCCGAAATACAGATAACCGCCCTTTATTATCTGCATTTCGGGCAGTTCTTATTTGGGGATTTGCATGCGGCGACAGCCGCAAAGTTTCAGAATTCCCGCAGGGGATTCTGAAACCTGTCCGGCTCGATCCACCCGTGCGATGGGGCGCCCGCCCCGAGCCCGTCTCCCTCTCCTCCCATAAGCGATGGGACCCCGGTCCCGAGCCTTCCTCTTCCCCCCATTAGCGATGGGACCCCGGTCCCGAGCCTACCTCCTCCCCGAGCCCGCCCCTCACTCCTCTCCCCAAACCATCTCAATCCTTCCCCACAACCACCAATTCCTTCGACTCCACAGCCGTCTTCACCAATTCATCGATCTTATCATCCAAAAACCTCTCATGCTTCCGGATCACATTCAAATTCGGCTTCGTCACCGGATGCTTTGCCACAAAGATCGTACAACAATCCTCAAACGGCAAAATCGACGTCTCATACGTCCCAATCCTCTCAGAAATATCAATAATCTCCTGCTTATCCATCCCAATCAGCGGCCTGTACACCGGCATCTCACACGCATCATCCGTAGCCGCCAGCGAATGCATCGTCTGCGAAGCCACCTGCCCGATACTCTCGCCCGTAATCAGCCCCAGACACTCCGTATCCCTTGCGATCATCTCCGCAATCCGCATCATATACCTTCTCATAATTATCGTCAGCTCATCATGCGGACACTTCTCATAAATATACAGCTGAATATCCGTAAAATTCACCACATGCAGATAAATCGGCCCGCTGTACCTTGACACCAGCTTTGCCAGATCCACCACCTTCTGCTTCGCCCTCTCGCTCGTATACGGAGGCGCATGAAAATAAACCGCATCAATCTTCACACCGCGCTTTGCGATCATATACCCTGCCACAGGAGAATCAATCCCTCCCGAAAGCAGCAGCATCCCCTTACCATTCGTCCCCACCGGCATTCCTCCCGGCCCGGGAATCTCTATGGAATAAATATAAATCTTCTCCCGGATCTCAATATACAGCATCACATCCGGCTTATGCACATCCACCTTCATATCCGGGAACGCATCCAATAGGACGCCGCCCACCTCTGAATTGATCGTCATAGAATCCAGCGGATAATTCTTCCTTGCCCTTCTCGCACTCACCTTGAACGTAATATGCTTGTCCGCATACACATCGTCCATATATTCCACAAGCGTACCGCACAGCTTATCAAACCCTTCGTCCTCCACCTGCACCATCGGACAGATTTCCGCGATACCGAACACCCTCTGCAGATGCTCCACCGTCTCATCATAATCATACTCCTCAGACAGCACGTCCACATAGATTCTGCCCCGGGTACGATGAACCGCGAAATCTCCCTCACAGCGCTTCAGCGCATACTTAATCTGCTGCACAAGCGCATCCTCGAAAATCCCCCGGTTCTTTCCCTTTACGCCGATTTCCGCGTACTTTATCAAAAACGCCTTAAAAACCATACATCCTCCTATCCTGCCCTGCCCGGCTGCTTTTCACGTGCCGCCCGACAGCCCAACGACTCCTGCCGGTTTTCCGTCCGGCCAAAAGGCCGGACGCCGACTCTATCTTCTTGTAAACCTGCGCAGCATGGGCACCATCTCATACAACGCATTCAACGCATAACGGATCTCTTCCTCCGTGGTAAACACCGACAGGCTGAAACGAAGCGTAGAGCCCATCAGCTCCTTATCCAGACCAATTGCCCGCAGTGTAGCCGATGCCGCCGTTCCCGGCTTATTGGAAGAACAGGCGCTTCCCGAAGAAACATAAATTCCCCGCTCCTCCAGCGCATGAAGCAGAACCTCGCTCCGGATTCCCCGGAAAGAAACACTGATAACATGAGGCGCGCTCTCACGTCCGGTCAGCCCGTTAATCTGCACGCCATCCAGCTGTGTCACACCGTCAATAAACATCTGCTTCAAAGCATACAGCCTGTTCACATCCTCATCCAGATTTCCATACATCTCCTCGGCGGCCTTCGCCAGCCCTGCAATTGCCGGCACATTTTCCGTCCCGGAACGCATGCCGCGCTGCTGGCCCCCGCCGAAAATAATCGGCTGGATTTTTACCGCTTCATTGATATAAAGAAATCCCACGCCCTTGGGCCCATGAATCTTGTGTCCGCTCACAGACAGCATATCGATTCCCATTTTTTTCGGCAGAATCCTGTATTTACCAAATCCCTGCACCGCATCCACATGAAAAAGCGTTCCCGGATTCATCTGTTTAATCAGCCTGCCCGCCTCAGCGACAGGCTGCAGGGAACCGAGCTCATTATTCGTATGCATAATGGATACCAGAATCGTATCCTGCCTCATTGCATACTCCAAATCCTCCAGCCGGATCCGCCCATAGCAGTCCACCGGCAGATAAGTCACTTCAAAGCCCTGTCCTTCCAGATACTGCATCGTCTGCAGGATTGCCGGGTGTTCAATAGAGGTTGTTATCAGATGCCTTCCTGCCCGGCAGTTTGCATAAGCGCTTCCGATGAGGGCAAGATTATCCGATTCCGTACCTCCCGAGGTGAAGAAAATCTCTTTTTCATTCACCTTCAGGATTCTTGCAATCACATCTTTGGCATAGCGCAGATACTGCTCTGCCTGCACTCCTTTCATGTGCATACTGGATGGATTGCCATAGTCCTGACACATGACCTGGGTCATGATAGCCGCTACGCTGTCAAAGCATTTTGTCGTAGCAGAGTTATCCAGATAGCATTCCATAATTTTTCCCAACTTTCTGTATTTGATTTGCCGGTAAAGAAGCGCGGACTCCCCAATCGGAATCCGCCTAACTTATTATATGTCTGCTTTCGACAATTGGTACTCCTAAACGCCCTGATCCGCCTCCAGCTGATACATAATCCAGGCAAGCACGGTAAAGCCTGCCGTTTCTGTCCGCAGAATGCGCCGCCCCAGTGTCACCGGCACGAAACCGCACTCCGAAGCAGCCTCCACCTCACCATCCTCAAAACCGCCCTCCGGCCCGATGAAAACCGCGATGGACTGGCCGGGGCGGATGCCTGCGATCAGCTCCTTTGTCTTTCCCATCCCTTCAGCCAGCTCGTAAGGAAAAAGCTTCACATCCATATCCTTTGCAAAATGCAGCGCCTCCTGCATGGACATCACCGGCATTACCTCCGGTACGATGCGGCGTTTGCTCTGCTTGGCCGCAGACTCGGCAATTCCCTGCCACCTTGCCAGCTTGCTCTTTTCCTTTTTCGCATCCAGCTTTACCACACAGCGCTTAGCCGCCACAGGCACCACCGCAAAGGCCCCCAGCTCCACCGCCTTCTGGATGACAAGCTCCATTTTATCCGCCTTGGGCAGACACTGGAACAGGTAAATCCTGGAAGGCAGCTCCAGCCCATCCTCTTTGATGAAACGAAGCGTGCAAACCACCTCGTCCTCCCGGATTTCCTCAATCCCGCATCTGTACTCCCGTCCATCGACGCCGTTGCTTATCGCGATTTCCTCTCCCGGCTTCATACGCAGTACATTCTTAATATGATTCACATCACTTCCCGTGATGATAACCGTCTTTCCCTGAATCTGCCCGGGCTCCACAAAAAACTGATACATTCCGATTCCCGCTCTCCTGTCAAACTGGCTGTTACTGTCACACTGGCTTTCTCGCCGTCACGCCAACCCATTCACCCTGATAATTGACCTCCAGAAGCTCCAGCCCGGCAGCCTTTACCGCATCTACCACCGTTGTTTCCTTATCATCTATAATTCCTGAGGTAATATAGATTCCTCCCGGCTTCAGCTGGCTGCAGATCACCGGCGTCAGGTTTACCAGTACATCAGCCAGGATATTTGCCGCCACAATATCATAACAGCCATACCCCACCCGATCCTGAACTTCTTTTTCCGTAATGATATTGCCAATCAGCATTTCGAATTTTTCCGGGTCAATATGATTGGATTCCAGATTTTCACGTACCGCTTCCACTGCGCAGGGATCCAAATCAGTTCCCACCACGCTCCTTGCTCCGAACATCAGCGCAAGAATCCCCAGGATTCCGCTGCCGGTGCCCACATCCAGAAGCACGGTTTCCGGCGTCACAAACTTTTTCAGCTGCCTGATGCAAAGCTGTGTTGTCTCATGCATCCCCGTCCCGAAGGCCGTACCAGGATCAATATGAAGGACCAGCTTGTCCTTATCCGTTTCCTCCACCTCTTCCCAGGAAGGGATTACAAGGAGATCATCAATATAAAACTGGTGAAAATACTGCTTCCAGTTATTGATCCAGTCAATATCCTCCGTCTCATCCACGGAAATGCTTCCTTCTCCGATGTCGCAGAATACCCGCAGCTCCTCCAGCTCCCTGCGCACATTTTCCATAACGGACTCCTCGTCCGTCTCTATGCCGTCTACCAGAAGATGCCCGTCCTCTGTTTCCTCCACGAAAAAGCTGAGCCACGCAATCCCGTCATCCTCCGGCCCATCCGGCAGGATGTCCACGAACATCTGCTCCTTTTCCGCGGCCGTCAGCGGCACCTTATCCTCGATCTGCGCCCCTTCCAGGCCAATATCATAAAGGGTGCTGATAATTATGTCCTCCGCATCCGTTATTGTTTTTATCCTGAATTTTTTCCATTTCATATTATATGCTCCTTACAGGTATTCTTTATCCATAATTTTTCACAGCCCGGAAATCAGCCTTACAGTTTCATCCGTAATGATAATTCCCGTCTCCTCAATGACAGGAATTGCCTTTAACGATCCGCAGGACTCCGACATAAAATGAAGATAGCCAAAAGAAGCCGACGCCTCTTCTGGCCTTTCCCAAAAACCCAAATAAAATAAGGCTTTAATTTCGGCTCTTCCCAAAACGCTCCTTCCGCTCCTTTATGCAGGCAGGACAGATGCCTTTGTTTTATCCGGCCGAAAGGTATCTGCTGTAAAGATAAAACTCAAAGAAACCTTCTGTATTCCATCTTTTTTCAAGTTCATACTTCGGCATATTATACCATTAACCAACTGTTGTTTCAATAAGTTAAAACGCAAGATTAAATTTTTAGGACCATACATTCTTTTTTATAGAAACAGATACCATATTTTATAATATCTTTATATCCCTCCATCTCTAATTCCATTGAATATTTTCGCGTCTCAATCTGGTTAAGCGCCTGGATACACCCTGCTTCCATTTCCGAAAAATCGTCTGCCACCTTTAGCTCCATAATAATTGCAAGCCCGCGTATACTTGCGGAATCCGCTTGTAATAAGCTTTTTAAAATCATCAACACCTATTGGTAATGGCTTTTTCATGCTTTACCTCCGTTGAGTTACAGCTTCACAATTCTATCAGCTTCCAGTCTATCATAGGCATGTCGGCTTAGCAAGGATTACCCGGGTTCAACAGCAGTTAAGTATAAACTGTCAGTTACTACTATTACAAACGTTCCAGCCCCATACGGACCGCCTCTATATGATCGAAGGCCAGTCCCCGTTCCGCTTCCACATCAAATATCGGCCTGCACCTCCGTTCGCCTTCACCCTTCGCTTCCTTTTCCACCGCATAGGCAAAACGAACTCCCGCTTCTGCTGATTCCAGGAAAATACATTCCCCGTTTTCCCCTTCCTCCTTCCAAACCCGGAACCAGACAGCTTCCGCTGCATCGTCCCCGGCCCGGACTGAAAGCTCTTCATCATCCACAACAGCCATAAAGGCCACCGAAATTATCCGTGTACGGGGATCACGCTCCACCTCTCCAAATGTGTAAAGCTGCTCCAGACGCATTCCCTTTACGCCTGTTTCCTCCTCCAACTCCCTGGCGGCCGCCTCCCGCAGAGACTCCTTCATCTCCACAAAGCCTCCCGGCAGCGCCCAACAGCCCAAATACGGATGATTTTTCCGCTTTATCAACAGAAGCCTCTTGTTTTCGCCTGACTTATCCACAGCAAAAATGAGCATGTCCACCGTAACCGACGGACGTTCATAATCCCGGGGCTGATATTGGCTGAGAAACTCCTCCTCCGTCAGACCATTTTCATCCACAAGCTTTCCTTCTTCATTTTTCCGCATTTTGTTCCCGCCTTTCTTATTACATTTTTTATTTATAATTAGTTTACATTTTTTCTTCCATACATACTTTCTGCGGATTATATGCTATCCGCCTGCCTGTTTTTCTTTATTCTAACACATAGCACACCCCTGCACCAGACATCCCGCATCGGGACAAATCTGATTTTTATTACCCGGCTCAATTATTCAGCTGGCTGAAATGCTGCTTTTTATCTGTTGCTTCTTACTTATTGCTTCTTATCTGTTATTTCTGTCTGCCATTCATCAAATCATACTGCAATTACACCTGTCCTTTTAGTTTCCAGGCTGATATAATTAAATCAATTATTTTTCCGCAGACACTTGAGCAACAGATAACGGCGCCAAAGACATATCGGCATGAGGTTTACTATCCTTAACCGCCGCGTCGGCTGGCATCCGTATACGCGCGCGCAGAATACCGGATGGCACAGGTCCATGTGGGGAAAAAATCATTTTCAAGGAGGCCCTTTATGCAGATAATCGAATATTTTGAAGATGGGAAAAAAGAATGCTGGATAGAAAAAATCGGGAGCTGCGACTGGGGTGCAGCAAAATATCTGGAAGTGCTGCTCAGGGACGGCCGGTTTGAAACGGTGCTGGGAACAGGCGGCAAGCTGTTTCTTCTGTGCGATGGGGATGAACTTGTTTCCTTTGTTACCCTGACACATCAGGACTGTATCGATGATATCCGGCTGTTTCCCTGGCTGGGGTTTGTATTTACAGCGCCTGAGTACCGGGGACACAGATACAGTGAGCAAATCATCAGCCATGCTTGTGAAGAAGCCAGGAGGCAGGGACATGAAAAAGTATATCTGGCTACGGATCATATTGGGTTCTATGAAAAATACGGATTTGTTTATATGGAAAACCGGCCGGATACGGGCGGTGAGGACAGCCGGATTTATTTTAAACCACTCTCCTGACAGCTGTACTCCGTTCATACAGCGTTCTCTTATGCAAAGCGCTCCTAAGGCGCTCGCCTGTTATCTACCCGTTTCCTCCGGGAAAACACCGCTATATACAAAAGGCAGCCCCGCGGGCTGCCTTTTGTTATCTGTCAGGAATCCGGAAATTCCTATTTCCAGAATCCTTTTTTCTTCTTTTCTTTCCCTTCCGCAGCTCCGCCATCGCCCATTCTCTTCGCCGCATTCAGGCTGTCGCCGGAAACTTCGTCGAATTTTCTGAGCAGTTCCTTGGCTTCGCCAGAAAGCTTATCGGGTACCTGGACTACAAGAGTTACGTAGTGGTCACCGCGCACCTCTTTGTTCCGCAGATTGGGAACGCCTTTTCCCTTCAGGCGGATTTTGGTGTCCGTCTGGGTTCCGGGCTTCACATCATAAATAACCTTGCCGTCCACCGTATCAATAACTACCTCGCCGCCAAGAGCCGCTACGGCAAAGGATACAGGGACCGTGGAATAGATATTGTAATCCTGGCGCTGGAATATGGGATGACGCCCTACAATGACTTCTACAAGCACATCTCCCCTGGGGCCGCCGTTGACGCCCGGTTCTCCCATGCCAGCCAGACGCTTGCACTGGCCGTTGTCGATTCCCGCAGGGATATCCACCTCAAACCGTTTCTTCATGGGTACATAACCGCTTCCATGGCAGTCAGTACATTTATCTTTAATTACCTTGCCGGTGCCGTTACAGTCCGGACAGGTCTGTACATTGCGGACCGTGCCAAAGAAGGACTGCTGGGTAAATACCACCTGGCCCTTACCGCCGCACTTGGGACAGGTAATGGGCTGTGTACCCTCCTTGGCTCCCGTTCCGTGACAGGTCTTACATTCTTCCTTTACATTCAGTTCTATAGTCTTAGATGTACCGAATACCGCTTCTTCGAAGGTTATGTGCACACTGGTACGAAGATTGGCGCCCTTCATGGGTGCATTGCTCGCCCTGCCGCTTCTGCGGGATCCGCCGCCGAAGAAATCACCAAATATATCACCGAAAATATCGCCAAAATCTGCGCTGTTGAAATCAAAGCCGCCGAAGCCGCCGCCACCTGCGCCGTTGTCAAAGGCTGCATGGCCGAACTGGTCGTACTGGCGCCGTTTCTCAGGATCACTCAGTATCGCATATGCCTCCGATGCTTCCTTAAATTTCTTTTCCGCCTCCGCATCTCCCGGGTTCATATCAGGATGGTATTTTTTGGCGAGGACTCTGTATGCTTTCTTAATGGCTGCGTCGTCAGCATTCTTCTCAACGCCTAGGACCTCATAATAATCTCTCTTTTGTTCCGCCATAAATATGCCTCCCTTGGTTCTGCATTCACCGCAGAATCATCTTTTTCTGAACGCAACACTAAGGGACACGGCAGTGCCCCCTAGTGTTGTATTTTTTAAGCTTAAACCTCTCTGAAATCACCGTCAATTACATCATCATCCGGTGCGGAGCCTGCGTTTCCGGCTGCACCGCCCATGTCGGGGCCTGCGCCTGCTGCACCGCCGGCTGCCTGCGCCTGCTCATAAACCTTGGAGAACAGGGTCTGTGCGCTCTGCATCAGTTTTTCCTGGGCAGCCTTCATATCTGCAACCTGGGATTCTGTCATTTCCTGATCCTTGGTCTGATCCAGCAGAGTCTTCAGAGCAGCCAGATCTGCCTGTACGCTTGCCTTGTCAGCTTCCGGAATCTTGTCACCTACATCTTCCAGCGCTTTTTCTGTCTGGAATACGAAGGAATCAGCTTCATTTCTTGTATCAATTGCTTCTTTTCTCTTCTTATCCTGAGCTTCGTACTCAGCAGCTTCCTTTACCGCTTTCTCGATATCACCTTCAGACATATTGGAGCCTGCGGTAATGGTGATGTGCTGTTCTTTTCCTGTGCCCAGATCCTTTGCGGATACATTTACGATACCGTTGGCATCAATATCAAAGGTAACTTCAATCTGAGGAACACCGCGTCTTGCCGGCGGGATACCATCCAGTCTGAACTGGCCGAGAGATTTGTTATCCTTTGCAAACTGTCTTTCACCCTGCAGTACGTTGATATCAACTGCAGTCTGGTTATCTGCCGCTGTGGAGAAAATCTGGCTCTTCTTTGTAGGAATGGTAGTATTTCTCTCAATCAGCCTTGTAGCAACACCGCCCATGGTTTCAATGGACAGGGACAGAGGGGTAACATCCAGAAGAAGGATATCGCCTGCGCCTGCGTCGCCTGCCAGCTTGCCGCCCTGGATGGAAGCGCCGATAGCAACACATTCATCCGGATTCAGGGTCTTGCTGGGCTCATGGCCTGTCATCAGTTTCACCTTATCCTGTACGGCAGGAATACGTGTGGAACCGCCTACCAGCAGTACCTTGCCAAGCTCAGATGCTGTGATTCCCGCATCTCTCAGGGCGTTCTGCACGGGGATTGCTGTTCTTTCCACCAGGTCATGGGTAAGTTCGTCAAATTTGGCTCTTGTCAGATCCATATCAAAGTGCTTCGGTCCATCTGCAGTTGCTGTGATGAAAGGAAGGTTGATGTTGGTTGTTGTTGCGCTGGAAAGCTCTTTCTTGGCTTTTTCTGCAGCTTCTCTCAGTCTCTGCATAGCCATCTTGTCGCCGGAAAGGTCGATGCCTTCCTGCTTCTTGAATTCGCTTACCATCCAGTCGATTACTTTATTATCAAAATCATCACCGCCCAGACGTGTATCACCGTTGGTTGCAAGTACTTCGATTACGCCGTCACCGATTTCGATGATGGAAACATCGAAGGTACCGCCGCCCAGGTCGTATACCATGATTTTCTGTTCTTTTTCATTATCAAGGCCATAGGCAAGCGCTGCTGCCGTAGGCTCGTTGATGATACGCTTAACATCCAGGCCTGCGATCTTTCCTGCATCCTTGGTTGCCTGACGCTGTGCGTCATTGAAGTAAGCGGGAACTGTGATAACAGCTTCGTTTACTTTTTCTCCCAGATAGTTCTCCGCATCTGCTTTCAGCTTCTGCAGAATCATTGCGGAAATTTCCTGCGGGGAGTATTTCTTACTATCAATGTCTACCTTGTAGTCGCTTCCCATATGTCTCTTGATGGAAGCAACTGTTCTGTCCGCGTTGGTTACTGCCTGACGCTTTGCGGGCTCTCCTACCAGTCTTTCCCCTGTCTTGGTGAATGCGACAACACTGGGTGTTGTTCTTGCGCCTTCCGCATTGGCGATAACGGTTGGGCTTTCCACCTTCCATTACTGCCACACAGCTATTTGTTGTACCTAAGTCGATACCAATAATTTTGCTCATGATTCTCCTCCATTCTACCGCTTAATACGGCTATTTCATCAGGCCATGCCTGAAATACTTAATTTGCCACCTTAACCATACTGTGTCTTACCACAGCGTCATGATATGTGTAACCCTTCTGGAATTCCTCCACTACGATGTTCTCACCGTATTCCTCATCCTCCACATGCATCACTGCATTGTGGAAATTAGGATCGAATTCCTGACCTGCAGCTTCGATGGGCTTTACTCCCATGTTGTCCAGCTCGGTCATCAGCTGTTTATATACCTTGTTCATGCCTTCCACAAAAGCGGAATCCTTCTCATTCTCCGGTACGGCTGCCAGACCTCTTTCAAAGTTGTCAACCACCGGGAGGATTTTCTCTATCACACTTTTTGCTCCGGTTTCGAACATTGCTGCCTTTTCTTTGTCGGTACGTTTTCTGAAGTTTTCAAATTCGGCCATCTGACGTTTTACCCTGTCTTCCAGTTCGTCTATTTTCACTTTAAAGGCCTCTTCTTTTTTTTTCTTTTTTTTTGAAGAACCCCTCTTTTTCTACAGAGGAATTATCCTCCGCCTGTTCGGAATCCTCCTGGGTATCCTCCGATGCCCCGGCTTCACCGCCTTCTCCGTTTCCTTCGGAAGAATCAGTATCCGCGTCTGCCGTTTCCTCTGTCCTGGGAGCTTCTGCTGTCTCTTCTCCGGCCTTCGCCTCAGAAGCAGTGTCCATCTCTTCTTCCAGATTACGGTTATCTTTATTTTCCATTTTCTGCTTCACTCCATTCTGTGTACCTGACACTTCTATTTTTTCTTATACAGCGTATCCAGCTGGCTCATGAGATTCTTCAGAATGCCCACGACTCTGTCGTAATCCATTCTCTTCGGTCCGATGATTCCCACCGTCCCTTTCATTCCTTCTCCCAGTTCATAGGTTGCTGTAACAATACTGCAGTCCTTCATTGTCTGTACCGGGGTCTCATCACCGATATATACCTGTATGCCGGTGCTGTTCTCATCAGCAAGTGTTTCCTGAACTATCTGGTTTAATGCCTGTTTTTCTTCAAATGTGGTAATAAGCTGTCCGGCCAGCTCCTTATCCGCCAGCTCCGGATATTTAAGGATGTTGTTGGTGCCGCTGGTATAAATCTCCAGGTCTTCATCCGCCTGAATGGCTTCCGCCACCGCATCGATAATTTCTCCCACCATGCTGCTGTGTATTCCTGCCTGCTGCTTCAGGTTGGCTATTGTCCCCAGATTGATCTCATCCATGGATTTGCCGTTTAAATGCGTATTCAGCAGGATGTTGAGCTTAAGCATGGTTTCCTGATCCGGCGCCTCGTCCACGTGGAGCATTGTGTTCTTAATCACATTGCCTTCCACAACGATAACCGCCAGCACCTGATGTTCATCAACTCTTGAAAGCTGAATGAACTTCAGCTTGTTTCCATGATAAAGCGGCGATGAAATCATTGCCGCATAATTGGTATTTACCGCAAGAACCTTCGCTACCTGCTGGAGAAGATGTTCCATCTTATCTTCCTTCTCCACGAGAAGCTCCTTCAAATCAGCGACTTCCCTGTCCTTCTCTTCCAGCATGCTGTCCACATAAAGACGGTAGCCTTTATCGGAAGGGATCCTGCCTGCCGAGGTATGAGGCTGAATGATATAGCCGAGCTCTTCCAGATCAGCCATCTCATTGCGGATGGTAGCTGAACTCAGGTTCAAATCCGTATATTTGGAAATTGTCCTGCTGCCCACCGGCTCTCCCGTCTCCAGATAGTTCCGGATGATAGCCTGCAGAATCTTCATTTTACGTTCATCCAGTTCGCTCTGCATTACCTCACCTCTTTTTTAAGTTGTTAGCACTCAACCCTTAGGAGTGCTAACACCTTCTGAACATACATTATCACTTCTCCCAAACGTTGTCAACTCGTTTTTTGAAATAAATTAGTGAAAAAAATATGAAAATCATGAACGTAAACTTAAGAAAAAATCAAATATCCCTGTATGAGGAAACATTTTCAAAAGAAACGCCGTATCCTTAAAGAGGCCGGAATCGGACGGATCAGACAAAAGATCCGCCGTTCCTGTCCGGATACGGCGTGTAAATGATGTGAAGTTATATGCAGCCTTATGCTGCGTCAGAACGGTTCTATGTAATACAGTCCTCTGTTCCCTGGGATCAGATGGCAAAGCTGCCGGTAACGTCTCCGTTGATTACATAATATACACTGCTCTCTTCCGGCTTTACATACAGTTCTACGGTTTTGAACTCTTCTTCGTTTCTGCCCAGGTCATATTTCCATACGTCCTTCGCAATTTTTACCAGATCCTCCGATGAGTAGGATTTTCCTGCAAACTGTACGGTTACTGTCTCTTTGATCTCTTCCCTGGCCGCTGCTTTTTTCGCAGGGGCTGCTGCGGGCTTCTCAGCCGCTTTTTTCACAGGAGCTTTCTTAACAGGCTCTTTCTTCACAGTTTCCTTCTTTACGGTTTCTTTCTTTACTGTCTCTTTCTTCACAGCTTCCTTTTTTACAGCTGTTTTCTTTGCAGGCGCCTTTTTGGCAGGTGCCTTTGCCTCTGCGGGCTCTTTTACGGCCGCTTTTACTGCTGGTGTTTTTTCGGGTTCTTTGGTTTCGATTTTGGGCGCATCAGCTTTTGCAGCGATTTTCTCAACAGGTTTTACAGTTTCCTTTGCTTCGGTTTTCTTCGTTTCTGCCATAATTTTTTCTCCTCCTTTAGACCCAGGTACTTTGTCCAAGCACAATACACATAGCAGTAATATACCTGAATATAGGACTAAGTTTACCGCAAAGCCGCGAAGTTGTCAACTTTTCGTCTGATTTCCCGGGATCGTCACCGTAAAACAGCTGCCTTTCCCCGGCTCGCTTTCCAGTTCAATATGACCGTTATAGTACTCCGCAATATGTTTTACGATGGACAGGCCAAGCCCTGTGCCGCCCATCTTTTTGCTGCGTCCTTTGTCCACGCGGTAGAAGCGTTCGAAGATCCTGTCCTGATCTTCCTTTCTGATTCCGCAGCCGTCGTCGCGGACACGCACGCACATATCCGTCCCCCTGGCGCTGATTTCAACCCAAACATTACCGCCGGGATGGTTGTATTTGATGCCGTTGCTGACCAGATTCATAATCAGCTCCCGAAGCTGTTTGGCGCTGGCCTCTATGGAGACAGGCTCGCATTCCTTGTGAAGCGTTACCTGATATTCCGCGGCAATGGGTTCGACAGATTCAAAAATTTCCGTAAGCAGCGGCACCATTCGCACCGTAGAATAGGTCACCTCCGCTTCCTTGGCTTCCAGCCTGGATATCATGAGGATATCATTGATCAGATTGGTCATATTGTCCGTTTCCTTCAGAATCCTGGCAATAAAATCCTTTTTGACGGCCTCATCCGTCACAAAGCCCTGATCCAGCAGCTCCGCATAGCCTCTCACCGATGTGATAGGGGTTTTAAGCTCATGGGAGGCATTGCTGAAAAATTCCTGGCGGATGCGTTTTTCCTTTTCCAGGCGGTCCATGTGCTCCCGGATTTCCTCCGCCATTTTCATGGTGGTTGCGGAAATCACGTTCAATTCCTTATATTTATAGGTTTTAAAGGTAAAGCTGGGATTGTCGCTGCGCACCTTTTCCATCTCCCTGGAAATCTCATTTAAGGGCGTGGTAATCGTATTTGTAAAACGCACGGCGATGACGACGCTCATGGCAAAGGCAATCCCTGTGCCCAGAAGAAGCACCGGGAAAATCAGTATCATGTAATCCAGCATATTGGTATAAGGAACCGCCATGCGCACCACATAGGGTCCCTTCTTGGAATGAACCGCCACATACAGCATGTTCTCTCCCAGGCTTTCCGAATTCCTGGTAGCAAAACCGGAGCCGCTGCGTAGCGCCTCTTTCACCTCTTCCCTCTCCAGATGGTTTTCCAGGGAATCCACCTGTTCAATTTCGTTGTCCGCCACTACCGTGCCGTCTTCACCGATAATGGTGACGCGGGAATTTTCATCCATGGTCGCTTCATGCAGACGGCTGAGCTGTTCCTGCAGATCCCCGTCATAATTCAGGGAATAGTCCACCACATGAATGGTATTCAGCATGGATTCCCGATTGCTTTTCAGCATATTTTTGCCGATAAAATAGTAAGAAAAAACACTGCTGACCGCGAGGGCCAGCATGAGTATCGCTACGAACCGGAGTAATATCGCTCGTTTCATAATTTAATTATCCCTGTTTTCCGTCTCCTGCGGGAGCACAAAACGATAGCCCACGCTGCGGATAGTCTTGATATATCTGCTGCCTTCCTCGCCCAGCTTCTGGCGCAGGGTACGGATATGAATGTCCAGTGTGCGCGTTTCTATGTCTGCCGTATAATCCCAGAGTTTGTTAAGAAGCTCATCCCGCTCCACCACTCTGGCCCGGTTATCGATCAGATACATAAGAAGCTCATATTCCTTATAAGTCAGAACCACCGGCTCCCCGTTCATGGCCACTTCCCTGGCCGCCGTATCCACACACAAACCGCCCAGACGCACCTTTCCCTCGGACTGCACAGGCTGCTGCTCGGACGCCCTTCTAAGCAGCGAACGAATTCTCGCCGCCAGCTCCAAAACCCCGAAGGGCTTAGTCACATAATCATCCGCGCCGCCGTCCAGCCCCACCACCTTATCGTACTCCTTATCCTTAGCCGTAAGCACAATAATCGGCATACTCTTCAGCTCATCCTCCCGCCCCCTGATAATCCGAATCGCAGAAAGACCATCCATGCCGGGAAGCATCAAATCAAAAACCGCCAAATCCGGCTTCTCCCTCCCAACAACCTCCAACGCTTCCTCCGCAGTCTCAAAAGCCGCCACCTGATAGCCATAACCTTCCAAAGCAATTTTCACCAGATTCCGGATATTCTCATCATCCTCAATCACAAATATCTTCTGCATCCTACTCTCCATTCCGCCACATGCCATTAAATCCTTAACCTGTTTTCATAAAACCCGGTGCCAAGATGTGCCTGGTTCTGGTTCAGCTTCGTGTTCAGTCGTGTTCACTGCGGTTCCCTTTGGCCCGGCAGTGTTCCCTGTAAAGGCCGTTTAAAAACGCCGGTCCTTACGCCACGTCTTTTGTGGCGTTAGTACCGCTGCGTTTTTAACCGAGCGAAAGCGTGCCTTTTCAGGGAATACTGCCGGACCAAAGGGAACCGCAGTGAAGCGGCAGGCACACATGCACGAAGCTGGACCAGAACTCTCGCCGCTTCCTACCGGGGTTTCTGACAACAGTATATCACTCTTCGTCCAACGCAGGAAGTGGTTTGCGGGATTCGCTGACCACATACCCCGCAATGTTTGTGGCATGATCCGCGATTCTTTCCAGATTGCTGATCAGATCCAGGAATACCACGCCGCTTTCCGGCTCGCATTTCCCTTTGGAAAGACGCTGGATGTGCTTCTCCCGCAGCTCATCCTCCAGCTTATCCACATTCCTTTCATAATCCGCTTCCTGAATTGCATCCTGTGTGCTGGAAAGCTCCCTGGCCTTCAGCGCGCTTTCCAGCGCCAGTATGGTTTCACTGGAAATCAGCTTCAAATCCTTGAAGCCTTTCTTGGAAAAGGAGATCTCATCCTTGCGCATATTTTCGGCAAGCTCCGCGATATTTTCCGCGTGATCTCCCACCCTTTCCAGGTCACTGATGGTATAGAAAAGATTTTTTACCACCTTATGCTGTCCCTCGGTAAGGGAAAGATTATCCACCCTCACAAGGAAGGAAGTGAGAACCTTTTCCATTTCATTTATGATTTTTTCCTTATCAAACACAGAGCGGATCAGTTCCTTGTTGCCTGTCTCCACGCCTTCCAGGGCCGCCTTCAGGTTTTCCAGGGCGGACTGGCCCATCACATTTACCTCTCCCATCACGGTATCCATGGCAAATGCAGGGTTTTCCAGAATACGTTCGTCCAGATGGCGGCGCATTTCCCCTGCCGGCGTTATTTCTGCGATCTCCGCTTCCTTATCATCCCTTATTATATAGGTAGAAAGCTTGACAAGCTTATTTGCAAAAGGAATCAGCATCAGGGTATTGAGTACGTTGAAAATTGTATGGAAAACAGAAATTTCCACGCTGTTAATGGCTGCCGCGCCCCATGCCGCATTAAAACGGAAGAGGACAAACATGATAATGCCGAAAACCACAGCGCCGATGACATTGAACAGCAGGTGGATAACAGAGGCTCTTTTTGCATTTTTCCCGGCTCCCGCGCTGGAAATCAGGGCGGTCACACAGGTCCCGATATTCTGGCCCAGCGTAATGAACACAGCGGACTGCCAGTTTACCACACCGTTGAGCGCCAGCGTCTGCAGGATACCCACAGAAGCCGAGGAGCTCTGGATAATGGCGGTAACCACAGCGCCGGCCAGCACCGCGAGAACGGGATTCCTGCCAAGGACAGCAAAAGCCTGTGCAAATATGGGCGCTTCTCTGTATGGTTTAATCGCATCGGACATGAAGGAAAGGCCAATAAACAGGATACTGAATCCTACCAGAATCTCTCCGATTTTTTTCTTTTTTTCTGATTTTGTAAAAAGTACGAGGAACGCGCCGATCCCCAAAAGCAGCGGGGCAAAAAATTCCGGCTTCATTACGCTCCCCCATTCGCTCATGGAAACAATCCATGCCGTAATGGTGGTACCGATATTGGCGCCCATGATAACGCCCACTGCCTGGGCAAGCTCCAGCATACCTGCATTTACAAAGCCTACCACCATAACCGTGGTGGCTGAAGAGCTCTGTATGATAGCGGTGACTCCTGCACCTACAAGAATAGCCATCAGCCTGTTTTTTGTCAGAAAGCCCATCAGCTTCTGCATTTTTCCTCCGGCTGATTTCTGAAGGCCGTCGGCCATGATATTCATCCCGTAAAGGAACATTCCCAGGCCGCCGATGAAAGAAAACAACATTCCTACATCATTAATAGACATCTCATCTCTCCTCTGCCCTCATCAACGGATATCGCTGTCTGAAACTTACTCGAAATCCTGACGTATCCCTCATTCCGCTTCGGGGCGGTATCTTTTTCCTATGTTTCCAATGAAAAACTGCTGTCCTCCGGATTCTGGCCGGACCACGGCATTTTCTCATTGTCCATCATTATTTTAACAGGTGAGTGTAAAGTACACGCTTAGGTTATGTAAAATCTATGTAAAATATCAGAAATCCAGACCTTACATAAGCCAAATGGCATCTTGTCGTGCCCGAGGGTATCTTATCCTGCGCCACATTGTATTTCCTCCTCTGTCCGGCTATAATAACCTCAATCCCAGAGGAAAGAAGGGCTGACCTATACTTTATATGACAAATATCATATTTATTCCCGCCGGGGAACGGGGACTGCGTTATAAAAATACTGTGTATGACAATATCATGTATTTTTCAGCGAGGAAGTGGATGCATCGGCGCAAAGGAGCCGCTGAAATCTATGGCAAACGAAACTGCACGCAGGGATAAAGTGACCTTTCTGATATCTTCCCACGATTTAAGCCTTTTCAGCAATCCGGCTGACAGCTGTCTGCTCCTGTTTCACGGGCGCATTATCTGTCGGACTGGGGAAAAATCGGAGGCGGAGGAAATCAGGAAAAGTATGAAGAATGCAGAATTCGCAGCTTATACGAAAAAGAAAGGCAGGCGGTTTTTCCGGGGCATTGAAAAAAAGAACAGATGTACGTTATTTTTAATACCTATTAACGCAATTGTGAGGAGGTTCCATGAAGCTGATAATACATCAGGATCGTCAGATTACTGAAACTGAAATTACCATCCGCTGTGCACGCATGGATTCCCGGCTGGAGCAGCTGGCCGGACATATCAGGCAATTTGGTTTTTCCCTGACGGGCTATCAGGAGGATAAGGAATTCCAGCTGCCGCTGGAGAAGATATTTTTTATGGATTCCGCAGATGGAAGAACCTATCTTTATCTGGAGAAAGAGGTGTACTACTGCCGGGAGACTCTGGCCTCCCTGGAGGCCCGCCTTTCCCGCACTTCCTTTACCAGGATCAGCAAAAGCTGTCTGGTCAACACCAGCTTCCTGCAAAGTGTGCGGCCACTGTACAACCACCGGCTGGAGGCCACCCTGCAAAATGGAGAAAAGCTGGTAATTACACGAAATTATATCGAACCTCTGAAGGAAAAGCTGAAAGGAGCAAATGTATGAAAAATTTTCTGACCGTACGGGTGCCGTCCACCTGTATCTGTTTTACCCTGCTGCTTCTTGCCAATGCCATCCTGAATCTGCTGAGTGGTATTGATACCGAAGGGTATGATTTCACCGTCCTGGTCCTGTTTCTGATCATATTGCTGTGCCAGGGGGTGGATATTGCCCTGGATCATGTTGAATTCAGGACATGGAAGCAGTACTGCATTACAGAGTCCTTAATTTTGTATGTGGTGAACCTGGCAGTATTCCGTATCATTTTCTGGCATTCCTTTTCGGCCAGGCAGCTTATTATTTTCACCCAGATTTTTTTAGTCATTGTAACCGCTGTATTTTCCTATTTCAGAAAGCTGCAGCGTATGCAGGCGGATGAAATCAATGCGCTTATTGCTAAAATGCAGTCAGATGCGCCGCGGCAATAAAAAAAGTCCGAAACTGCGCCCGGCTTCTAATAGAAGGCCGCAGTTTCCAGACTCAGTCAGGAAATATCTCTCGCTTTCAGTACATTTAATTCCCATTTCGCAACTTGCCGGGTATGGGTCAATTTCTGCTGCTAAAGCACTTTTTTAAGAATAAAATCCTTTTTTCGATGTTATTCTGTGCAATTTGTGTCTTTATTGCCGAGTCATATCCGTGAATTGTGCCTTTTGTGTCGTTCAACTCAACTTTCGCCCCTGCTTTCATCAGTCTTTCAGCATACAAAATTCCTTCATCATGCAGGCAATCATATTCCGCTGTTTCAATGTACGTATCCGGAAGCTTATGAGGCAACACATTCTGCATGGGCGATGCGTTCCTGATGTTTTCTCCTGTTACGTTCTTTAAATAGAATTCCCACATTTTTTTATTATTTTCGGAATTCCATAATGGAGTATCAGAGTACAATTTTATGGATTTCGTGGACATGGACGCATCTGTCACCGGATATATTAACATCTGTGCACAGGGAATGGGCAAAGCTTCTTTTTCATATGCATTGCAAATCGCAGCAGCAATTGCCCCGCCGGAACTATCTCCTGCGATTCCAATCAGTTCTCTGTCAATACGCAGGCTTTCCGCATTCTTTAACAGCCATTTATATACGGTCAATACATCCTGATATGCCGTTGGATATGGATGCTCCGGCAACAGATGATAATCCGGAAAGACCACCCTGCAGTTTGCTTCCAATGCATAGATACAGGCAAGCTTTTTATGATGGGCTGACGCCTTATAACTGAACGCGCCGCCATGGATATATAGCAAACACGGAAGCTTATCCGCTGCTGAAGCAGGTTCGTATATTGCAACCTTTAACGGTAACCTGCCGTTTTCCCGTATTATTATCCGTTTGCAACTAATTTCCCTGGGAATTCCTGTTAATGCGAAAGCCAGCATCTGGTAGATATTTGCTGTCTTTATCAGGAACTTATTATACGGAACCCTCTTTGCTATGCTTTTTAATTCCGGGTCTATCAAATGTGTATAATTCATCTATGCGTTCTCCAAATACAAATTCGTCCGTCCTGGGCTATTAAAGCAACTCGCCAGCCTTCTACACTTCATTTTTCCCATAAATTCCATCGGTTATATCACGCTTTTGTCCATCGGGAGGGGCAATTTACACCCTGCTTAACGGTTGTTTTTTATTTTTAGATTTATTATGTGCAAGTAAATTTGCACCAAAATAACAAATTTCTAATTTGCCGTTCAAATAATCAGGATATTATAATGAAACTTTTTTTATCTTCAACATTCCTTCTCATAAGTTTAATGTATCAATTATTCCACAAAGCTTATCGAGGGAGTCTATCATATAGTTCTGGTTAAATGCCTTAACAGCATTGCTTCTATTAATCAGCACTGAAACCGCCCCGACACTGTTTGCCCCAACTATATCTTTTTCTTCATCTCCCACATAAATCATTTCGTTTGGCAGTATATTAAAACACTCTGCCGTTTTCAGGAATCCTTCTTTACATGGTTTTCTGTAGCCTACATCTACAGAAGTCAGAATTAAATCAATATAAACAGTAAGCATTGCAAAGTCCTTTAAAGAGAACTCGTTATCCATTCCATAAGCAACATCGGTCAATATTCCTGTTTTATTCCCTTGCTTTTCAATCCTTTTAATGTTTCAATTGCTTCAGGAAATGGATGGGCGTCTGCCTGAAAAAAAAAAACGCGGATTTCATGGCATGCAAATCCGCGTTTAAACAATCCCACGCTGACATAATTTCTTTAAAAATTATGTCAGACGTAATTTCAGTCTCTCGATAATTGACTCTTGTGTTGTATTTTGTAAGAATTTCTGCTGCAGCGTCCATCATACCGTCTGCCAAAACTATATTGCATTTGGCGGCTGCTTCACAAAGCGCAGGACGATATAAGTAGTCCAGCTTAAGGGATTATTGTATTTTATTAACGTATGCCCAACATCAAAGGATACTACTTTTATCATATTCCAATCTGCCTTTTAAAAATATCAGCAAAACATCATTTTGCCGGAAACATACGCTTAACCCAGGCCACCACAAATTTACGCAGCAATCACATAAAAATACAGCAGCACCAGAATACCCAGCACGATGCGGTACCAGCCGAAAACCTTGAAATCATGCTTTTTAATATATCCCATGAGGAAGGAAATCACACCCATGGACACTACAAAAGCCACCACCATGCCGATAATCAGAAGCGACGCTTCGGTCATGCTGAAGCCGAGCCCGAATTTCACCAGCTTCAGAAGGCTTGCGCCGAACATGACGGGAATCGCCAGGAAAAAGGTGAATTCCGCGGATACCACCCTGCTGACACCGATGAGCAGCGCGCCCACGATGGTTGCGCCGGAGCGGGAGGTGCCGGGGAATACCGCGGCGATAAGCTGAAACAGGCCAATGATCAGGGCATCCCGATAGGTCAGGGACGCCAGGCTTTTGATCCGGGGCTTCCTTCCCTTATTCCAGTTTTCAATTACAATAAAAGCCACGCCGAACAGAATCAGCATAATGGCCACCGTGGTGGCATTATACAGATACGGCTCCACCAGATCATCCAGGAGTATGCCGTAAATCATGGCAGGGATGCAGGCCACCAGAACCTTGAACCACATGACAAAAATATCCGTTTTGATAATACCGTTTTTCTTACGCCGCTTTGAAAAATCAAAGGGGAACAGCTTATTCCAGAACAAAACCACCACCGCCAGGATCGCCCCCAGCTGAATCACTACCAGGAATACTTCCCAGAATTCAGGAGATACATCCAGCGTAACAAATTCATTCAGCAGTATCATATGTCCCGTGCTGCTGATGGGCAGCCACTCCGTAATACCTTCCACAATTCCAAACAAAACCGCTTTTAAAATTTCGATCATATCATTCTCCAATTTTTATATTGCTGCTGTCCGCCGGCCGTACCGGCCAAACAGACAGCCTGTTTTCATTTTCCGAAAACTCCGCCGCCTATCTTTGCACGCTGTCACCGTTTTCCAGATAACGCAGCATATCCTCAAAGCACTCCCGGGCATCTGCATAGCCTTCCTCATAAAGCAGACGCAGCTTCTCCTTATCCTTCTCTATTCTGCCAATACCGCTGGCCCTTTTCGGACGGATAACAAAAGCCTGGCCGTTTGCTGTCTGGGCATCCAGATAATCCAGCATCCGGTTATAGGCCACATGCCGGTTTGCCATCAGCTCGTAAACTTTGGGATACCTGGCATAACGCACCTTTACCAGTCCCAGATGGCCGGAAGGCTTCCTCCGGTAGCCGGTTTCCTTGGTGAGCACCACAATATTTTTACGGTTGCCGTCCACAATGGAATGCATGATAGGCACGCTATCGGAGAGACCGCCGTCCAGATACAGCTTATCCCCGATTTTCACATTTCTCGATACCAGCGGAAGGGACGCGGAGGCCCGCACCGCGATGATATCTTTATGCATATCCTTCAGACGCAGGTATTCCGCCTGACCGGTTTCAATATTGGTAGCCACCGCATACGCTCTGTCCTGATAAGCATTAAAAGCATCATAATCATAAGGATTCAGAACGTTTGGGATATCGTCGTAACACATTTTTACCCCGAAAAGATCCCCTGTGGTCAGCACATTGCGCGCACTGCAATAATGTGCGTCATCCAGATAATCCACGCTGATATCATAAGCCCTGCCCCGCTGGCGCGACAGGTAGCTGCACAGATGGCATGCGCCTGCGGACACTCCATAACAGCTGGAAAACTCAATATTTTGATCCATGAAAAAATCCAGGACTCCGGCGGTATAAATTCCTTTCATCCCACCGCCTTCCAGAACCAGTCCGGCCTGATACATACTGTCTACCTCCAAGTCAAATTTGCTGCCGCTTTACGCAAATTATCCGATACTAACCGATGTTTCCGTACTCCGCCGCCACAAATTTTCTCAGGGCAGCCAGGGAACGCTCCACCTTTTCCGTTTCAATACAGTAAGCCATCCTGAAATATCCGGGACATCCAAAGGTATCCCCCGGAACCAGAATCAAATCGTATTTCAGTGCCTTTTCACAGAAAATTTTCGCATCCTCCTCCAGAGCCTTCGGGAATATGTAAAAGGTTCCGCCTGGCTTCACACAGGTAAAGCCCAGCCCGGTCAGGCAATCATACAGAAGGTTCATGTTGGTCTCATAGACGGAAAGATCCGCCGTTTTATCCAGTACCTTAGCCACTGCAAGCTGGATGATGGAAGGAGGGCAATTATGGCCGATCCCTCTGGAAATCTGCCCGCACATGTTCACAATCACTTCCGCATCAGGACAGGCAGGATTTACCGCCACATAGCCGATTCTCTCGCCGGGAAGGGAAAGAGACTTGGAATAAGAATAACAGGAGATGGTATTCGCGTAATAACGTGACACATAAGGCGCCTTAACGCCGGCAAACACGATCTCCCTGTAAGGCTCGTCGGATATAATAAAAATATCGTGCCCGTACTCCTGCTCTTTCTTTCTCAGTATATCCGCAAGCCGCAGGATAGTTTCCTCGGAATATACAATGCCTGAAGGATTATTGGGCGTATTGATAAGAACAGCCATTACCTTCTCACCCAGCATTTCTTCAAAGGCATCAAAATTTATCTGAAAACTCTCCGTATCCGGAGGCACTACCTTCAGCACAGCTCCGGTAAGATTCACATAAGGATTATATTCAGGGAAATAAGGAGCAAATGTCAGTATTTCATCGCCCGGCTTTGTTACTGCCCTGTAGGCATGGGCAAGCGCTCCTGCTGCACCAGATGCCATAAAAATATGCTCCGGGCCATAATTCATACCGAATCTTTCGTTCAGGGAAGCGGCAATAGCCGCCCTCACAGACGGTATTCCCAAACTGGGACTGTAGCCATGCAGCGAACATGGATCGCTGTTTTTAAGCATCTCTATCATACACTCCGTAAACTCCTCCGGAACAGGAACGGACGGATTCCCCAGGCTATAATCAAATACGTTGTCATATCCTATCTCTTCCCCACGCTTCGTCGCAAACTCCGACAAAATCCGAATCACAGATTTGCCGCCCAGCATGGATCTATACTGTTCTGATACCATAATTTCCCTCCAAACCGCCTCTTGGCTTTTCATCCCGACCATTGTAACACATGCGGGGTATTTGTTACAACAGTTTGTGTAAGGTTAAAGTTCGGGGCGCAAGACACGGGTTCTGCGGTGTGGATGGGCCATGTTTGATATCGCTTCCGTTTCGAAAAACGCAGCGGTACTAGCATTGTAAATTACACAACGCAAGGACCGGCGTTTTTAAACGGCTCATACAGAAACATAGCCCCTCGCCCCCCTCCCACCCGGAGAAGCCCGCGTCTTCCACCCCCTAACTCTAACTGCAAGTATATTAAAAAAGCCTGAACATGCTGAAAACATGACTCAGGCCTAAATTTAAATTTATTTTTATCAGAAAATCTCTTCTTTCCAAATAATAGCTATAACTTATTTCGCTGTAACATTATGGCAGCCGGTTGTTTCGTTGTCGATGAAAAATTACAGATAATTATTTAAATCCATCGGCATGCGGTAAATCAGCAGGGCTACCAAAGGGATCAGGATTTCGCATACCTGGACGAAAAAGCTTGCAATGTCTTCGGTGATGCCGCCAAAATGTTTAAAGGCCACCCAGCAATAGTAGAGGAATGCGATAAGAGCCCCTGCGAGGCAGCCGATGCCTACCACAAGATTCATCCGCAGCATAAAAAAGGCACAGGCAGCGATATAAAGAATCAGGACAGCCGCCACTATGACCTTGGTTCTGCCTTCAGGTACATACAGCGTGCATTTGCTGGTCTGGGAATGACGGAACCAGATGATGGACAGGCCATAGAGAGAACGGGAAAGAATAAAGCCGAGAGAAACCACCGGCCATCCGTCTATGGGCATTTCACTCCAAAGTCCTACTATGATAAGGAAATAACTGACACAGGTGATGATGGCAAAATAGCCGCTGTGGGAATCCTGGAGGATTTCCAGTTTGCCTTTTCTGGGCTGATGGGAGGACAGGGCGTCCACAGTGCGGAAAAAGCCGTCCATATATGCGCCGCCGGAAAGAAGGAGCGGGATCATCACGCAGACAACAGACCGGAGGAACTCATAATCCAGCAAATAGGGGTGTACTATCCGCCATTCTGTGATCAGGAAAGCAATGATGGCTCCTACCCACGGTACAAAACACAGAATATATTTCATGTTATCCTTTGTTTTTTCCACCTGGCGCGCAGGCACCACGGAGTACATGGAAAAAGCGAGTCTGAAGCTGTTCCAAACCTGTTTCATGCTTTTTGGTCCTTTCTCTTTCGTGCAGTCTGTCACTCTGATTACTCTATTACAACATCATCCGCATACTGATCCCAAATCAGGCAAATCCAGGTTTTTCCCTGGCTGAGTACGATAGGATCACCATTTTCGTCCACATAATAGGCAGGATCCGTATCCGCGTAGCGGGACCAGGTTCCTTCCGTCATTTTCCCCTGGGTGAATACCTGAACCTTCATGCCGTTGTCACCGTGGCAGCCAAAGGCCAGATAATCATTTTCATCGCGCACCTCACCGTAGCAGTACTGGAAAATAACATTGTCAAAGGCAAGCTGTTCTCCGGTGCTTTCATCAATATGGGGGCCGCCGTACTGGTAACGGTAATATTTTCCGTCTTTTTCATTATATTCAAACCAGGCCTGCACCTTGCTGTAGCCGTTGGGCTGGTCTTTTTCCTTTCCGCCCGGATACAGCATTTCCGCAGTTTTTCCTTTGCTGTTGTCCGGCTTCTGCCCGTCTGCTGCAAAGGCAAATTTAGGCTTGTGCGCATCATGGTAGGTACGGCTGTATTTCATTTTATCAATATCTTTCTGAAGGCCTTTAATGTCCAGATAGACATTGTGGGGCATTTTTCTTTCCGTTGTACGAAGAAAAGTATTGGGCGCAGGATGGTTAATCCCGGCAACGGGGCCGCTGATATTGTCCACCCGATCACTGTTGAGAAGCTCGCCCACATAAGGGGTTGCCTGTCCGAAGTGTGCATAAATGGCGTCAAATTCCAGGGCGCAGTATACAAAATAGTCCCGGCTGCTTCTGATATATCCTATTTTGTCCATGTCTCCATAATTTTCAAAAAGGCCCATCAGCCTTGTAATACGGCCCTCAACCGGAGCCTCATAGATAATGGAGGCTTTCGAAGTCCCTGTCTGGGGGCAGCCTTCCAGAATATTGTTAAGCATGACTGCAAGCGGCCTCTGCTTTACCTGTTCCGGATCCATTTTTTCTCCGGTAAGATAGCTGTGCTGTCCGTCATTTTCCACCAGGGCGGCCTGCTGGGTATTAGTCACAGCACCCGTTTCATTCGCCTTCGCCTGTTCGGTGGCGCTGACCGTCTCCTGTTTTGTCTGCGTTTCCGATTCCTGCGGAGGCTCCGTTTTCTTTCCGCAGCCTGTCAGAAGCGCCGCTCCCAATATCAGTGCGCTGAAAAAAACAGCGGTTTTATGCATCCTTTTTCCATCTGTCCGGAATTTTCTCATTCGTCTCTCCTGTAAAAAACAAAACTGACCGGCAGCCGCAACACTTTCCGCCGCCTGGCCTGCATCATTTGGCAAATACAAACAGAACCGGCGCAGCCTTTATCTGCACCGCCCGGTTCCTGCAATTTCTGTAAATCAGGCATCGGCTGGAAATCGGAATGCCTGTAAAGTCTATGATATTGTACTCCGCGAGGTTCTGAAAGTCCAGTATTTTATGAAAATCTTAATGAATGAGACGGCATTTTTCCGCTGCCCTGACCAGAAGCGCTCCTTTGGGAAGGGCCAGAAGATCTTTTCTTCCAACAGCTCCCAGTTTGATGGTCAGCACAAAATATATCGGAACCGCCACAAGGATAGCCGCCGCCAGGCAGATCACGTTAATATGGATCAGCAAATACAGGCCATGATATACGCCGAAGGCCGCCGCCCCCATAATCACTGCGGACCAGCCGGGAAGCAGGAAGGTCTTTATTATCTCCTGCCTGTATTTCAGTTCCTTCCTTACGGAAAAGCCGTTGAGTATGCACATTAAAAGAGAATAAAGCACGGTGGCGATGACCAGGGAAAAAAGTCCCAGATCCGTCGCCAGCAGCAGCGGAACCAGAACCACAGTCTGGATTACCAGGGCAACCGCCGCATTGACTACGGGCAGATTCACCTTGCCGATCCCCTGGAGCACCGCATTGCTGATAGTGGAAAGGGCATAAAATACCACGCTGATGCTCAGCGCCGCAAGCAGCCAGGATACCGTATCCACAGAAGCCTTCTGGGGATATAAAAGCAGTGTGACCGGCTTGGCCAGCACAGCCTACGGCGGAGGGAATGGAAAGAAACATGGTTGTTTTATCGCCGTCCCGATCCGTCTGTTGGTTCCCGCGATGTCCCCTGGGCAAAGCTTCCTGAAATGCCCGGTATCATTGCCGAGGACATGGCGGAGGCGATGGCGATGGGGATGTTGGCGATCTGTTTTGCCTTACCGCTGAACAGGCCGTACTGGTATAGGCCTCCACCTCGCTTAAACCCTTTACATGCTCCATAATCCTGGTGTAAATGGTCAGGTTTAAGGAAGTGTTGCAGTTATAGATAAAGGTGCTCAGTATTACCGGCGTCACCATGGTGATGATGATTTTATACACCTCGCCTGTGGTGAGCAGCTGGGAGCTTCGATCCCTTTTTGTTTTCTGATTGATATATTCTCTGTTGAGAAGGAATATCCCAAACATGAACAGCAGCGCGATAAGTACGCCTGCCCCGGTGCCTATGGCGCTTCCCGAAGCGCCGAATACAGCCTGCGTGGTGGTATCCTTCCCGGCAACCGCCTTAATCAGAAGAAATGCCGCAAGTATGCTGACCACCGCATTCAGTATCTGTTCCACAATCTGGGAAAATGAGGTGGGCACCATGGTTCCGTGTGCCTGGAAATAACCTCTCAGCACGCCAAGAAGCCCGGAGAAAAATATGGTGGGCGCAAAAATACGAAGCACCGGCACGGAATTGCCGCCCACCAGGATTCCTGCACCAAAGAAGGTAAACAGGCTGGCCAGGCCGCCCACGACTACCACATAGCCTATGGCACAGCGGAAAATTTTCTGGGCGTTCCTGTATTCCCTCAGCGCCAGCCTCTGGGCAATCACCTTGGAAATGGCCGAAGGGATACTGTAGGAGGATACAAGGAGTATGATGGTATAAACTCATAAGCGGAAGAATAATAACCATTTCCTTCATCCCCGATAACGGCAGCCAGCGGGCTTCTGTATAAAATTCCAATGACCTTGCAGATGATTCCGGCAGCCGCCAGGATCCCTGCCTCGCATGACAAAGCTGTTGCTTTTTTTATTATTACCCATAAATTAATCACCTGACCAGAATGCATTTACTCCGAAAGCCTGAAGGTAAGCAGCGCATCCAGCCTTCTTTCCACAACCTCATATACGAATATATCCGGCTGCTGCTCATCGATCATTGACTGTTCAAAGCATCCGTTCCAATGGGGCATATAGCTGTAGGAAAAATTGGATGCCAGCACAGGGGCCATAGCGCCTGCAAAGGAGTCCCTCACCAGGAAAAGCCGCCTTGATCCGGCGCCTCCGACTGGTAAATCAGCTCCGTGGCGTCGATGGCCTGGATCACCGACAGATTGTTGGTGGCGTAGCCCGTCACATCATAGCTTACTTCGCGGGCTTGTTCTTTTTATAATAGTTCTTCAGATTCATCATATTCGCAAGATCGTAGCCTGAGAAGTCATTTTGCGAGATCGTCAGAGCCTCAACGTCCGCAATTTCCACACCCAGCTCACGAAGCAGCGCTTTTGCGCCGATATAGCCGCCCAGATAATTCCAGTGGGTATCATAATGCCAGTAAAGATCGTACTGATCCTTATAAGCCATCAAATCCTCTCTGGGATAAACGATGCGCACGCCCGTTTCCTCACGCAGATAATTAATCACCTGCTCCGCCCTGGTCAGTTCCCCCCGTTTCCTGATATAATCCGGCAGCTGGGCGGAATAAATGTCTTCCTTATTGGAGGGGATCATGAGAATAAACTCTATGCCTCTGGCTTCCAGATAAGCTTTGGTGCTCAGGATGTTGTCCTTTATCACATCCAGCTGTTCCTGGGTGTACAGGTTCGTTCCCTTATAATCCTCAATACTTCCCTCATCTGTAAAAAATAACCAGTCATTTTTTCCCAACACCACGCTGGCGGAGGAGGAATCGCCGAACAGCTTCATGTTCAGGATGCTGTTGGCTTCTATCATCTGGCTCCGGAAAGCCAGGTGGTCGTTATAGTAGCTGTTGTACTGGGATGCATAGTTGTGCAGATTGTCTCTGGTCAGCGCCGGCTTCTCGGCAAGCTGCCTGTTTTCCGTATTTTCTTCGGATATATGAGGCTCTGCAAAATAGTAGACAACCCTGGGGCCTGTAATCATCAGGGCAAACAGGATTATCCACACCGCCGCCTTCTTTTTCGTCATGTAGCCATTCCTCCATTTTCAGCAAAAACCGCTGTCAGAAACTGCTGTCACACAGACTGACGCTAATAATCGCAATCATACGGGCCGCCACTAAAATTGCACTCATATGGGCTGCCATTAAAAATTGCAATGTACGGACTGCAGTTAAAAATTCATGTAAATAAATGCGCTGTAGGTGCTGCTGACCATGAGCATAACGCTGTAGGCAAGAAGCAGCATGCAGAAAATCAGCTCTGCCGTACTGTTTTTAAATTTCTCCGCCCGGGGGCTGATTTTCACCGCGCACTTCTGCAGTACGCCACAGCCCAGGATACCGCAGGCCGCCAGGAAAAAGGCCCTGTTAGTTACCAGCTCCTGCACCGCAAAACCGGACGCCGTATACATCCAGGGAAGGAACATGCGCTTCAGATACTGCAGCGTAAGCCCCACGTCTCCCACCCGGAAGAAGGTCCAGCCCACACAGAGCACCAGTATCGTGTAAACATGCTTGATTACTTTTGTTTTCTCCAGAAGCTTTCCCAGCCCCAGGCGCTCCAGCACCATGAAAAAGCCATGGAAAACACCCCAGCAGATAAAGTCCCAGCTGGCTCCATGCCACAGTCCCGTGGCCACGAAAATAATGGAGATATTAATGTAGGTGCGCAGCTTGCCCTTCCGGTTGCCGCCCAATGAGAAATACAGGTATTCCCTGAACCAGGAGGTGAGGGAAATATGCCATCTGCGCCAGAAATCCGTAATCGTGGAGGCAATGTAAGGGTAGTTGAAGTTTTCCACCAGGGTAAAGCCAAACATCTTCCCAAGTCCCACCGCCATATCGGAATATCCGGAAAAATCATAATAAAGCTGAAGGGAATAAAAAATAATGGCAATCCATGCCAGCACGCCGTTCACATTTGCCAGATCCAGACCGTAAATCCGGTCTACGCAGGATCCCAGCGCATCCGCAATAATCACCTTTTTTGCCAGACCGTATACAAAACGGCGGATACCCTCTCCCATCAGGGACAGGCTCTGCTTCCTTTCGGTGAGCTGTTTTTCAAAATCCCTGTATTTTTCAATAGGGCCCTGGGTAATCTTGGGGAAAAACGCAAAATACAGAGCCATATTCAGGATGTTTTTCTGGGCGCCGTATTTTTTCTTATATAGATCGATCAGATAGGACATGGCCTGAAAGGTAAAAAAGGACACGCCCAAAGGCAGGGCGATATCCTTCATGGACAGCAGCTCCCTGCCTGCAACCTTGTTCAGCGTATTGATGAAAAAGTTAAAATACTTATAATATCCCAGGATTCCCAGGTTTGCCAGGATTCCCAAAATAAGGGCGGTGCGCCTTGCTCCCACCGTCTGCGTCTTATCCATCACCAGCCCCAGCACATAATTGGCCAGTATGGAAACCAGAAGCAGCCACATATATCTGGGCTCTCCCCAGGCATAGAATACCAGGCTGGCCGCGAGTAATATCAGGTTCTGGAGCTTCCTGCTCTTCCCCGTGATTTTATCCAGTATAAACACGATGGGCAGAAATGCCCACAAAAATATCATTGAACTGAATACCATTATTTATTCTCCATCGGTAACTTTCCAGCTTCTCCGCAGCTCCGGGGAAAACAGTCCGCCTCCGGTAATGGCTGTCCGCTTTGCGCCGCTGCTTTATTTGAAAAGATACCTTTCTCTTCTTTTGTATTGCCCGTATTTTCTGAAACTTTTCACTGTCCTGTAATACTATCTTTTCTTATTATATACGGTGAGGGAGTTTTTTCAAAGTCTTTTTGTCAGATCCTTAATAACTTCCCCTGCCGCAATCAGCCCGGCCACGCTGGGAACAAAGGCCGTGCTGCCGGGAATGGAACGCCTTACGGAGGCTTTGTCCTCCTCCAGAGGGCTTTTCGCAGGCGTGCAGGGTTCTTCCCTGGAGTATACCACCTTCAGTTCCTTAACTCCCCTGTTCTTAAGTTCACGCCGCATGACCCGGGCAAGAGGGCAGACGCTTGTCTGATAAATATCCGCCACTTCGAACCGGGTGGGATCCAGCTTATTCCCGGCTCCCATGCTGCTGATAACCGGCACGCCTGCTTTTTTCGCCCTGACAACAAGCTCCAGCTTGGCCGCCACGGTGTCCACCGCGTCCACCACATAGTCAAAGGATGAAAAATCAAACTCCTCCGCATTTTCCGGCAGGAAAAAGCATTCCCTTGTCTCCACCTCGGCCTCGGGATTGATGGACAGGATGCGTTCCTTCATCACCTGCGTCTTGTATCTGCCCACGGTGTCCAGGGTGGCGATGATCTGGCGGTTCAGGTTGGAAAGCGCCACCTTATCGTTGTCAACCAGCAAAAAATGGCCTACACCGCTTCTTGCAAGCGCTTCCACGGTATATCCCCCCACGCCTCCGATGCCGAATATGGCAACGCGTGATCGGTTTAATTTATGAATTCCTTCCTCTCCCAGAAGAAGGGCGGTTCTTGTGAATTGTTCCTGCATGGCATTTCCTCCGCAGTTTGGACTCCGCATGCGCCGGAAGCTTACTGAACAACGGGGCAAAAGATATCCGGCATATGCGAAGACTTAATTTAAAATATATAATAAGGCATTTTATTATAACATTCTCTCTGGAAATCTGTCTATGAATACATGAAAAGTGAGTGGAAGGGGTAAACGCGGATAAAAGACATGAAAACTGGCAGCAGGTCACAATTCTGCTGGCAATTGGCTTTTTTTATTTTATTTTTATTTTCTGGACGCTATATTTTCCAGCATTTCAATTTTCTTATGATAAGTCAGTATTCTTTCTGCGATCTTCTCCCTATGTAGCCGTCCCCAAGCCCCACACCCGGAACCTGCCGGCTAGTCTATTTACTCACCAGGTATTCATGCAGCGCCGTCAGAAGCTGCTGTTCTTCTCCTTTGGGGTTCACCAGCTTTAAATCCAGCGCTTTTCCCGTTCCCAGCGCACAGACGCCCAGAATGGATTTGGCATCTACCGTATAGCTGCCGGCCGCCAGATCATATTCTCCGTTAAATCTTCTGATGGTATTTACAAATTTCCAAACTTCATCCGCATTTCCAAAACGAATTTTTATTGATTCCATGCTGAATTCCTTTCTTTCTTCATTCCATGCCGTTTCCGGCGCCGGAATGCCCTTCAGGTATTGTAGCTAAAGTTTTCCCCTGTGCTTTCAAAATTATACTGGAATTGGAAAAAATTTCTTATCCCCGTAATTCTGGGCGGTATGGCCATTTCCGATTCAGTCCCCGACTCTCCTCCGTCGGCATCCGCATTTTAAAAACATATATCTTCCGGTCCTTAAGTGTCCAGCCGCCATTTTGGCAAACAACGTCAAGACAAACATAAATGCAAATGATAAATTAAATGAAACAGCAAAAACTCTAAACAGTTATATTTTCATAACACAACCATGCCCTTTATAACGGAAAACAGGAGGAAAATCACATGGAAAGCCGGGAACAGATTAATGCGGTTTGGCAGATGCAAAACTATATCGAAGGACATCTGGATGAACCGATTACGCTGCATGCGCTTGCAAAGAGCGCAGGCTATTCTCCCTGGCACTGCGCCAGGATTTTCAAAGAGCTTACCGGCAAGACGCCGTTTGAATATATCCGTATGTACCGGCTCTCCAAAGCGGCCATGGAGCTGAGGGACAATGATCTTAAGGTAGTTGATGTTGCGATGGATTTTTTGTTTGACAGCCATGAGGGCTTTACCAGGGCCTTCCGCAGGCAGTTCGGCATGAGTCCGAATGAATATAAGAAAAATACGCCGCCGATTTATCTTTTTCATCCCTGGTCCATACGGGAATATTATTATTGGCTCAGGGATATGCAGGAGGATGCACCGCCGCTTTCCGGGGACTTTTTTATACAGGTGCGCAATTTCCCCAAAAGAAAGCTGCTGTTAAAACGCGGCGTGTCGGCGGATGATTATTTTTCCTACAGTAATGAAAATGGCTGCGATGTATGGGGCCTGCTGTGCAGCGTCAAGGAGGCATTGTATGAACCAGTCGGCCTGTGGCTTCCTGATGCGCTGCGTCCGCCCGGTACCTCACGCTATGCACAGGGCGTTGAATTGCCGGAGGACTACGGAGGAACGATCCCGGAGGGCTTTGATCTCATTGATCTGCCCGAATGTAAAATGATGATGTTTCAAAGCGCTCCTTATGATGATCTTCACTTTGAGCAATGCGGTATCGCGAGATCGTCACCACCTGATCCCACCCGGTCCGGCTACGAATGGGCGGATGAAGCCGCGCCGCGTTTCCAGCTGGATCCGCAGGGATGGCGGGGCTATATTGAAGCAAGGCCGGTAAGAGAGCTTCCCTGAAAACATCACAAGGAAAGTCAAGTACCCTCCCATTCCTTCTGTTATGCTTATTCCAGAAACGAAAAAAGCCCGCAATAAAGGAGGAAAAAGACATGGAAACACGAGAAAATATCGAAAGGCATTTGAACGTACTTTGTAAGGAAATCGGTGCAAGGCCCACTGGCTCAGAGGCAAACCATACGGCGGTTGAGTATGCGTGCAGGGAATTTGAGCGCGCCGGCCTGGACGTCCTGCGGCAGGAATTTGACTGCATGGACTGGGTGGACAACGGCGGCATACTCACTGTCGGCGGCAAGGCCATCCCCATGGTCGCCGCACCTTATTCACTTCCCTGCAGCGTGCAGGGAGAGCTTCTCTGCGTCAGTTCACGGGAAGAGCTGCGGTGCGCGCCTGTCGCCGGGAAAATCGTTTTGCTTTGCGGTGAGCTGGCATCGGAACCGCTGATGCCCAAAGGCTTTGTATTCTGGAATCCGGAGGAACACAGGGAAATCATCTCTTTGCTGGAAAACGGCGGCGTTAAGGCGGTGCTTACTGTCAGTCTTTCTCCGGAACGATTTGTACCGGTCATTGAGGACGGGGACTTTGAAGTACCCTGCGCCGTGGTTCTTCCGGAAAGCCTGTCCCGGCTATGCAGCGGGCTTCCCGTAGCCCTTACGCTGAACGCGGAACGTCGCCCTGCAAAGACCGCCAATGTAATTGCCGTCTATGGCAGCGGAAAACATAAGGTATGTTTTTCAGCGCATATTGACACCAAACCGGGAACCCCGGGCGCTTTGGACAATGCCTCCGGCGTAGCCGTTTTACTCGCGATGGCAGAGGAGCTGTCGGGCAGGGAGCTGCCCTACCGTATTGAATTTGTCCTCTTTAACGGTGAGGACCATTATTCTAATCCGGGAGAAATGGCATATCTTGCCGCTTATCTTTCATCACCCTCGGAATACGTCTGCGCGTTTAATATTGACGGGGCGGGCGTAAAGGGACAGGATTTTGCGTACTCATTTTATGAATGCCCGGAACAGCTGACAAGCAGTATTTCCGGTTTCGCAAAGAAGGCGGAAGGCTTTTCGGCTCTGAACAGAACCAGCGGCCGCAGGAGACCATACCTTGTTTTCTTTTTCCGGCGTTCCTGCAATCTCCATTACCTCCGCCGGAATATTTGCGCTGGCGGACAGCGTGCTCCACACAGAAAACGACACCCTGGAGCTGATTGATTCAAAAAGGCTGGAAACGCTGGTTAAGTTCCTGCTTTATTCTGTTTAAAGAAAAATATAAAGGAGTGGTTTACGGGCGGGTGTACCGGAACTCCTATCCGATAAAACCAGCGGCAATACGTCTATCCAAGGATGATTCCGGATGGAAGGAAGGCGGCATGCCGCTGGTTCTGGTTTCCCTATGGAAAAACAAGTCTTTTTACAATGTCCTTTCAATCAGCTCCACGCATCTGTCATATCCCAGCGTTGTGCTGTTCAGGCACAGATCATAGTTCATGGGATCTCCCCATTCCCTGTCCGTATACTGTTTATAATAATCCCTGCGCTGTCTGTCCTTCATACGGATGTAATCCTCCGTTTCCACCATGGCGATATTGTCAATCTGGTTGGCGCGTTCTTTGCGCTCCGCCATAGAGGAGGCATAAATAAATACATTCAGGCTTCTGCATTTCCCCCGCAGCACCTCGCCCGCGCAGCGGCCGATAAAAATACAGGGGCCTTCCATGCTAAGGCGGCGTATGGTTTCCGCCTGGGCCTGGTAAATCCGGTAAGGCATCATGCCTCTTTCATTTCCCCGGAAATTTTCCACGGCGGACGCCACGGTATACAGAAGGCTTTTATTTACTTTTTCATCGTTTGCCTTGACCACGCCGGGGTTCAGGCCGTATTTTTCAGCCGCCAGCATGAGAAGCTGCCCGTCATAAAAAGGGATGCCCAGCCTCTCCGACAGCCGTTTCCCAATTTCACGGCCGCCGCTGGCATATTGTCTTTCAATTGTAATTGTTCTCAGATGAGCCATTTTTCCGTCTCCTTTTCTGCTGCCGCAAGGCTGCTGTACTGTCCAGTAACTGTGATTTGCAGCCTCTTGCATTACGCAGTGGCATCTACGAACTGCGAATTGTAAAGCTCCGCGTAAAAGCCGTTCTTTGCAAGGAGTTCTTCATGATTGCCCTGTTCTATAATATCGCCATCCTTCATCACCAGTATGAGATCCGCATCACGGATGGTGGAAAGCCTGTGGGCGATGACAAAGCTTGTTCTGCCTTCCATCAGATGATTCATAGCCTTCTGGATCTGCTGTTCCGTCCTGGTATCCACGGAACTGGTTGCTTCGTCCAGAATCATGATTTTATTGTCCGCCAGAATAGCGCGGGCAATGGTGAGAAGCTGCTTCTGGCCCTGGGATACGTTGCTGGCATCCTCATTCAGCTCCATCTGATAGCCGCCGGGAAGCGTCTGGATAAACCGGTGCGCATGGGCCGCCTTAGCCGCCGCAATAACCTCTTCGTCTGTGGCATCCAGCCGTCCGTAACGGATATTTTCCATAATAGTGCCCTTAAACAGCCAGGTATCCTGAAGCACCATGCCGAAAATCTCACGAAGCTCGCTCCGGTTGAATTCCTTTACATTGTGGCCGTCCACCAGGATAGCGCCGCTGTTCACATCGTAGAAACGCATCAGCAGCTTCACCATGGTCGTTTTCCCGGCGCCGGTGGGGCCTACGATAGCCACTGTCTGGCCGGGCTTCACGGAGCAGTTGAAGTTATGGATGATCACCTTATCCGGGTTGTAGCCGAATACCACATTCTGGAAATCCACCCTGCCTTTGGGGAATTCCAGGTGAACCGGATTCTGCGCAAGCTGTTCCTCCTCCTCTTCCTCAAGGAATTCAAAAACACGCTCCGCCGCGGCCGCTGTGGACTGCAGCATGTTGGATACCTGCGCCAGCTGGGTAATAGGCTGGGTAAAGTTTCTTACGTACTGGATAAACGCCTGGATATCACCTACCGTAATGGTTCCCCTCACGGCCAGGATGCTTCCCAGAACCGCCACGGATACGTAGCCCAGATTTCCCACAAAGGTCATGATGGGCTGCATCAGGCCGGAAAGGAACTGGGATTTCCATGCGGACTGGAACAAAATATCATTGGTATCATGGAAGGTCTTTTCCACATCCTCTTCCTTGTTATACGCTTTCACGATATTGTGGCCACTGTAAACCTCTTCCACCTGGCCGTTGATTTCGCCCAGATATCTTTGCTGCGCCACGAAGAACTTCTGCGATTTTTTTACCACAACCCAATCAGGCCTGCGGAAATGGGCAGGATGACTATGGCAATCAAAGTCATCGGGGACTGATGCTCAGCATCATGATCAGGACGCCGATCATGGTTGTGATGGAGGTAATCAGCTGTGTGATGCTCTGGTTCAGGCTCTGTCCCAGCGTATCCACATCGTTGGTAATACGGGAAAGGACCTCGCCTACCGTTCTGCTCTCAAAATATTTCATGGGCATACGGTTGATTTTTTCACAGATTTCCTGCCGGAAGCGGTAGGCCAGCTTCTGGGAGATACCTGTCATAATCAGCCCCTGTACAAAGGAGAGCACCGCGCTGAGCACGTACAGTCCCAACAGAAGCAGGAGGATATGCCCTATCCGTTCGAAATTAATGCTGCCGGTGCCGGAAACCTTGGCAACCAGGCCGTTGAAAAGCTCTGTGGTGGCTTTCCCCGAAATCTTGGGGCCGATGATGCCGAATATGGTACTGCCCACCGCAAAAATAAGCACTGCCACAAAGGCAGGCCAGTAACGGCCCATATATTTCACCAGTTTTTTTATGGTGCCTTTAAAATCCTTGGCCTTTTCACCGCCCATCCGGGCGCCCGGGCCATGCATTCTGGGGGGTCTTCTCTGTGTTTCACTCATGATGCGCTTCCTCCTTTCAGCTCCGCCTCAGACAGCTGGGAACGGGCGATTTCCTGATACGCCCCGCAGGTTGCCAGCAGTTCCTCATGGGTGCCGATGCCGGCGACTTTGCCGTCATCCAGAACGATAATCTGATTGGCATGAAGGATGGTGCTGATTCTCTGCGCCACAATGATAATGGTGGCGTCCTCAATTTTTTCATGCAGCGCTTTTCTCAGAACCATATCCGTCTTGTAGTCCAGTGCGGAAAAGCTGTCGTCAAACAGGAATATCTTGGGATCCTTGGCGATGGCCCTGGCGATGGACAGACGCTGCTTCTGCCCGCCCGATACATTGCTTCCGCCCTGGGCAATGGGACTTTCATAGCCTTCGGGCTTGCTGTCTATAAATTCCGTGGCCTGGGCGATTTCCGCCGCTTCTATCATTTTTTCATCTGAAATATGGGAACCGCCGTATTTGATGTTGGAGGCGATATCCCCGGAGAACAGATTTCCCTTCTGGGGTACAAAGCCTAACAGGCTGCGCAGCTTATGCTGGGAAATTTCCCGGATATCCACGCCGTCAATCAATATCCGGCCCGCCGTCACATCGTAAAATCTTGGAATCAGGTGGATCAGCGTGGATTTGCCGCAGCCGGTGCTTCCGATAATCGCCGTTGTTTCTCCCGGCTTTGCCGTAAAGCTGATATGCTCCAGCGCATCCTCCGCCGCCCCTTCATAACGGAAAGACACATCCTCAAAGGTAAGCTCGCCCTTCGCTTTTTCCAGTTCACCGTCCCTGGAGGCGGAAGGATCATGGATGCTGGGACGGGTGTCCAGCACCTCCTGGATACGTTCCGCCGCCACGCCGGCACGGGGCAGCATGACGGAAATCATGGTAATCATCAGGAAGGCCATGACAATCTGCATGGTATAAGTAATAAACGCCATCATATCGCCCACCTGAAGGTTTCCCGCATCGATCCCCTTTCCGCCAAACCAGATAATCATAACGGTAATGCAGTTCATGATCATCATCATAAGGGGCATCATAAAGGTCATAACCCGGTTGGTGAACAGCTGGGTTCTCATCAGATCCTTATTAGCTGTTTCAAATCTTTTTTCTTCAAATTTCTCACGGCTGAAGGCGCGGATAACGGGCACGCCGGTGAGTATTTCCCTGGATACCAGGTTCAGCCGGTCAACCAGGGACTGCATTTTCTTGAACTTCGGCATGGCTATCTGCATCAGGATCAAAACCACCACGGAAATTGCCGCAACCGCTACGCCGATGATCCAGCCCAGCCCGGTTCTGGTACTGGCTACCTTGACAATGCCGCCGATACCGATGATAGGCGCATAAAGCACCATACGCAGCAGCATAACCTCTACCATCTGTACCTGCTGGATATCATTGGTACCCTTGTTATCAGGGAAGCGATGGAGAATTTGTTCAGTTCATTGCTGGAAAGAAACCACCTTGGTGAAAACCTTTCCTCTCAGATCCATACCTATCTTTGCCGCCGTCCTGAGGACAGAAGGCCCGCCAGTATGGCCGCCGCCATCATAAGAAGCGTCAGGCCCAGCATTTTGGCGCCGGTAGAAAGCAGGTAGTTCATCTGCACATCATTCAGGTCCATTCCATGGCTTCATATTCAGCCTTAATAAAAGAATGGCTTTCTGGGTGATGATGGAATCGCTCATATCTCCCATTTCCTCAGCTGCCTGTTTTTTCATTTCCTGCAGCTTTGTATCGTCAATTCCCTTTGCCGCCATCATTTCCTTCAGGCCGGCCATGTCCGTCTGCCCGGAATCCTGAATGGAACTGAGTATTACCATAGGCATTCCGAAATCCTGGTTGAGGCGGTCAATCGTTTCCTTATCCGAGGTATTCCGTTCGTAAATGCCGTCCTTCAGATCATAAGCCTGAAGGGCCTCGTTTTTTTCGTCCTCCGTCATAAACAGGGACAGGCTGTCAAAGGTTTCCTCCCTCATTCTTTCAGGGACGGCATTTTCAATACCTCCCTGCTGTATTCCCACGTCCACAATATCCGAGGTGTAGGAAGGCAGCGCCAGGTCACAATACGCCTGACCTACCAAAAGAAGAATGATTAAAAGGACGGCAGCCTTATGCTCGCCCAGGTGTTTAAACAATTTCCACATTCTTTCCTATTTCTCCTCGTATAATAAGTTTGTAAGCAAGAAAAAAGCTTACAGACTTATTCTTTTTTGATAAGACAGAGGGATACTTCTAAACATCTTTTCCGAAGATTTTTCTTCAACAATGCTGGTTCGTCCCATCTCTGTCTATTGGTTAATAAGTTACTTTATAGTCATGGTCCCAGATGCTATACTTATGTTCATAAGAACTGTAGCTGTGGTCACTGCTTTATTTCTCCTGCAAATCATTTTGTTATTGCCAAGAAAGCCTGCAGCCCTAATGCTACGCTAAGACTTATTACACAAATGCTGCATTCTGGTATCTAGCCACCAGCAGGGTATTTCTTACCAGATAATGCTAATAACGCGAGGTTTAGGGTGGCGTAGTGATCTGGGATAAGCCATGATTACATTCTTTTTATTCTACGATGAAAGGTGGTGACAATCCGTGAAAGAAAAAATCGATTACCTCTCAACGCTTTTTGTTGGGATTGACATTGCTTCCCGTATTCATGTTATTTCTGCACTTGATTTTAATCAGGATTTTTTCATTAAGATGAAGCCTGTTCAAAACTCTCAGGAAGGTGCAGTTCTTCTTGAAAACATGATTGTGGATGTTCTGAAAGAAAACCATCAGTTTAAATACGTTGTCATCGCAATGGAATCAACCGGATTTTATGGTGTCCATCTGGCCAATTATCTTTCTGCCAGTGATTTATTAGCACCATTTTCTGTCCGTGTTTATTGCCTCAATCCAAAGGAAGTGCAGAATTATAAAAAGTCCTTCAATGATATTGGCAAGAATGATGGCATTGACTCCTTTGTTATTGCCGATTTTGCCCGGGTGGGACGTATCAGCATTCAGCCCTGGCGTGGTTCTCAATACCTTGCTTTACAGCGGCTTACAAGACATCGTATGCACATCACTGAATGTATTGCCAGAGAGAAAACTTATATGTTAAATAACATCTTTCTGAAATTCAGTGAGTATGCTTTATTGCGTGATGGAGAACATCCTTTTTCAAATAAATACAGCGCTACAGCCGAGGCAATCCTTACCGAATTCACGACAAATGAAGATATTGTAAATTCCTCTGTTGAAGATCTCGTTGCTTTCATTAATACGAAAAGCAAAGGTCGCATTGCTGATCCGGAAGAAACTGCTAAGATTGTACAAGCTGCTGCCCGTAATTCATACAGACTTGATAAATGTCTCTATGAACCACTTACGATATCAATTGCATCTTCCTTCAACTGTATCAGTTCTTTTGAAAAGGAATTAAAAGCAATCGACAAAGCAATCCTTCAAACAGTGCAAGGGTTAAATCCTGATGAATATACAGTGCTTAATTCCATCCCTGGAATTGGAAAGGTATACTCTGCCGGAATTCTTGCTGAAATCGGTTCTGTCAAGGCTTTTCAAAATGCCAATGCTCTCGCAAAATATTGCGGCATTGTCTGGAATGATAATGATTCCGGCGATTTTGAAGCTGAAGATAAACGTATGAGTAAGGCCGGCAACAGTTATCTGCGCTATTACATCATAGAAGCGACTGGAAGTGTCATAAGACACTGTCCTGAATATGAACGCTTCTATCATAAAAAATATGCTGAAACAAGAAACCATCAGCATAAACGAGCACTCGCGTTGACTTCCCGTAAATTTATACGTCTGCTCTATGGTCTGCTGGACAAGAGCCAACTCTACTCTCCGGAAAAGAGTAGGTAATCCATATCGCATTTTCTGCTTGTGAAACTCGTTACAGGTCACAGGTTTATTAAGGTTACCCATTTCTCTGAAAATCTTTTTTAAATACTTCTTGACTATTTACCAAATTGCTTTCTGCTGTTCCTTCTGTGCCATTCCTTCAAAAACGTCCCTGAAATTACTTTTCCATAATTCCGGGGTACGCTCTAAGAAGGATTCTCCGAAACCATTCCGATGTTTTTCTCCATGATGTCTACCAGCTCCTTCCACAAGGCAAGGAACGCATCCATTTTTTCTTCCCCCATCTCCTCCATCACCCGGTTGATATACTCGGTGAATACCTCCCAGGCGTACTGCCGGGCCTGTTCTCCGGCCTGCGTTAAACGGACATAGGTTTTCCTCCTGTTTTTACTGTCAATCATCCGCTCTGCAAGCCCTTTTTCTTCGATGGACTTCAATGTCCTTGACATGGCGGGCGGCGACATAAAGGAACAGCGGGCAAGCTCGGATACACCGATTCCGCTGGCGTCAGGATTCCTCTTCATATAGATATGAACCATCTGAAGAGCCGTGAATTCTCCATGGGTAATGTTTCCAAGCCTTATTCCCATATTCACCCGTCCGTACCGAAATGTTGTTCTCAGCAAATCAATACGCATCTCATCCGTCGTCATTTCCATTCCTTTCCGCGACTGTTTGCAGCTGCAATATTTAACATTGTTAATAGTTGCTTTGGTTAAAGATTATAGTCTCTCCCTGCCTGAAATACAATTCTTTTTTTAGAAAAAAAGTATAAAAAAACTATAAAGAAACCGTCAATCCGCACAAAAAACTCCGGTAAGTCCTCTGCTGTTTCCCGATAAGCTCCTGCTGTTACTTATTGACATAATCGGATTTATCAGGTAAAATCAAATGAAAGCATGTACTTGCATGGAGGAATGGATGGACGAAACAAGTCAGAAAATAATTGATGCGACAATGACCCTGATCCGGGATAAGGGCTATGTGGCCACCACCACAAAGGATATTGCAAAGCTGGCCGGTGTGAACGAATGTACCCTCTTCCGGAAATTCGGCAGCAAAAAGGATATCGCCCTGACCGGCATTGGGCAGGAGAAATGGCGGGGAATATTTCCCGGGATATTTTCCAGGATGTGGTATGGGAGCTGCAGCCCGATCTGGAAATGTTCATGAGGGCTTATATGGAACGGATTACGCCGGATTTCGTCAATCTTTCCATCGGCCTGCGCGCGCCGCAGCTTTATGAAGAGGCGGCCCCTTATATTATGAAGGTCCCACAGGCCTTTTTATCCGCCCTGACCGAATATTTCCAGGAAATGCACAGGAAAGGAAAGCTTCCTTCCCTGGACTTTCCCAGCCTGTCCATGACAATTTTTTCCGCCACCTTTGGTTTTACTTTTTTAAAGGCATCCTTTGATCAGAAGCTGTCGCCGGAGGATAAGGATGGATTCATACGCAAAAGCGTGGAATTGTTTATCAGCGGAATTCCCCATTGTTAAGCAAAACGGATGGAAAAGAGATTTTTATATCTGGATGACAGGACAGTCAAACGCCACACCGCAAGCAACGGGGTATCAAATTTGAAACGCCGTAAACGGCAGGGTATTTGGTCTACGCTCCGCTTCGGTCGGTGCAAAACATATGCCGCTGGCGCATAGCACCCCTCGCGGCTGTCCCTAATTGGAAAGTGCATCCGTTCGGCTCATCGCCCGCGGAAATAATTAGTACCCGCAGTCCCCGGACTGCGGCTGTTACCGAAACAAATCAGCGCTGCCTGTATGCAGGCGGCGCACTTTTATCAGAGCTATGCATGCGAGTGCATGCATTCATATAAATTTATATAAAGGAGGCTGAAAATAATGCAGATAACCGGAGCCCAACTATTTGTAAAAGCACTGCAGGCGGAGCAGGTGGACACCCTGTTTGCCTATCCTGGCGGCCAGGCAATCGATTTATTCGATGCGCTGTATGGAGCCGCTGTACCCAAGGTTATCCTGCCCCGCCATGAACAGGGTCTGGTACACGCTGCGGACGGCTATGCGCGTTCTACCGGGAAAACAGGAGTATGTCTGGTAACCAGCGGGCCGGGAGCCACCAATCTTGTAACGGGAATCGCCACCGCCAACTATGACAGTGTCCCTCTCGTATGCTTTACCGGGCAGGTTCCCACCGGGCTGATAGGAAACGATTCCTTTCAAGAGGTGGATATTGTGGGCATTACAAAGAGCATTACAAAATATGCCGTAACGGTACGCAGCCGCGAAGAGCTTGGCAGCATCATCAAAAAGGCCTTTTACATTGCCGCCACAGGAAAACCGGGCGTTGTATTGGTAGATATCCCCAAGGATATCCAGAAGGCGATGGGCAGTGACAGCTATCCCGACACCGTGGAAATCCGCGGATACCGGCCGAAGCCTCCTGTACACATCGGTCAGCTGCGCAAAGCGCTGGAGCTTCTGAACCGCTCCGCCCGCCCCCTTTTCCTGGTGGGCGGCGGCGTCAATATCGCGCGGGCCGGCAGGGAAATGACCCGGCTTGCCGAACTGACAGGGGTTCCCGTCGTTTCCACCATCATGGGAAAGGGCGCCGTTCCCTCCGGTCACCGCCTGTATGTGGGAAATATCGGCATACACGGAAGCTTTGCCGCTAATCTGGCCGTAAGCAAATGTGATTTGCTTTTCTCCATCGGAACCCGGTTCAACGACCGCATTACCGGAAGGACCGAAACTTTTGCCAGAGAAGCTTCCATTGTCCACATCGATATTGACGCCGCTTCCATTTCCAGGAACATTTCCGTAGATATCCCTGTTGTGGCCGATGCAAAAAGCGCAATCTCCGCCCTGCTGGAAAAGGCAGAGCCGCTTCCTACCGGGGAATGGCTGGCGCAGCTTGAGCGCTGGAAGCAGCAGCATCCCCTGCGCATGAAGCCCTCCGCCCTTTCTCCCCAGGCCATTCTGCAGGCGGTCAATCACTGCTTTGAGGACGCCATTATCGCTACGGATGTGGGACAGAACCAGCTTTGGGCAACGCAGTTCCTTGCGCTTGATGAGCACCGCAGGCTCCTGACCTCCGGCGGGCTGGGCACCATGGGCTATGGACTTCCGGCGGCCATTGGGGCCAGCCTGGGAAATCCCCGCACAGATGTCCTTGTGATCACAGGCGACGGCGGCATGCAGATGAATCTGCAGGAACTGGCAACTGCGGTTGTTTATGAGCTTCCTGTTATCATCTGTATTTTTAACAACTGCTGTCTGGGGAATGTGCGGCAGTGGCAGGAGATGTTTTATCAGAGACGCTATTCCTCCACCTGCCTGCGGTACCGGAAAAGCTGCCCTGTCCCCTGCACCGGCCCCGGGGAAAACTGTCCTGAATATACGCCGGATTTCATCAGGCTTGCGGAAAGCTATGGCGCCAGGGGCATCCGGGTAACCACTCCTGAGGACATAGAACCGGCGCTGCTGGAAGCCAGGAACAGGAAAAACGGCCCCACGGTCATTGAATTTATGATTGAAAGAGAAGAAAATGTCATGCCCATAGTCCCGGCGGGGAATTCTCTGGGCGATATGATTCTGGGAGAGGAGGATAATATATATGGAAAAAAGATGGATCAGCCTGCTGGCAGAGAATGAGGTAGGGGTTCTGGCAGGCATTACAGGCCTGTTTTCCGGAAAATCCTATAACCTGAACAGTCTTACCGCAGGCCCCTCGGAGGACCCTTCCATCTACCGGGTTACCATCGGGCTGACCGGTGACGACCGCACCTTTGAGCAGATTAAAAAGCAGCTGAACCGGAGCATTGAGGTAATCAAGGTAATGGATTTTACCGGGATTCCCGTACATTTAAAGGAGCTCATGTTCCTCCGGGTCAGCGGCTGCAGTCAACAGGATATGACGGAGCTGTTCAGGCTGTCCCAGGTTCTGGGTACCCTGGTGATTGACTATGGTCCGTCTGCCGCGCTGCTGCAAAGTGTACAGACAGAGCGGAAAAATGACGATCTGGTATCCCTGTTTCAGTCCCTATTCCCCGGACGGATCGAAATTGTGCGCGGCGGGAGCGTGGGGACGGAGGCGATCAGCCTTCGCGGAGAATAAGGCTTCTGGCGCTGAAGACAAAAAGGAACGGAGGAAGCAGTAGCTTCCTCCGACTTTTATTTTTTTCCTTCGTTTTCTATAACAGCCCCGGATTCCTATAGCAGCCCCAGATAATGAAATGCATTCTTCAGGCCATCCTCGCTGATATCCGAAGTCACATAATCCGCGGCCTCCTTCAAAGCCGGTATGCCATTGCCCATGGCAATTCCGATCCCGGCGGCCTGAATCATTTCAAAGTCATTCATGCTGTCGCCGATTGCCGCCGATTCCTCCCGGCGTATGCCCCAATGCTCCAAAAGAAGCTCCAGCCCATAAGCTTTGGAGAGATGTGCCGGGATGACATCCGCGCCTCCTGTAATTTCGCTCATTATGGGAGTTCGCAGGGCCGGGAAGGTCTGTTCCACCAGCCTGGCCGCTTCCACAGAGTCATCCAGATAGAGCGCGTGCATGGGGATTTCATAAAGCTCCCTGGCATCGTACATTTCCCGGAGGAACAGGTGCTCCTTACCCTTCCACCGGGCCGCCTGCTTTTCCGGGTTGGTGGTATACCATTTTCCCTCATGCTGGCCGCCCAGGCATAAATCATTGGCGTAGGCAAAGTCCAGCACCTCCTTCTGCAGCTTCGGATCCAGGTAGGTTTCCTTCAGCACGGTTCCCTCCGCTTCCACCAGGGAGCCGTTTGAATGGATGATGCCGTCAGGCTTTACCAGCTCTTTAATAGGCGCGTTCCACGCATCGTTGAAAAAACGCCCGCTGGCAAGCACCAGCCTGCACTTTCCCCTCACGGCCTCCAGCGCTTCCCTGGCGCTTTCCGGGATGTTACCGAGGCGGTGGTCAAAAACCGTATTATCATAATCCAGACAAAGTACTTTTATCATTCCAGCTCCAGTCCCCAGGCGCCTACCGGTGTTTTGTCCACAGCCCGCAGCAGCACCTGACTTTCCTTATTCTGCGGCAATCCGCAGTACGGTTACGGAGTACGGCTTTATTTCCGTGCTCACTTCATTTCCCGCAAAGCTTTCCCGGGTCTGCCGATCTGTAATCCTGTCCGGGGCAGCAATGGAATTCACCTGCTGCAGGCCGTCCGCACACAGCTCGATCCGTGTAAGCTTACCCGAACAGCTCCATTCCTCCAGCCCAAGGCTCACCGTTTCAGCTTTCTCTCCGGCATTTATCAGCTTTACAATCACTTCACCCTGTTCCCGATCATAGCTGACCGCCGCATACAGCCCTTCTCCCAGCGCAGGTTTAATTTCCAGTTCCTCCTGCCCCGTATGTACACTGTAAAGCTTCTGTACATAATAGCTGGGCGTTCCATAGGCATGGACATCGTCAAACCAAATCAGATCCGGCGACCACTGGGTATACCCGATTCTCGCAAATAACGGCGCATAACAGGCCAGCACCACTACATCCGCATTCCGTTCGATTCCTGTAAGCAGAGCCGCCTCCGCAAGCGCCGCTTCCATATTATTGCGCAGGGCGATGTCTTCTATACCCTGGGGATGCGCCGCATATTCCCCTGCAAACACCTTTACATTACGGGGATAATTGTCATAAAAGCCCGTGTTGTCAAAGCACCACTTCGGTGGCACATAATAATGCTCATCCACCGCATAGACAAAATTTTCTTTTTTCTCTGCCGCCGGACGGATCCAGTTCCAGGCCGCTTCATATTCTTTGGAATTCACATTGGGCCCGGCGGAACCAAGCAGCCGGATTTCCGAATATTTTTCATGAATCGCCTGTTCGAACAGCTCATATCTATGGAAGAAATCCACCTCTTCAGTTTCCCACTGCTCGTTCCCGATGCCCAGCATACGCAGCCCGAAAGGCTCCGGATGTCCGCAGGCAGCGCGCAGCGCCCCCCATTTTGTGGAAACATCCCCGTTTGCAAATTCAATCAGATCCAGGGCATCCTGTACAAACTCCTTAAATTCCACACTGTCCGAGGCCACCTTCTGGGTGGACTGATACTGGCAGGCCAGGCCCACATTCATCACGGGAACCGGTGAGGCCCCCAGATATTCGCACAGGATAAAATATTCATAATAGCCCATTCCCAGCGTCTGGTTATAATGGGAAAAAGGCGTTTTATAGCCGCACTCTTCCTTGGTGTCATGGACGGACCAGCGGCTCCAGTTCACCCGGCGCTCTTCCATGGGCCCCACACTTTCCTTCCAACGGTACCGGTTGTCCAGCGTATTGCCTTCCACGATACAGCCGCCGGGGAAACGCAGGAATCCCGGCTGCAGTTCCTTTAACAGCTCCGCCAGATCACGGCGGAACAGGCCGCACACCGCGTTTTCCGGCATCATGGAAATCATGTCAAAATCCACACTGCCGGCCTCAGACAGGCAGATGACAAAGGAAGCGCTTCTCACCTGCGCGGCCGCCGTCAGCGTAAGCTCATATTTTTTCCACTCCCCGGTCAGTCCGGCGATCTCTGCCTGATCTGTATAAAGCTGACCGTCCTTTTCCACATGTACCAGTACCTTGCCGCCGAAGGCAGATGTTCTGGCCCAGAAGCTGACGCGGTAATTCTCCCCTTTGTTCAGGCAGATGCCGTCGTATGCCTTATTTGTAAAACCGTCCCCGGCTGCCATCGCCGTAAAATGCAGATAATGCGGGTTTACTTCGTTTTGCGGCTTCTGCGTATCCAGTGTCAGCTTTCCCTGGCCGCGGCAGGCGCTCCAGCCATACAGCCCGTCGAAATCCTGGCTGTAATGATCATAGTACCCCGTGGATTCCTGAAATTCAAAATTCCGGTTTTCCAGCATTTCCGCATACAGCCCGCCGTCGGCCGCATAATTGATATCCTCAAAAAACAGGCCGAACATCCCCGGCTGTATGGGCGTTTTCACATTTTTACTGATTTTTACCTGATTCATTCTGTCTCCCCTTTTCTTCCGTTGTACTTTCCGGCATGATTTTACTGATTATCGCTGTTTCCACCCGCTGATCCTCCAGCAGCTCCACATGGACGGCCAGGCCGTTTACCTGCACGTCAAACTGGCTTCCATCCGCGGGGATAGAGCGCAGGCAGCTGAAAATCATACCTCCAACAGTATCATAATCCGTATCCTCCGGCAGGTCAATATCCAGCTCCTGTGCCAGATCCTCTATGTCCACGCTGCCGGAAACCCGCCAAAGGTTATCCTCCAGCCGGACCATTTCCGGAGGAAGGGCGGGATCGAACTCATCATAAATATTTCCCACGATTTCCTCCAGAAGATCCTCCATGGTTATGATTCCCGCTGTCTGGCCGTACTCGTCGATAACAATTGCGATATGGATTTTATTTTTCTGCATATCACGGAACAGATCGTCCGCATGAATGGTATCCGGTACAAAATAAGGCTCACGCAGCAGCTCCTGCAGCCCGGCAGAACTGTCACCGTTTCTACTGAGCAGATAATCCCTGGCATTTAAAATCCCGACGACATCATTAATATCCTCTTCATACACAGGATAACGGGACAGTCCGCTTTCCCGGATGGTGTTCAGGATATTTTCTTCGGTTTCCTTCAGGGAAAAGGCAACCACGTCCGGCTCCCTGGTCATGGCGTCCCGTACGGATATATCATCAAAACGGAACACGTTCTGTATCCATTCCTGTTCCTCATGGTCAATGGTGCCTTTTTCACCGCCCAAATCCACCATCATGCGGATTTCCTCCTCCGTAACAGATTCCTCCTCCGCCTCCGTTTTCATATGAAGTATCCGCAGCACGGTATTGGTGGAAAAGGACAGGAACCATATCACAGGCCTCATAACCACCGCAACGCCGGAAATAACGCCGCTGCTGAATTTTGCCACCTCCATGGACTTCTGCATGGCGATCCGTTTGGGCACCAGCTCGCCGAATATCAGTGTAAAATAAGACAGGATGATGGTAATGATAATAACCGATATGGTATCCAGCGCTTTCTCCGGCAGTCCCCTGAAACCAATATCATCATAAATCCATCTCACCAGATACTCGGAAAAATTATCCGCCGCAAAGGCGCTTCCCAGGAATCCGGCCAATGTAATGCCTACCTGTATGGTGGAAAGGAAGGAGGCCGGTTCCTCCACCAGCTTCAGAAGCTTTCCCGCTTTTTATCCCCTTCCTCCTCCTGCCTGCGCAGCTTCGTTGTGTTCAGGGAAACCACCGCAATCTCCGCCGCCGCAAAAGGCGTTCAATAAAATCAAAATAATCTGCAACAATAACTGTCTTGGTATGGAACTCAAAGTAAATCTCTCCTTTTCTTTTGTAATGCCGGCATCCTTGCCGCCGGAGGGCAGTGTTTTGTTACTGTTCACTCCGTAGCCAGTAACATGTTTTTCGTCTAAAAAACAAAAGACACAGCCTGTCAAGCTGATGCTAACAGGCCATGCCCTTTAAAAGTTTTCGTTGTCTATAAAGGTTCGTTTCCCCGTCAGGGTCCGCGTCGTCCATCGAATTCTTTTCCTTTCTTCCGGTAAGTTGATAGGAACATTATAAAGAATCCGGACGGAGGATGTCAAGATGGTTTTGAGGGGCGGAGGCCTCTCTCTGCTGTCCCGCGAGCCTGCGCCCGGCTTTTCTGCCTTCCCGGCGGGGTGGTGGGAGGGCAGGTATTTATTTTAAAAAATTATATTTTCAGGCAGCTTCGATTCTGATTTTTAATGAGTTGATAAAATATTGGAAGCTGGGGGATTGGTTGTTTGCAAGGTCAAGGTAGATACCGATTTTTGCGGCCCACTCGCTTTTTGCTTTACCGATTTCCATATACGCTCCACCAGAACGTTTTTTCAGGGCGGTCAGGCCTCCCGGATAAATCATATTGGCTAATACTTCCCATGTATCGCAAATGCCATCCTGGGTATAGCTGCGGATATACGTTTTCCTTACCTGAGGATACGCTGCTTCAATGGCATTTAAATCGCCCAACAGCCACGCTTCCATTTCTTTAATTGCAATGCAGAAAACATGATCAATCTGGATTTTGTTTTGGATTGCCATATTTTCCAGCTGCTTCCTGAATTGTGCGGTATCTCTTTTATCATTATCCAGAACGATTACTAATGCCGCTTTATCCCAATAACTTAATTCTCTGTTAAAAGCCCTTAAATACATGGGTAAATCGTTTAGAAGTTTTCCTGTCTTCTGTTCCAGGGGCTTTCCCTTTTTTACAAATCCTCCTATTCCTTTGAAGGCTTTGCAGTCGAATGTGATTTTCTTTTCAGAATATTTCCTCAGTAATTTTATCATTACAGCTTCAATCAGTTTATTTGTTGAATCGTCTTCCACCAAGAACTGAAAATGCATAGTATTCTGTCCTCCCTTTAACCAAAATACTTGCTGTACCACATATCACCCAGGGCTACTCCTTCTTCCGACAGAGCCTGGACAAATTCATACTCCGATGCTTTCTTAGCCGTCGAGCAGCCGTCGCTGCCTTTAGTTAAAACCCAGACATCCTCCGGTGACAGGGCATTCACAAAAAATGGGCTGTGTGTTGTTACGAAAAGCTGTTTTCCATATCCGGTTCCTACATTTCTTTTCATTTCTTCAGCAAGGGAAGCCAAATAATAATGGTATAATCCATTTTCCGGTTCCTCAATAAAAATAAGCTGTCTGGGATTTTTCTCATGCAGAAGCAGATAATATGCAAATAATTTTAGGGTTCCGTCCGACATTCTGGGAGAATAGAACGGTTTCTCAAATCCCTGTTCCCAGAAACGCAAAATCATCTGTCCATTTTCTAACTTGACCGGCTCAATCTTTTCAATCCCGGGAATTTTTGTCTGGATATCCCTGAGTACCTTTTCAAAATCCTTACTATTTTCCCGATACATATACTGCGCAACGTTATTTATATTGCTTCCTATACGATCCAGATATGGCTGGGGTGCTTCTGTCTGGACCTTTCTGGCAGCGTCAGGTGAAAAATAACACAAATACCAGCCCCTCAGAAAAGTGAGAAATTCCACAACTCTCTCATACTGGCGCATAATTCCCAGTGTCACAATTCCCGGTTTCCGTATATCCGCCAATTCCACATCTACTTTATTCCCGATAATACTGCCGTCATCATCTTGTCCGCTTTCCAAACCTTCAAAAACATAGCCCTTACCATTTTGCAGATACATAAACGATAAAGGCCTCCCTATGCTTTTTACCCTCTGGCGTAAACGTTCCTCCTTCACAAAAGGTCTCCCCAGACTGTCCTTATCTATAACCAACTCATAGATAATGGGTCTGACATTACCGGATTCCCGATAACACAGTTCAAAAGAAATCGGATTATTGCTTCCTTGTGTCTGAATCTGGTCATAGCCGCCCCGATTATTCGCATCGCATGCTGCTTCCGCCCCAATTTCCAGACAATCAGCAATAAAACCGAATGCATCTGCAAAAGTACTCTTTCCGTTTCCGCTTGCCCCGATAACTGAAACCAGATTCCCCAAAGCTTTCGTATTTGGATGAGATAAAGTTTTCCCTAGTGTAATATCTTTCAGCGGACCATAATTTTGAATTCGTATTCCTTCTATTTTTCCCATTTCAAACCTCCCTGTATCCGCCCGGATTTTAAACTGTTCATGTCACATATCTTAGCATAAAGTATACTCCTTTAAAACTATTTTGTACTACTTCTCTTTTTTTAATAGTAAAAGTATGTTTTATAATCTTTTAAAGATGAAACCTTCATATCATATCGGCAAGAAATAAAAAATACTCTTCCAGACGCTTTAAGCCATAGCCGGATTATAAAACAATTCTTAATCATTCCTTAAATTACCATAAATTTAGACAAATGTGGCAAAATGAGTATAGGAACAGGCGTTGTGGAGGGTTATAATAACATAACATATGTTGGGGGCTGTATGAAAAACCGGTTGGATCCGGCCCGGAAGGGTGTGGATACGTTATAGCAGAGCAGGTAACTGTAAAGCAATTGAACAATTGTACAGTTATCAATGCAGAAGGAATGATTGCTTATGAATTGGAAGAAAAACAGCAAAAGTCTGGAAAACCAGGAAGCAGGGAAAGGAAATGTGGACACAGAGGAACGCAGGGAAATCACGGTTTTGGAGGCGGATCCCGGATGCGGGCTGGATGCTGAGGAGGTGCGGCTGCGGGTAGAAAACGGGTATGTCAACCGCAGTGATTCTTCTCCTACGAAAAGTGTGGGGGATATCATTAAGTCTAATACGTTTACTTTTTTCAACCTGGTATTTGTTGTGCTGGGGGGCTGCCTGATTGCAGTGGGGTCTTATACCAACCTGCTTTTTCTTGTGATTGCCGCTGCAAATACGTTTATCGGGATTTTTCAGGAGGTCCGTTCCAAAAGGGCTGTGGACAGGCTCACGCTTCTGGCGGAGCAGAAAATACATTGTATCCGGGACGGGGAATGGGAGGAAATTCCTTCTTCGGAGCTGGTGCGGGACGATATTGTGGAATTTGATAACGGGAGCCAGATTTGTGCGGATGCCGTGATTTGCTCCGGGCAGGTAACTGTGAATGAGTCGTTGCTTACGGGGGAAACCGACGCTATTTTAAAGCAGGCCGGGGACGAGCTGAAGTCGGGCAGCTTTGTAAACGGCGGGCGGTGTGTTGCCAGGCTTTCGCACGTTGGCAGTGATTCTTATGCTTCCCGTCTTGCAAGAGAGGCGAAAAGCGATGTAAAGCTGGCAAAATCCGAGATGATGCGTTCTTTGGACAGGCTGATCCGGGTGATAGGTATTTTACTCGTCCCCGTGGGGATCTGCCTGTTCATCAATCAGTATCAGATGCTGGGGCTTCCGGTGAAGGGGGCTGTGGAGGCGACGGTTGCCGCGCTTATCGGGATGATCCCGGAGGGGCTGTATCTTCTGACAAGCATCGCCATTGCCGTAGGGGTTCTGCGTCTTTCCAGGCGGAAGGTTCTTGTGCGGGATATGAACTGTGTGGAAATCCTTGCCCGTGTGGACACGCTTTGTGTGGATAAGACCGGCACCATCACTGAGCCGGGGATGGACGTGGATCGTTTTATTCTGCTGGATGAGGAAAATTTTCCTGAGGAAGCGGTAACGGAAATGCTGGCCGCATTTTATGACAATATGGATGCGGATAATGATACGGGACGCGCTATGGCGGAGCGTTTCCGGCAGGATTCGGACTGGGAGGCCGCTGATATCGTTCCCTTTACCTCAGATACCAAATGGAGCGGCATCACCTTTGAGGAGCATGGCAGTTTTCTTATCGGCGCTCCGGAATTTATTATGGGGTCCCGTCTGAAGGAGCTTAAGAAAAAAATCCGTCCCTGGGCGGAGCAGGGCATGCGTGTCCTTCTTGCCGCCGCTTACGATGGCAATCTGAAGGAAGACGGGCTGCAGGAGGCGTGTATCCGTCCCATGGCTCTCATTCTCATCACCAACCGGCTTCGGGGCGAGGCCGCGGAAACCTTCCGGTATTTTAAGGAGCAGGGCGTTTCCGTCCGGGTTATTTCCGGCGATAATCCTTCCACCGTATCCGAGGTGGCAAGGCAGGCCGGCATTGAAGGCGCCGAGCTTTATGTGGATGCTTCCACGCTGAAAACGGAAAGCAGCCTGGATGCGGCGGCTGAAAAATACCGTGTTTTCGGACGCGTCACTCCTGAGCAGAAATGCAGGCTGGTGAAGGCGTTGCAGAAAAACGGACATACGGTGGCCATGACGGGAGACGGCGTCAACGATGTGCTTGCCCTGAAAGAGGCGGACTGCGGCATCGCCATGGCCTCCGGCAGCCAGGCAGCCTGCCAGATCGCCCAGCTTGTGCTGCTGAATTCGGATTTCCAGTCCATGCCCGCCATCGTTGGCGAGGGACGGCGTGTTATTAATAATATCCAGCGGGCGGCATCGCTTTTTCTGGTTAAAAATATTTTTTCCTTCCTGCTGTCTTTAGTAAGCCTGTTTGCCGGCTTCCCTTATCCGCTCCTGCCGCTGCAGCTGTCCCTGATCGGATCCCTGACCATAGGCATTCCCTCCTTCTTCCTGGCGCTGGAGCCGAACAGCAGCCGTGTGGAGGGACATTTTATGAGCAATGTTTTTTACAAAGCGCTTCCCGGCGGCCTGACAAACCTGTTTCTTGTTTTGGGAATCGAGCTGTTTACCTACGCCTTTGATTTCCCGGTGGAACAGCTTTATAGCATTTCCGCCGTAACCGTCCTCTTCGTGGGGCTGCTTGTCCTTTATCAGGTATGCAGGCCCTTTGACTGGAAGAGGCGCACGGTCTGGGGCGTCATGACCGTTGCCGCCCTGGTCTGTGTTGTCTTTTTCGGAAAGCTTTTCAGCATACGGCCCCTGACGCTGCAGACCGCGCTGGTTCTGGCAGTATTCCTTCTCCTCGCCCAGCCCGCCATGCATCTGGCCCTGTGGCTGTTTGAGCAGGGTAACCGTCTGTACCGCCGCCTGAAGAAATACGGAACGGAAAACAATTAGCCAAAATCCGTCGCGGCAGATAATCCGGAATGTTTCCGGGCAGTAACTGTGAGGGGTACTGAACAGTTACAAAAAAATCTTATATCTTTCTTAAATCCATTGATTCACTGGCAAAAACGCGCCATAATCATAGTATAAAGAGTAACGTTTCAGACCGGAATGTTGCGGCCGTTTCAAAATGGAAAGGACGTGTTGCCGATGGACATTACATTGTCGGAGGATATTGACGCAGAGTATCTTGAGGATGTTGCCGACATCCTCACAAATAAAGAATTTCTGGCCCTGAACAGCTACAGACACCATGTGGCCACGACAAGGCTGATGCACAGTATTAATGTTTCCTATATCTCGTGGCTTACGGCAAAGAAGCTGGGATGTGACGCCCAGGCAGCCGCCAGGGCGGGGCTGCTTCATGATTTCTTTCTGTATGACCCCAGAGAGGGCAGGCCCTCCAGGGAGCTGCAGGCCTTCTGCCATCCCAAGGTGGCCGCCAGAACCAGCGGGGAAACCTTTGAAATTTCTGAAAAAGAAAGGGACGCCATACTGTCCCATATGTTCCCGCTGGGCCCCCTTCCCAAATCCCGGGAAGCATGGATTATATCCGGCGCGGACAAAATATGCGCCTGTGCGGAAGTCTTCCATATTACGATTGCACTGGCAAGAGACGGACGCGTGGCAGTCAGCCCGGCGTAAGGATGAAGGTTTTCTTTCCAACTGCATAAAGAGTGCCGGAGAGGGCGCTTTTCAAGGCGCTGTTTCCCTCACGGCAGTACAAAGGACCGGCCGGGTTTATCCCGCGCCGATCCTTTGCTTTTTTGTCCTCCTATAGTAAAGCGGCCTCCGCTGCCTGCCGGGCCTGAAGCCTGCTGCCCGCCTCATTGTTATGCAGTCCGTCAGGCTCATATCTGGCAGCCTCACATCCACCTGTTAAATTACGGTATTCCCTTATCCGTTAAATATAGTACTCCCTGCCCGCGATTTCCTCTGCGTCAAATCCCAGCACATAAGAAACCCCTTTTTCCGCAGTGAAGCTAACCATGCCGTCCTGCGCCCTGACTTTTACGCCGGGACCGCTTACTCCGGCCAGCCCTTTTGCCTTCACACAGCACGGGCCGCCGATAAGCGCTTTGATTTCTCCGGTCCGAAGCTTTCCCCTGTCCCAGGAAGCCGATACCTCAAAACCGCCTCTGGCTCGCATTCCCCGGAAATGGCCGTCAGCCCAGTCCACCGGCACCGCAGGAAGGAGCTCAATGAAGCCCTGGTGACTCTGCAGAAGCATTTCCGCGATTCCGGCTCCCAGACCGAATATGGCGTCAATCTGCTGGTTCACATTGGTCATCATTCCCGCTCCCAGACCCTCTCCCGTGCTCTTTAAAAGATGGCCGCATTCCAGTGGATTCTTGAACCGGGCCATCAGGCAAATCTTCCAGGAGCCGGGCCAGCCGCCCTGTTTTCTGGCATGAAGAAGCCTTCTTTCCAGGCTGCGCCTGGCCGCTTCAAATAACTCCGGTGTTCTGGTTTCCGTAATCAGTTCTCCCGGATAGACAGGGTACATATGGGAGGTGTGGGACATTCCCGGCGTACACTCCTCGTAATCCTCATACCATTCCAGCAGCTGTCCGAAGCGTCCGGTACGAAGAGGCGGGAATTTTTTCATGGCTTCCTGAGCCTGTGCAGGGACAGGATCGTCCTCCAGCTTGAGAATATCGGCAGCCTGCGCCACATTGGAAAACAGCTCACGCAAAATACTCATATCCATCGTGGATCCGATTGTCACCGCGCTGATCCTGGGGTGATTGGGCGAACATCTGCTTTCTCTGGATACCTCGTCGATAAGCTCAATTACCGTATCCTCCCCATCCGTGATGAATTTGTTTTCCGGGGAAAGGGAAGGCGCCGTCACCAGATAGCCTTCCTTATTTTCCACAAGGAAATCCAGCATAAATACCGCAGCCTCCCTGAGCACCGGATACATTTTCTGCAGGAATGCCTCATCCCGGGTAAATTCATAATGCGTCCAGATATGCTGGCACATCCATGCGCCTCCGAAGGGCCACCAGCTCCAGGAAGCATCCTCACAGCTTGGCTCCGTAGAACGCCACAGATCCGCATTATGGTGGGTTACCCAGCCCCTGCTATGATAATAGCCTTCGGCTGTCTGTTTCCCGCTTTCGGAAAGCTCCGTCAGTAGATCCATCATGGGCAGATGGCATTCGGGAAGCCCCAACGCCTCACAGGGCCAGTAATTCATTTCCACATTAATGTTATTGGTATAATTGCTGGACCAGGGAGGCGCGGGCGTATCATTCCAGATGCCCTGCAGATTCAGCGCCTGTGTGCCCGGCCGGGAACCGGCAATGGTCAGATATCTGGAATACTGCAGCAGCAAGGCGGCCAGGGACGGATCATCCACACCCTCGGCGCAGTAGGCCAGCCGCTGTGTTGTGGGCAGGTTCCCGCTAAGCTCCCGTCCCAAATCCAGATCCAGCCGGTTATAAAGAGACTGGTAATCCGAAATATGCCTGTTTTTTATGGAAGCATAGCTTATAGACTTTGCGGCAGCCCCGACTGTGCTCCCGTACGCTGCCTCAAGGCTGTCCAGATCTTGCCGGATCTGTTCCAGAAGCTTTCCTGCATCCCTGTCACGCTCTTTACGAAAACCTGCATAATTCGTTTTTGCCTGTACGGCAATCAGCGCATAGCCTGCATGGTTCACATATACCCTGGCTCCGTCGGAAAAAACCTTCCCGTCACAGGATACCACTCTGGCGCAGCAGGCAAAACGTATGGCATCCGATTCCTCCGGCGCCTTGTAGATGAAGCGGGGCGTAACCGCCGTATAATTGGGTTCCGCATGATCAGGGGCAATCCCTGTCAGATAAGCCTCCCCGTCTTGTGTCCCGTTAACATAATGCAGCGAGGAGTCCAGGCCAAAAGCGAAATCCAGCAGTTTTTCTCCCTCCGCTCCGCCTTCTTCCCTTTCCGCGGTACAGTAAATAAAGGCTTTATTATCAGGAAAGCTGACGAAATATTCCCTGGTATAACGAATGTTATCCCTCACCCAGGAAACAGTCTCCACTGCAGTTCCAAGCTGCAGCTGCCTTCTGTAATCGCTGATATCATCCTTTTGCGGCTCTATCACCATCTTTAGCGGCATATTCCGTCTGTTATTTGCCTGCCCCACAGTTAAATGCAGGCTTGCCAAAGGCAGATACGCTTCAAACCAGCGCCCTTCCATATCATTATTAATGATATTGTTGGCTTCCTTCACCTTTCCTTCCAGGGAAAGCCTTCTTGCCTCTTCAAATTTGTCATAATGCTGAGAATTCAGATAGAATTCCTCGCTGCCCGACCAGAGAGTGTCGTCGTTGATGTAGACCTCTTCCAGCGGCGCGCCTCCCATCACCGACATGCCAAGCCTGCCATTGCCCAGATAATGGGCGTCACAGAATTTTTCCGCAGGCTTATCTTCCCAAAGCAGATAATCCTTCATTCCCTTGTTTCCCCTTTCCCCGCTGCCCGGTTAATTCTTTTTATGTGCGGCAGCCTATCTTCTTTGTACCACATTCGGGGAAAATGGAAAGGAACATTTCTTCACATCCGGTTACAATATTTCAGGCGTTTTCCTCTTCCATGAACATAAGCACTCCTTCTGTCTCCAGTTCCGGAGCCTCTTCCATATCCTCCGCTGTCCGTAAGCGCACTGCTCTTCCAGACACCTTTTATAGAAGGAAAGGGAAAGCACCATGGCCACCATCCAGCCAATCGGCCAGGACAGCCAGATTCAAGCGTCCCGAAGGGCCTGCCAGAATAAATGCCAGGATAACGCGAAGCAGCAGATCCGAAATGTAGCTATCATAAAGACTTCATTGCGCCGGCGCCGCGCAGTACGCCATCCGCCATCAGCTTCAGGGAAATCACGAAATAGAAGGGCGATACAATTTTAAAAATTCCATGCCCGTTTCCATTGCTACCGTGCTGCCTTCATTCATAAACAGGGACAGCATGACGTGGCTGCCGAAGAAAAAGCCACAAAAGGGCACCGTAATAATCAACGCCAGCTTCACAGCTGCGCCAAAGCCCGCTTTCACTCTCCCCTGCTTTCCCGCGCCCAGATTCTGTGCCGTAAAGCTGCTCGTTCCGTTTCCCAGCGTGGTCAGGGCTGGTGATGGCGAAGGTATTCAGCTTAATCGCTGCAGAGTAACCGGCGATAACAGAAGAACAAAGGAATTTATCAGTCCCTGGATGAAAATATTTCCGATAGAGATAAAGGACTGCTGCAAAATACTGGGCACTGCGATTCTGCTGATTTTTCCAAGCATATTCCAGGAAAACAGCGCCGCCTTACCAGTCGTTTCAACAGAGGCCAGCCTTCTTTTCAGGGTAACTAGCGCCAGCATCGCAGGCGACGCCCTGGCAAGGAAGGTAGCCCAGGCCACAGGCCACGCCCCAGTGGAAAACCGCCACAAAAGCGTATCCAGTAAAATATTTCCGATGGAGGAACCGATCAGAAAATACAGCGGCGTTTTGGAATCACCCAGTGATGTAAAAATACCTGTTGCCACATTATATAGGAAAAGGAACACAAATCCGCCGATGTAAATCCGCAGATACAGATCCCCGTCCGCAAAAATATTATCCGGTGTGTTGATCATCACCATCAGGCCTCTGCTGCCCAGGAAGCCCTGCGACAGTAAGCACAAGGGAAAGAGCCAGGAAGCGATCAGCGTGGTGGACACCGCCGTTTTCATTTTGTCATACCACTTCGCGCCGAAATACTGAGAAATCACTACGGAGCAGCCAATATTGCTTCCCACGGCAATCGCCATAAAAATCATGGTTATGGGATAAGAAGCCCCTACCGCAGCCAGCGCGTCCTCTCCTGCAAATTTCCCCGCAATCACGCTGTCCGCAATATTATACATCTGCTGGAAAATCACGCTTACAAACATAGGAATCGAAAATTTCCACAGTACGCTCTGCGGGTCTCCTACCGTCAGGTCCTTATTCATCACTCTTACCTCTCTCATTCTGCCGTCATGCCAGCCATTTCTGTTCTGTTCCGGCTTCCTGGCCGCCGGCGGGTTACTATGCGGCCTGCAGCCGCTCTGTAATTACAACCACCCTGTAACTGCATCCATATTGTAACACCGGCGGACAAAACCTCCGCATAACATTTGCCTTTCAAACCGTCCTGTATTATACTACTTCTAAAAAGATAAATAAAATCAATCATTTCTATGTATTACATAGATTTTATCTATAATTGTATCTTTTCATGATATAAACCGGGATAAATGCTGACGAGGGCAGCGTTGGAAACAGCAGAAATATATCTGCCTATGAGAGGAATACCGAATGAGCGTGAGCTTTGATTCTTACAAAACTTTTTATTATGTTGCCAGGCTGGGAAGCTTTACGGAGGCCGCAAAGGCGCTTTACGTGACCCAGCCCACAGTCACCCACGCCATACAGATGCTGGAACAGGAGCTGGACTGCGTGCTGTTCCAGCGCTCCCGCAAGGGTGTTTCCCTGACCCCCGAGGCCGCCATGCTCTATGAGCACGTCAGGGCCGCCTGCGAGCACATTTTTGAAGCGGAAAGCGCGCTGAAAGCAAAAAAGAAACTGCTGGAGGGCCAGGTGAGAATCGGCGCCAGCGAAACCACCCTGCACTTTTTCCTGCTGCCCTTCCTCAAGGAATTTAAAACCCTGCATCCTGGGGTGAAGATCAAGGTGAGCAACAGCAGCACCCCCACTGCCCTGGCGGCCCTGCGTTCCGGCCATATTGACTTCGCTATTTTGGTCATGCGTCCTGGTTATAAGGGGGCTTTCCTTCCTCAGGATAAATTCTCCGTTACCAGGCTGGCCGGCTTTCAGGATATTTTCATCGCCGGAAATGACTTTTCCGATTTGGCCGGCCGAAGCGTCACGCCGGGGGAGCTTTGCGGCTACCCTTTTATCTGCATGGAGCCGGGAACCGTCACCAGACAGTTCCTGGATGATTTTCTTCTTCAGTTCCATCTGGCCGTAAGCCCGGACATCGAGCTGGCCACCACCGACCTGATCACCCCTATGGCCGCCAATAATCTGGGTGTGGGCTTTGTCCCCCGCGCCTTCGCCCGCAGTGCGCTGGAGGAAGGAAGCGTCTTTCAAATCCGGCTGACGGAAACGGTTCCCGAACGGGAAATCTGCGTCATATCCCGCACCGATACGCCGCTGTCCCTTGCCGGGAACGCCTTTTTGCGGCTGTTTTCTGATTTTGCAGAACCTTCCTGTATAAAGAAGGACTGCCGGTAAGCGGCAGTCCCTGATAATTGTGTCACCCCGCGCATGTCCTGGCAGTCACTCTTTCCCTGGCCTTACCCGAAGTCCACACTGTCAACTGCCACTCCCATATATTTTTCCCACAGCTCCCATTCTCCGCGCCCTGCGGCTTCCTCCAGCTCTGCCAGCAGCCTTACCCTGACAGCGCTCCTGTGGATAAAGCAGGGATTGGGATCATTGAAAAATTCCTCGCTCTTTTCCAGGATAATCTCTTCCTTCAGCGGCAGATCGGTCAGCGTTCCCCTGTAAACTTCATGTTCTCCCAACCGGACGCAGATTTCATTCTCCTGCTTTTTCTTTTTTCCAAACATGGTTCTCCCCCTAAATCAGCATATACAGAGAAAATACAGCAAACACAATAAACAGCACCGCATAGCACAGCTTTACCGCCGGCATCCGCCGCAGGCTTCCTTCCGACAGCGCCAGGATGCTCTTCCCTCCTGCCACCAGAAGAATGATGAGCAGCGCAGGAATACACATAGCTCCCACATACAGGCAAAAGACGAAGACCGGAATGCCCTTCTGCGCATCCGTCTGTACCCAGCGCAGTATGGAAGCCAGATAAATCTGCCCTGTGCAGAAAAATTCCCCCAGGGAAACCAGCACGCTCCCGCCGAATACGGCCAGGAAAAGCAACCCTCCCAGCCCCGGACGGACTGCGGACTGCAGAAGCTTTTCATTCCATCTGCGCAGCCCTGCGGGAAGCTGCATTCTGACCTTCCCATAATTTCCTCTTTTTATCTGGACAAAATCCCAGATGTTTCCCAGTGCCGCTGCCAGGCAAAAGCATACCAGTATTACATTCAATATATTCCGGGCCAGCCCGAAGGCCTCCATGGGTATAGCCGATGCGGCTGCGGAAACTGCCAGTCCCAGTCCCAGATAAGCCGCAAATTTTCCAGCCAGGAAACAGAAACCGTACCGCAGGAAACGGCCGCCGGCCGCCGCAAGCAATGAAAGGAACAGAAGCGTCATGGAAAGCGCACAGGGATTCAGGCCATTCAGCAGCCCCGTAAGAAGGATGCTCCCGACAGAAACCGCTCCTTCGAAGCCTTTTCCCGCCGCGCTGCCAGGCACCCGTCCCCCATCCGCCGGCCTGCCGTCCGAAGGCAGATACAGCGCCCCAAGGCCTTCCAGTGCATTGATATACTCTTCCAGCCTCCCGCTGCGGATCTGTTTTTCTCCAGCAAGATAGTGAGTTCCGATAAATACCACAGGCACCTTCTGATCTGCCGACGGCACCTGGAAGGAGTCATACAACTCCATCAGGTAGTCCGCATTGTCCTCCTCCATCACGGAAATTTCACCAAGCTCAACGGGATAGCTCCTCCCGTCCGCTACAGCTTCCGTCGGCAGTCCTGCCAGATATTCCTTTGCCTTCTCACAGCTGTTGCAGCTTTCCGTAGTAAACAGCAGAATATGTATGGAATCCTGGGTTTTCCAGCGGAAACCGCTTTCGCCGCTTCCATTCATTCCGGCGGTTCCCCCGTTGACAGCATCTTCTTCCCCGGCCTTTACCGCTCCGTCTACGGCTGCTTCCCCTTCCCCTTGCGCCCCGTATCCGGCTGTTTTCCCCGACTCTGCCCCTCCGCTGCTTCCTTTTTCAGCAGCCAACTTAAGGCTGTCGTATAATTCCTCTCTTATCTGGGTATAGCCAATCAGGCAGCGTTCTCCTATAATTGCCAGCGGATAGGAAATATTCTCCTGAGAAATTCCCCTCTCTTCCATGAGCCGGTTCATTTTTTCCTTATTTTCCGGCCGGTAAATATAATATTCATCTATCCAGTAGGGAATGTTGTCTTGCTTTTCCGCAAGCGTATCCCTGACCAGCTCCCTGAATTTTTCACCCTCGTGGCAGGATTCACAGGGATTATTATGGAAAAAATAAATCACTGTTTTTTCCGGTTCCGTGTCCGCATCAGCCTCTTTTTTCCCCGCTGTCCACAGTCCAAAGAAACCTGCCGCCGCCAACAACACAATAACAAGAACCGCTGCCGCTGCTTTCCTCATACTCCCGCCCCTGCCTTTACTCTGAATTCACCAGCTGTTTACCACTGTCCGGTATCTGCACATTTAACTGAATTATAGCTTTTCCACGTCATATACGTCAATAGCCATGCTGCCGTTCAACAGCCGCTCCCGGCTACCTGCTCCATACGAACCGTACATAACTTCTGCCCTCCCATATGATGCTTCCACTCCTCTGCCCGCCCAATTTCCGGCATACAGCCAGAGAAGCGCTATTCCTCTCCGCCGCCAGCGCCTGCACCCGCTCAAATCCCAGCTCCCGGAATCCATACTCCAGTATTGCGCCACAGGCCTCCATACAGTACCCCTTCCTCTGTGCCTCCCGGGCAATAATGAAGCCAAGTTCCGGTTCATCGAACCCTTCCCTCATAAAAAACCCCGCTCTTCCCACACATCTGCCCGATTCCCTCTCCGCAAGCATCCAAAGCCCAAATCCGTAAAAAGGATAGGCCCGTTCTATATAAGCCCTGACATATGCCCGCTCCTCCTCCCTATCCCCCGAAAGCCCATCCATAACATCCTCAATTCCCGGCTGGTCATAGATCCGGTACAGCGCATCCAGATCCTCCTCTGTCATTTCCCGGACAATAAGCCGGTCCGTCTGCAGAATCTCCCAGGGCTCCTTCACATGCCGCTGATAGACCTTTTCCAGGAAATCTCCGTCCAGTCCTTCCAGGCCTTCCACCGCATAAGGAATATCCCCCCATATTTTGCCCCTGTTTTCTTCTGTCAGATACAACAAAATGCAGGCATCTTCTCCCGCTGCCGCCCTGACCGCATCAGGCCTGTCCGTAATGTAGACGGCGGCGTCTTTCCCGGAAGCTTTTCCCTCAGCAATCCGGCCCGCCCCAACCGTTTTATCCGTCCTGTCTGCCTTATCCGCTTTATCTGCCTTATCCGCTTTGTCTGCCTTATCCGCTTTGTCTGTCTTATCTGCCTTATCTGCATTTTCCGCCGTATCTGCCCGTTTTTTCCCCCTACACAACCCTGTATCCACCAGCAGCTCCGTCTGATACAGTGCAAGCTTCTCCCTAAGTTCCTTTATTTTATCTTCCGCCGCCTCTTTTTCCAGCGACACAATCACTTTTTCCAACATAAACCGGTTAACTCCCTTTACGAATTCCCGCATTTCGGCTACAATAGACCTGTCGGCCATGCGCCTTGCCGCATAGGCTTATTGCAACGTAACTGTGAGGACATTGAACAGTTATATTGTAACCAAATAAATACCAGAAAGGAAGTTTTATTTATGGCACAGAATCCCGTTGTAACAATCACCATGGAAAACGGAAATGTTATAAAGGCAGAGCTTTATCCTGAAATCGCCCCTATTTCCGTAAATAACTTTATCAGTCTGATCAATAAGAATTTCTATGACGGGCTGATTTTCCACAGAGTCATCAAAGGCTTTATGATCCAGGGCGGCGACCCGGTTGGTAACGGAACCGGCGGCCCCGGCTACTCCATCAAAGGAGAATTCTCCCAGAACGGTGTAAAAAATGACCTGAAGCACACAGAAGGCGTTCTTTCCATGGCCCGTTCCATGGCTCCCAACTCCGCAGGCAGCCAGTTCTTCATCATGCATAAAAATTCACCCCATCTGGATGGCTCCTATGCAGCCTTCGGAAAGGTCATCGAAGGAATGGACGTGGTAAACAGCATCGCTGAAACCCGCACGGATTATTCCGATCGCCCGCTTGAGGATCAGCGCATCAAAACCATGACCGTGGAAACCTTCGGCGTGGATTATCCGGAACCGGAAAAAATGTAAGCTATAGCCGTCCGGGCAGCCGGATGGTTACACAGGCTTTTCCCAAAAATTTCAGCCGGAGCCGGAAAGCGTATTTACGCAGCAGTTCAGACAATCCTGAACCTGCTGCCGCCTCCGGCCCCGGCTGAATCATGGACATTTCCTCACTCACACCGTAGCATATAATAATCACCATAGGCCGTCCCATCATGGCCTTTCAGCTTTTCCGCCGTCTCCTTAAATCCCAGACGTTCCAGAGCCTTCCGCCTCTCCGCCGCTTCCTTCACCGCCTTGGTGGAAACAGATTCACACCCGAACAGCTCCGGCGCCTGCTCCAGCAGCGGCTCCAAAATACTGCAGATCACATCTTCCTTCTCATACTCACTTTTTAAATCCAGCCGCAGCAGACCCGTCTTGTTAAAAAAATCATCCGCCATCCTGCAGAACATTTCAATCGTTCCCACCGCCCTGCCGCTGCTCCGGTCAAAAATACTCCATCTGACAAAGGCCCTGCTCCGGTAAGAAGCTTCCCAGAAGTTTATCTCTGCCTGCATCTGCTCCAGCGTCCTGTAAAAAAAATTGTCCCCGTTACAGTTATCACTGTTGAAAAAAGGCACCTCCTTCTCATCAGAATAAACCTCCAGAAGCTCCTGAGCATCCGCCATCACCGTTCTTTGCAGCAAAAAAGCCCCGTTTCCCAATACCGGACATTCTACATACACATCTTTCATATTACCCTTCCCTTTCCCACCGTTTTTCCCAATGTTTTGCTTAACCTTCCACTTGATGTTTGATATACTGTTTTACCTGATGTTCTGCTTAACCTTTTACTTAATCACCTGCGCTGTTCCTTCCGTTCTCTCAGCCCCCAGATACGCCCCGAACCGTTTCCATGCATCCGCCAGAGACTCCCGCATATCCATGTCACCCCCGCAGCCTTCCTCCCACCACCAGTTTTTAATCCGCAGCACAGAATCCCCCTGCCGGTACTGCTCCGGCTCAAACCTTCCCGCAAACCGGCTTCCATACAACACAGGCAGTACATAGTAACCGAATTTTCTTTTATCTGCGGGCAAATATACCTCCCAGCTGTATGTAAAATCAAACAGCTCCCGCAGCATTTCCCTGTCCCACAAAAGATTATCCAGCGGCGCCATAAAAGCCGTCCTTCCCTCCTGAAACGGCCTGTTCAGAACATCCGCATCCTCTGTGCGCATATAAAAAGGCTCTTCAATCCCCTCCACCCGGAATTCCCGCAGCTCACCCCTATCCAAAAGCTGCCGGATACACGCTCCACGCCGCTCCCTATCCGATACAAAGTGCCCCAGCCAGGCGCCTCCGTTTTTATTCCACAGCATTCCCACACTGCCAATCCTGCGCTTCACATACCATCGGAAAAAAGCTGCCTCTCCATCCTCTCCCTGGAATTCCTCTGTCCTTACTTCGTAAAACAGATTTTCAGTAAAATCAAATATCTTCTGAGTGCCTGTTTTTCCCGCAACCGACAGCTCACCTGTACAGTAAAGATAATCCAGCGCCGCGCTGGACAGCTTTTTCGGCCCCCATCTTCCCTCCAGGTTACAGCCTATGGAAAAATCCTTCGCCTGGGCAGGCCCATTTCTGCGGATATCCTCCCGTATCACATCCAGAAGCCCCAGCGCCTCCGTCTGTCCCCGGCGCCGCATCACAGCCGCCGCGCCACCCGCCGCCGCTTTCCTGACCCGCGCCATCCTTCCGAAATCCTCCGTCCTGTAAATGCACATCATCTTGTCATAGCCATCCACCAGGCTCCGATCCGTATACAAAAGCTCCTCCAGCAGCCTGGACCGATAGCCCTCAATCCTTGACTGCAACACTAAGTCCGCATTCCGTCCCGTCACATTCAGCGGATCATACTGAATGCAGCCCACGCGGCTCATAAACCGCATGATCCCATCCTTTCCCGACCACCCCTGGCCGCCGTCCAGTCCATGGTACTTCACCAGGAAACGCCTGGCCTCCTCTTTTGATATACAATTGCTGCCAGCTGTCATACCTGCCCTTCCTCTCCTGCATTTCTTACATTATACCAGCCAAAGTATGACAGCTGTATGTCATAGTTGCCCTGCCAGGAATTTTAGCAGCAGAAATATTCGTAACAGTCGGGGACTGACCATCATAACTATTCCTCTCCGGACCTTAATGAATCCATATCAGACATAATCTCATAATAATGATAATCCCCGCTAATCCGCTCACACTCCGGAAAATGTTTATATTCGGTTTTTATATAACGCATGCCGCTTTTCTGCATAACACGCAAGCACCTCCCTGCAGTCCCGGCAAATCCGTTCCTTCAGGCTTTCCGGCTCCAGAACCTTTATCTGGTTTCCCAGCCCCAGAATTGTCCCATACCAGAAATGCTCATTTTCCGGCACCCTGAGCCGCATTATGAAATCCCCGTTTTCCTTCTCCTCCTCAATTTCCCCCTTCAGGTATTCCATGCATTTTACCTTTACCTTCTTCCTGCCCTCCAGCCTGATGTCCAGCTGTTTTCTTGTATCCGGCCTGCTGCGCAGTATTTCCGCAGCCTCCCCTGCATCATGCTTGCGCTGCATCCTCTCCTCCATACAGCAAAGTGTGCGCATCCTCACCAGCTTAAACAGACAGTAGCTTTCCTTTTCCGGATAATATGCCGCCAGATACCAGGCGTACCATTGAAAAATACAGGCGGCAGGCTCCACCTCAAACTGCTTTTCCCTGTCTTCGGCATTCGTATAAAGAAAGGACAGCTTTTTCCCCTGATCCATGCATTCCCTGATAATTGCCAGCTTTCCGCTGATGCCGTTTTCCTCCCTGGCCACGCTGAAGTCAAGGATTACCTCCGGAGCGGATGTTCCCGCCAACGCCTTCATTTTTTCAAGCGTATCTTCGGCCGTCTCTTCCTCATATGCGGAGAGCAGGCCCTGCAGCGCCGCCACAATATGCTGATAATCCGTCTGCTCTGCCGTCTGGCGTTCCATGCAGAAGGTATCCAGTATTTCATAGCCGCCGTCGGCGCCCATACTCGCCGCAACAGGGATTCCCGCCATACACAGGGCTTCAATATCTCTTTGAATCGTGCGTACTGAAACCTCAAAGCGCTTTGCCAGGGTACTGGCGCTGGTTTTCTCATGGTTCAAAGATGATTGTGATTCCAAGTCCGGTCAGCTTCGTTTCACCTCCTCCGTCTGCTATTACAGACGTATAAAACATGTTTTTTTCTGTCAGTTTTTGCTAAAAACAGCGTTCATATTTTGTTCATATTTATTTCAAAGAAAGTTAATCTGCCAATCACTGTTTAGACACTTCTCTTTACTATACTATAAAGCATGGATAGGCAGAGCATACAACTTCATCTTCCCTCCTTTAGCGTACAACAAAGACTTTTTGCCAATGGCTTTCCCATGATGCCAGGTAAACAGTTACCTGGCATCCTCCCTGTCCAGGGGAGTTTTTTTTGCGTTTTTTTGAAGTCAAATCAAATAAAATTCCTTCCGGCTTCCCTCTCCGCCGCTGCTTATCCTTCCCTCTGCGTCCACAGTAATCTGCGTATAGTGGGAAGGCGATTCATAATCCCTGCATCCATCGTCATCCATTACGGCTCATAAGAATATCCCTTTCCACAAAGCCCAGAAGTCCAAGATGATCAAAATCCACCTTTTCCACACAGCTTCCGCCCTTTGACATGGGAACCAGATGGTCCGGCCGGATAAAGAAAACCACCTCATCCAGAGCGATATCCACATAATGGTGGCCCTTTTCCAGCACCTCTTCCTTCCTGTCCTCAGGCCCCCGGAAACGTACCAGCTTCATTCTCTCCGGCAGATATACATAACGCCCCTTTGCGTTCTGCTCATATACAGGAGCAATCATAATGCTTTCGCCCACCATCAGCTGATCCTCCACACGGCGGGCAAAGCGATCCCCGGCGTACACAAAGGACAGCGGGCGGAACATCATTTCATCTCTCAGCGCCGCCTTCATATATTCACTGTACAGGTAGGGAAGCAGACAGTCAGCGCAATTATTTCAGGCTCCTGTCTGGGTAAAACAGTAAAGCCTCTGCGCCGTCGCCAGGCAGAATGGTTGCGCATCAGCGGCGTGAAAATTCCCAGCTCCAGCCAGCGCATGAGCAGTTCCTCCGTTGTATCCGCGCCGAAGCCTCCGAGATCAGCCCCTGTGTACAGGAAACCGCACATATTCAGGGAAGGCATCATATGCAGATTCAGCAGGATATGGGACCACCAGGAAAGATTATCCCCCGTCCAGATGCCGCCGTAACGATGCATCCCGATATAGGAGGAACGTGAAAACATAAGAATCCTCTTATCCGGCTCCAGCTCCTCAAACGCCTCTCCTGCAGCACGGGTCATATTATATCCGAACAGATTATGTACCTTATCATGCCTTACCCTGCCATCCTTATGCTCATGGTAAAAAAGCTTATAATCCTCTTCATTATTGCTCAGTCCGCCAACCAGCCTGTTCAGGGACGCGGAGGCTTCATTATCCAGATTGATCCCCCTGAATTCCTCCAGCTGCTCAAAAACCTCCTGCAGATGCTTTTCGGAATAGAAAATAGCCGGTTCATTCATATCATTCCAAAAGCCCTCAATCCCCTGATCAAGAAGCACCTTATATTTTCCGCCGAACCATTTTCTCGCATCTGCATTGAGCATATCCGGGAAATGCACACGGCCGGGCCATACGCCGGCAACAAATTCACTGCCGTCCTCTTCCTTGCAGAAATATCCGCCCGCCATGCCTTCCTCGTAAATATCATAGCCCTCTTCTATTTTCACACCCGCGTCGATTATCGGCACCAGATGGATTCCCTGCTCCTTCATCTCTTTTGCAAAGCCCGCAAGATCCGGGAAGGTTTCCTCATTTACGGTAAAATCCTTATACTTGACCATATAATCAATATCCAGATAAATGCTGTCCAGGGGAATACCGGCCTCCCTGTGCTTCTTCACCACCTCCCGGATTTCATCCTCATTCATGTAGCTCCATCTGCTCTGTCCATAGCCGAAGGCCCACTTGGGCGGAATGTAGCTGCGTCCCACAAGCCCGCGGAACTGCTTCGCGATGTCCTCCGGCCCCTCCCCTTCGATCACATAAACATCAATATCCCCTGTCTGTGCTTCTATGAGCATCACGTTCCGGTCGGTATAACCGATATCAAAGGTAAGCTTACCCGGATAATCAAAAAACACGCCAAAGCATTCCTTTCCATCCACTATAAGGAAATTATGGGCGCCGTAAAGAGAGCGCTTGTCCTCCCTGTGGTTCGGATCATCGCTGCATTTGCTTTCATAAATCCAGCCGCGCTTATTGATTCCGCGCACATTTTCCCCAAGGCCGAATACAATATCCTCCTCCGCCATCCTGTAGGAAAATTTTCTTCCCTCTTCCTGGGAAAAATAAGGCAGCTCTCCCTGCCAGCTTTCATAGGCTCCGGTAACCGCCTCCGTATCGAAGGGGGCTCCATAGGTTATTTTCTTTATCATCCTTCTGCATCCTTTCTGCGGTATTGCCATAATTTGATAACACCCTTTTACAAAACCTCAATTCCGCCGGTTCCTTCTGCCAGCCCGGTTCCTTCTGCCAGCCCGGCTCCCTGGCAAAACCTTTTCACCTTCCTGGTAATCCTGGTAAAACCAGCTCTTTTTTATACTATAACCGTGCAGGTCCGTAACTGTCAATCCGAATATTATTGACTGTCAGGATGAAAATTTTTTTATAATATGCATCAGCATAAAGCTGTAGGTACACCGTCATCCATTTTTAATTCTTATCTGCATGGCTGTTCCGCACAGTTCCCGCAGCAGGCGGAAAATCACCCGCCGCCCCCCGCTGTCCCGGCCCATCTATTTAAAAAGAGCGCCGGCATACTGCCGACGCTCTGATTTTATCTGTAATTATAAACCTGTGAAAGTCCGATAAATACGCAAGCGCATTTACCCGGCCTGTCCCCGGAAGAAATAAAACCTATATTCAGGCTTTTCCAACGGAACCGAACATTTCCATTTTCTCTTTCACAGTATCTTTGATAGCCTGTGCTCCGGGAGCAAGAAGCTTACGAGGGTCGAAGCCCTTGCCTTCCTGATCCTTGCCTTCTTCGATGTACTTTCTGGTAGCTGCTGCGAAGGAAAGCTGGCACTCTGTGTTAACATTGATCTTGGAAACGCCGAGGGAGATGGCTTTCTTGATCATGTCTTCCGGGATACCTGTGCCGCCGTGAAGAACGAGAGGCATGTCCCCTGTCAGCTGCTGGATAGCATCCAGAGTTTCGAAGGAAAGTCCCTTCCAGTTTGCAGGATATTTTCCATGGATGTTGCCGATGCCTGCTGCCAGGAAATCAATTCCCAGATCAGCGATCATCTTGCATTCCTGAGGATCTGCACATTCGCCCATTCCGATAACGCCGTCTTCTTCGCCGCCGATGGAACCAACTTCAGCTTCGATGGAAAGTCCTTTTCATGAGCTGCTGCAACCAGTTCTTTAGTCTTGGCAACGTTCTCTTCAATAGAATAATGGGAACCGTCGAACATGATGGAAGAAAAGCCAGCTTCGATGCACTTGTAGCAAGCGTCATAGCTGCCGTGGTCAAGGTGAAGAGCTACGGGAACAGTGATGTTCATCTCTTCCAGCATTCCGTTAACCATACCAACTACAGTCTTGTATCCGCACATGTATTTGCCAGCGCCTTCGGATACACCGAGGATTACAGGAGAATTCAGTTCCTGTGCTGTCTGCAGAACGGCTTTTGTCCATTCCAGGTTATTAATGTTGAACTGGCCGACTGCATAGTGGCCTGCTTTTGCTTTGTCGAGCATTTCTTTAGCTGATACTAACATTTTATTTACCTCCGTTAAATTGTAAAATAAATTCCCTTTACTGGTGTTATTATAACCCATCTTCTTCAAAAAGGAAATAAGGAAAGTTAAACTTTTCACATAACTTGCCTGAATATAACTGTTCAGTCCCTCCACAGTTACTGCCCAAAACACAGCGGACCGGAAGCCGCTGCCTTAAATCAACACATTTTCAGGCCAGGGAACCCTGATTTCCAGAGCCTGCTTCCGGTTTTCCATATCCACTACCCTGTGGCGCCCTCCGAATTCCCCGTCCAGGGTCCAGGCAACCTCTTCTTCGGATTCAATATGAAGGGAAGCCGTCTTAAAGCAGTACATCTGATCCGTATCTATGTTCCTGTTTACAAGATCAGTAAGGATCTGGTTCAGCTCAATGGCATTGGTGGGACGCTTAATCAGGGTCACTTCGAATTCCCCGTCATCCAGTTCCACATATTTTCCGGTAATCCGCTTGAAGCCTCCCACGGACATGGAATTGGTAATCATACCGAAAATGAAGTCGCCTTCAATCTCCAGGTTCTCCGCCGTCACCTTCATCTGATAGGATTTGATGGAAGGCAGGCGCTTCATCCCTTCCAGGATATATGCCATATGTCCCAGGACGTTCTTATATTCCTGCTTCGTCTCATAGGAAACATCGGTAAAAAGCCCAAAAGCCGCAATGTACACAAACGTGTCGTCATTAAAGGCGCCGATATCGCAGGCAAAGGGCCTGCCGCCGACCACTGTTTCCGCGGCGGCCTTCATATTCCTGGGAATCCCCAGGCTGTTGGCAAAATCATTGGTGCTTCCCGCCGGGATATAGCCCACCGGAACCAGCTTGTTGCTCTTCATAATACCGGTGACCACCTCATCCAGCGTCCCGTCACCCCCGCTGCAGACAACACAATCGTATTTCTTTGACTTCTCAGCAGCCATCCTTACCGCATCCCCTGCATACTGGGTGGGATAAACGGTAACCTCATTCCCTGCCTTTACAAAAACATCTATAATATCACAAAGGTTGTTTTTAATCTGTCCCTTGCCGGCCTTTGGATTATAAATAAACAGCATTTTTTTCTTAGCCATCTCAAATCCTCCATGTTTTGCGGAGCAAAATGCGAGTCCCCTGTTTTCCTCTTTTTAATGGCCCCCTCAGAACTTCAAAAAAGGAGCATGTAAATGCTCCTTTCGCTATTATTTTAAAGCCTTTTCTTCATTCAGTTGCTTTTGCCGCTGCAAAGATATTTTGCAATGTCTTCCACCGCAACCTCCTCGTCAGGGCCATCGGCGATTACAGTTACCATTTCGCCGCTGTCCAGTCCAAGGCTCATCATTCCCATGATACTCTTTGCGTTTACCTTCTTGCCTTCCGATTCCAGATAAACAGTACTGTCATGCTGGCTGGCCACCTGAACAAGCATAGCTACGGGTCTCGCTTCCAGTCCGCCGTTTAACTGAATTCTGACTGCCTTCATTTTCATAATTACTCCTCCTTTTACTGCTTTCCTTCCACTTCTGTTAACTCTTTATCCCCTGCTGTGATCTGACCTTGTCCGCCAGCTCACCCAATTTACGAAGCCTGTGATTCACACCGGACTTACCAACAGGAGGATCCAGATATTCCCCCAGCTCCCTCAATGGGGCGTCGGGATAGGCCAGTCTGACCTCCGCCATCTCCCTCAGGCTTTCCGGGAGATTCTCAAATCCGTATTTTTGCTGCAGGAGAAGGATATCCTCCGCCTGTCTTGTGGACGCACTAACGGTTTTGCCGATATTCGCCGTCTCACAGTTCACTCTCCGATTTACAGAATTGCGCATTTCTTTTACAATCCTGAAATTTTCAAAATTCATCAGGGATACATGCGCTTCCACAATGTTCAGGAAGTCTGAGATCCCGGTGCCGTCCTTCATATAAACCACCTGGTACTTCTTCCGCTGTACAATCCTCGCTTCCACTTCAAATGCAAGAAGAATGGACTGTATCTGCTCCGCCTGGAATAAATTCGTACATACAATTTCCAGATGGTAGCTCTTTCCCGGATCGCTCATAGAACCCGACGCCAGAAACGCCCCTCGCAGGAATGCCCTCTGACAACATGAATTCTTGATAAGAATCGCGCTGACAGGCGCTTTCATATCCCTCAGATGCCCTTCCCCGTCCATGAATTTAGTGGCCTGGAGAACCTGCTTTATCTGAGAGGGATCCGTAAGCTCAATCTCATAAGCCCTGGGCTTTGCACCGGTCCCGGCGCCTGCTTTTCCGCTCTTTCCGACTCTTTTTTCATTCACGCTAGTATTTATATTAAATGTTTTCTTCAATAATGTAAAGCATTTTCTGATAACCGCCTCATTTTCTGCCTGAATCAGCAGCTTTTCACCGTTAAAAATGCTCTTTTTTTCTTCATTTTGTAAATTATTACTGCCCTCTGCCGCCGTATGGCTGCCGCAGAAATGCAGTATGGATGCAAGCTCCGCCAGCTGGCAATGCCTGGCCGGAGGCGTGTGTTTCATCAGTTCTTCTTTTACTTCTCCCGAAAAAGACATATTGCGCCCTCCTGGATATGAGTCCCGCCGGCCATTTATTTCACATCCCGGTGGCTTAATGTCAGTCCATAGTTCCCTTTATCCTTCATGCGCCCGTACAGTTCATTTGCAAGCGTCACGCTGCGGTGTTTTCCTCCGGTACAGCCTATGGCAACCACCAGCTGATATTTACCTTCTTTAATATAGTTGGGGATCAGAAAATGCAGCATGTCCTCCAGCCTGTCCAGAAACTGCCCGGCCTCAGGAAAACTCATCACATAATCCTGTACGCCTTTATCAAGGCCTGTCAGATATTTCAGCTCGTCAATGTAAAATGGGTTGGGCAGGAATCTCACTGTCAAAAAACAAGATCCGCGTCCGCCGGTATTCCGTGCTTGAAGCCAAAGGAAACAATGCTTACTATAAGATTATTATATTCCCGTTCTGCACAAAAATTGTCTATTTCTTCCTTCAGCTCGCGGGTCAGCAGCTTGGAAGTATCTATGATATAATCCGCCTGTTTTTCATGGCGGTAAGGATTTCCCTTGCGGATGCCGCTCTCAATCCGGTTGTCCTCCGGAGTAGGGGGTGTACCCTGCGGCTTTCTTATAACGCTTCATCAAGGTTGCATCGCTGGCATCCATAAAAAGGATTTCAAAAAAGCCGTTCTGGCGCATCTTATTCAGTATTTTCATGGCATCGCCAAAGGACTGGTCGGCCCTCACATCCAGCCCCAGCGCAGCTTTGGATATTTCGTTATTGGGCATCATGAGCAGTTCCATGAACTTCTCAATTAAAGGCACCGGCAGGTTGTCCACGCAGAAAAATCCTGAATCCTCAAGCATTCTCATGGCTGTGCTAACTCGCCGCTCATTCCCGTCACAATTACGAATCTCACCTTTTATACCTCCTGCATATCGCAGGCCTGCCTGCGATACTGCATAAATCAGTAGTTTGAAAGGAATCTTGCGCTTCCCTTCCGTATTCCGGCAGGCAGAACGAAAGCCCCTGCAGGGGCCTCCGTTTACCCGTTTCATACTGTTAAAAGCGCTGTCCACACAAAGGACAGCCGCCTAAAAATCTCCCAGGAAAATAACCTCCGGCTCCAGCGTGACTCCGAATTTTTCCTTTACAGTCTCAATGACCTCCTGGATCAGCTCTGCAATGTCCGCCGCTACTGCCGTGCCGTCATTAATCACGAAGCCGCAGTGCTTTTCGGACACCCGCGCGCCGCCGATTCTGGCGCCCCTCATACCGCTGTCCATAATGAGCTTTCCGGCAAAGTGGCCTTCCGGCCTCTTAAAGGTACTGCCCGCGCTGGCGTATTCCAGCGGCTGCTTTTCCTTCCGTCTTGCCGTCAGTTCATTCATTCTGGCAAGGATCGCCTCCCTGTCACCCTCCTGAAGCCTCATGGAAACCTGGAGCACCACATAAGGCCTGTTTTTGATTACGCTGTTGCGGTAACCGAACTCCATGGTTTCATTGTCAAGGTCCAGTATGCTTCCGTCCTTGTACATCACCTGTACGGATTCCACGATATTGCGCATTTCGCCGTCATAGGCCCCTGCGTTCATCTTGACGCCTCCGCCCACGCTTCCCGGTATGCCGGAGGCAAATTCCATTCCGGCCAGGCCGTTTTCCATGGCCGCCCTGGCGGCTGCGGACAGCAGTACGGAAGCCCCCGCCGTCAGAAGCGTCCCCTCTACCGTAAGATGGTTGAAATCACCGCCCAGCCGGATGACTCCCGGTAGCCTCCTACCAGCAGGTTGCTTCCGTTGCCAAGGATAAAATAAGGCCGCTCCACAAGATTCAGGTATTTGATTATTTTTTCCAGTTGTTTACTATTCTCGACAGTTACAAATACCTCTGCCGGTCCTCCCACCCGGAAGGTGGTATGCTTGTGCATGGGTTCCTCCAAAAGGATGTTCTCTGCCGGTACCACACTTTCCAGATATTCTATCAAAGCTCTACTCACTTGTGCTCCCATTCCTCATAAACTTAAAAATATATTATGCCGTATCCGGCGCTTTTAGTCCAGCACCATCTTTGCCGCTCCGTAAATACCGGCGTCATTTCCCAGGGTCGCCAGCGCAAACAGCGCGCCCCTGCTTCCTGCGAAGACATAAGGTATGTAATTCTTCTGGATATAATCCAGCAGAATCGGGCCTGCTTTGGATACGCCGCCGCCGATTACAAAAATTTCCGGATTCACAACGCCTGCAATGTTGGCAAGCTCCTTACCCAGGATTTCACCGAACTGCTCCGCCACCTCGATTGCCAGCTCATCCCCTGCCTTTACCGCATCGAATACGGTCTTGGCGGAAATGCTGTCGTTCCCTCTCAGGCTGCTGGGCTTATCGTCAGCCGCCAGCCTGCGCTTTGCAAGCCTTACGATACCGGTTGCGGAGGTGTACTGCTCCAGGCAGCCGTAGTTGCCGCAGTTGCACATTTCCTGCTCGCCGTCCATCACATGGATGTGTCCGATTTCCCCCGCGGCTCCCGTGGCCCCGGAAAGAATTCTGCCGTCGGCGATGATGCCGCCGCCAACGCCGGTTCCCAGCGTAACAGCCACCAGGTTCTTATGGCCCTGGCCGCCGCCCTTCCACATCTCTCCCAGAGCAGCCACGTTAGCGTCATTGCCTGCCTCTACGGGAATGTTCAGAAGTCCCTGCAGCTGGTTCTTAATGCTGAAGGTTCCCCAGCCCAGGTTTACGGCATTATAAACGGTTCCTTCCCCGTCAATGGGACCGGGAGCGCCTACGCCCACGCCGATAACATCTTCCCTGGAAATCTCACGCTCTTTCATCTTGTCCAGAATGCTGGCGGCAACGTCGGGCAGTATCGCCTCGCCGCCGTTGGCCGTCCTTGTGGTAATCTCCCATTTTTCCAGAAGGGTTCCCTCCGTATCAAAGCAGCCCAGCTTGACGGTGGTTCCTCCCACATCTACTCCGAAACAGTACTTTGCCATAATCAATCGTCCTCCTCATCTTCTTCTCTTCTGCGGGCCAGGGAATTCTGGACACGGGTGTACAGCTCCTGCGCCGCGTTATAGCCCATCTTCTTCTGGCGGTGGTTAACTGCCGCAGATTCACAGATAATGGCCAGATTACGTCCGGGACGGATGGGAATATTGTGGCAGACAACCTTGTTGCCCAGATAATCCGTATATTCCTCCTCCAGACCGAGTCTGTCATATTCCTTATCCTTATTCCAGTCCTCCAGACGGATCACCAGATCAATGGACTGGGTATCCTTTACGCTGGAAACACCGAACAGCGTCTTTACATCAATGATTCCAATACCGCGAAGTTCAATGAAATGCTTTGTGATATCAGGCGCATTGCCAATCAGCGTATCATCGCTGACCTTGCGGATTTCCACCACGTCGTCGGATACGAGACGGTGTCCTCTCTTAATCAGCTCAAGCGCCGCCTCGGATTTACCGATTCCACTCTCTCCGGTAATCAGCACGCCTTCGCCATAAACGTCCACCAGCACGCCGTGCACGGAAATGCAGGGCGCCAGCATCACATTCAGCCAGCGGATAATTTCCGCCATAAAAGCGGAGGTCGCCTTCTTTGTCATCAGGATAGGCACATTTTTTTCCTTTGCTATCTGCAGGAAAAGAGGGTCGGGATGAAGCTCCCTGGAAAATACGATACAGGGAATGGGATAGGACAGCAGCTGGTTATAAATCTTGTTCTTCCTCTCCTCCGTCATCGCTTCCATATAGGTATATTCCACAAAGCCGATAATCTGCAGGCGGGTGGCCTCGTAATGCTCAAAATACCCCGCCATCTGCAGCGCCGGCCTGTTGATGTCCGGCTGGGTGATTTTGATCCCCTTGACATCGATTTCCGGTGTCAGGTTTTCCAGTTTCATTTTCTCAATGATCTGTGTTAGATTCACATGTGACATACCTTGTCCTCCACTTTTATATTTTCCGCTGTTATACATATATCGCTGTGCGTTTATCTTTGCTTATTTTACCACAGAACCATGAAAAAAAGAATAGATTTCTTCCGCGATATGCTCCGGTATCTCCGGCACCTGGGAAAGCTGCGCCGCGTCCGCCGAACGGATGTCGTCTATGGACTTGAAATGACGCATCAGCGCCTTACGCCGCGCAGGCCCCACGCCGGGTATATCGTCCAGCATGGAGCGCACCTGTTCCTTGCTCCGCAGGGAGCGGTGGTATTCTATGGCAAATCGGTGGGCCTCATCCTGGATACGGGTAATCAGCTTAAAGCCCTCGCTGCGGGTGTCTATCTCAATTTCTTCATTCTGATAATAAAGCCCTCTGGTACGGTGGTTGTCATCCTTCACCATGCCGCACACCGGTATATTAATATGCAGCTCCTCCAGCAGCCTGCCGATTCACCTGGCCCTTGCCGCCGTCCATCAGCAGCAGATCCGGGAATTTGGTAAAGCTGCCGAATTCCTTTTCCAGCTGTTTCTCCTGCAGCTCCTTCGCTTCCTCCATACCGTGGAGGAACCGCCTGGTGAGGACCTCCTTCATGCAGGCGTAATCATCCGGGCCGGACACTGTGCGGATTTTGAATTTCCTGTAATCGCTCCGCTTCGGCTTTCCTTTTTCATAAACCACCATGGAACCCACGTTTTCAAAGCCGCTGATATTCAGATATCGAAGGCCTCCATCCGGCTGATTTCGGGCAGGGAAAGAAGCGCGCAGATTTCCTTCACAGCGCCGATGGTCCTACCCTCCTCCCGCTTGATGCGCTCCCTGTCCTTGCTCAGGACAAGCGCCGCATTGGTAGCGGCAAGCTCCACCAGCTTTTCCTTGGTTCCCTTTTTGGGCACCCGGATATGGACGCGGCTTCCCCTGCGGTTGCTGAGCCACTGCTCCACAATCTCCGTATCCTCAATCTCCTCCTGCAGCATCAGCTCCCTGGGCACAAAAGGCGTTCCCATGCTTGAACGACGAAGTCCAGGAGTATCTGGGCCGAGGTGCTGTCCGAAATATGCGTCATATAAAAATGCTCCCTGCCGATCAGCCTGCCGTCCCGGACAAAAAACACCTGGACCACCGCATCGTTATCATCCTTGGCAAGGGCGATAATGTCCTTATCCTCCCCGTTGCTGTCCGTGATTTTCTGCTTCTGGGCTACCTGCTTCACACTGTTGTACAGATCCCGGTAGCGGATAGCCTCTTCAAAATCCAGGTTTTCCGACGCTTCCTCCATCTTCTGCTGCAAATCCGTAAGTATGGGCTTGAAGTTGCCGTTCAGGAAATCCAGCGCCTTATCCACCTGCTCCCGGTATTCCTCTTTGGTAATCATTCCCTGGCAGGGCGCGCTGCACTGTCCGATATGGTAGTTGAGGCAGGGCCTGTCCAGACCGATATCCCTGGGAAGCACCCGGTTACAGGTCCGCAGACGGTACAGCTTATTGATCAGCTCTATGGTGTCCTTCACCGCCGCGGCGGAAGTAAAGGGCCCGAAATACCTGGATTTATCCTTTTTCATCTGTCTGGAAAAAAGGACTCTTGGATATTCTTCCCCTGTTGTCACTTTAATATAAGGATAGGTTTTATCATCCTTAAGCATGGTGTTGTAGCGCGGGCTGTGCTCCTTAATCAGATTGTTTTCCAGCACCAGCGCTTCCAGCTCGGAATCCGTAACTATATATTCAAATCTGGCGATTTTAGTCACCATTTTTTCTATTTTGGGGCTTTTATTCGTGCTCTCCCGGAAATAGGAACGCACCCGGTTGCGCAGACTGATGGCCTTTCCCACATAAATAATCGTGTCATCCTTGTCATGCATAATGTAGACACCGGGCTTGGGGGGGAGCTTTTTCAGTTCTTCTTCGAAGTTAAACATATGTTTTTCCTCCCTGCGGGTGTAAAAGTGTATAGCGGCAAAATATATGGCGGCATCAGG
>SCPN01000336.1_pt1:102500-161134 | contig 161134 bp, 135 predicted proteins | sample 6106831 | NCBI WGS metagenome assembly SCPN01 (sample SAMN10720447, study PRJNA508395) | human gut metagenome | isolation source: Participant 1, 0 month | reverse complement strand
GACGGTCTGGAATGCCTCGATGATCGAGCCGTTGAATACGATCTTGAGCGTTACGAAAATAATTGCCCACAGCGCCAGAATGAAGAACCAGCCCTGTACAGCATCCGCCAGTGCGGTGGATTTTACGCCGCCGAGCATGACGAATACCGTCATGATAATGCCGCAAATGAGCGTAAACGTCTGCGAGGATACCGCGCCGCCGGTGGCTACCTCAGCTGCACGTCCGCCGGCTACCAGTACCGCCGAGATAAACGGCACGGCGCAGATAATGTAAACAATGTCGATGATAACGGTCAGCGCCTTGGACTTGTAGCGGCAGAAGAAGAAATCCGCCGGGGTGGTGAAGTGCTTCTGCTGGTTGACCAGCCATACCTTGGTCATCGTGAAGTAGCAGATGATCGGGAACATGGAGTAGATGCACATCTCCGAGAAGAAGTAGCCCAGTCCGTAGCGGTAATACGCGCCCGGGCCTGCGAAAAATACCCAGACGCTCATGCAGGAGGCGATATAGGCTCATGACCATGACGGCTGATCACTCTGAACCGGCCGCCCTGCAGATCGACCTTGCCTGCGTCACGTTTTTCCTTCCATGTGGTGTAGCGTGCGATAGCGATCAAAAATAGAAAATATGCCGCAAAAACGATCCATACCGTTTTGCCTGAAAGTAAACCCTGTGTTGTCATTTTCTCTGTTATCCTTTATTTGTCCGATTCTTTTTGCGTTTCGGAAGCGGCAGGCGTATTATCCTCAGCCGTTTCGTCCTGTTCCTCATCCTCAATCAGAGGATACTCCTTTTCGGTCAGCTTGCAGCCGATATACACGGACAGCACCGTGCCGACAAAGCTGATCAGACCGTGTATGATGCAGGCGGTCTCGCTGCCGTAGGGGGGGAATCCCGGGAAATTATAGAATACCCAGAAGAACAGCACAGATGCCAGCCAGATTTTCTCTGTTCTGCCGATTTTCATTTTGTGTCACCTTGTTTTCTTGTTTATATGTAATTTCAGGTATGGATTTAGTCCTGAGAGCGCCATTCATCGAGCAGCGCATCCGAATCCACGACAAGTCCTAGATGCAGCGAGATCATGCGCAGCGCAGGCTCTTCGAGGTGCTCGGAGCCGCGGGTCAGGTCGCGCGGCACGACGACGCGGAAATCGCGGTTTGCGGCATCGAATGCAGTGTTGATAACGCAGCAGTCGGTCATGCAGCCGGTGAGCACCACGCGGCGGATGCCAAGGTTGCGCAGCAGCAGCTCCAGATCGGTCGGATAGAACGCGCTCAGGCGCTTTTTGGTCGTCACCATGTAGTCCTCGTCGTGTACATCGATGGACATTCTGTTCCAGCGTGTGCCTTCGATGGCGTGCTCTGCGATGTTGGGAATCTCACCGACTGTAACCGGAAACACCATGCGCCACGCAGACGGAAACAGTTTTTCGTCTGCGCCGCCCTTACGCAGCGTTGAGCGGACATGGATGATCGGCAGACCGAGCGCGCGTGCTTCGTTCATGAAATGATTGAGCGGTTCGATGATCTCGCGTCCTCGCGGAGACGGACATGGACAGTCCGGGTCGGTTGACAGGTGTCCATCGTGCATGTCAATCGTAATGACAGCCGTATCGCGGCGATTGAGGAAAACCTGCTGTAATTGCTCCGGAACCTCCTTTTCGATGCTGTCAAAGTATGCTTTCATTTGATTTTTCTCCTTCCCGGCAAAACGCCGCAGCAATCTGTGCGGCGCTGTCAATAGCGGTATTGGAGTTATTATAGCACATGTGTCATGACACGTGCAAATGTTTTGGTCGGGTTGGGGGAAAGATTGTGAGGGGATAGAGATCGGGCGATGCTGGATGGGAGGGAGGCGATGCGGCTATCTGAGTCGCTCCGCGAAGGGAGCGACCAAGGAAATCACTGGCGAGGACTACAACAAGTAAATTTCAATCCACGCTCCGGTGCCGCGCGGCATATCGCCCTGCATGAACTGCTCGGTACCCAATATGCCTGCCAAGAAGACCACTTTGAATTACAGCAAACTGCTGAAAATATCAGTTAAATCCCATAGATTTTACTGGCTTGATTTATACAAAACTGGCAAAACCGCCAGAAAACAAAATTCCTACAATTCCGAGGTTGACACTGGGGATTGACTGTGTTATTCTATAACCAACAAATCAAGTAGGGAATCGGAAGGGAGCGAGCAAAATGTTCATCGTAAACGCACGAATGTCGGGTCGAATGTGTATGAACATGCTGTATTATGCTCAGATGCTGCCTGACCGACAGAATACGAAATTACTTTGAACCGGCTTGCCTGACGCTGCGCGTCCTTGCGGATTCATTGCATTTTCTGAAGCGGGGAGCTGCGAGCTTCCCGCTTTTTTTCGCATTTAAGAGGAATAAGGAGGAATTTTCTTGATAGAATTGTCACATATCTCGAAGGAGTTTGTGAGCGGCAAGCGAACCGTTCATGCGGTGCAGGATGTTTCGCTGACGATTGACAAGGGCGAAATTTTCGGTATGATCGGCTTTTCCGGTGCGGGTAAATCGACGCTGGTGCGCTGCATCAATCTGCTCGAGCGGCCGACCTCCGGCAAGGTGATCGTAGATGGTCAGGATATGCTGTCGCTCTCGGCAAAGGAGCTGCGGCAGGCCCGCAAGAAGATCGGCATGATCTTCCAGCACTTCAACCTGATGCCCTCGCGCACCGTAGCCGGCAACGTAGCATATCCGTTGCGCGGCAGCGGCCTTTCCAAGCAGCAGATTGCGGAAAAGGTACAGCGCCTGCTTGATCTGGTCGGCATCGGTGATAAGGCGGAGGCGTACCCCAAGCAGCTGTCCGGCGGTCAGAAACAGCGTGTAGCAATCGCTCGCGCACTGGCCAACGACCCGAATGTGCTGCTCTGCGACGAGGCTACCTCGGCACTCGATCCGCAGACCACCAAGGCGATTCTGCAGCTGCTCAAGCACCTGAACGAAACCCTCGGCATCACGGTCGTTATCATCACCCACGAAATGGCGGTCGTCAAGGAGATCTGTCACCGCGTAGCCGTTATGGAGCACGGCAAGGTGGTCGAATCCGGTGAGGTGTTCAACATTTTCGCCAACCCGAGAGAGGACATCACCAAGAGCTTCATCCACACGACCTCCAATCTCCGCAAGATCGAAGAACTCATCGCGGAGGATTCGCCGGTCGTCAAGCTCAATCCGGGCGAGCTTATCGTGCGCCTGAGCTACATTCAGCGCAATGTGTCCGAGCCGCTCATCTCGACGGTATCGCGCAAATTCGATATTGTGCTCAACATCATCTTTTCCGATATCGCCATCGTGCAGAATGCACCGATCGGCGGCACGGTAGCCATTATCAGCGGCAGCCGTGATCAAATCACACAGGCAATCGCCTATCTCAGTGAGAAAAACGTAGGAGTGGAGGTCATCAAGGATGCAAGAGTTTCTGAATAACATCATTCCGAACGTAATGGCAAAGCTGCCGGACTTCTACGCGGCCATCGGTGACACGCTGCTCATGGTGGTCTGGTCGGGCGCGATCTCGTTCGTGCTCGGGCTGGCGCTGGGCGTGCTGATCACGGTCACCAAGCCGGGCGGCATTCTGGAGAACAAGGTCGTCTATCAGATTTTGGACAAGCTGGTCAGCCTGTTCCGTTCCATCCCGTTCATCATCCTGCTGACGTGGGTAATGCCGGTTTCCCGTGCGATTATGGGTACGGCAATCTATGTTCGGGGTGCAATCGTTCCGCTGGTATTCGGTGCGGTGCCGTTCTTCACCCGTCAGGTGGAGAGCGCCCTCGCAGAGCTGGACGGCGGTCTGATCGAAGCGGCGCTCTCGATGGGCTCCACACCGCTGGAGATCATCTTCCGCGTATACCTGAAGGAAAGCGTAGCCGCCATCGCGCGCGGCACAACCATCACGGCGATCAGCCTGCTCAACCTGACTGCAATGGCCGGTGTCGTCGGTGCCGGCGGTCTGGGCGACTTCGCCATCCGTTACGGCCACGACCGCAACATGCTGGACGTTACCAACGTCACTGTGCTGGTCCTCGTCATCATTGTTTGTATTATGGAGTTCGTTGGCGGCAAGGTCGTCAAGAAGAACACGCATTAAGGAGTGTCTGACATGAGTATTTCCAATCGCAAAGTTGTTATTGTCGGTGCAGGCCATGTCGGCTCCCATGTCGGCTACGCACTGATTTCGCAGAGTTTGGCAGACGAGATCGTCTACATTGACTCCGATCACGCAAAGGCAGTCGCACAGGCGTTCGACCTGACCGATGCGACCAATTACCTTCCGGTTCGCACCAAGGTCACCGCGGGTGACTACAGCGATGCCAAGGACGCACAGATTATGATCATTTCGGCAGGCCCGCTGCCGACCGGCAATCAGACCCGTATGGATACACTGGGTCAGACCATCGCCATCCTGAAAGATGTAACAAAATCTATCAAAGAATCCGGTTTTGACGGAATTATCGTCAATATCTCCAATCCGGCGGACGTTATCACGCATTACATTCAGCACACGCTGAACTGGGCGCCGGAACGCATCTTCTCCACCAGCACTACGCTGGACTCCGCAAGACTGCGCCGCGCGATCGCGCAGGAGATCGGCATTGACCAGAAATCCATCACCGCTTACGCGCTCGGCGAGCACGGCGAAAGCCAGATGGTCGCATGGTCGGCTGTCACCATCGCGGGCAAGCCGCTTTCCCAGTGGCGTGAGGAGTATCCGGACACCTTCGGCAAACTCGACCTGATGCTCTTGCTGACGCAGGCCGTGAAGGCGGCTGGACCATCCTGCGCGGCAAGCAGTGTACCGAGTTCGGCATCGGCGCTTCTGCCGCAGAGGTCGTTCGCGCCATCTTCTACAACGAGAACCGCGTTCTTTCGGTTTCTGTTCTGCTGGACGGCAAATACGGTCAGCACGATGTACGCCAGCGTGCCCGCTATCGTGGGTCGCGACGGCATCGCAGAGATCATTGAGCTGCACCTCACCCGGAGGAGCAGGAGAAGTTCAACGCATCCTGCAAGACCATGAGCGAGAATTATCAGCTGTCGCTCACTCTAACATCAGTTAATTAAAAAGTTCACATCATAAACGGAGGTAATCCCAATGAAGCTCAAAAGAATCATCGCCCTGTCCCTGTCCGCAGCAACCCTCGCCCTGTCCCTGACCGCCTGCGGCGGCTCGAGCAGCGCAGCTTCCGATAATGCACAGGCATCCGACAGCAATTCCGGCGATGCCGTAACCGTAAAGCTCGGCGTAGTAGGCAGCATCTACGAGGATCTGTGGACCCCGGCCAAGGAAAAGCTGGCTGACGAGGGCATCGACCTTGAGTTCGTACAGTTCTCGGACTACGTTACCCCGAACAACGCACTCGCTAACGGCGAGATCGATCTGAACGCTTTCCAGCACCGTATTTACCTGCAGAGCGAGATCGACAACTACGGCTACGAGATCGAGAATATCGGCAACACCTTTATTATCCCGCTGAACCTGTACTCCGACAAGGTTAAGTCGGTTGATGAGCTTAAGGACGGCGACACCGTAGCCATTCCGGACGATGTAACCAACGGCGGCCGTGCCCTCAAGGTTCTGGAAGCAGCGGGCCTGATCAAGCTGAAGGACAGCGCCGAGTTCAACCCGACCATCGACGACATTGAGACCTACAACACCAAGATCACCATCGAGGAGCTGAAGGCTAACGTAATCCCGTCCACGCTGGCTGACGTTACCGCAGCTGTTGTAAACGGCAACTACGCACTGGATTTCGGCCTTAAGACCGAGGACGCCATCTACAAGGATGACCAGCTGGACATCGAGGAGTACTGGAACCTGATCGCAGCGCGTTCCGCTGACCTTGAGGATGCGGACAAGCTGGAGACCTACAGGAAGGTCGTAGCAGCGTTCCAGTCCGATGAGACCGAGAAGGTATTCAACGACCAGTTCGGCGGCTACTTCATCAAGGCAGGCTGGGATCAGGATCTGCTGGCAGACAAGTAATGCATAATCGTTCCCAATGCCGCCGGAAACAACCGGCGGCATTTTCGACAGGAGGAAACAGCAATGCAGATAGATAAAAAAGCTTTACAGAATATCATCGCTGATGAAGACCGTCTGCTTTTCGCAGAAAATATTCCGGCGGAATACCTGAGCGATGCACTCGGCCGCCGCACCGGCACGGCAGACGCGCTCGTGTTCGCGCTCTCGACCGAGGAGGTCAGCGGCGTGCTCCGGTACGTCAACGAAAACGGTATCCCGGTCACGCCGCGCGGCGCAGGCACCAATCTGGTGGGCTCGACAATCCCGCTGTTCGGTGGTATCATTCTGGATGTATCGCGCATGAACCGCGTGCTCGAGCTGGACCGCGACACGATGACGGTCACCGTCGAGCCGGGTATGCTGCTCAAAGATCTGCAGGCGTATGTTGAGGAGCACGGTCTGTTTTACCCGCCCGACCCGGGTGAAAAGGCCTCGAGCATCGGCGGCAACATCAGCACCAATGCGGGCGGTATGCGTGCGGTCAAGTACGGCGTAACACGCGATTATGTGCGCGGGCTGGAGGTCGTTCTTGCGGACGGTACGGTGCTGAAAGTCGGCGGCAAGCAGGTGAAGGACGCGAGCGGACTGTCGATCAAGCACCTGCTCATCGGCTCGGAGGGCACGCTGGCGGTCATCACCAAGTGCCTGCTGCGCCTTCTTCCCAAGCCGGAGACCACGGTGAGCGTGCTCGTTCCGTTTGCCGACCTCGGCACGGGTATCCGCAGCGTGCTGACTATCCTGCAGGCGAACGCCAACCCGACCGCAGTTGAGTTCATGGAGCGCAAGGTCGTAGCCCTCGGTGAGAGCTTTTCCGGCGTGCAATATCCGCGCCCGGATGCCGGTTCATACATCCTGCTGACGTTTGACGGCCACGAGAGCGAGGTCAACGCGAATATCGAGCGCGTGCGCCGCCTTGCACTTGACAACGGTGCCATCGACTACATCGTGCTGCGCAGCGCTGAGCAGGCTGCCGACATCTGGAAGGTGCGCGGTGCGCTCGTTATGGCGGTCGAGGCTGTGTCCGAGCAGGAGCCGGTGGACATCGTGGTGCCGATCAGCCACACGGCGGATTTCGTTCGCTATATCAACGAGCTGGAAGCATCCTCGGGCGTGCGTATGATCGCGTTCGGTCATGCGGGTGACGGCAACGTGCATCTGTGCGTGGTGCGTGACGGCCGCGACCAGCAGACATGGGAGCGCGAGCTACACGACAACATGGAGCAGGCCTACGCCAAGGCGTATTCGTACGGCGGCGTAGCCTCGGGTGAGCACGGCATCGGCATTTCCAAGCGGTCGTACTTCCTGCGGGAGACCGCGCAGGAGAATCTTGCCGTGATGAACACCATCAAGACCGCTCTCGACCCGAAGCACACGCTTAACGATCAGAAATCTTACATTATGGGAGGAAAATAACCATGCAGAGCTTATCCGAACGCACCGCCGGCTTTACCGACTCGGTCATCCGCCGCATGACGCGCGTTTCCATGCAGTATGACGCGGTAAACCTGTCGCAGGGTTTCCCGGACTTTGAGCCGCCGAAGGAGCTGCTCGACCGTCTGGCGCAGGTGGCCTACGAGGATTACCACCAGTATTCCATTACCTGGGGTTCGCAGAACTTCCGTGAGGCGCTGGCCGCCAAGCAGACCTATTTCATGGGCCGCAGGATCGACCCGAACACCGAAATCGTCACGACCTGCGGCAGCACCGAGGCGATGATGGCTGCGATGATGACAGTCACCAATCCGGGCGATAAAGTCATCATTTTCTCCCCGTTCTACGAGAATTACGGCGCGGACACCATTCTGTCCGGTGCAGAGCCTATCTATGTGCCGCTCGTGCCGCCGGATTTCCACTTTGATGCGAACGTGCTCGAGGATGCATTCCGTCAGCACCCGAAGGCCATCATCCTGTGCAACCCGTCCAACCCGTGCGGCAAGGTGTTCACCCGCGAGGAGCTGGAGATTATCGCGTCTCTCGCGGAGAAGTACGATACCTACGTTATCACCGACGAGGTGTATGAGCACATCGTATTCGCACCGAACAAGCACACCTATTTTGCCACCCTGCCAGGCATGTGGGAGCGCACGCTGTCGTGCTCGTCGCTCTCCAAGACATATTCCGTCACCGGCTGGCGGCTGGGCTACATCATCGCGCCGCCGGAGATTATCGACCGCGCGAAAAAGGTGCATGATTTCCTGACCGTCGGCGCAGCAGCACCGCTGCAGGAGGCTGTTGTTACCGGTCTGAAGTTCGGTCAGGACTACTACGACGATCTGCAGGCCAAGTACACGCACAAAAAGAATCTGTTCCTGAAAGGTCTGGACGATTTGAAGATTGCCCACACCGACCCGCAGGGCGCGTACTACGTTCTGCTGGACATTGCCGAGTTCGGCTACAAGAGCGACCTCGAGTTCTGCGAGGATCTGGCGCATTATGTCGGAGTAGGCGCGGTTCCGGGATCGAGCTTCTTCCGTGAGCCGGTCAACAACCTGATTCGCCTGCATTTTGCCAAGAAGGACGAGACGCTGCTCGATGCACTCAACCGTCTGGAAGGTCTGCGTGATAAGATCAAACCGAAACACCGATAAACAGGAGGAAAAGCCGTCATGGATGTAAAGAAAGCCGCAGCGGAAACGAAGGACTACATCGTATCCATCCGCTGGAATTTCACTGGCGACCTGGGCTGATCTTCGCAGGAATTCCGTAACGGCACAGCGCAATTGAAGGTGAAACTGGACAAGTTCGGCATTCCGCACACGCGCGTAGGCGAAACCGGCGTGCTCGGCACGCTGAAGGGCGCAAAGGACAACGGAAAAGTGCTGGTTCTGCGTGCGGATATCGACGCGCTGCCCATTGAGGAGACGCATGAGTGCGTCTATCGCTCGGAGAATGCAGGCGTTATGCACGCCTGCGGCCATGATGCGCACGCTGCCTGCCTTCTGGGTGCCGCGAAAATCCTGTCGGAGAACAGAGATGCGTTCAGCGGAAAGGTCCGTCTTGTGTTTCAGCCGGGAGAGGAAATCGGAAAAGGTGCCAAGCCGTTTGTCGCAGCCGGTGTGCTGGATGGTGCCGAGCGCGTGTTCGGTCTGCACACCGCGTATGATTTGGAGGCAGGCACGGTAGGACTCAAACCGGGCATCAACAACGCCGCAGTCGATCATTTCCGCATTCGCGTGTACGGTAAGTCCACGCATGTTTCCACGCCGCATCTGGGCGTAGATGCGCTGTACATCGCCAGCCAGATTGTCGTGGCAGTGCAGGGACTGGTTACGCGCCGCACTTCACCGACCGAGCCGGTCATCATCGGTATCGGCAAGCTGAATGCAGGCACGACCTACAACGCCGTGGCAGCATTTGCTGAAATGGAGGGTACAACGCGCACCATTTCGCAGGAGAGCCGCGACCGCGTGCGCGCACAGGTGAGCGAAACCGCGCAGAGCATCGCGGCGCTGTACGGCGGCACGGCGGAAATCGAGTGGACGGACTTTGCCGCTGCGCTCATCAATGACCCGCAGGTGTGCGAGGAAGCTGCTCGGGTCGTGGACGAGCTGCTCGGAGAAGGACACGTTGTCACAGACCGTGAGCTGTCGCTCAGCGGCGATAATTTTGCCGAGTTTGAGCTGTATAAGCCGGGCACGTATGCGTATCTCGGCACCGGCAATCCGGATTTGCCGCACACGATGATCACCAACCATAACGGCGGCTTCGATGTGGACGAGAATGCACTTGTGACCGGTGCCGGTCTGTATGTCGGCTACACAGTCGCGCGGCTTGGATAAAGAAAACCGCTCTATCCTTGAAAAAGACAGAGCGGACAGCGTATAATATAGATAAGTTAAGGGACGCTGTGCAATGATCAGCCCCCTAAACGTTTTTGCTCAACACGCATTTGTAGTGTTAGCGACGCCCAGCTATCGTTTGGTAGCTGAGCGTTTTGCTTTTGAAATTACAGTTTTGAACTTACATCCCGCACTCAAGTCCGTTATACCGTGTCACCACAAACGGATAGCTGAGTGTTTCAGGCTGGATGCCAAGCTGCCGCAGACCGGCGCACAAATCCTCGACAACCTGCATATCGTGGTCGCGCTGCGCAACGGACAGTTTCATTTTATCTCCATACGACGAGATCAGCAGCGCAAACGGCTGCACAGCACACGGCAGGATTGCGCCGTAATCGAGTACATACGGACGGCAGCTTTCCGGCAGGGTGAACCGGCCGACATTGGTAATGAGAAAGCTGTCCTCGAGCACAAAATCAGTCGTGACCTTCTGTGCCGCCTGCATTTTCTCCGCGAGCGGCATGTCTGCCTCATGCAGCAATTCACAGCGGTCTGCGGCGGCTTTTGCACGATAGAGCAGCTGTTCGCGCTGCATCTGATCCTTCAAAAACGCCTTCGTGCGCCGGAATACCTCGTCATTCGGCAGATCGCGGTATTCCGGAAAATACGGCAGATCGATAAAGCAAATAAAATACCGCGTGGTAAGCGTCGGCAGCAGCGGACGCAGATCGACCGGAATCTCCGCGATAACCGGCTTGTCCGTTCCGCCGAACTTATCATCAAACGCTTTCATCATCAGCGGAGCCAGTACAGACAGCGGACTGACGCCGATGGACTTTGCGTAATCGTGCAGCTGAGAAAACGGGAACGTCACCTCGGTGACGACCTCGGAGCCGTCAGCGCCCCACTGTACCTCGGGGGCATGAACAGCCTCCGGCTTTTTCCAGATGCCATCCGGCGAAAATTCACGGTCTGCCAGCTGCTCGTAGCCGTTTGCGCTCTCCTCAGGAGACCAGCGGGTATCCATGCCGCGCACAGAGCCGTCATTCTCAACCGGGAAACCGCAGTTTTTCAGGTACTGGAACAGTACACAGCGGATAAACTCCTCGAATCCGCGTCCATCCGAGATAGAGTGCTGATACTCCATATAGATGGTCTTGTCGTGGTAGCCGACGAGAAATAAGTATCCGTTCGTATCCTTGGAGCCGATGGTGTAGCGGGTGGATACACCGTCGAACGGCAGCACTACGGCGGGCTGCACGTTTCGGCGGTAGCGGAACGCGGTCTCGGTCGGCTCGGCGGTCAGCATCATGTGCGGAAAGCGCAGCAGTGCCTGCTCGACGGCTTCGCGCAGCTTGTCCGGGCGCACTTTATCGCGCATGCGGATGGTGTGGCGCGGCACACAGGCGACGGTTTCATGGGTGTTATACAGGAAGATTTTTGCATAGCTGTCCGTGCGGAGCAGCGGGTCATTCATAGTCATTATAGCATTCTCCTCAAAGCATAATCCGGCGCATCTTATATGGTAATTTCAGTATATCACCCTGCAACGACGTTGTAAAGCAAAACGAGTCGAATTTGCACAGTATTATGCAAATATAGAACATGATGTACGATATAATGAGCCGCGAGCCTGAAAATACTTGCGATTTGGTTGGCAGAGTATATCACGCCGGAGAAGCTGACATAGGAGCATGGAATTTCTGCCGCGGCTGTTCGATTCGTTCTCGCGTGAGCGTATTCCGTGTGAGAAGCAAAAAAACAAGCGACACCATATTTCGATTGGTGTCGCTTGTGTGCGTTTTCAGGCGCTGTCGGTATTGTCTGCCCTTGCAGGGCGGTTGTTCATACCATATCCGTTGGGTGGTATGGATCGGATGGGATTACTGGTCGGTGTAGCGGCTGAGGATAACCGCTACCTGAGCACGGGTTGCGGTGCCGTTCGGCACGAGCGTAGTCGGGGTAACGCCGGTTACCAGACCGTTGCCGTTCGCCCAGCTCATTGCTTCAGCAGCCCACGACTCGACAGAAGCCGCGTCTGCGTAGCCATCGAGTGCTGCGCTGCCCTGCGGCGTATGACCGCGATAGGTATCGTAGCGGTACAGGATGGCCGCCAGCTGCTGACGGGTGATCAGCGTATCCGGCTGGAATCTGCCGTCGGTGAAGCCGTTGACAATGCCGTTTTCGGAGGCCCATGCGATGGCTTCTGCGTACCACTTGCCGTCCGCCACATCGGTGAACTGTGCGGTGGAAGCGGCCTTGCTGCCGCTCATGCGGTAGAGCACCTGAACCAGCATTGCGCGGGTCATGCCGTCATCCGGACCGAACTTGGTTGCGGTCAGGCCCTTGAACCAGCCGTTCTCGAGTGCAGTGTTGATCTCGTTGTAGAACCACTTGCGCAGGTTGACATCGGAGAAGTCGCTGCTGTACTCGTGGGTGATAACGAAGGTGGAGAAGTGGGTGGTTTTAAAGGTAGCCTTTCCGGTCGCTGCATCATAAATGACAGGCAGCTTCTCGAACGAGCCGTCCTCAGCAAGATAGTATGCAACCAGATGCGCGGCGTTCTCGCCGCTCTTGAGGCTGTATGCTACAGAAACCGAAGCCGTGCCGTTCAGCGCGTGAACGCGGGTTGCAGTGCCGTTTTTCGGCTGCACCTGCGCAGAAATGTTCAGGATGGTGCCGTTCTTCGGCAGGTATTTGCGCTGTGCGTCCGTCAGGGAGGACTTGTCAGCGGAAGCGATCGAAATACTTGCCATACCGTCGGCCTGTGCGGCGCTGCCGAGTGCGGTCAGCGTCTCACGGTCGAGTGCAACCGTGCCGTTCGGCAGGGTAAGCGCTGCGCCGTTCTTTGCACCGGCGAGAGCAGCTACCACATCGCCGGTGAGCGATACCGTGCGTACGGTGGAATCTGCGGACAGGTCAAGCGTCAGCGAATCCTTGCCGGAAACCGCAGTCAGCTTGGAGCTGTCGGCGGAAACCGCTGCGGTGCCGTTCTTTACCTCAACCGTTGCGGGAACCTTGGTGCCGTCCGGTGCGGTAATGGAGGACGAGCCGCTGTCGGTCGGAGCCGGTGCAACAGCGCCGCCGCCTGCTCCACCGCCGCCGCCTGCGCCGCCGCCGCTGCTCGGCTTGACGGCAAAGGCTGCGGTAACTGCAACGTCATTCGCCGGCATGGTGAAGGTGTAGGTCAGGGTGGACGCGGAAACCGTCTTGTCGAGCGCGGTCTCCGGTGTCAGCGTCAAGGTTTTCAGCTGATAGCCGCTTGCGGGTGCAGCGGTGAGCGTTACCTTGTCGCCAGCCTTGGCGCGTGCCGCAGAAGCGGAAACGCTGCCGTTTTCGGCCTTGCTGGCCGTAATTGCGTAAGTTTTGTGGAACAGATTGTCGGTGTTGACCGCCAGAGCTTCCGTTACGTTGCGGATAACGGCTTCAAAGCTGCCGTCCTTCTCAGTTACGGAAACAACGGCATTCGGAGCTGTCTTCTGGAGTTCGGACTTGATTTCCTCGGCGGTGCCGACACAGTTTGCGCTCGGTGCGAGCGTCAGCTTGACCGTGCCGTTCTTGCGAACCTGAGCGGATGCGCTGTTGACTGCACCGGTGTCGTTCGGCTGAATCGGCGTGGTGTAGGTGAATTTGCCGGTGCCGTTCGTGCCGGAAATCTTGGCATCGTACTGTACAAGGTCGGTGAAGTGAACGCGGATGGTCTGGTTGTCATCGAGTGTGTGAATATAAATTGGATCGACAAGATTTACACCATCAACCTGTACAGCAGCATCGTTTTCCTTAGTGGAGATAGAACCTTGGGTAACCGTCCACTTTTCGACCATCTTTTGGGTGTTTGGTGCTGCAGTGAAGGTGATTTCACTGCCGTTCGGCTGTTTGGTCTGAGAGTTAATCGCGGTGTTGTCAATCTTGGCGGTCAGATGGCCGTTCTCATCAGCAGTGCCGAAAGTAAGCTGATAGCTTGCCGTAACCTTAAAGTATACGGTTGCGGTAATATTCTTGTCCGCACGGATTTTGCCTTCCGGATTGGTTTTGGAGTTACCGGCAGTCTTTTTGCCGTTTACTTCCCACTGTTCAACCTGATAGCCAGTCTTCGGCGCTGCATGGAAGGTGATTTCCTCATCCTTGTAGATGGTTACGCCATCAGTCGGCATAGCCTTGGTCTCAACTTCCTTACCGTAGATATCATACAGCGTGTATTTTACGGTGCCGTTGCCGGCTGCAGCGGTAGCCTTGGCGGTGTAGGAAGCGCTCTGGGCAAATTCAGCGCTGATGGACAGATTGCCGGCCAGTTCGCTGATGGTGTAAGTGCCGTTGGTCTTTGCCGCAGCCTCATCCTGAGCAGTACCGTTTACAACCCAGTTCTTGAAATGCCAGCCGCGGTCTGCGCGTGCCTGCAGCTCAACCTTGCTGCCGCCGGGAATCTTGAACAGATCGTCCACAGCTTCGCCGTCTACGGTTGCAATGATTGTGCCATGCTCCATTTCCGGTGTGGTAATCGCAAATGCGGCACGGTCGGTCTTGAGCGAAACCTTGGTGTTCTCGGTGATGGGGAAGGTATAGCTGCCGTCAGCGTTGAGCTTTCCTGCTTCAACAGCCTTGCCGTTCACCTGATAGGTCTCGCCCGTGGCGGCAGCATAGCCTGCCTTGGGCGCTACCGTGATCTTTGTATCACCGGTGACGCTTTCGCCGCTCTTGAGAGACTTGGTGAGCGTCTTGGAGGTATCGTTCGGATCAACCGTCTGATAGCTTGCGGTCAGTTCGCCTTCCAGCGTCAGTGTGTAGCTGTCGCGCTCAAATACGGCAGCCAGATCAATATCCTGCACGCCAACCTCAACAGAGAGCGTGTTGGAGCCGTTATCGTGCGGGGTGCCGGACGGATAACTGTTTGCACCGCGTTTCGCGAGAATCCACTGCTTGAAGTGCCAGCCGGTATTCGGCGTTGCGGTGAAGTTGAACTTTGCACCGCTGGCAATGTAAGCCGGGAAGTTCTTGAGGCTTTCGGAGCCATCTTCATCCGTGCATTTGAGTGTACCGCCCTGCTTATTCTGAACGGAAGCATTCAGCTTGGTATCGGTGGTCTTGAAGTAAACCAAAACAGATGCCGGTTTTGCAAAGGTCTTGATGGTAACCGAGCTCTTCTCCTTGCTGTCCTCGATTTCCTTGCCGTCATAGGTCCAGTAATCGACTGCATAACCTGCATCCGGCACAGCCGTCAGGGTAACATCGGTGTCTGCGGTAAAGCTGGAGATTGCACTGCCGTCATCCGCCTTGCCGGCATTCAGACCTGCGGTAATGATCGACGCAGAACCGACAGAGTGCTTGTTTGCACCTTCGCCGAAGTCCTCAGCCTTGAGGGTAAGGATGTAAGTCGTGCCGTTTACCGTGTAAACACCGGGGATAAAGGTGAATTCATAGTTGTTGTACAGCGTTTCGCTGGTAGCGGTAGTCTTGCACGGAGAAACCGTGTAGTTGCTGGGTGCAATGTTCGGCGCGAGCGTTACCTCGTTGCCTGCGGTGTTGACTGCGGTATAGTCAAGGTGCAAAGCAGCAATCTCATCAGCAGTCATGTTTTTCGTGTCTGCCGTGAGAGAAAGCTGATTCTTGTCTTTCGGGTTGACCTTATCCTGTGCAACGCCGTCCTTCGGGGTGACAACGCGCAGCGTAACGGCACGCTGAACAACGGTAAACTCGGTTTCCGCAACCGGTTTGGTTTCGCCGTTTACATAAGCATACAGCGTGTAAGTGCCGACATTCAGCGGATTGGTCAAATTCTGCTGTGTTTCCGAACCGGAAACTGCATACTTGAAGGTTGCGTTATCGACCTTCTGCAGACCATGCGTATCTTTACTCATGCGGGAGAGCGACGGCGTTACCGTATCGCCGTAGGTGAAGCGGGTGACGCTGTTGTTATCCTTGCCGTTGGTGAGCGTCAGCTGGTAGCCGGTTGCATCGCCAACGAGAACCATCTGGCCTTCCGCGTTGCTCATATCCTTGAATACATAGCTGCCCGGATAATACGGGGTAACCGTGTATGCACCGTCTGCGGGCACGATAACATCCTTTGTAACCTTGCCGGTTTTGTTGTCAATCTCAGCCGCAACTGTGGTAGAGAAGTCCGTGCCGCGAATCAGGAAGCTGAGCGTGCCGGTCGGGATGGTGGAGGTAGCAGACGCGGAACTCATTTTAGCGCTGATGTGCAGCGTGCGGTCAAACTGAGCAGTGTTGTCTTTTTGTATATTCTCTGCCGTAACATTCAGCTCACACTTGGGTGTGCGCTTGCTGTACTGTGTGGTAATCTCAGGCGAGTAAGCGGAAATGCTGTACTCAGTCTGGGAGGTATTATCCCAATAGAGCACATTCAGTCGGCAGCGGTAAGTGCCCTTGTCGGCAGAACCGGCGTTTTCGATGCTCAGCGTATCGGAAACGCTGCCGGCAATCTCGGTCCAGGAACCATTGTTCAGCTTTTGCCACTGATAGCTTACGCTGTTGTACTTGCCGCCGTCCGGATTTTTATTGTCTCCGTTATACTTAACCGTTGCGGTTGCCAGAGAATCCGGATAGATCGGCAGAACCGTCTGATTCTCCTTGCCGTCAATCGTTACCGAAATATCGGGATAGCCTGCTGTGGTCTTGGTGCGGCAGGTCAGCGGTTCGCTGTAAATGCTGTTGCGCTGCTGCTCAGCCTTGTTGTTGTTGCGGGTCTGAATCTGATATTCATACTCGGTATAGGGAGACAGGTTCTTATCCGTGTAGCTGAAGGTGTAGGTGCCGTCATCGTGACGCTCACCATCGGTGAACGGCACAAATGCGAGTTCCTTGCGTCCGGAGCCGTCCGGGAAGTTGTAGTAGCGGTACAGCTGGAAACCGGAAACGATCTTGTCGTACGTCCACGTCAGGGTGACGGAATCATCGGTGGTTTTCGCAACATCCTGCTCAAAATCGTCCGGCAGCGGAGACGGAGCCTGCGGCTCGGTTACCGCGTAGGTGACAACCGGGAACGCCTGATTGCCGCTGCGGTAGTTATAGCAGAAAATTTTCCAGTTCATGCCGTAGCCGTACGGTTGTGCTTCAATCGGCATGTTCTGCAGCGAACCGGAGAACGAGCCGCCTGCGGTGTTGACCGATACCTTGCCGGCAGAGCTTTCCGAACCTGCCACAACGCCTGCGGTTACGCCGCCTGCGCCTGCACCGGCCTTGGTTTCGATAGAGGTGGTGTTGGTGTAGTTTTTGCTGTCCGAGGTGGAGAAGCTGATCTCCTGCGTGATGCCGGAGCCGCCGCCTGCTGCGGTGAAGTCAACCTTAGCCGGATCACCGTTATAAGCCTTGGAGCCTGCACTCGGTGCGCTCGGATAGCTGGACGGATCACCGATCGTATGCGTCAGCACGCTGCCCGAAATGGATGGCAGAACGCTGTAATCCTCGGCAATGTTTTCGTAGTCGGACAGGTCGATCAGACCGATCGAGGCTTCGTGCGGGATGGAAACGGTAGAGGTTACTTTAGTGTATTTGTCTGTTCCGTCCGGAATGTAGGAGGTGTACTCGTAAATCTCCATCGGGATGGAATAGAACGCCACTCTGTCCTCGCCGGAGGTTGTCTCGTAGGTGATGGACTGCTCGAGCGAGGAGGTGTGCTCGGTCTCGTAGGTGAAACCGGAGGTAAAGGCGGCTTCCGCCTCAACGCTGCCGATCTTAACGCCGAATACCGAGAATTCCTGCTCAAAGGAGACGTATGCGCCGACCGAGATAGTAGAGGAGGAGCTGGTGCCGTTCTCGGTGCCCTTCATGCTCGAGTAGGTGGTGGAGGACTCGGCATAGTTGCCGGACAGGTCATCACGGTCGAGCAGATCGGAGAAGTACGGAGGTGAAGCCAGTACCGCCAGAACCTGCGGGTCGGAGTAGGTGTAATAGTGCTTGCCGGTGTAGGTCATGTAGCTGGTATCGTCGTCCGTGTTGGCGAGACAGAGCGTGTACGAGCTGTTGACATCGGTTTTTACCGGCTGAGAGCCGTCAAACAGGTTGACGGTCGAAAGTCTGGTTGTACCCGGCGTGCGGGTGGTGTAAGGTGTTGTTTGCGATGTAGTAGCATCTACATAGCCGACGAAAGCCTGATAGGAAGATCTTTTGCGGAACAGTTTATGCCACCAGCTCTTGTAATAATAACGGGTTGCGTACTGGGAACCTTACCGGTGACGTTGTAGGAGTCAGACTGCTTGTTTTCATCCTTGGACATGGTCTGCGTCAGGGTGAACAGCGTACCCGAACCTGCGGTGTTGTTGTCTTTATCCACCGCGGTGGTCACAGAGCCTGCGGATGCATCGTACTCAACGTAGTCCTCGTCCGGCATAGCGGCGTGTTGTCAAGCGCCTGCTTGATATTCAGACCATTCTCATCGCAGGAGATAACTAAGGCTGTCAAAGTACAGCAGATCGCTGGTCTTGCCGTCATCGCCTTTTCGCCTGCGGTCGGACGGGAGATAATCGCCGTATTGGCCGGGCACAGCGGCAGAGAACGGAAAACGTCGGTGCCGTTTTCGATGTGATTCTGCATTGCGCTGTAAATATAGTTTCCGTCCTTATCCTTGGAGAACAGATCGAAATTCTGCGAAACAGACGGCTGGAAGGTGACGCCGTTCCATGCGTACAAACCTACATAGCGTGTATTCTGCTTATTTGCCTTGAGGTCGGCATCCGACTGAGCCGCCAGAATCAGCGTTTTGCCGCCGCCGGTCATATCGCCGAAGGCGAAGGATGCGCGGACCAGATTGCTGCCCTCGTAGGTCAGCGGGAATTCCTGCGAACTCTGCAGCATGTGCGCGCTCGTGGAGCCAAACATTACAACGGCACGCGAGCCCGCGTTCTGCTGCGGACCGTAGTAGTAACCCCAGGTGCAGGCGAGATCGTCTACGCCGTCTTGGTTGACGTCACCGCTGACGAGAGAGATCATGTTGGAAACGACACTGCCCTCACGGAAGAAGTACGTCCACGCCTGTCTCCAGTTAGAGGGATTGGAGTAATCGTTAGTCTGCAGGTCGTAAATCTCAATGCGGGAATTGCCGACCTCCGGCACATAGACCGCAACCTCGTCCTTACCGTCGTTGTCCCAGTCGCCGGTAGCTACCTGCAGGTAGTTTTTCAGCTGATACGGGTTTTCTGCGAAGTTTTCGACCTTTTTGGCAGTCGTGCTGCCTTCGTCGCTGGTGTCGGTCAGATTCGGGTTGCCGATTTCCTTGCTGGTGTCCAGCAGCGTGATCGGCTTGCCGTACTTGCCGGATTCTGCATTGCCGAACCGCAGGTACAGACCGCCTTTCGCGCTCAGGTCACCGGCGTAAACCATGACCGTCTGCGAGGACTTGGCGTCACTGCTCGAGGTAAAATGGCCTGCGGCCACGTCTGCCATAGCGTAATCGGTACCATCCTGCAAATCGGTAGTAGCATTGGTCATGCCGGTCAGATAGCCCTTGGTGGCATAGCCGTCATTGCCCTTGCTGCCTGTCGGGAACTGTGCGTATGTGCCGGTAGAGGCGGTTTTACCCTCGGAAATAGTTTGGTTCTGCTTCTGAGCGCTCAAAAACTGCTGAGCCTTGGTAGATGTGTTATCATCATTGCCGTACAGCGTGCTTTGAAGGGTATTGTCCTTCTGGTTGGACTGGGAAACGCTTGTATCGCATTTTTCTGCGCTTTCACGCTTGTCCAGGTCGATTTTATCCGACGGCAGAACATCACTCGTCAGACCAACGGTATACAGCTCGTACACCGGCGTAACCTTGATGGTATTGCGCCCGTATGGGTTGCTGGGGTCGTTGGCATTAAAGCCGTCGGGCGCTTTGCTCGAATCAATACCGAGCGCCGCAAGCGCGTCCGAACTGCCGGTATCCGCCGCCGCTGCGCGGATATCAAGCGGGCCGCCTATGCCGGCGATAAGAGCCAGTGCCAGAGCAAGACTTATGCCGCGTTTGAATTTCATGGTATATTCCTCCTTTTCCTATTCTGCGGTGCGGTGGAACGAGCCGCGCCTGCAGAAAAGAGACTGAAAATTGCCTGCGCTTATCATAGCAGCTTTGCAGCCTGCTGTGCGGTTGGGCACACGAAATGTCCGATTTTCGACACGAAATACACCGATAGGAAAAACAGAGTGAACTACGCGTAAATTCTGCAAAAAATGACACACAATCCACAGGAATTATCAACAGGCTGTGGATAAAATGCGGCAAAAAAACACCCCGGTTTTGTCAGGTGACAAAACCGGGGGAAAAGATGACGAATGCTTTCGGGCAGGGGGTTAAAGCAGCTCGCGCAGCTTGTCCGCAATGAGCCTGCCGAGCACGGCGTGCTCCTCTGCGGTCAGATGAATCTGGTCCGAGCACTTTGCCGCCGTGACAGCCGAGCCGTCCACAAAGGCGCAGCCGTATTTTTCTGACAGCGTGCGGAACCGTGCGGGCAGAGCATGGATGAGTGCGGCACTGCTTTCGTCAAACATGCCGTAGTAGACGCTGTCTGCAAGGTTTTCGCCCATTTTCGGCGGTGCAACCAGAAGAATCTGCGGTTTCTGCATGGTATTTGACCATAAAAGCGGACTTTGCATCAGCTTGATCGTGCGGTCCATGGCATCGCTGATGGTGAACGGTGAGTGGCCGTACATTGCCTTGCTGTCGTTTGTGCCGAGCATGATAACGATCACGTCGAGCGGATCGTGCGTTGCCAGCAGGGCAGGCAGCATTGCCATGCCGTTTCGGCTGTAATCAATCGGGTCGGTGCTGCAGATGGTGCGTCCGCACAGACCTTCCTCGATAAAGTGCACGTCCGGGAACTGAGCCGCAACCACACCGGTGTAACGCTTGTCCGCGTCCAGGCGGTGCATGGGATCGTCGCCCTGATAACCCCAGGTGTTGGAATCGCCGTAGAACAGTACATTTTTCATTTTTACGCTCTCCTTTATCTCTATCATAGCATGAAATTGAGGGAATAGATAGGAAAACCGCATTGTATTTCCGCACAGACATGCTACAATAGATACAGATTATTTCCCGGAGGTTTTTCCTATGACCCTGCAGCAGTTGACCTATCTTGTCACTGTGGCCGAATGCGGCAACATCACGGACGCCGCCGAGCGGCTGTTTCTCTCGCAGCCGAGTTTGAGCGCCGCGATTCACAATTTAGAGAAGGAGATGGGCGTTACCGCCTTTGTGCGCTCAAACAAGGGCGTAACCGTCACGCAGGAGGGCGAGGAGCTGCTTTCGTTTGCGCGCATGCTGCTCGAGCAGGCAGACATCATGCAGGAGCACTTCGGCGTGGGCAAAAAGCGCGTGCCCAAGTTCTGCGTGTCATGTCAGCACTATTCGTTCGCGGTGAACGCATTCGTCGAGGTTGTCAAGGAGTACGACGCGGACCAGTACGGTTTTATCCTGCGGGAAACGCAGACCGGTGAGATCATTGATGATGTGGCGTCGGGTAAAAGCGAGCTGGGTCTGCTGTATTTGTCCGAGAGCAACGAAACCGTGCTCTCCAAGCTGCTGCGCAAAAGTGAGCTCGTGTTCGAGGAACTGTTCACTGCCGCACCGCATGTGTTCATCAATAAGGACCATCCGCTCGCAGACCGGAAGTGCATCACGCTCGATGAACTGAAGCCCTATCCGTATCTGATTTTTGAGCAGGGAGACCGCAATTCCTTTTATTTTTCCGAGGAACTGCTCAGCATGCTCGACATGCCGAAAACCATTCAGGTCCGCGACCGCGCAACACTGTTCAGTCTGGTAATCGGACTGAACGGCTTTACGGTCAGCTCGGGCATTATCGACCGTAAGCTGAACAGTCCGAGCATTATCGCGCGGCCGCTCGAGATGGAAGGCAGCATGCGCATCGGTCTCATCCGCAAGAAAAACGTGGTATTCAGCCGCTATGCGGACTCCTATGTGAAGGCACTGAAAAAGCATCTGTCGATAGATTAAGGCAACACCGCGATTCGGGTGTGTCGGTGGAGCACCGGAACGATTCGTGGTCGTTCGATATCGCAAAAGCCGCTAAACGGTATACGTTTAGCGGCAGTTTTTTATCGGTTTCTTCGCCACGTTTCCGGCGCAAACAGCAGAAGCATGGGGAACAGCTCCAGACGACCGGCGAGCATATCAAAAGTCAGCACGATTTTACTCAGCGGGTGCAGTGCACCGAAGTTGGCTGCAGGACCGACCTGATTGAGTCCCGGACCGACGTTATTGATGCAGGTAACGACCGAGGTGAAGCTGGTTACCATATCCTCACAGTGCAGACTGACAATGAGGATGGAAGTGGCAATGACGATCAGATATGCCACAAGAAAGGCGTTGACCGAGCGCATGACCTCATGCTGGACGCGCTGTCCGTCCATTTTATGCACGCGCACCAGACGCGGATGAATCAGCGACATCATTTCCTTCTTTACGCCCTTGAACAGCAGCAGGATGCGCGAGCATTTCATGCCGCCGCCGGTCGAACCGGCACACGCGCCGATGAACATCAGCAGCACAAGTAGCAGCTTGCTGAATGCAGGCCACTGGTTAAAGTCCACGGTTGAAAAACCGGTGGTCGTGATGATAGACGCAACCTGAAACAGGGAATGGTGGAAGCTCTCGCGCAGCGAACCGAAGCAGCCGCGCACGTTGAAGGCGATCAGCGTGGTAAATACGGCAATCACGCCGAGGTACACGCGAATCTCCTCGATTTTGAACAATTGCTTGAATTTACGGGTCAAAAGCAGAAAATACGCGTTGAAATTGATGCCGAAAAGGATCATAAAGACCGAGATAACATTCTGCAGGTAGGCGCTGTTGTAATGCGCGATGGAATTATTCCAGTTGCCGAAGCCGCCGGTGCCTGCCGTGCCGAGCGAAACGCAGATGGCGTCGAACATCGGCATGCCGCCGAACAGCAGCAGAATAATCTGCAGAACGGTCAGTCCAAAGTAAATCGCATACAGGATAAGCGCGGTATCGCGCATGTGCGGCGATATTTTGGAGACCGAGGGTCCCGGGCTTTCCGCGCGCATCAGATAAATGGTCTGACCGCCTGCCAGCGGCAGGACGATCAGCATGAACACCAGAATGCCCATGCCGCCGACCCAGTGCATCAGGCAGCGCCATAGCATAGAGGCATGCGAAAGCGCCTCCACATCGCCGAGAATGGTAGCGCCGGTGGTGGTAAAGCCAGATGCGGCCTCGAAAATCGCATCTACTGCGAACGGAATCTCGCGGCTGAGCACGAACGGCAGGGCACCGGTCACGGCCAGCACCAGCCAGCACAGCGCGACTGCCACAAAGCCTTCGCGTGCGTAGAACTTGGTGTTTTTCGGCTTGTATTCACACAGAATGCCTGCGCCGACCATACAAATCAGTGCGGTAGCGATATAGGCAGGCAGCTCGGGTTCACGGTAAATGACCGCGGTAAACGCGGGCAGCAGCAGGAACAGGGACTCAATGCCCATCAGCCAGCCGATCAGATAGCGGACGATTGCGAAATTCATTTTTCGCGCCCTCCGGCTGTCGGCAGGAAGATATCCTGAAGGTCGTTCATGCCCTCGAAGGTGGAAACGACGATAACCGTATCGCCTTCATGCAGCACATCGTGGCCACGCGGAATGATACGCTTGCCTCTGCGGTTGATGCAGCACAGCAGAACATCCGGACGAATCGGCATATACTGCAGGGGAACACCGGTGAGATGGTGCGCCGCAACACGGAACTCAAGCGCTTCTGCGCCGTCCAGCTGATGCAGGGTCTCCACGTTGGAGCCCATCGAGTTCTGCATCGCGCGGGTGTACTGGCTGATCAGCTCGGCGGTGGTCTGCTTGGGGCGAATCACCTTGCCGATCGGCATGCTGGCAATGACTTCCTCGAAGTTCACACGGTTGACCTTGGTGAACAGCTTCGCACGGGAATGACGGCCGGCGTGCAGCGCAAGCAGGATGTTCTCCTCGTCCATGCCGGTGAGAGCCGCGAAGGCCTCACAGGTTGCCAGCCCCTCCTCATCGAGCAGGTTACGGTCGGTGCCGTCGCCGTAGATGATGGTCGCGTGCGGGAGCATTTCGGACAGTGCTTCGCAGCGTTCGAGTTTGTTTTCGATAATCTTGACTGCAATGCCGGAATTCAGCAGGATTTTCGCAAGAAAGTACGAGATTTTGCCGCCGCCGACCAGCATCGCAGAGGAAATGCGCTTGACCGGCAAACCGACCTTCTCGAAAAATTCGCTCTGCTCGTGCGGCGGAATGATAACCGTGATGTTGTCGTTTTCGCGCAGGATGAAGTCGCCCTTGGGAATATAGGTCTGGCCGTCGCGGCGGACCATACACAGCAGCACGTCCGTGCGGAGCAGCGGATTGACCTCGCAGACCGCCATGCCGTCCAGGCGGGACTCGTGCGGGATTTTGAGGTCGAGCAGCTCGATGCGTCCGCGGGCAAACGTGCTGACGCGGATGGCCGACGGGAAGCGGATCAGACGCGAAACAACACGCGCGGTGGACAGCTCGGGGTTGATGACCATCGAAATACCCAGCTCATCGCGGATAAAGCCGAGGTCGGATACATATTCCGGATCGCGCACACGCGCAATGGCGTGGCAGCCGGATGCTTTACGAGCGATCAGGCAGGAAAGCAGATTGATTTCGTCATGGGTGGTAACGGCGATTAGCAGGTCGGTATCCTGCACGCCGGCTTCACGCAGAACGTGATAGCTGGTGCCGCTGCCCTTTACTGTAGCAAGGTCGTATGTGTTGGAAAGTTCATCCAGACGGCGTTCGGACAGGTCAATCAGTGTCAGGTCGTGTCCGGCCGCGCTGAGCTGTCCTGCCAGCTCCGAGCCGACTTTGCCGCAGCCTACAATAATGATGCGCATAGCGCACCTCCGATCTATTTCTCTATAGCTGTGCTCTGTTGACACAGTCTTGATACGCATATAGCGATTATAGCTGTTTGACCGGGAAAAAGCAATATCCAGACAGGAATTTTGCAGGAGTTTAGCGGAAAACCGACAAATAGGGAGAAATGGTCGGTGTATAGCTGATAATAGTATGTCCGAAAAAAGGAAAAACCACCCGAACGGGTGGTTTTCACTGCGGATTAAAGTTCCGCGACAGGTCACTTAAACTGTGTATAAGTGGTATCGCTTGCGTAGCCGTCGCTGTCGGTCTGGTGCATGGAGACCAGATTGCCGTTATCATCAAAGGTACGGGTATCGGTCGAGAGGGTGCCGCCTTCGATGGTCGAGCGGGTGGTCTGCGTTTTGCCGTCCACCGAGTACACGGTGAGCACCTCGAACACGACGCCGCTCTCGTCTACGGTGACCGACTGGATGAGCCGTCCCTGACTGTCGTAGCGGTTGTCGGTGGAGGAGGTGATATTGTCCTCGCCCTCGTAGGTGCGGGAGGACAGCACGTCGCCGTTGGTGTTCATGCCCATGCGGACGACCATCAGCTCGTTGCCGTCTGCGTCGTAAACCGTGTTGACGGCAGAGGACTGACCGTTGTCAACCTCGGTGTAAACCGTCTCAGAGGAGGCCGAAAGTTCGCCGTCCTCGTAGTTTTCCGTGCGCAGAACGCGGTTTTTGTCGTCATAGCTGCGGCGATACTCCGAGGTGGAGTTGTTGGTCTTGTCGGTGGTGATGGCATCTGTGCAGTTGCCGTTTTCGTCGTAGGTGTAGTCTGTGTAGGTGAAGTTGAGCGGCTCCTCCTGACCTTCAACGGTCTGCATGGTGTAGGAGCGGAAGGTGCTGCCGTCCTTGTCATGGCAGTTGACCGTGTAGCTGCGGCTGCCTTCCTCCGTGCGCAGCTCCAGTTCATAGGAGGCAGCACGCGGCAGAACGGAAGCCAGCTGTGTCGGCACCTGCTCCATCACGGCAATGCGGCATGCAGGCGTGCGGTCATACGCGATGGTGGCACCGAGCACGATGACCGTGCTTACAATACAGGAAATAATGCGTTTGATCATATTTTTGTTCCCCTAAAATAATTAAGGTATAATAATTTCGGTAATCAAGGTGATTCCGGAAAAATGCAGCCGAACCGGAATTCGGCTGCATTCAGCGTTGCTGGATTTTTTACTGCGGTGTTGCCTCAGTTACTTTACGATTTCCTTCGCTGCAGCGGTCAGAGCCTCGACCTTTTCTGCGGCCTCGGCCTTGTTCTCACCCTTGGCCATGATGTAAACCTTGACCTTCGGCTCGGTGCCGGACGGACGGATGATAAAGGTTGTGCCGCCCTCGAGCTCGTAGTACATCACGTTCTGACCCTTAAGCTCCATCGGCTCGGACTTGCCGTCTGCCATGCAGGTACGGGTGCCCGGCATATAGTCGCGGGTGTAATCGATCTTGTGGGTGCCGATCTGGGTCAGCGGCTTGTCGCGCAGCTCCTGCATGAGCTCCTTCATGCGCTGCAGGCCGGAAACGCCCGGCATAACGATCGAAATGGTCTGCTCGCAGTAGCAGCCGTACTTTTCGTACATCTCTTCCATTGCGTCGTACAGGGTCTTGCCCTGGGTGCGGTAGTAAGCCGCCATCTCGGCGATCAGCATGGAAGCGGTAACGGCATCCTTGTCGCGGGCATAATCGCCGCACAGGTAGCCGTAGGACTCCTCGAATGCGAAAATGTACTCGTGCGAGCCGTCCTGCTCGAACTGCTTGATCTTCTCGGCAAGGAACTTGAAGCCGGTGAAGGTGTCGAAGCACTCAACGCCGTTCTTTTCAGCCGCCGCGCGTGCCATCTCGGTGGTAACGATGGATTTGAGCACCGCCGGATGGGCAGGCATGGTGTTCGTCAGCTTCTTTGCGGTGATGATGTAATCGGTGAGCAGCACGCCGACCTGATTGCCGGACAGGGTGACATACTCGCCGGACTTGTCCTTGAGGACGATGCCGGTACGGTCGGAGTCCGGGTCGGTGCCGATGATCAGATCAACATCGTTCTGCTTTGCCAGCTCGATGGCGAGCGTAAAGCCTTCCTTGTACTCCGGATTCGGGTTTTTAACGGTCGGGAAGTCGCCGTCGATCTTCATCTGCTCCGGCTCACAGATAATGTGCTTGTAGCCCAGACGGCGCAGGATCTCGGGCACCAGACGGTAGCCGGCACCGTGGAACGGTGTGTACACCAGCTTGAATTCATCGGCAACCTGCTTTACGCAGTCCGGATTTACCGCAACCTTAATGACTTCGCCGAGGTAAGCCTCGTCGGTCTCCTTAGACAGAATACGGATCAGACCGTTTTTGACGGACTCATCGTAGTCTGCAGTTTTTACACCGGTGAAGATATCGGTCTTTGCCATTTCGCTGGCAACCACGTCTGCCTCGGCCGGAGGAAGCTGTGCGCCGTCCTCCCAGTAAACCTTGTAACCGTTGTATTCCTTCGGGTTGTGGGAAGCCGTGATGTTGATGCCTGCGATGCAGCCGTAGTGACGGACAGCGAAGGACAGCTCCGGGGTCGGACGCAGCTCATCGAACAGCAGCGACTGGATGCCGTTTGCGGCCATGATGCACGCAGACTGCTTGGCGAACTCGGCCGAGAAATGGCGGGAGTCATATGCGATGGCAACGCCGCGGTCCATTGCGGCCTGACCGTTCGATACGATCAGGTTTGCCAGACCCTGTGCAGCCTGACCGACGGTAAAGCGGTTCATGCGGTTGAGGCCGACGCCCAGTACACCGCGCAGACCGGCCGTGCCGAACGACAGCGGCGCAAAGAAACGGCTTTCGATCTCTTCCTGATTATCTGCAACAGCAGCCAGCTCGGCATGCTCGTCCGCAGAGAGGGCAGAGCAGTCCAGCCAACGCTTGTATTCCGACATATAATCCATTGGTATCACCTCATCGTGTTAGTTGGCGCATCGCCGCTTTCAACCGACGGATTGCCACTATCTAAATTATACAATATCCGGCTGTCAATGCAAGGGGTTTTGCGCGAATTTGTGAAAAGATTCCATGAAGCGGAGTAATGATATACAAAACGGCAGAGCAGAAATTGTACGTTCTGTGAGAATACCGGAAAATTCTGCGAAAATGCGAAACCAAAACCGGCAGCAGGCCGTCTATTTAGACAAAAGCCCTGTCTCGAGATAAAAATAACAGTACACAAATAAACAAAAGAATGGTAGAATAAAGGTAAATTATAATAAGAGGTGATAGCTTTGAAAAAAGTCCTTTCCGCCGTACTGACAGCGGCGCTGCTGGTCAGTACCGTGCCGGCTGCCTTTGCGGCTTCGGATATTGATGGCCACTGGGCAAAGTCCTACATTACTGAGCTGCATGAAAACGGCATTATCAATCCGTCTGCCAGCACGGGCAACTACGGTCCGGATGACAAGGTAACGCGCTGGGAGTTCATGCGCTATATCAACCGCGCGTTCGGCTTTACCGAAAAGGCGGATATCAGCTTCTCGGATGTCAATTCGAGCGATGTTTTCTACGAAACCGTGCAGATTGCGGTCAAGCAGGGTTATATCAACGGTGTCGGCAACAACCGTATGGCGCCGGAGGGCACGCTGACCCGTGAGCAGGCGGCAACCATCCTCGGCCGACTGCACAAGTACACGCCGACGGCTGACCTGTCTGCGCTGGATATGTTCTCTGATCGGGCCAAGCTGAGCGATTACAGCAAATCCTACGTTGCGGAAGCGGTCAAGCAGGGTTATATCAACGGCTACACGAACGGTACCTTTAAGCCGCAGGGCACGCTCAGCCGAGGTGAAATCGCCAAAATGCTGTACGGCTATATGGGCACCTCGCTGAATAAGAACGGCAACGTGTATTCGCAGGCTACGCTCAAGAGCGATACCAAAAACGTTACGATTTCCGTACCGTGCACGCTGGCCGATGCGGATATCAAGGGCAATCTGTACATCACCGAGGGTGTTCTGGCGGGTAATGTAACGCTTGAGGATGTCACCGTTGCGGGCGATATCATCGTCAGCGGCGGCAATGTAACGCTGGACGGTGTTTCCGCACTCGAGATGGTCGTCTCCAACCCGACCGGACTGACCCCGCAGGTCATTGCGACCGGCAATACCAACATCGGCACCACCGAGGTAAAAACCTCTGCAACGCTGACCGAGAGCAATCTGGCAGCGACTGCAGGCGGCTTCTCCGATCTTAAAATGAACGGCAGCAGCGTCAGCCTGACGCTGGATGCAGCTGTCTGGGACGTTGCCAATGAGCAGACCGGCACCATCCTGACGACCGGCAGTACCTCCATCAGCACGCTTACCGCGAACGGAAGAACCACTGTCACCGGCGGCGGCTCGGTCCAGAAGGCGGTGCTCAACTCCAACGGCTGTGAGCTGACCATGCAGCCGACCAGCGTTGAGCTGGCGAGCGGCGTCACCGCGAAGATTGCCGGCAAGGACGTTGCGGCGTCCACCAGCGTTTCGGTTTCTCCGTCCACGCTGTCCATCGACGTGAACAACAAGGACGCGATCGCGTTCTCCTACGAATTCACCTTCAACGCGGACAAGAACGATCTGACCCGTGTTTCGGTCAACGGCACCAATCTCAAGCAGGGCACGGATTACAACCTGCTGAGCGACAAGAACGGCATTCGCGTGTACAAAACCTATCTGTCCACGCTTAAGGCGGGTACCTACACCGCAGAACTGACCTTTGAGGACGGCTCCAAGGCAGCCATCGGTCTGGCGGTCAGCAACTCGGCGCAGAGCGCAGTCAGCCCGAGCCAGATTACCTTTGATAAGTACGAGCAGTCCGCAAACTATGCCGATCAGACGGTAAACGTCGTTCTTCCGGCGGGCACGCGTCTGGATTCCATCAAAATCGGCAGTACGGTGCTCGAGCGCGGCACGGATTACACCTATAATGCAACGAACGGCACGATCCGTCTGCTCAAGGAGACGCTTGCCAAGAAGAGCAAGGGCACTTATACGGTTACATTCGTACCCAATCAGGGTTCGTCCTTTACCTGCTCGCTGAGCGTGGTAGATACCGCACCGGTGAACGAAGTGGTTCCGGGCACGGTCGATTTTGACGCGAACACCTCGTCCGGCGGCTACGCCGATCTGGTGGTAACGCTTAACATGGTAGATGGCGCAGCGCTCAAGAATATCCGCTCGAACGGCAAGACGCCTCGAGGAGAACTGGCAGTACAAGATCAAGGGCAGCAAGGTCACGATCAACAAGTCTGCGGTTGCGGAATTCGGCAAGAGCGGCGCATCCTACGCGGATTTCGTTTTTGTGATGAGCAAGGGTCAAAGCCCGACGCTGCGTGTCAACTACGTTACCACTTACGCGCTGACGGCTTCCGTGGTCGATGATCTCGGTCTGCCGATTTCGGGCGCGTCCGTCACCTTCACGCCTTCGGACGCGGAGAGCGGCACGGCAGCGCAGACGCTGACCACCGGCTCGGACGGCACGGCAACCGTTTATGTCAAGCGCGGCTCGTACGTTGTAACGGCAACGCATTCGCGCTTTACCGCGGCGGTTACGCAGACGGTCAAAATCTCTGCAGGCCGCACGGTCAAGCTGACCGGCGAGATTCTCGAGAATGTACAGCTGGTTGTCACCAACGCGTACGGCGCACCGTTGTCCGGTGCGGTTGTCACGGTCGGCGGCAAGAGCATCACCACCGGCACGGACGGCACGGCGTCGTTCAGCCTCAAGCGAGGCAGCTATGTGGCGCAGGTGGCGTGCACCGGCTACTCCGCACAGAGCGTACAGCTTTCCGTAACCGATTCGATTCGTGAGCGCGTACAGCTCAAGTAATTTCTCCAAAATGCAAGCCGCCCGGTTTTCCGGGCGGCTTTTTTGCGCGCTTTTACAGGCGGATGGGGGATAGGGCGCAAGGGCGTCAGAACGGCGTACAGTGGCTTGCAGTTGGGGCGCGATAAGGGATAAGGGCGGCCTCCTGACGGGTGATGGACTGGTACGGTCGGAATGTTCCGTCATCATAGCCGGTGTTACAATACCGAGCGCCGCTGCCAGACAGACACTCTCATTCTCGCAGTCGGAAAAGGCCGCTGCCGGAGCCGCGGAGGCATTCGGCTGCACATAAATAACGCTATCGTTTCATAAAAAATACCTCCTGCCTGTGAAGTCCTTCGCTTACTATAACCGTTAGACGAGGAAAAGTGTGAAAAAGTTCTCTCAAAAAATTTATTTTCATGTCACAGTTGACAGTGCAGAACGGTTAGATTATATATTATATATGGTCTAAAATTCATCTGGCAAGGGGATAGGGAACATGAAAAAACGAAAGGTTTTGCTGTCTGCACTCGTGCTGTGCGGCTGTATGCTGATTGGCGCCGGAGCCGCAGATGCCGCATCGCAAACGCAGCTTACGCGGCAGGCGATCACGCATTTTCAACAAAGCCCACCAGAAGAGGATATCAGTTATCCGGGATATCCGACATGGAAAACTTGGCAAATTGACAGCTGCGAGGTTTTTCCGTGTCGACTGATCGAGGAAAAGGACATCTGGGAGCTGATATTTACCCCGAGTGACGATAGAAGCCGATGGATCTGTGCGGTCGATCTGTCCGCCGGAAAGATCATCACACCGCTGTTCAACGGCAGCATGTGGAAAGCTGCGAATGATCAGCTGCTGCTGGAGACCGGCGGCAGGTATCAGCTGTGTGACCTGAACGGCAGCTTGACCGATGTATCCATTCCTCATACCGGTCATGTACTGGCAGTCGATGATCAAGGATATGTCCTTTGCCAGTACCCGGTCACCAGAACTGTGCGGACCGATAGCGGCACAATGCCGTACACGTTCCATCAGTACACGCTGCTGGGACCGGATTTTACCGTCCTGCAGGACGGCATCGACCAGTATTACAACGTTGGTCAGTATGATTACTCTTGTGATAGCGAACTATTTTATAACGGCCTTGTCGCCGTTCGCGTGGGCGCGACTGACTGGTATCTGCCGGACGGCGGACCGTGGCCGCGGCTGTATTTCAACAGTAAATATATGTTCATCGACCGCAGCGGCAAAACGGTGAGCAGCAGCCGCTACGATGAGGTATCACACGAAAATGACCGCTGGTTCGGCTGTCACGGTACGACCGAGTATCTGTTGGACAGCAACGGAAATGAGCGCGAACAGGCGAATTACTGCTATGTTCCCAGCACTTGGGCTGAAAATATAGTCGAACAAGCGGAGAAAGACGGACTTCGACTGTCCTATCATACACCATACCGCCTGAATATCCACCGCGATGAATTCTGCAAGCTGGCTTGGCAAACCATTCAGACGGTAAACCCAAACATCAATCTGCCTGAACTGGCACAGCCGTTCTCCGACTGCGATGAAGACATAGTACGTCAGATCGCGGCACTCGGTATTGTTACCGGTTATGAGGACGGCACCTTCCAGCCTACGCGCGAGCTTTCACGGCAGGAAGCGGCGGTTATCCTGCAGCGCCTTTATACGGTGCTGTATGGAAAGATCGAAGCCAGTCCTACGCTCTATGCTGACAACGGGAGTATTGGCGTATGGGCAAAGGATTCTGTCTATGCGATGAGGCAAACCGGTATCATGCAGGGCGTAGGAGCGAATCGATTTGATCCGAAGAATGGCTATACTTGCGGCAGTCGATCATCACAATGCTGCGTATGACGCAGAAGGCGTAATCAGGGAGGAAAATCATGCGTATTGTGAAAAAATACTGGCTGCCGCTGCTGGCGCTTGTGCTTTGCGATTGGACTGGCGGTCTGGCGAATCGGCTATCTGGAGCGGACGAACACGTCGCCTCAGCATGGAAATCGGCAGCAGGGAAGCTCTGCAGAACGGGGAGCCGATCACGCTGGAGAATCCGGTTGTTCTGTACAAAAACGAGCCGTATGTGCCGCTGAAAGAGATCGTTGAGCGCCTTGGCGGTACGACAGACGGCAAAACCTACACACTGCACGGTGCTGAGACCGCTGTCTCCGGCGTGGAACGGAATGGCGTGCTGTACACGCCGTTTTCGTACCTGTGGGACAGCCACATTCCGCAGATACGGTGGGATAAGAGCCGCAACCGCGTTATCATCACCGAGGCACCGGATGAAATTCCGCTGACCCGCCGGTGGCTGTTCTGGCGGCACAAAACCGTGCGCGGACTGCGTGTCGGAGACAGCGAAGCACGGTTCCTCGATCTGTACGGCTCGCCGGACGCACGGGACGAAACGATGGTGGACCTGCTGCGTGTCACCATCGAAAACGGCATCGTAACCGGGATTTTCATGGGACGTTATGAGTAAGCAAAAAGGACTTCGTCAAAACGAAGTCCTTTTTGCTATGGCTGGTTACTTGATGATTTGATACATGCGCTCGATGGTCACAATGGACTGCTCTGCGGTGTAGCCGTCCGTCGGGCAGAACTGATTGTTCTCCTTGCCCTGCATGATGCCGGTCTGGCGCATTGCGTAAACGCTGCCGCGCGCCCAGTCGCCGATTTTGACATCGTCGGCGAAGGCCTTTTCGGAAACCACGTCCGTCTTGCCGCCGAGTACCTGATACAGCCGGTCAAGCATGGCGGCAGCCTCCTGACGGGAGATGGTCTTGTACGGACGGAAGGTGCCGTCCTCGTAGCCGGTGACAATGCCGAGTGCGGCGGCATTGTTCACGTTCGGGTCGTTCCTGCAGTCGGTGAACTTGGTTTCCAGAGCCGGAATCTCCTTGTTGGGATAAATCTTGTTGTACAGGTTCATCGCCAGCATGGTGAAGTTTTCGCGGGTAATGTCCAGCCTGGGATAGGAGAATGACTCAGTGAGACCGTGCTCTCCTGCGGCAGCTACTTCGGTTTTGGCCCAGCTGCTGTACTCCTTGACGTTTGCGGGCAGCAGGGTTTCGCCGCCCTTGCCATCCAGCAGATAAGATTTTGTGCCGCTGCTGCGTGTGCCGATAAAGTGCTGATCGTACCAGAAAATCTGGTTAAAATCGTGCTTGCCGACAAATTTTTCGGTTTTCGGGTCAAACAGACCGTAGGTGCCGTTGCCGCTCGTATTTGACTTGTCAATACGTTCCCACTTAGTGCTGCCGGTCTTTGCGATGAAGAAATCGGCGTACCAATCCGGTACCATGTCGATGTCATCGAGGATGATGTTCATGTCTTTGTCGGCCAGAGCACAGAAGGTGACATCCTCAACCTGTGTGGTTGGACCATCGCCGGAATACGGGTCATATACCGGCTTTTTCACGTTTTTGAAGAGCACGAACACATTGCTGTTTGGCTCATACGTCGCAAGCTCATAACCGGACGGCAGCTTCATCGGCGTCAGTTTGCCGGTTTCATCGGCGAACCAGTAGTTGGGGTGATGATCAGCGTCGTACTGGCTAACCAGTGTTTCCGTGCCGTCAAGCGCAATGTAATAATCGTACTCCACAGGAACAACCAGCTTGCCGGTTGCTTTGTCCAGAATACCATACTTGTGTGTGCTGTCAGCTGTTAGGTTAACCAAATACTGTTTCGCGTTGAGGTTCGAGAGGATAATCTCGCAGTTTTCGCCGGTAAAGCCGAGCGTTTTCACCTGACCGTAATCCTTGACTTCCTGCTGTACCTTAGTCATAGCCGATTGCAGCGTATCCTTTGCCGCACTGGGCAGTTCCGCCGCTTGCGCCGAGAACAGCAATGCACCGCTCACCACAACACCGAGTAACGCCTTCTGAAACCGTTTCATATTTTTTCCTCCTTTTCACTGTTAATGCTTATACGCTCTATCCTGTATATGACAATAACGAATGCCATCGACAGCACGGCCGCTGCTGCGGTGGGGTCATTGTCATATATCAGCTTAGACGTTTGTTCCGTATGGTTTGTTCCGCCTGTTTCAAAATTTTTCTCGGACATCGAACCGGTACGCCAAATGCATAGCCGGAACAGCATGGAATGCGTACCGTATGCTCATTTCTGCACAGGAGAACTATTATATTTATTGTATAGCTTTTTCCGGAAGGACGCAACAGGAAAGCAGCAGAGGCGGGATTGAAAAATCCTCAAACCGGCGGCGCACATGTTTGACAGACCGTGCCCGTTCTGGTATAATATTTACACGCCGCCATGGCGGAACTGGTAGACGCAGGGGACTTAAAATCCCCCGGAGTTAAACCCGTGCCGGTTCGATTCCGGCTGGCGGCACCAGAAAACCCCGTATTTCTTACGAAATACGGGGTTTTTCCTGTCAGTTTGATTTAATTTTTGTTAAATACAGACTTATCCAGTGCGCCGTCCTGATGCGCCACGATCGTGGTGCAGATAGCGTCGCCGGTGATATTAACGGCAGTACGCGCCATATCGAGGATACGGTCGATACCCATGATCAGGCCGATGCCGGCAACCGGCAGACCGACCGAATCGAATACCATTGCCAGCGTAACCAGACCAACCGACGGCACGCCTGCGGTACCGATGGAGGCGAGCGTTGCGGTTGCAATAACGGTCAGATAATCCGCAGGGCTCAGCTGGATGCCGAACGCCTGTGCAACGAATACAACGGCAACACCCTGCATGATGGAGGTACCATCCATATTGATGGTCGCGCCGAGCGGGATGGTGAAGGACGAAATACGGCGGTTAACGCCGATTTTTTCCTCCAGCGTGTCGATATTCATCGGGATAGTGGCGTTAGAGGTTGCGGTCGAGAACGCAAAGCCCATAACCGGAGCGAATTTTTTGAGGAAACGCAGCGGATTGAGTCTTGTAAGCAGCGCCAGCAGAATCTGGTATACGCCGCAGCACTGGATGACCAGCGCCAGCAGCACCGCGCCCATGTACTTGAACATTGGCACCATAGCGGAGAAACCAAGACCGGCAAAGGTCTTAGAGATCAGGCAGAATACGCCAATCGGCGCAAGACCCATGACCATCATGGTCATTTCCATCATAATATCGTTGCCCTGCTGGAAGAAGTTCGTTACCAGCTGGGTCTTATCCTGCAGCTTGGCGAGGATAACGCCGACGATCAGTGCAAACACGATAACCTGCAGCATTTCACCGTTGGCGAGCGCACCGATCGGGTTTTTCGGGATGATATTCAGCAGGGTTTCCGCAAAGCTGACCGAATCCGAAGAAGCGGCGACTTCGGCGGTCTGAATCTGCGACATATCCAGGCCCATGCCCGGCTTGATCAGCAGACCGATGCCGAGTGCAACGGCAACCGCCATCATCGTGGTGAAAATGTAGAAGCCGATGATCTTTACGCCGACCTTGCCGAGCGTTTTACTGTCGCCGATGGCGGTGGCGCCGCAGATCAGCGAGCAGAATACCAGCGGTACGACCAGCATCTGCATCAGGCGGATAAAGCCCTGACCGACAACATAAAAAATGCCGTTTACCAGCACGTTCTGCACAAAATCCACATCAGCTGCGAACATGTTGAGCGCAATGCCGACGATTGCACCGGCGATCAGCGCGATGAAGATCCTTGTAGTCAGACCGATTTTCTTTTTCTCTTTTACTTCATTCATTTATTTACTCCCGTCTGCCGGTGGGACATGTATTCGCTCAGTGCGTCATGCCAGTCCGGCATTTGATACAAACCAGTGATGCGCAGCATCATATTGTCCAGCAGCGTAAAGCGCGGGCGCAGCGCAGTGTTCTCGGAGGCCGAGGTGACCGGCACGTTTTCCTTGCCGGCGAGACGCAGAATTTCGCGGGCGTACTCTGCGCGGGAGCACGAGCCGTCGCACGATGCGTGAAACAGGCCGTACTCGCGGCTGTGCATCAGGCAGTCGATAAAGCCGGCGAGCGCTTCCGCCGAGGTCGGGGAGGAAATCTCATCCTCCGGCAGATGGACAGCGCCTTCCTTTGCCGCCGTATCGAGCACACGGTCAACAAAGTCGTACGAGCCGACGCCGTACAGCCACGACGAACGCACGATAACATGCTTGTCGGTCAGCTCACGCACGAGCTTTTCACCGGCGTACTTGCTCTTGCCGTACATCGTGGTCGGATGGGGATCGTCGAACTCACAGAAAGCCTTGCCCTCGTCGCCGCCGAATACGTCGTCGGTCGAGATCTGAATGAATTTTGCGTCGATGCGTCTTGCAGCGGTCGCCAGATTGCGGGCGCCGATGGCGTTGATCTTATACGCTTCTTCGGGGTTCTCCTCGCAGGCCTGCACGTCGGTCAGACCGGCACAGTTGATGATGACATCCGGATGGTTAATATCGGCAAAACGACCGACAACGGATACATCCTCGACCGCTACATCACGGTCGCTGGTTACCAGCTTATATGCTGTGTTGCCGCCGAAACGATGACTAAGTGCGGAACCCAGTCTGCCGCTTGCTCCCGCGATCCAAACGCGGGTCGTAATACTGTTCATAAAACACCTCTCCTGTTGGCTCGGTGCAGCGGAACTGCTCCGGCGCGCATTACCCATTTTATGGGCTGTATATTCAGTATAGCACAAAATTGTTAAAAAAACAACAAAATATGCGGTCTATTTGCATAAGTATGCTCGAATTCCTGCAAACTATCCGATTTGTGCAAAACTTAGTTGTATTTTTATACAAACTGACAAGACAACTCAGCCGAAGAAAAGAAACAGCCAAAAACGCGGAGAATTTTTTGGGAATATGGACGGCAAATATCCGTCAATGCCATGATATCCGTACACCGATCGACGGTATTCGCAGCATGGTCGGGATCAGCCGCCATTATGCGGAAAATACTGTAGATCACCTCTCTGCATACGAAGCAGGGAAGTGGTTTATTTATATGAAAACATCTGATTTTTATTGTGCAGAATGCTGAAAAACCTGCGTTGACCTATATGGTTTTTGGTGATATAATTAACGGAAAACAGTGTGGATTGAATCACATAATTTGCCAAGCGTTATTCTGTCTCGAAGGAGGAGCAGGAAATGAAACCGGTTCTGGAGGTTTGCACCCACTCAGTCGAGTCTGCGGTAAGCGCGGAGCGCGGCGGTGCTATGCGGCTGGAGTTATGCGCCAATTTAATGATCGGCGGTACTTCGCCGGATGAGGATCTGTTCCGCATGGTGCGGGAACGGGTTTCCGTACCGGTTCGTGTGCTGCTGCGTCCGCGCTGCGGCGATTTTTTGTATACGGAAAGCGAATTTGAGCTGCTCTGCCGTCAGGTGAAGCGCTTTGCCGCGCTCGGCGCGGACGGCATTGTCATCGGCGTGCTCACGCCCGAGGGCGATCTTGATGAGGAACGTATGGCCAAACTGATTTCGCTTGCAGGCGGCTGCGGTGTGACGCTGCACCGTGCGTTCGATGTCTGCCGCGACCCGTTCGCGGCACTGGAAACCGCAAAGCGGCTGGGTGTGGATACCATTTTGACCTCAGGGCAGCAGGCGGACTGCACCGCAGGCGCGGATTTGCTGCGCACGCTGGTTGCAAAAGCAGGAGAGGACGTGCAGATTCTGGTCGGTGCAGGCGTAAACGCCGATGTTATCCGCGATTTGCAGCCGAAAACAGGCGCGAATGCCTTCCATCTTTCCGCAAAGCGGGTGGAGAACAGCAGAATGCAGTTTCGGCGCGAAAATGTGCCGATGGGGCTGCCCGGACTAAGCGAATTCAGTTTGTGGCGGTGCGACGAAAATGCAGTCCGTGCGGCGCGTAAAGCGTTTGATGCGTGCTGCGGTGCGGGTCAGGAGGCGCGGACGTGAAAATAGAAAAGGTACTCAACAACAATGTTGTGGTCGCGCTGGATGAAAACGGCGCCGAAACCGTGCTCATGGGCCGCGGACTGGGCTTCGGCCGCCGCGCAGGTGACGAAGCACCGCCGGACAAGGTGGAAAAGCGGTTCACGCTGCACTCGGATCAGCTTTCCGACCGGTTCCAGCAGTTGATAACAAGCATTCCGCTGCCGCATTTTCTGATGAGCGAACGCATCATCAACCATGCGAAGATTGCGCTCGGCAAGGAGCTGTCGGACAGCATTTACGTTACGCTGCCCGATCATATCTCGGCGGCCGTCAACCGCTATAAGGAGGGCATTGTACTGCCCAATCCGCTGCTGTGGGACATCCGGCAGCTGTACAAGGACGAATTCCGCGTGGGTCTCAAGGCGAATGAGATCGTCAAGGAGGAGACCGGCGTGGAGTTCACCGAGGACGAGGCGGCATTTATCGCGCTGCACTTCGTCAATGCCCAGCTCGGCGGCGAAATCCGCGATATTTACGACATGACTTACCTGCTGAAAGCGGTTTTCGGCATCGTTTACGAAGAATACGGCTTCCGGCCGGACCATGAATCGCTGAATTACTATCGGTTTGTCACGCACCTGAAATTCTACGCGCGGCGCATCGTCAGCGGCGAAAAGTACGGGGACGAGGATGCCGATCTGCTCGAGGTCGTGCGGTTCAAGTACCCGCGTGCCTACGCCTGCGCGGACCGCATCCGCGCCTATGTGCAGACGGAAAAAGGGTTCCATTCCGGGCAGAATGAGCTGCTGTATCTCACCATCCATATCGCCCGGGTGATGGAGCACCCGGATGAGAAATGATTCTCACAGGGCAGTGTCAAACCGGCGGCGCCGCCCTGTTTTTGTGCAAAGTGTAGAAAAACAGGGCGAAAATTTGGCAGTCGATTCGACAAAATCTGCTTGTAATCGTGAGAAACTTTTGTTATACTGCAAGTAACAAGTAAACAGTATCCGTTTGAGATGGATTGTTACCGCTTTGTGCGGGCAAAACCAGATTTCACACAGGATTTGCTATCAAAGAGCAAGTTATATCTGTGTTGAGATTTGGTTCTTTTTATTTTCTGTATGTTTTCGGACAAAATAGGCATACTTAAGGCAACACCGCACAATTTACGCGCAAATCACTCTTGTTCAATCATGCGGTATTGCCTAATCAAAAAGGTTGTGAGCAAAATGTTTGGTAAACTGAAAAATCTGTTTGGCGGCGACAGCGGCATCGAGATAACGGCGCCGGTTGCTGGCAAGGTGGTAGCATTGGAGGACGTACCCGACCCGACGTTCGCGCAGGGCATCCTCGGGCCCGGCATCGCCATCGAGCCGAGCGAAGGCCGCATCACGGCTCCGGCGGACGGCTCGATCGATGTGATGTTCGAAACCGGCCACGCCGTTTCCATGACGACGGCGGACGGCGCGGAGCTGCTCATCCATGTCGGCATCGACACCGTACAGCTTGAGGGAAAGCACTACAAGGCGTGCTGCAAGGCAGGCCAGCAGGTCAAAAAAGGCGATGTCCTCATCGAGTTTGATCCGGCGGCCATCAAGGCGGAGGGCTATCAGATCGTAACGCCCATCCTCGTGTGCAACCCGGATGCGTTCACCGTGGAGCCCGCCGCGAGCGGCGCGGTCGCCGCAGGCGATGCACTGCTGACATTGAAGAAAAAGTAACGGAAAGGGAGTATTCTTTCATGAAAACCATTGAATATACCATCAAGGATGCACTGGGCATCCACGCTCGACCGGCGGGTCTGCTGGTCAAGGAGGCAGGCAAGTTTGCCTCGAAAATCATGATCGCCAGCCCGAAAAAGGAAGTCGATGCCAAGCGCATCATGGGCGTGATGAGTCTGGGCGTCAAGTGCGGCGATACCGTAAAGCTCACCATCGAGGGTGAGGACGAGGAGACCGCTGCAGCTGCAATGCAGGCGTTCCTCGAGAGTAATTTGTAAGGATTTCATTTCGCTGGGTGTGAACGGCGATGAAATAGGGGGACGGAAACGGAGTTCGGCTCTCCCATCCGTCAACACAATCGGCCGCTTCGGCGGTCCACAAAATAAGGAGGGGAAACTCTTATGATGAAAAAACTGCAAAAGCTGGGCAAGGCTTTGATGCTGCCGGTAGCTGCGCTGCCGATCTGCGGTATCCTGATGGGTCTCGGCTACGCGATCGCTCCGGGCGTTATGGGCGTGCCGGGTGCGGCCACGAGCGGTGCACTGTATAACATTGGCTTCCTGTTGATAAAGGCAGGCGGCGCGCTGATTGACAATATGGCATGGCTGTTTGTCATCGGTGTTGCAGTCGGACTATCCGACGACCGCGAGGGTACCTCGGCACTGGCCGGTCTGGTATCCTGGCTGATGATGACCAACCTGCTGAGCACCGGCGTTGTTACCACGCTGATGCCCGCAATCGCGGATGATCCGGTAAAAACGCTGGCATTTGACAAGATCCAGAACGTATTTATCGCTATCATCGCCGGTATCATCGGCGCAAGCTGCTATAACCGCTTCAAAAACGCGAAGCTCCCGGACTGGCTGGCATTCTTCAGCGGCAAGCGCTGCGTTGCCATCGTAACCGGTCTGGTTTCCATCGCGGTATCCGTTGTCCTGCTGTTCGTATGGCCTGTCATCTTCAGCGCTCTGGTAGCTGTTGGCGAAGGCATCATCGGCATGGACGGTATCGGCGCCGGCATCTATGCATTCCTTAACCGTCTGCTCATCCCGACCGGCCTGCACCACGCGCTGAACAACGTATTCTGGTTCGATACCATCGGCCTGGGCGACCTGTCCCACTACTGGGCCGGCGACACCTCCGCAAACGTAGGCTGGAGCCTCGGTATGTATATGTCCGGCTTCTTCCCCTGCATGATGTTCGGTGTTGCCGGTGCGGCTCTCGCGATGATCAAGGCGGCCAAGAACAAAAAGGCTGCTATCGGTCTGGTCCTGTCCGCTGCCATCTGTGCATTCATCTGCGGCGTTACCGAGCCGTTTGAGTTCGGCTTCATGTTCCTGTGCTTCCCGCTGTATGTTGTTTATGCTGCTCTGTACGGCATTTTTGCCATCATCACCTACTATGTCGGCTTCCGTGCAGGCTTCTGCTTCTCCGCAGGCGCGACCGACCTCGTATTCTCGTCCTTCCTGCCGGCAGCGAACAACACGCTGATGATCATCCCGCTGGGTATCGCAGCATTCGTTGTATTCTATCTGGTATTCTACTTTGCGATCACCAAGTTCAACCTCAAGACCCCGGGCCGTGAGGATGAAGAAGCCGACTTCGCAGAGGTTGACAAGAATGCCAAGCTAGCAAATAACGACTTCACCGCAATTGCAGCTGCAGTCCTCGAAGGTCTGGGCGGCAAGGAAAATGTAGAATCTCTGGATAACTGCATTACCCGTCTGCGTCTGGAAGTCAAGGACGGCACGCTCGTCAACGAGAAGAAGATCAAGGCTGCAGGCGTGGCTGGCGTAATGCGTCCGTCGCAGACCGCAGTTCAGGTTATCATTGGCACCAAGGTCCAGTTCGTAGCCGACGAAATGGCAAAGATGCTGAAGTAACACTGAAAGCAATTCAACGCAGCCTGAAGTGCTCGCACACGGTTTGAAAATACAGCCGCGTGGGAACACCGAATGGTTAAGAAATCGCAACCAATCTAACTAACCTATCTTGTTTGCATATCACGATTGCGCTCCGCGCAATGGAAAGGGCGGGCACATTGCCTGCCCTTTCTATTTCCGGAGACAGAAGAAAGAGGTATTCCATGAAAATCATTCGCGCTAAGGATTATAACGACATGAGCCGCAAGGCAGCCAACATCATTTCGGCACAGGTTATTCTCAAACCGGATTCCGTACTCGGTCTGGCGACCGGTTCGTCACCGATCGGCATTTACGAGCAGCTGATTAAATGGTATAACAAGGGCGATGTGGATTTCGGCGGCTGCACGACCTTCAATCTGGACGAATATCGCGGCCTGACACCCGATCACGACCAGAGCTATCACTATTTCATGCACAAGAACTTTTTCGATGCCGTGAATATCCCGGCAGAGCGCATCAATCTGCCGGACGGCGCGCAGCTTGACGCCGAGCGGGAGTGCAAGCGCTACGATGCAGCCATTAAGGCGGCGGGCGGCATTGACCTGCAGCTGCTCGGCATGGGCCTGAACGGACACATCGGTTTCAACGAGCCGGACGATTATTTCTCCAAGGGTACGCACTGTGTAAATCTGACCGAGTCCACCATCGAGGCCAACAAGCGCTTTTTCGCGTCGGCGGATGACGTGCCGCGGCAGGCGTACACCATGGGCGTGCAGACCATCATGCTGGCACGGCGCATCGTGCTGGTGGTTTCCGGTGAAAACAAGGCAGAGACCGTCCGCGAAGCGTTCTTCGGCCCGGTAACGCCTCAGGTTCCGGCATCCATCCTGCAGCTGCACACAGATGTTTCCATCGTAGCGGACGAGGCGGCACTGTCTAAGTGCGGCGATTTGCTCTAAAAAGGAAGAAAAGTTATGGAATTTAGCAATTTGAGGGTATATCAGCCGGACGGCACGTTCAAAACCGGCGGACTGTCCATCTCGGGCGACCGGATTGCATCCGCAGAGGTGAGCGCGGATGCGGTGGATATGGGCGGTCTGTATGCCGTGCCCGGACTGGTCGATCTGCATTTTCACGGCTGCATGGGCTGCGATTTCTGCGACGGCACGCATGAGGCTATCTCCACACTGGCAAAGTATCAGGCGCAGATCGGCGTGGCCGCCATCTGTCCGGCGACTATGACCTATCCGGAGGACAAGCTGACACAGATTGCCGAAGCCGCCGCAGCCTATCAGGTGGAGAGTAATGACGCGGCGCTTGTGGGCATCAACATGGAAGGCCCGTTCATTTCCGAGGCGAAAAAGGGTGCGCAGAACGGCGCTTATCTGCATGCGCCGGACGCGGCCATGTTCCGCCGGGTGCAGGAAAAAGCCGGCGGTCTGTTCAAGCTGTGCGATCTGGCACCCGAGCTGCCCGGTTCGATGGAGACGATCGACGAGTTGGCAGGCGAGGTGCGTATCTCGATTGCGCACACGACAGCGGATTACGACACCGCCTGCGAAGCCTTCAAGCACGGTGCGCGGCAGGTGACCCACCTGTACAACGCCATGCCGCCGTTTTCTCATCGGGCACCGGGCGTCATCGGTGCGGCCTTTGACAACGATAACGTGGCGGTTGAACTCATCGCGGACGGCGTGCATGTGCATCCGTCGGTCGTTCGCGCGACCTTCCGGCTGTTTGAGAACCGTGTTATCCTGATCTCGGACAGCATGATGGCGACCGGACTCGATGACGGCGAGTATTCGCTCGGCGGACAGGCGGTTACCGTGCGCGGCAATCTTGCCACCCTGCACGACGGCACGATTGCGGGTTCCGCAACCAATTTGATGGACTGCGTGCGCTCGGCTGTTAAAATGGGTGTTCCGCTCGGTCAGGCGATTCGTTCCGCGTCCACCAATCCGGCGCGCGCTATCGGCGTTGAGCACGATTACGGCTCGCTCGAGCCGGGCAAGCTGGCGAATGTGCTCCTGCTGGATGAGGAGCTGAATATTCACACGATTCTGCTGCGCGGCAGAATGCTGGGCTGAACAGCGATTTGATAAAGAAATGAAATGAAAAGAAACCGGCATCGGAAGATGCCGGTTTTACGTTGTTATGGGGTGCATGGTGCGGAAAACTGGAATTTGACTTAATATCCATGGTCAACATGCTGCCACTTTCCGCCATCTGTTCTAACTAAAATCCACTTCCAATCACTGTATGTACTATTTGGATTCAAAGACCCGTCTCCACCAGATGAATCAACATCGAATGAAGATAATAAAACAATGACTTCATCTGCATTGTTTCTGTCTGCCCAATCTTTATGATCTTTCGTGCAGTCATCTCCGGCATAGTAAATTTCTGTGAGAGTGCATCCTTTCCAGTCACTCTTAAACTCCTTTTTTATTGTGTCAATAGCGGCTTTAATATCCTCTTCTGAATAGCTCTCAGATTCAACATTATGAGTTTTTACTTCACTGACATCTCCACCACAAGCACTCAAACCAAATAAAAGCATAATACATAGCATTGTACATACTATTTTCTTCATACAAGACCTCCTTAAATTCCGATTTGATATTTCAGCCAATAGTATGCAGTTGAAAACGCCTTACTTCTTCCTCTTTTTCTTCTTCTGCACGCTGTATCCGAACTTGCCGAGATACTTGCCGAGCGCAAAATACTCGCCGTGGGAGTACATAATCAGGTTCGCATCGTTGATATGAAACCGGTCGTTTTCGTCCAGATATTCGTCATCAACCGTCACGCCGACCACCTCGGCGATGAACATGGTATGGCTGCCGAGTGCGCGGCTCTCGGTGACGCGGCAGGCGATGTTGACCGGGCTTTCCGCGATAGCGGGTGCGCTGACATGCTCAACCGGCATGGGCGTCAGACCGGTTTTCGCAAATTTATCCACATCACGGCCGCTGACAACGCCGCAGTAGTCGCACGCGCGCGCCAGCTTTTCGGTGGTGAGATTGATGACAAATTCACCGGTTTTCTCGATAATATCGTAAGAATACCGTGACGGACGAACCGAGATCGACACCATCGGCGGGTTGGTGCAGATCGTACCGGCCCACGCCACCGTGATGATGTTGGGACGGTGCTCTTCATCGGCAACGCTGACCATCACCGCCGGAACGGGATTGAGCATGTTGCCGGGCTTCCAGCTTTGTTTACCCATGTTTATCTCCTTTATTGTGCGTGGGATAGACGGCACGCAGTTGTTTTGAAAGTCTGATTATGCCAGCGGCTGCACCGTATAGCGGAGCCGTGCGGGCGAGTGCGGATACCGACGGTAAAACGCGCTTACCAGTCGGTCGGCAACCATGCGGCTGTTTTCGTAATTCGCCTGCGGCAGCAGGATGATATACTGCGAAATGCTGCATCGAGCGATCGCATCGCCGCGGCGCAGATTGTTCTGGACAAGCACTTGCAGATTGTTCATTGCGGGGTCCAGACTGCGGCGTGCAAGCATTTCGCCGTCCTTGCCGGAGACCGACAGCAGGCAGATATTCGCTGAATGGCCGTTTCGCGCGATTGAACGGGCTTCGGAACGGTACAGAATCTTGAAAAAGTCATATTCGCATACCATGGCGCCGCTGTGCGGCGCGGGCTCCTCAAGCTGAGAGCAAACCTCGTCCATGGTCAGTGTGCGGTCGTTTACGGTGCGTGTCGCCTGACGATACAGTGTGCGCAGCGTCTCGGACGGCATAACGCCGAAATGCGCAAACAGCTGCTCGCTCATTTCCTCGTAGACCGACATAGCGCCCTTCATATCGCCGGTGCGGAGCAGACCGCGCATGAGGTGCTCATACAGATCCTCCTGATACGGCTCAATATGAATTGCCCGACGGCACAGCGCAACGGCTTCGGCTGTGCGCTCCTGCTTTTCGAGCAGCTCGATCGCACCGGCTGCCGCACGGGTGTACAGGCTGTGATAGTAGGCCACGATTGGAATAGTCCAGATTTCATCGGTCATGCGCGGCAGCGGATCGCCGGCATACAGTGCCAGTGCAGCCTGATATTCCGCCAGACGGACATCGTCATCTCCGGCGGCTTCGGCGGCATGAAAATGCGCCTCAAAATCCTCAATATCGAGGGAAAGCGGCATAGCATTGTTCCAGAAGTATCGTCCTGCTTTGCGGCGGATGAGCAGGCGGCCAAGTCCCGGCTGCAGCTTGTCCAGCGCGGTGCGAATGCGGTGAAAGATTGATTTGAGCGCATTTCCGGGGTCCGCGCTTTTCTCGTTGTTGCTCCAGTATAGATGGATCAGCTCCTCCTGTGCGAACGAGCGGCCATGGTTATACAGCATATAGGCCAACAGTGACCATACCCGGCGGGAGCGGTCGTCGCTGTCGGAAATGGTGCGGTCGCCGTATCGAAGGGTAAACTGCCCGAGCATCTGCACTTGTAATGTAGGTCCGTTCATCTTTGCTCCCCACCTTTGTATGCTGTGTTCGCAGATTGACGCGTATGACCGCTTACAAAGTCATACGGCATATATTAGAAATATACCACGAAACAGGCAAAAATGCAAACCGGAGAACAGGGAACAGCGGAGCTCCTGCAGGTGCAGCCGCAGATTTGCGGGAGAACTGCCATTGAGAAAGAATGCATCAATCAACACGATAGATGAATTGATTTTGCGAAAAATACGAAAAATACAGTATGATTTGCAGTAAAGAGAACGCACGTTCTTTATTGAATGCTTGATTTCTCTGTCCGGATAGGAGCAAGGACAGGGTATCTTCTGAATAGCATGGACAAATGCAGCTTCAGCGATTGGGAGAATCCTTGCAACCGATTGGCAGAAGTGCGACTATACGGGCAGTTCAAAAGCGGAAAGGAGATATTTGAGATTTATCCGCACTAAGAATAACCGTGCGCCGGACGGAGAGGACCGGTACGCTGTCAGATCGACCTGCTTCTTAGCGGAAGACCGGAATACAATCGTACTGCAAGAAGATGGTTTTATTGCTGCCGGACGCATCTCTGCGCAGTGCGATATGGACGCTCAAGTAAAGAAGCTGATTCAGAGTCGTGCCGCAAAGATATAAGAAATGTTACACCTCAGCAGTCGAGCGGGATATTACGGAAAAGCTGATGTACATTATGCAGCAGTATCGGGATACTGCTTTGGCAGAACAGTGGGACAACGCCTTTGCGCTTTGCTACAGGAGAATTTGACTGCATTTCCGGCTAAGTATCCGTTATATGACGTAGAACCGTGGAGTAAAATGATAAGAGCAGCGATTGCTGCTCTTTTTTCTATCATAAACCCCCAATCAGTCGCCTGAGAAGTTGCGACGACTTATACCATGCTGAAAAGTAAAGAAAAACCGCTCATTTCCAAGAAATAAGCGGTTTAACATGGTACGCCCGGTGCGATTCGAACGCATGGCCTTTGGAGTCGGAGCGGTGAGCTTTGAGAGCTAACGTTCGGATTTACGGTGAAAAGTGCATGAAAACAAGGGATTTACGGATATTTTCGCCTTGTGTGACAGGGTGGCTACCGCTGCTCAGAGTCGCCCGGTCGCCTGAATAGTCGCCTCAGAGCGCCTGAATTTTTAGAGGTGCATTCCGTTGCTGGGCCTTATCCAGCGCAACTGCGAATACAGTGAGAAAATCCTTGCCCTCACTAGTGACAAAGTAATTGCTGAGGTCGGTAATATCCTCGCTGATATTGTCGCCCCATGGCGGCGTGAGCGAGCGGTCATCAATATCCCAGATCACTTGATCCGGCGCGAACTGCGCAAGCTGCTGCTTGATCTGCGCGGTATTCAACGCATGATAGTATTCTGCCTTATGGCTGACATTTGCCACAAAGGGGATGATGTTGTTTTTGAGACATTCCTTAAACAGGATCAGCCGCCCGGTTCGTCTGTTTCCGTCCCAGAATCGGTTCATGGCCAGAACACATTAATCGAAAAATTGTCCTTGGCATAAAGATTAATATATGGTTCTTGTGCAGGACGACCAGCAATAACAAAAAATTGATCTGTATGAAGACTAAAATCACATTCTTTTTCCCAACGCTTAATTATGGAATAGAGTTTTACAATGTGTGCTGAAAGAATTTTTGATTTAGTTCCAGAAATTCGGTATATGCCTTTGAGCATCTGTTCATCAAATAGTGGATAACTCGCCTGATACAAAACATAGTTTTTATCATCTCGATTTTGCTGAATTCTATATATTACATGGTCGCCTTGAGCTTTTTCTTCTATTTCAAATGTAAGGTTATTACACGAACCAATCAGAATAAAGTCATCTCTTGAAATGAATTTAAATTCGTTAAGGAATGTTTGATATTCCATCGAGAATTCGCTAATCAAAGAAATTATTTCATTAGGGCTATATAACAAAAAAAGAGGAGAATCAAGAATTTTATTTATTTCTTGACACAGATCATCGAAATAAGAAAAAATGAAAAATCCGTAATGTTCGGTTGATGATATATCTTGAAAAATTTGATTTGAGGTAGAATTCCTCAAATCAAGAAAATCCGGACTGGCAACAGTTGCAGAATCAAAATCTGTTCTAAACTTAGCCGTCATAAAAATAAAATCTGTGAACAGTTCTTCAATCTTATCATTAATTTGGATAGTTACCATTTTACGCTGTTTTCTAGTTATTATTATTTGATATACATCATAGCATATAAAAATTATGGGAAGCGCAAAAAGACTACTAGAAATATTGTAAAGAATATTTTGAACAGGGACAGTGGTGTGCCTTGCTATTACTAATAAAAGGGCGGAGAACACAATTACAAAAATGTATTTTGAAATACAATCTTTGAACCCTCTACAAATTAAACATCTTAGGTTATATTTCATTAAAACCTCCTATAATTATTCCTATAATTGGCATATATTTATAATATCATAAAATAGGATCTATCGCAAGTTTGCTGTCTATTGAACTTCCAACAACTACACACAAAAATACTTGAAATATAGCTAAAATAATGGAATAATGCCTGTTTAATCTAATTTATGGGGTATTATTTTTTTACAACCTTTCAACAGAAGTATAAATACTTTTGCTGGGAGGTTTTTATTTTGGGCAAGAAGGTTCGTAAGTATAAAAATGTAGAAATCGTGTTAGAGCCGGATGGTTTCTCCATTCATACCATAGAGTTCTCTCGTAAGGTATCTCAAACCGAATGGAGGCAAATCAAAAGCGCTTTATACGACTATAATGAGCAATACTCTGAAAATATCATCCATCCGGATGGTTTATATCATGGCTGTCATATCTGTACGCAATATGCAGAAGCAGGTATACGTATTCGTTTAGAACATTCCAATGTAACGACCACGGAAACCTACTACGCACATCTCATTGAGGAGTCGCGCGTCAGGGCAGGTGAGTGCATTGCTGATGTTATGCTGCGCGGTTACGATGGGAAAGGAGAAAAGTTATCCTCTTGACACACAAAGAAAACTGTAATACAATCGTACTACAAGGAGATGATTTTATGGCTATGGATGCAACACTTCAGATCCGCATTGACAGTGCAGTAAAGGAGCAGGTAGAAGCGCTTTATCGCAATTTGGGTACTTCGTTCGCTGAGGCTGTACGGATGTTTGCACAGCAGAGCCTGCAGGAAGGCGGCATGCCGTTTCGGCCGTCACTTCGTGCGTGGGATGACATGAGTGAAGCAGAAATCAGCGAAAAGCTGTCGCGCAGCAGTGAGGATATTGCTGCCGGACGCATCTCTGCGCAGTGCGATATGGACGCTAAAGTAAAGGAGCTGCTTCAGAGTCGTGCCGCAAAGATATAAGATATTTTACACCTCAACGGCCGAGCGGGATATTACGAAAAAGCTGATGTATATTATGCAGCAGTATCGGGATACCGCTTTGGCAGAACGGTGGTATAACCGCCTTCGCGCTTTGATACAGGAGAATTTGACTGCATTTCCGGCCAAGTATCCGCTGTATGATGTGGAACCATGGAGTGCTGAGGGAATTCGGCAGTATGTTACGCGCAATGATGTGATTTTGTATTCGGTCGATGAAACCCGCAGCTGCGTGTATATTCGCAGCGTTTGTACACGCGGCCGAGATTTGGAGTTACACCTGTCGGAGCAGAGTGAGAGCGTGGAGTAAAACGAAAAGAGCAGCAATCGCTGCTCTTTTTCTATCATAACCCCCTAATCAGTCGCCCCGACGGTCGCCCGAGAATTTGCAACGATTTATACTTCGCCAAAAAGTAAAGAAAAACCGCTTATTTCCAAGAAATAAGCGGTTTAACATGGTACGCCCGGTGCGATTCGAACGCATGGCCTTTGGAGTCGGAGTCCAACGCTCTATCCAGCTGAGCTACGGGCGCGAGTACATGATATAGTATACCAGTCTTTCGTGCATTTGTAAAGCGGTTATTGCGGGGTATTTCGGTCGGATTGTGCCGAAACACCCCGATTTCCGTCTTACGCCTGCGCGTCGTCCGGCTTTTTCTTCTTTTTGCGCTTGCGATAGCGGTCCTCCTCGGAGAAAACACAGCCGCAGTAATTCTGCATGTACAGGCCAAGTTCACGTGCCTTATCCTGTCCTTCGCGGAAGCGCGGCGAAAAGTCGCGGTGCAGATACTCGACACCGTATTTTTCGGCCATTTGTTCGCAGATCTGACGCATCAGCTCGTGATTCTGGTACGGGCTGACAAACAGGGTAGAGGTAAACCGGTCGTAGCCATGCTCGGCGGCGTAGCGCGCGGTTTCCTCAAAGCGGAGCGCATAGCAGGTCGCACAGCGGTTGTCCCAGTTGGGATAAACAGCTTCGATGAACTTGCGCAGGCCGTACTCGTTCTCAATCTCCAGCTTGAGGTCGATGCTCTTGGCGTACTCAACGAGCGTATTCTTGCGCATTTTGTACTCTTTCATCGGGTGAATGTTGGGATTGTACCAAAAGCCTACCGGCTCGATGCCCTCCTGCCGCAGCGTGTCAATACACGCAATGGAGCAGGGCGCACAGCAGATATGAAGAAGTGTTCCGGACAAAAAATCAAACCTTTCTGAAAAGTATTCGTGTTATTTCACGCCTTTTTGATCGGGTGGCGAAGGACGGTTTTGCGTTTCTCCGGCGCGGTTTTGCGCGGGTCGGAGAGATAAATCTCGTGGTGCAGCCGTTCGGCGGTGAGATCGTTTGCATAGCCGTTCTGTGCGAGATACTCGTCCATCACCGCAACAGACGCAGGCTCGTCATCATAGGAGCCAACGTGCATGATCTGCACGCACAGACCTTCCTCAATCGTCAAAAACTCGGCTGAGGAGCAATCCAGCTGTTTCTTGTTTGCAGCCGTCTGTACCGCCCAGTCAAAATCCGTCTTGGTCACAAAATCCGGCAGACGAATGACGGAAATCCAGTGGAAACCGGATTTATCCGAATAATTTACACCGTCCACATTATCCTGCCGCCAGAAACCTTCCAGCGGCGGAACAACATATTCAAAGAAGCCTGCGATTTTATAATCGGTCTTATAGCTCATTTTCAGCGTGTAGGCCACGGCATACAGTACGCTGATGGCCTGCTGATATGCACCGCCGTCCTCGTTCGGGTCGCCAGTGCCGCGCACGGCAATGTAGTTCATTGGTGGCACTTCGACAAGCTGCGGCTTGCTTTTCGGCATGTAGAGTTCTCTATACTCTTTTTTGAAGTCGAATGGCATAGCGTTCTCCTTTATTTCTTCCAGTGCTTGAGGGTCGGCACAATGGCTTCCATATGGGCGCGAACCTGCTCTGCAGGCCAGCTTTCGGTTGCCATATGCGTTACGCAAAAGTCAATCAGCTGCTCTTTCGTGGTGTATTTGAAGGTTCCGTCGGCATAGCACCACATGCAGTAGTCCTCGTTAAAGGAGCCGTCCGGCTCTTTACTGGTGATGGAATCTTCAAGCGGCATGCCGCAGCATTGGCAGATCAGCTGCCGCGGAGAGCCAAGAAGCGTATTGATCGACACGTTAAAGAACGCGGAAAGCAGCTTGAGCGTTTCGACATTCGGCGTGGTTTCACCGGTTTCCCAGCGGGATACCGCCTGTCGGGTGACAAAAATTTTTGCAGCCAGTTCGTCCTGTGAGAGACCTCTTTCGGTTCTGAGATGATATAAAATATCCTTTGTATTCATAATCAAACACCTCCGTGAGGTAAGTGTATCATAGGATCTTTTTACGGACAAGCAACATGCGGTTGCGGTATCGGATAACGCCTGTCAGCAACCTGCCAGCTTAATTATTATACCTCGTTTCCGGCCTACTTGCAAACCCTGTCGAAAACCGTTATACTGAGATTAGATTGCCCCGGAATTCTAATCAAAGGAGGAATATTCTCATGAAGGATATTGCATACTATAACGGAAAAATCGGCCGTATTGACGAGGTGCAGGCGCCTATTACCGACCGCGGTTTTTACTTCGGCGACGGCGTTTACGATGCGGCGATGGTCAACAACAAGAAAATCTTCGAGCTTGAGGATCATCTGGACCGCTTTTACAACAGCCTGAAGCTGCTCCGCATTGAGCCGCCGATGCAGCGTGACGAGCTGACAAAAACGCTGAACGAGCTGGTGTCTCAGCTGGATTCGGATGCGCCGCATATGCTGTACTGGCAGTCCACCCGTGCAGTGGCACATCGCATGCACGCGTTCCCCAAGGGCGGCAAGGCCAGCCTGATGGCATTTTCCGAGCCGTGCGGACTGGACCGTCAGGATCATCCGTACAAGCTGATTTCGGTCGAGGACACGCGTTTTCTGCACTGCAACATCAAAACACTCAACCTTATCCCGAACTGCATGGCGATGCAGCAGGCTGTTGAGGCGGGCTGTGATGAGGTTGTATTCCATCGCGGCGACCGCGTGACCGAAGGTGCACATTCCGGTCTGGCGATTCTCAAGGATGGTGTGTTCTGCACGCCTCCGGCAGATAATCTTATTCTGCCGAGCATTACGCGCAAGCATTTCCTTACACTGTGCAACAAGCTCGGTGTGCCGACCCGCATTGCACCATTTACTGTGGATGAACTGAAAAATGCAGATGAGGTGATGATCCTGTCCACCGGCACGCACTGCGTCGGCGCATGCGAGCTGGACGGAAAGCCGCTCGGCGGCAAGGATCCTGCGCTGCTCGATAAGCTGCAGAAGGCGTATCAGCAGTGGTTTAACGAGGAAACCGCAAAATAATGGGGAATTGAAAATGGATAAATGAGAATTAAGTTATCGCGTATTGCGTGTATCCGTCATTTTCTATTCTCCATTCTCAATTTGGAAAGGACAAAAGAATGCCCAACATTGTTATCATTGGTGGCGGACCGGCGGGACTGAGTGCTGCGATTTACGCGGAACGCGCCGGTATGCAGGCAACCGTTCTGTATAAGGACGGCGGTGCGCTGGCCAAAACGGACAAGATCGAGAATTATTTCGGCTTTATTGAGCCGGTTCCCGGGGCAGAGCTGCTCGAGCGCGGACAGAAGCAGGCCGAACGTCTGGGTGCAGTTTTGCGGCAGACCGAGGTAACCGGTATTGAGTATGCGGCGCAAGGCTTCACGGTTAAGATTGCGGACGGCGTGTTTGACGCGGATGCGGTCATTCTGGCAACCGGTTCGCCGCGTGCGGTGCCGAAAATCGAGGGCGTAGCCGCATTTGAGGGCCGCGGCGTCAGCTACTGCGCCATCTGTGACGCGTTTTTCTATCGCGGCAAGGACGTTGCCGTGCTCGGTCAGGGTGAGTATGCGCTCGAGGAAGCGCGGGTGCTGCTGCCGGTGGCACGGTCCGTTACGCTGCTGACTGATGGCAGCGAGGCTCCGGCGGATTTGCCGGACGGTCTGTGCGTGGAAACGCGCAAGGTAAGCGCGATCGAGGGCGATGAACTGGTGTCGCGCGTGGCGTTTGCCGAGGGAGAATCGCTGCGCGTTTCCGGCGTGTTTATCGCCTATGGTACGGCCGGCAGCGGCGATTTTGCCCGCAAGCTGGGCGCGCAGCTGGACGGCACGCGCATCAAGGCGAACGCCGACGGCTCGACGGCTGTGCCCGGCCTGTTTGCGGCCGGTGACTGCACCGGCGGTCTGCTGCAGGTGGCAAAGGCCGTAGCGGACGGCGCGGAGGCCGCTATGAGCGCGGTAAAGTTCGTGAGAAAGTGAAGAAAACACCGCATACCGAAGTATGCGGTGTTTTTTATGCGGTTTTGAGCGGAGGATTAACCCTCGTAATCATCCTCATTCTCCCAGTTGTGCCAAACGGCCTGCACATCGTCGTTATCCTCGAGGTTGTCGAGCAGCTTACGCATCTGCGCCATATCCTCTTCCTTCTCAAGGGTGATGTAGTTCTGCGGAACCATCTGCAGCTCGGCCTGTGCGAAGGTGTAGCCTTCCTTCTCAAGTGCCTCACGAACGGTGGAAAAATCATCCGGAGCGGTGTAGATTTCAAAAACGCCTTCCTCAACGAGGAAATCCTCAGCGCCTGCGTCGAGCGCCTGCATCATAACAGCGTCCTCGTCCAGACCTTCGCTCTCCATAATGATAACGCCCTTCTTATCGAACTGCCAGGATACGCAGCCGGAAGCGCCCAGACCTGCGCCGTACTTGTCGAACAGGTGACGAACGTCCGCAACGGTGCGGTTCTTGTTGTCCGTCAGGGTCTCAACAACGACTGCAACGCCGCCTACGCCGTAGCCTTCATAGTTGTTTGCCTCGTAATCAACCTGACCGTTTGCGCCGGAGTACTTATCGAGCGTGCGCTTGATGTTGTCGTTCGGCATGTTGTTGGCCTTGGCCTTTGCAATGCAGTCGCGCAGGCGAGCATTGAAATCCGGATTAGCGGAGCCACCTTCCTTGATTGCGATTGCCATTTCACGGCCGATTTTGGTGAAAATCTTTGCTTTTTTTGCATCGTTTGCGCCCTTGCGCTTTGCGATGTTATTCCACTTGGAATGTCCCGACATGGTGAGTGTCCTTCTTTCTTTTATATCATCTAAAATATTAACTGTATAACACGCAGAACAATTTTAACAGGTTTTTCGCTATTCTGCAAGTCCTGCGAGTATATTTTTCGGGTTTGCGGTGCAGAATAGCATTGCAAACGAAACGAGGTGAGCCAAATGAGCAAGCAGAACAAGAACCGGAACCAGCAGGGTCAGCAGAATCAGCAGCAGAATCAGAACCAGCAGAATCAGAAAAACGATCAGCAGAACGGCTGATATTTTTCCTGAGCCGATGGGTGTGCCTGTCGGCTTTACTTATTTTTATCTATTCGCTGAAGATTTCGGAATGGGTGCAGTCCGGACGGCTGGGAGGTCCGCCGCACCTGCGGCGGCGGGCACAAGGGTGGAAACCTTGGTGTCCACCCTTGTGAATCCCGTTTCCTTTATTTCTTAGTCTGGCGCAGATCAGAGAGCGGCGACCGCTTCAAAATAGGGGAACGGCAGAGGATTTTTACTTCCGTATCTTTCTCGACCTGTTCGCAGTGTCAGATTCCTTACTGCTACACATACCGGCTGCTCTGCGCAACTCGTTCGTCTGGTGACTGCGGACGGCACCTGCGGATTTAATCATTGATAACATTTAACATGTATCGTTCATTATTTGGTACTGATGATACCGTCGCGTAATTCTCCATTCTCCATTTTCAATTCTCAATTTGCTTTACTTTCCGAGGTTTTCATCCCGGTATTTCTGAATCGCTGCCAGAAACTCCTTGCCGTATCGTCTTGCCTTTGCGTCGCCTACGCCGCGGACGGACAGCAGATCGAACTCGCTTGACGGCTGTTTTGCAGCCATATCAGCGAGCGTTGCGTTGGAAAAGATAACGTACGGCGGCACGCCTGCGCGTGCTGCAAGGCGGGTTCGCACATCACGGAGCGCATCGAACAGCTTTTCGTCCACATCTTCCGCAAGAGCCGCATACTGTTTGGCTGCTGCCGGCTTTTTCTCCTTGGGCAGCTTGACGCGGAATTCACCGCGTCCGCGCATGAGTGCGTTGCCGGTGCGGGCGAGCACGAGCACGTTCATGCGATCCGGGTCGGCGATGAGATATCCACGCTCGAGCAGCATGTCGATCAGCCGACGGACATACACGGCGGTGCTGTCCGGCATAATATTATAGGTGGAAAGTGTATCCAGATGAAACTGCGTGATTTTTTCGTTCTTGCTGCCGGTCAGAATGGCCGAAACGACGGTTTTGCCGAACGCACGGCCGCGTTCATCCAGCCGGTATACGCACGAGAGGATTTTTCGTGCGTCCATGGTTGCATCCACTTCCTCGAAATTCGTGTCGCAGCTGCTGCAGTGTCCGCACGACAACGGTGAATTTTCACCGAAATAGCGCAGAATGTAATGCCGCAGGCACTCGGTCGTGGTGCAGTAGAATGTCATTTGCCGCAGGCGTTCGCGGTCGCGCGCGATGAGCTGCTGACGGGTTGCCTCGTCGATGGTTTCGTCCTCGGCTTCGTGGCTGCGCTCAATCAGAAACTCGGCCATGCGCACATCCTGTCCGCTGTACAGCAGAATACAGTCGGCAGGCTGACCGTCTCGACCGGCACGGCCGGCCTCCTGATAGTAGCTTTCCATATTTTTCGGCATATTATAGTGGATAACGAACGATACGTTGGATTTGTCGATACCCATGCCGAATGCGTTGGTTGCGACCATAATGGTCTTGCGGTCGTACAGAAAATCGTCCTGATTCTCGCGGCGCTCGTCAGGATCGAGGCCCGCGTGATAGCGGGTGGCGAGCAGACCGCGGCTGAGCAGCAGATCGCAGATCTCCTCCACGTTTTTGCGGGTGGAGCAGTAGACGATGCCGCTTTTATCCTTGCGCTCGTTCAGCAGCTGCAGCAGCTTCATGCCCTTGGAGGTCGGCTGTTCGACAGCAAAATATAGATTTGGACGGTCAAAACCGGTGGTCTTGATGAAGGGTTCGTGCAGACCGAGTGCCTGCACAATGTCGTCACGAACCTCAGCTGTTGCGGTTGCCGTAAACGCGGAAACGAGCGGCCGCTCAGGCAGTTCGGCGAGAAAGTCGAGGATTTTGAGGTAGCTTGGACGAAAATCCTGTCCCCATTGAGAGATACAGTGCGCTTCATCGACTGTGACCATCGAAATCGGTACGCGCTTGGCAAATTCGAGAAACGAGGGAGCGGTCAGGCGTTCCGGCGCAACATACAGCAGCTTGTATTGCCCTCGTCCGGCGAAGTACAGCGCGTCGCGGAATTCCTCCGCACTCATCGCACTGTTGATGCACGCGGCAGGAACGCCTGCTTCCACAAGCGCACCGACCTGATCCTTCATCAGCGAAATGAGCGGTGAAATGACCAGCGTCAGACCGGGGAACAGCATAGCGGGCACTTGGTAACAGATGGATTTTCCCGCACCGGTCGGCATAATGCCGAGCGTATCCCGGCCGGAAAGGATGGCGCGAACCAGCTCGTCCTGTCCGGGACGGAACGAATCGTAGCCAAAATATTGTTTGAGAATGTCCTGTGCGGTCATGTTCTGCTCCTTACATATAATAGTTATAACTGCCGGCGGCTTTCCGACATTTTATGCAGCAGGTCGAAATACGACCAGCCCTGTGCGGCAGCGGAAATCATGGTCAGGCAGTTTTGATTCATGCGGTGCGGCCGTGCAGCACCGGTCAGATTGGGTTTGGGGTTGAAATCGAACATATAATAGGCGCCGTCAGCGTATTGCCATAAATTTCAGCACTGAGAAGCAAATCGCGGGTTTTGATAAAGTCGGCAGATGTATCACGGCGTACAACGCCCGGACTGCCGCGCCTGCTGCAAGCGTCGCGCGAATGCCCGGTACGGTATCTGAAATACCCGGTCTAAATTCGTATACAGATCGGGATTGGAAACCGATGTTGCAGCGTCCACGCCGTGTGTCCACAGGCAGTACGCGATATCTGCGCCGCTGGACTTCATTGGCTTGCGTGAACCGTCCACTGCAGGTGGTTTGTGATCCTGATAGAGAACCGCGATTTTTATGGAATCACTTCTTTATATAGTATCGTGCAACTATCTTATCACGTTTTTAGAAAAATCTCAATAGTTTGAAAAAAGTGCTTGACATTTGCTGTCGGATTTGGTATTCTATTAAAGCTGTCTCTGAGAGACAAGCGCAAAACCGAAAAGTTTGATTTAGAACGGCTTGATTCTTCAAAAAAGAATTTGAAAAAAGTTCTTGACAAACGCTTCTGGTTTTGATATAATAAACAAGCTATTGATGAGCAGTTAAGAACAACGAAAAGTTGTGAAAACTCTTTGAAAACAGCAGATTGTACCTTGTAAATTAAACAACGATGTGCTTAAACTTTTGTTCGATATGAACAAGGTTGTAGTGCGAACCTGAAATTTCGAGAGTTTTTTACTCTTGGTAAATCGCTGGAAGTCACAACTCCAGTTAAAACAAAGTGACACGTCAGACTCTAAAGTCGATTTTAAGAACCTCGGTTCTTTAAATACAATTTTTAGAGAGTTTGATCCTGGCTCAGGATGAACGCTGGCGGCGTGCCTAACACATGCAAGTCGAACGGAACTATTTTGGAAACTCCTTCGGGAGCGGAATCTTTAGTTTAGTGGCGGACGGGTGAGTAACGCGTGAGCAATCTGCCTTTAAGA